>Ga0335070_10000600_pt1 | contig 40529 bp, 42 predicted proteins | sample Lox_Sample_13_FD_206722 | JGI IMG/M metagenome (GOLD analysis project Ga0335070, IMG submission 206722) | Soil microbial communities from Loxahatchee National Wildlife Refuge, Florida, United States - Lox_Sample_1.3 | ecosystem: Environmental > Terrestrial > Soil > Wetlands | place: USA... | reverse complement strand
ACGAGGAAAGGGAGCACCGCCATGACCGCGACCGCTATGAGAAAGGCAGGCGTGAATATAGGTATTATCGCCGGGACAGGATTTATGTCCCGCCGCGGGTCATCTATGAGCCGCCTCCACCTCCGGGCATCAGCATCTTCTTCCCTCCCATTGTTATTCGTCCCTAAAGGGTTTGCTTATTGACTAATTAGTTGGATCGAAGATGGGATATTCCTTGAAAAAGGAATGTGGGTTACAGCATATTAAGGAAGTAGAAACTTGAAAACTTCGGGAAGCCGTTAGCAAATTAGTAAGATGAAAAGGTGGACTATATTCTTTCGCAAGGTGCACCCGGCATTCAATGAACCTGTAATGATCCAAGGATAATCACCAATCTCATGCAGTATGTGACGATGCTTGTTTCGTCACCTTTGTTCGATTTCTGCAATTTGTTTTTTGAATTTTCCGATTTGTTCTTTTAATGCAGGACGGCGATCCTTTTGCAGCTCGACCTCGAGCTTTTTCCTGGCTGCTTCTCACGAGGGCGGGTTCGATATGGCATTTGATCTCCAGCTCTCATAATTCGACAGGTTGTCTTCTGCCACTGCCAATTGCATTTTTAACAAATCGAGCCGTTCATTTAATTCAGTGCGCCGCTCTTCCGGACTCATAGGGGTAATGACATCGATTACCTGCTGGACAGAACCTCTTTCTCTTCCTTCCTGTCCGGAGTGTTTCTTAATGAACCCTTTGGATACCCCAAGATAGTAACTCGCATAAACCATAATAATCCCGATAAGCACAATATTCTTCAGACGCATTTAATACCCTCCTTAGGCCTCACTATTCTTCCCTTTCAATCCTCATCCTCACGGTCACTCTCCTTCATTTTCCGACTGACTGTTCCTGATCCTTTTTCTTTTTTGCCCAAGGCAATGTAGGGCCAAGCTTCTTTAAACACACTGGCAATGGTGCGACGTAAGATTTCTATAAATTCCTTCGGTATTATGGTAATCATGATGTTATTCGTCTTAGTGTCTACGCAGTCTGAGGTTGCATAAATATGTTTAATGTATAACAAAGTGTAATCCTCATTTCATACCGTTTATCAAATGTCAATGCTGGAAGATCGCTGATATTTTACTAGGCCAAACCTGGTATATTGAAGTCTTGATGAGTGAACATTTTTTATAGAAGAGTCATTTATTGACTGAAGGATATGTGATTGCGTCAGGCAGCCGTCTTGATGTATTAATTATAAAAAAAAGAAATCGGTGCTTCCTGGATCGATCATATGAAACGAAAGTAATTTGTACTGCGGTTATTTGATGATCGAAATTAAAGAACTGACAAAAACCTACGGGGATGTAAAGGCAGTGGATAGAATAAGCTTCTCCGTCAGTAAAGGAGAGGTATTCGGCCTTCTCGGCCCGAACGGCGCCGGTAAAACAACAACGATCAAGATGCTTACCGCCTTGAGCAGACCCGATTCAGGTAGATGCTCGATCAACGGTTTTGATGTCGCGGCAAATCCTCATGAGATAAAAAAGCACATCGGTGTTGTGCCCCAGGAAAACAACCTCGACCGGGAGCTTACGGCATATGAAAACCTGCTCATCTACGGGATGCTGCACCGTGTGAGCGACAAAGAAAGGAAAATCCGTGAATACCTGAAGATGGTCGATTTGTCCGACAGGACAGATTCGCTCGTATCGGGGTTTTCCGGAGGCATGCAGAGAAGGCTCCTCCTGGCAAGGGCCCTCCTCCCGGAACCGGCCGTCCTCTTCCTCGATGAACCATCCATCGGTCTTGACCCGCAGATCAGGAGGCAGCTCTGGGATATCATCAGAAAAACCAGGATAGAAGGCAGGACCGTCGTCATTACCACGCACTATATCGAAGAAGCGGAGGCGCTGTGCGACAGGGTGGGCATCCTGGCAAGGGGAAGGTTGATAGCCCTCGATACACCCCATCACCTCAAAAACAGCGTGGGCGATTACATTGTCGAGTATATCGATGCGGAAGGAAAGCTGATACAGCACATCTGCAAAAGCCGGCACGAGGCGCACGACATCGCAAAACACCAGCAAAACAGTGTGACCGTGAGAAAGTCAAACCTCGAGGACGTATTCATAAAACTTACGGGAGAGCGTATAGAATGATCATATTGAGACTCATTAGTTGTCATTCTTGCGAAAGTAGTTCCCTATATCCTCCCTCCTTTAGAAAAGGAGGTCTGGGTGGATTTGATATTCGCTTTAAAAATCCCCCTGTATCCCCCTTTATGAAAGGGGGAATAGATTCCCGTTTTCACGGGAATGACAGAGCCGGGAGCGTATAGAATGATCACACCCGCGTGGTATCCCATTTTTTTAAAGGAAATGCTCCATTTCAAAAGGAGGCTCCTCAAACTCGGCTATATCTTTTCCGCCATGGTCGTACCGATAATCTATCTAGTCGCCTTCGGATTCGGCCTCGGCAGGAGTATCCGCATCGAAGGCGGCGATTATCTCGCGTTTCTCCTCCCGGGACTTGTAGCCATGAGTTCCATGAACAACTCCTACACCTGGGTATCGACCTCCTTGAATCTCAACAGGCTCTATTTTAAGACATTCCAGATCTACGTCCAGGCTCCCATCAATTCTTCTTCGATAATGACCGGAGAGGTGCTGGCGGGCATGGCAAAGGGGCTCTTTGCGTCATCCTTAATCATCATCGTCGGTTTTATATCTTCACCGGATTTTTCACTCAATTCGTGGTTTGTGGTCGCCCTGCTGTTGAACTGCTTTCTCTTTGCCAATCTGGGAGTAATCATCGGGATGGTTACAAAATCTCATGAAGACACGGCCACGTATTCCAACTTTTTTGTAATACCCATGGCGTTTTTCAGTGGAACATTTTTCCCCATAGATAAATTGTCTGTTTACTTTAAGGCGATTATCTATGTGCTGCCCCTTACCTATGCGAGCATACTGATAAGAAAGACGACCCTGGACACAGAGGGGTTCATTTCACTCTGTGTGATGATTGTCTATGCGACGGTTTTTTTCCTTTACGGCTCCAAGCTGATTAAAGAATACAGTGAGTGATCACGGCGGCGGCATTTGTTTTATATGCTTCCGATCCTGTTATTCGCCAACGATGGTCCTGACTTCTGATTTATTAATCCATACAATGATAGCATCGCCTACAGCGACTTCCCTTCCGGCATAGGAATGATAATGACGGCCTCCGCAAGGATCTCCTTCCGGCACTCCGCCGCGGACCGTAACAAGATTGTTTTTTGAATAGTTCCTGACTGTCTGATAGGGAGTGAAGCGGCAGGCATCGTTCTCATTGTGGATGTGTAACACAGGTGCTTTGATCTTTTCCACGGGGAATCCACTCATCGAGTAGCCAAATTTAAAATTATTTCCACTGGCAAGTGTCATGGCCGCAGAGTGGATGCTGCCGGCAATTTCATCACCCAGGCCTAAAGCCAGCCACTTCGAACTAATGGTCCCGTAACTGTGCCCCATGATAAACTGACGTTTGTATCCATATTTTTCACGCAGCTCCTTCATCACCAGTCGTACATCTGATAGATGTTCCTGGGAGGACCGATAGTCGTCATCGCAGGCAGTCGGGTTGGGACCGGACATCCCCCACTCGCTCGTCGGGCAGTCAACAATGACCAAGGCAATGCCCTCGTCTTTAAATCGCTGCTCATTCTTGCGCAGAAACATGATCAGGTTTTTCGATTTATCATTCACAGATTCAATCCGGGCGATACCCGGCCATCCGCGAAAGAATAGCAAAGCTGTCTGGCTTTGCTGTTTGGGAGGAATAACGATGGCTCGCTGCCTGATCGGTGTTTTGGTAAAGATGCCTTCTTTACGGCCGGTGTCGAGGTCAATCAGAATATCATCTCCAGCCCAGAGGAGACATGGCAGTATTAGTAACACAACCAATAAAAAGAAAGGCATCATAGAGTATCTGATCTTTTTTTTCATCCCTTTAACTCACCTACTTTTCTGACAAAAGAACATCTACTGGTATACCGTCTTCCACATTACATGGTGCTTTTGCCGATGTAATAGAATGAATCAGTGAGTGATCACGGAACTCCCGGCCCCTAGCTAGCACCTACTGGTTGGGCTTAAATTCTTCATCAAGGAATTGCTGAACCTCTTGGAATAGCTGCATGCGGTTCTTTTCCATCATGATTGTGTGCGTGCCTTCGCCTATCTCCACGTATCGCTTGTAGGGTACATTGGTTAGCTCGGCAAAGTAAGCATGCAGCATATAACTCGGCAGGTCAGCATCCCACTCGGCGTGTACGAGAAATGTGGGGACGCGGATTTCAGCAGGATCATACTGCGCCTTGCCCGCCCCCCAGAATTCGCGATCGTCCTGCAGTGTTCCATTGGGGGCGCGAACCACCTTCGGTGTCTGTTTCGAGCCCACGGGGTCAGTCTCAAAGGTGGCGTCCGCCCATGCCTCAAACCATCCCGGCGGAATCAGATCAGCCTTCTTGTTTTCGGGTACACCCCTGAGCCAGCGACTTTTTGCAACGTCACGCGACACGGTCCGGTAGGCGCCGAGCTTGCCACCCGAGTCCATAAGCGAAGCGGTTTGGCGGATCCATTTAGGCGCATAGAGCACCAGTCGATTGACCTTGTCGTTGTTCTGCGTAGTGTACCAGCCCATAATCACAGTGCCCCAGGACCAGCCCAGCAGGTTAATTTTGGAGACGCCGCGGTGCTTGAGGATGAAGTCCACCGCCGCCCCTACGTCCTTGACGGCGGTCTCGGTGCGCACGATCGGCCTGTTTTCTGCTGCCGGCTTATCCATTTCGGGTGGGCGCGTGGACTTGCCATAACCGCGAACATCCACCAGGTAGACGTCGTAGCCATGCTGCGCGATGTAGTCCATCCAGGACAGACCCTTCAGTTTGAGGTCGAAATTGGTCTCAGCGGGGTACGTCGATCCGGACACGAAGAGCAGGATTTTCTCGCCCGGGAACTTCCATACTCCCAGCTGATGTTTATTGCGTATGTAAAGGTTAATGCCTGGATCGACAGCCGGCACCATGAATTCCTCCATGACGAGTTGGCGGTGATTCTCGGCATATGCATCCATGCACACAAAAAGCAACAGCAAAGCTGAGAAAATACTGAGTATCGTTTTCATTTTTCCCCTTCATTAACTAATATTTTTTATACTGCTGCGTTGTTTGTCTTACAAAACAGAACTTTGCTTCCTTTAAACGGCCAAAAACCAGGCAACGATTGGAGTTTCCGTTAAATAGAACCGTCCCCTTTATACTTTATATTATTTATATTCTTGGATTAAATATTACTTTTTTTCTGTTATTTGAAGACCGCCACTCGCTTTTAATACTCTAAGAAGTTCATTAGCAATCTCTTCACTTCTCGTAAAAGCTTGACCGAGCCCGACGGGATAATAAACACGTTCAACATCAAGAGCCGTTATCTCTTTGCTATAACCAAGGTCCTTGGCCATTTCAGTAATAAGCTCGAGATTCTTTGTTTGTCTAGTCTTGTATCCTAATTCATTGTTAAGTCCCGTATTGTGTAGCATGTCATAGTACTCCCTTCATAGCCGACGTACATTTTTGTTTTTATAAAATACGACATCAATCATATTAAGGGCACGTACGGTCTGGTCATTTATCGGGGAATGTCTAGTTGCTATTAGAGTAGAAAAGATAACTTTTTTTTCACCGTATTTTGCTTGTTTGGATTGTAAGAAGACACTAACTAAAACAGCTATAAGCGGAGAAAATAAAAGTGCGAATAAATTAATTATTTCCATTTTGTTCCTCCTAATGATTGTATCAAGTTATTTTTGGTTTATTTCGATTTATGCATATCGTACTACAAAAGAGAAAAAAAGTCGTTATCAATAAATGGGTTAGATGAGTACTCCGTTTATGTAACACGTGGGTCGGAAAGAAAAAAGGATGAATACTTCCCGAATTAATTTGATTCTTCTCTCATCGCATTCATTTCGACATAAAACCTCATTAATCATATTTATTTATTAGCTTTTTCTGGGAGTACTTTTGATCGTACTTGCAGATAAAGTATTGATTGGGACGTTTGCATATGATAACCGATTTCTTTAATAGTGAGTATTGTGTCAAATAAAAAAATGGAAAATATAAATAATCATTTGCCCGGCCTCTACATCCATATTCCGTTCTGCCGGAGTAAATGCCCATACTGTAGTTTCTTTTCCGTCACCTCTCTCGCGGAGAAGTCCAATTTCTTCAACGCGCTGTTCAGAGAAATGGACATGTACCGGGATGCCTTCAACCGGTTCGACACCATTTATATCGGCGGGGGGACGCCATCAGTTCTCACGGTGCAAGAGGTAGAGGAATTGCTCACCAGGGCCCGGCGATGCTTCACAATGGGAGAGGATGCAGAAATCACCATGGAAGTCAATCCGGGGGATATTGATCTCAATTATCTGAAAGCACTGAGTCTCATGGGGATCAACCGCCTCAATATCGGCATCCAGTCCCTCGATGAAGATATACTGAGGTTCCTCGGACGCAGGCATTCGGTCGCGCAGGGCATATCAGCCATCGAGGCAGCCAGAAAAGCAGGATTCCGAAATATCGGCATAGACCTGGTTTACGCAATACCGGGACAGGACATGAAATCCTGGATGAATACCGTTGATAAAGTCAAATCATTTGACGTCGAACATCTATCTTGTTATCAGCTCAGCATAGATAGCGGGACAGATTTGAAAAACCGTCAAGTCGCGGGTGAATTCGACATGCCCGGTGAAGACATGCAGGTTGAGTTTTTCCTGAATACATCACTCACACTGGAGTCAGTCGGATACATTCACTATGAGGTATCCAACTTCGCAAAAGGCATGACTCTCGCCTCAAGGCATAATCAAAAATATTGGGATCAGACCCCATTCCTCGGCCTTGGTCCCGCAGCTCATTCCTTCCGGGAAAACAGGCGGTGGTGGAATCATTCTTCCATTGAACGTTATACTCAGGACATCAAAGACGGCAAGCCGCCCGTTGATTTGTCAGAGATGCTAAGCCCGGAGCAGTTGTGTCTTGAGGCCATGTTCCTTGGCCTTCGTACGAAAAAAGGAATCCACATAGAAGATTTTTCCAGGAGGTACACTTTTTACAACTGGGCGGGAAGAAAGGATATCCTGACTAAATTGGAGGAAGACGGGTTTGTGGAAATAGCGGACGGTTATCTGAAGCCGACACGCAAAGGACTTGCTGTTGCCGACAGCCTGGCGTTGATCTGACATGTAAGAAATGGACTTGATAAAAAGCACCTGTTGTGACATACGAGACCACTGAGTTGTTGATCGTATATTAATAATCAATAAGATTGCCATGGCTGTTCCCTCACTTCATTCTGGACGCCTCGCAATGACGTGTTCTGTAATACACCATGCTGAAAAAAAATCATCGTCCGCTCTGGGCATTGGATCTACTTGAGTTTTACCTGCGCAGAAAAATACTCAGGCAGAGAATACCTCTACTGGCCAGTTTCAAACTTACCTATCACTGCAATCTGACGTGCAGCGCCTGTCCTTTTCACGGAAGAGCCGCGGAAAATAATTCCCATATAACCTGGGGCGGCGCGGTAGCAGCGTTAGACGCTCTGAAAAAGCTTGGTACCAGAATTGTGGTGTTTGAAGGAGGAGAGCCCTTTCTCTGGCGCGATGGAAACCATGATCTTCATGATCTGGTCAATTATGCAAAGAAACGTTTCCTTCGTGTGGCGGTTACTACAAACGGCACGTTTCCTCTGCACGTCCCTGCAGATGTTATCTGGGTAAGCATAGACGGATTGAACGGAACTCATGACCGCCTGCGAAGCAGCTCTTTTGAACAGGTCTGGTTGAACTTGAAGTCTGCCAGGCATCCCCGTGTGCTGGTACATTTTACCATGAACCGGATCAACTGGCATGAACTTGAGCAACTGGTGGAGCAACTGAAAAATGTACCTGCTGTAAAAGGATTGTCAGTGCAGATATTCTACCCATACAACCAGGGTGAATTGCCCCTTGCTCTTTCACCGGATGAGCGGAAGAGTGCATTGGAAAACGTCATCAGGCTAAAAAAATCATACCCTATTATCAACTCTGAGCGATGTTTGAACGACATGATCGAGAACGACTGGCACTGTCATGATGATGTACTGATCAACATTGATCCGGATGGAAAGTTTACCCAGGGATGTTATGTAAAAAGCAGGGGTAAGGTCGATTGCCGGGAGTGCGGTTTTACACCGGTGGCAGAGGCTTCGGGCGCTTTGGATTTGAAGCCGGGCTCGATTCTGGCAGGATGGAAAGCTTATTTATCTTAAAGAGACAGAATCTTTTCTTACTTGTGATTTATGTACATCTTGTGGTATATAAAAATCATTGAATCGATGATTTAAGTTCATACCACAGCGGCAGAACCGAAATGATTATTTGATTTTTACTTATACTATCATTCGGCGCAGTGGCATTTTTTTTGCTTCTATATTTAAAGGATCAAAAGGCAGGAAACGAGGAGACTGAATGCAGGAAAATGCGGTATTCACACCGACAGAACTTTTTAACGCCTGCTCGGTTTTATTCGGAAATGATGTAGCCGTTTCCGCTAATTTTCTGAAATATCTGAAGGTACCGGGACTGAAGGCCGCCTATCGAAAGAGGGCATTTGAAACCCATCCTGACAGGGCCGCAACACTTTCCGAATCTCCTTCAAACCTTGAAGAGCGGTTCAAAGAGGTAACACTCGCCTATGAACGATTGAGCACATTTATTGAAAGCCCCTGGAAATATTCGCTTTGGAATTATCCCTTCCACAAAACCGCCAAATACAACTCAGCCGCAAGAACCCCAAGGACATACGGATGGCAGGATCAAAGAACCCCTGGAAATGATTACCGTCATGGCGGGTCCTACGGATTGAGAGAACATTACTGGCAGGGAAATCTTCCCAAAACCAAGCTTTTCCTTGGCCGGTATCTCTACTACAGCCGTATTATTTCCATGAGAAGCCTGATAGAGGCCATTGTGTGGCAAAAAAGGCAGCGGCCAACGGTCGGCAACATTGCTGTCCAGTGGGACTGGCTCACTCAGGATGATATACGTTCCATACTCAGCATGAGAAATCCAGGTGAAAAATTCTGTGAATGCGCCCTTCGCTGCGGCTATCTCAGTTCCTATCAGCAATCCATTCTACTTGTAAGGCAACAAATGCTGCAGCCGAGGATTGGCAACTACTTCATCAACCAAAATATAGTCACCCAACAGGAAATGGAATATATCGCCGACCAATTGCGTGTGCATAACAGGAAGTATTGGCGTACCTGATCTTGAAACCCGCCTTGATTTCATTCTCTCAGTATAAACAGTAATATAATTTTATTCTACAGGACAGCAAATTATGGATGAAGAATTGACAGAAGCATTATCACCGGATTTGTGCGCAAGTAAAATATTTGAGATCAACGGCACAAAACTAGACCCTGACGCAGCCGCGGATCTATGGCCGAGGATTTTGCAGCACAAATGGCTCATGTCTGAAAAGCTCGGCCGGGATGTGGGCTTGCGGGTCGCGTGCATCGATTTTCTGGAAAATATAGAGCAGGCCAATGAGGAATTTCTGGCCTACAAGCGGAGGGACATCCTGAATGAGATGGGGGCTCAGACAATCGGAAAAGTAATATGGGACACCATCTCCGAGTCTCAGCCCCCCAAGCAGTTGGTTCAGAAAAAAATCATACTTCCGTTGACAGAACGGGATCTATCGGAGAAGCACGGTGTAGTCCCCCCGAAGACTATCATTTTCTTTGGACCTCCCGGTACAGGAAAAACTCATTTTGCCAGAGCAATTGCCGGGGCACTTTCCTGGTGGTTCATTGAAATTGCTCCGAGCATGCTGATGGTTGACGGAATCGAAAAGGTTGGCGCTAACCTGCGCATGGTAATGGAAAAGGCGCGAAATCTGGAGGAAGCGGTCATCTTTATAGATGAGTTTGAAGAGATCGCGGGCAGCCGGGATGAGGCGAGCCGTGTTGACAAATCCATTACGAATGAATTTCTCAAGCAGGTACCTCTGCTCAAAAATCAGGGCAACAATATACTGCTCATTTGCGCCACCAATTACATCCGGCAGCTCGATACGGCATTGCTTCGCCCGGGAAGATTTGACTGCATCATTCCGGTTGGCGGCTTGAATGAGGACGAGAGAAAGACTATCCTGGAACACTACCTCTCTAAGCTGCACACAGGGGATATTGACCTTGATCGTATAATAAAAATGACGTCACGGTATACACCGGCAGATATGGAATATCTCTTCCAGCAGGTTGCCCAGTTCGCCTTTGAGCAGGAGCTTGCCACAAAGCAGGATTACCGGGTGAGTACGGAAACTATTTTTGACATTTTGCCAAAAATTCGCCCTTCCCTGACTGACGAAATAATTGAAGAGTTTGAAAAAGACAGCATCACCTATTCACGGGTTTGACGGAATATCTCTTTGTCATCCAGTAGAGAGACAGTGTCATAATAAGAAAATGTCATTCCTGCGAAAGCAGGAATCCAGAGATTTAAAAATACGGGATTCCGTGTCAAGCACGGAATGACAAATTGACAATTTAATTGTCCCCCGCTGGCGGGGGTTAGGGGGTGGTTCAAAATCCCTCTAAATCTCCCTTTATAAAAGGGAGACTTAATGGCTTATTTATGGGCATATCAGGAAAATCTCGCTTAAGTATCTTTTTTCTTCTTACGATCTTGATTATTCTCGTCATAGTCTATTTCCGGACACCCCGCCCATGCCAGAAGCCGCTGACGTACCGCATAGGTACAATAGATGAGAGGTTCGGTCTGAGCCGCCAGGAGTTTGCAGAGGCGGTCGGGAAAGCCGCCTCAATATGGGGAAAACCATTTTCCCGCGACCTTTTCCTTGAGGACCCCAAAGGCATTATCGAGGTCAATCTCGTCTATGACTATAGGCAGGAGGCATCGGATAAGCTGAAAAATTTGAATTACAAAATTGAGAATACAAAAAGCTCCTATGACGACTTGAAGTCGCGCTTTGAAAATCTGAAGTCAGAATACGAACAAAAGAATACGGCACTTGCCGGTGATTTTAACACCTATAACGCACGGGTTAATGACTTCAATACCGCAATTCATTCAGGGCATCAAAAGGGCGGAGTCTCCGAACAAAGCTACAAGCGGCTCATGGCGGAAAAAGGAGAATTAGACGCCATGCATGAAAATCTGCAAATGCGGCAGGAAGAAATGAAAAAGATGGCTGACACAATCAACAGCCTGGTAGTTGTTATAAATGAGATTGCAACCAACTATAACCTCGATGTGGTGAATTACCGGGATGTGAACAGTAAACTGGGTGCTGAGTTCTGCGAAGGGAATTATACCAGCAAGGACGGTAAGCAGACGATAACAATCTATCAGTTTGATAACGGCGCGAGACTGGTGCGGGTACTCGCCCACGAATTCGGCCACGCGCTGGGGCTGACTCACAATGATACCCCTGCGGCAATCATGTACCGGCTGAACCAGTCGGATTCACTCGAACTTTCCCCAGCTGACACTGCCGCGCTCAAGACACGGTGCGGTGACCGTTGAGTTTGATTTGAAAAGTTAAGGGTTGCTCCTGTCTTCTTTGAGTTTATATTGCTCTTGATAAATCTGAAGTTCAATGGCGGTAAACAATTTGTCGTACTGTTCCGACTCGAGGAGCCTCCGCATTTCCCAGCCGGTTGAGGTCTTTTTCTCCGTATTGACGGAAAGAGTGACCTCACATTCTTTCCAGTTTATCTTCTTTACCCGTGCTGTGGCTTTGCTTCTCCATTCATTCTGGAAAAGATAATCCGATTCCACCTGCTTCTTTTCGGGATTAATTGACGCATTTCCAAAGCCCTTTTCTCTGAAAACCTGCTTTAAGGCCTTGAGGATTATATCCTCACTGGCTTCATAGATGCGCGTGTATTCATCCGGCCTGGAAATGACCTGCCCTCCTTCCATGCAGGAAGTCAGAGACAGGCTGGCGATAATAATGACCGGTAAGATAAAGATAAGTAAAGGTCGGTGCTTATTCATGGCATCGGAAATCGAGGATGATAAATGACTATTCCTGAGCTTATCTCAGAAATCAGAACCGTCTCATTATCTTCAATCTATAAAACAATAAAAATAACTGCGTTGGGGACAGCTCTTTTTCAAGAGCAGAGACAGTTGTTAATAACGAGGTCTGCTTCCGGAACGCCTTCCGGCACTGCCGCCACGGCGATCATCGGAGCGTGGTCGGGCCTCATTCACGTTCATCTTCCTTCCCTTCATCTCCTTGCCGTTCATCCCGCTTATGGCCGCCTGGGCTTCCTCTACCACAGGCATTTCGACAAATCCAAATCCCTTGGACTGACCGCTATGCTGGTCCTTAATGATGGACGCTGACGCTACTTGCCCAAAAGCCCCAAAAGCCTGACGTAAATCTTCTTCCGTGACAGAGTAAGACAAATTACCTACATAAATATTCATAACTTCTCCTTCATTAAATTTTTTGTACTATACCAGATTTTTTCTGACTTTGTACAAATTATTTCTTATCTTCGGGATCAACTCATAACCTGGCACGTATACTGATGGCGATAATTGATTATTGATATTCAATTATTTGAGGTATCCAGGGACCGATCGGCTGTTTGAGATTCATCAGACTCAACAATATTCTCCTTCTTGCCCTGTCGCCTTGCCATTTTTTCCTTTGCCTTTCGCATGCGTTCCAGTTCTTTTTGCCGCTTGATGAATTTATTCTGACTCTGCCTCGCCATGTTTCACCTGCCCTTCGGCCGGAACGGATCATGTCCTCTATAAAACCCGTTTTTTCAGGTATAAAAAAAATCCCCAGTAACCTTCTCCAGGCTCTGGGGACATACGGATATGGCCAAAACCGGCTCTATATTTTACGGAGTTTAAATCATACAATTGGTTATGTCAATGATTATTAAGGTTGCAAAAAAACCCTTATCCCGATTTATTACTTTTTTTAAATGCCTCTAACCCCTTTGAAATCGATTAAGTCCCGACCAAATAGCGACCAATATGTCACCTACAAAGAGTGAGGATTGGTCTGACTCAATAGTTGACGATTTGGTTAGAAAGCATAATGAACGCTAATCACCAACACTGATTTTGGCATCATAAGGGGCAGGACGGCCTTCTTCCCTCTCCAACCAATTTTTTAAACTTAAAAGGAACGTAGCCCACTTGGTGCTGCAATGGCGCATAAATTCATCGGGTTTTTTCCAGTTGGCGTGCGTGAATAGGACGAAAGTCTGATCCTTCTTAGCCTTCAATTCAAAGGTTAAGTCTGTACCCACCCACTCTTTAGGTCCATCCACGCATTTCCATTTCACTATTTTATTAGGCTTTGACTCCACAACTCTCATATCGGCGAACCCGAAATCAATAATTCTGCCTTGTTTGGTGCTCCCTTTCGTATCCACGACCCACCAATGAGAAAGCCCATCAATCGTGGATAGGGCCTTAAAAACCTTTTGGGGCGTGGATTTAATGCCGACTCTATGAAGAATATCTGGCATTGTTCCTCCTCTCTCTTGGGGCTTGAATGCCCAAGAAAATTATATTAACTGACTTTAAAACTGTCCATACAGAACTTTCGTATCTCCAATGCCAAGAGAAAAAATCTTCATTATATACGTTTATTCTTAGTTTCTTATTAACTGATCTTGATTCTACAGACGATTTCTTATTGCATGGGTTACGACCATGTTTCAATCAGGGAATCACCGATTTTATGCTTCTAAATGCCTGACGTTTTCATCTTGCAGGGGCGGGTGGGATCGAAAAAGGAAGACTACAGATAAGGAAGAGATAAAAAAAGGATAGTATTTATTACATCTACAAAGTGTTACACTTGATATATAATAAGAAGTGAGTATTTCCGAAAGAAATGTTTAGAGTATCCTATGATTTTGCTTATGCTGCCTTACGAGGTAGCGTGAAATAGAATGTAGCTCCCTCATTCACTTTTCCTTCTGCCCAGACTCTACCTCCCTGCCTATGGACAATGCGCTGGACAGTTGCAAGACCAACACCTGTGCCTTCGTAATCATGGTCATTGTGCAAACGTTGAAAAACACCGAAAAGTTTATCACAGAATTTCATGTCGAAGCCAACACCGTTATCTTTCACATAGAACACGGTCTCATTACCATCATTGTAACCTCCCACTTCAATCTGCGCATAATCCCTTGATCTTGTGAATTTGACAGCATTGGAAAGAAGGTTATGATATACTTGCTTAATTAGCGTCGCATCCCCATAGCCTAAAGGCATACTGCTGACTATCAGATTAATATTCCTATCGGGATTAATATTAATCAGTACCTTCCATTCCTCTCTGATTAGATCAACCATGTTCATCTCCGACCTGGACATATCTTTTCTACTCAGTCGGGAGAATGTCAAAAGATCATCGATCAGCTTGCCCATCATCTGAGCATTCAACCTAATATCTTTAAATCGTCTTAAAGTATCTTCGTCAAATTTGTCCCCCTGCTTTTTAAGGATCAAGCGCGTATAACCGTCAATGGCGCGCAGAGGAGCGCGCAGATCATGGGAAACGGAGTAGCTGAAGCTCTCCAGTTCTTTGTTGGCTTCTTCCAACATCGCCGCATGCTCCGCAAGGGCTTGTTCCATCTTCTTGCGCTCCGTTATGTCGAAAAAAGTGAAAATTATATGGGGTTCATTGTCGATTTGAATCAACTCCGCTGAGTGATTACTTAACAGCAATTCACCAGTCTTCTTGCGAAGCCAGTACTCTTGATTCAGGGTTTTACCATTAGCAATCGCAGTCTGCACCATACGCTCCCGATCCGCCAGATCATTCCAGACGCCTAGTTCTAATATCGTATGTCCAATGAACTCATCATCATTGTAACCAAGAAGCTTTAACATAGCCTCGTTAGCTTCAACAATGAGGCCGTCACGCATGCGGCTCAATCCCACGCCGGCCGGGTTGGATTGAAATGTTTTTAAATATTTTTCTTCAGATTTTCTCAGATTTTCCTCCGCTCGCTTGCGCTCTGTGATGTCCAACGTGGCGCCCACATACCGGACAAGGTTTCCTTTCTCATCAAAATACGGATGCGCCCGGTCATATACCCATCGTACGCTGCCATCAGGATGCACGATCCTGTGCTCAAGCTCGTAAATCGAATTACTTTGCATAGCTGCAGTGAAAGTCTGGTGAAGCAGGGTCGCATCGTTAGGATGTATGCTTTTTGCGAGCATGACATCATACGCAGGCGATGGTCCCGTAGGGTCGAGTCCGTAAATGCGATACTCCTCCTCGGACCAAACCGTCGTCTGGGTATCGGCGATGTATTCAAAAGTGCCTACATGCGCGATCTTCTGACCCTCTGACAAGATGTTTTTCATCTTCTCTAATGCCTCGTGGGCCTGCTTACGCTCGGAGATATCGCGCACGATATATGTGCTCACCCACCCCATTGGCAGTTTCCTGACAAATGCAGAGATTTCCGCCGCCACACGTCTGCCGTCCTTCTTTTTCACTTCAATTTCGGCAGTACTTGGGAAATCCATTTCACTTGCTGTAGAAGACTTCGCACTGGTTATTAGCTTTTCTACTGCGGCCGAATACTCTTCAGGAACAAGAAGTTTATAAAAGGGCGCTCCGACTGCTTCCTGTTTTGTATAATCGAATATTCTCTCTGCACCGGAATTCCAAAGAATTATCCTACCCTCTTGATCATATGAAATGATGGCATCCGTAGCTTTTTCAACAAGAGATCTGAAGTTGGCTTCCGCATCCATGAAAAAGCTGGAAATAACATCTTCCAGAGCTAATCCTTTAGCTTTGCTGCTTCTAATCGCGATTAATATGGCAACTAAGGTGAAGATAGACCCAATATAATTTGTAGTTCTCCCTGCCCAGCCTATCGGACTCCCGACCCCTTTCTGAATATAAAAGGCAAATAACCCGAAAGCCAACATAGTCAGACCAAGAGAGTACCAATAGAAAAAATCAGACTTTACCTTCAGATAGTTGTCCATGAAGAAAATCGCCGATAGAAGATAGAAGAATATGGCAAGTCCCAGAACAACCTGTCTCAGAGCGGTCGGGCCATAACCCTGTATGAAAAAGGGTGGAATAATTCGCTCAAAGGTCGCAAAGGTGAAAAGAATTATAAACGCAAAAACGCCGCAATATGAAGATGCCACTATCAACTTTCCTCTTTCACATTCCCAGTGTGATTTCCCGAAAGAACTGAGAACAGCACCGACGATATGGAAAAGTGCACCAATCAATGCTCCCGTGTTATAGATAGTCACATTGATGTTTGCTCCATTTTGTGCCGGTCTTAGCCAACCCGCCAATGCCGCGCTGATGCCAAAGCTGAGCATACCGCAGCCCATCAAAAATATGCTGAGAGAGCCGCTCTTTAAATAAGTCTTGGCAGCAAAAAAGGCGATGACCACCGGAATGATTGCTGTGAAAATTGTGTTGGTGATGGGAAGTAAGTATGGAGGTTCAAAAATAACGTTTATATCAATGATAAATAGGATTACGATGCAAACCAGGGATGCAACAACCAGCAGCATGCCGGTCAGTTTTGAATAATCTCTTTTCATCATTTGTGATTTAACTTTGTAGTCCTCTTCTGGAAAAGGGAATAGCAATTTTTTCTTTAAGATCGATCGAAATTCTTGATTTACGGCATTTATTACCGTTTGGAATCTTGCATATTTTCTAGATACCGTCAACTGAAGAGTTCACGAAGAAAACAGTAAAAAGGCATTGTTGACTTCGCCTACAATTGTTAAGCAATGGGGAGTTGTATAGTCAGGGACTTAGAAGACAATTATCGATGATTCCATTATAGCCAAATTTAGTCTTATACATATATAAATAAGAAGTTATTTCAGGTCACCATATAGTAAATTAAAGGGATTGACAAGTTTTGAAATGAAATGAGAAAATATAAATAAAGAGATTACTATTTGCAGTTTGATCTTGGCAGTATGGAGTCTCATGGCAGAGAAAGGAACACAAACAATGATGAAAATAGAGAAATTAACCTTGTCTATCATAGCGCTCTGCACCTGTTTTATTGTCTCGTGTTCGGCAGATAGGGCCTATTACGAACATGACCCGAATCCTGTAGCTTCGATTCAGAAAACCTATGGCGAGCCCGACAGAATCGACACCCTGCGCGATGGATCTGAAAGAATGATATACTACACACGCGATCCACTCGGTAAACACGTCTATCCTGTCGAGGCTGGGTCCGTAATGGACCATAGCTATCTTCAGCGCTATTTCATCATCAAAGACGGCAAAGTCATCGGCGGCGGTACCAGATAGGGGTGCACATCCTGAATTAACATCGTAGTCAACTGAATGCCCGGGTTCGTAGTCGTTCTCTAATCCAATAGGTCTTTTTTCATCCGCTCAAACTCTTCTTTTGTAAGTTCGCCTTTGGCGTAGCGTTTTTTTAGAATATCCAAAGCGGTCTCTGATTCCTTGCCTTGGTACCTGTCCCACCTTGGCGGTTTGCATCCTCCACGGACAAAGATGAAATATAAGACAATTACCATGACGACTATAAATATAAACGGCATTACCATAGGAAACATCCACCATCCTCCCCACCAATAATGTTCTGTTGGATACATTGATGCCTCCTTTTTTAATTGAACAATATCTCCGATGAACAAGTCGTTTTTAGTTTTGTATGATCGATGTCCATTTGATCAAGTATCTGTCTGGATATTTTCTGCCAACCATTTTTTGATTTGTTGGTCAATCCGGTCACGCACTTCTCTAAACTTCTGTAATATTTCTTCATCCGAACCTATGAACGCTGCCGGGTCTTCAAAATACCAGTGCAGCCGATAACTAACCCCGGGGAAAGTCGCCGGGCATTTTTCTTCCGCTTCAGAGCAAACTGTAATTAAATATCCAAAATTATGTTTGCCCATGTATTCTCCGACATGCTTTGCATAATGTCCTTCAAGGCTAATACCAATTTCCTGCATAACTTTCTTGGTATATGGGTTGATACCTTTAGGTTCGAGACCAGCACTGTAAACATCGAATCTGTCTCCTGCATATTTCCTGAGCAGGGCTTCTGCCATTTGGCTTCGTGCGGAATTACCGGTACACATAAACAATACCTTGGCTTTGCTCATATTCATATTCATCCTTTATATCTTCATGCTACGGATCATCCGCAACCTATTCTTTGCAGCTCATGTAGCAAACTCCCACCGGCGTTTCTACGGCATATGGAAAATACTTTCTACGGAAATATATGGCCACATTAACGAGTCCAATAAGGATAGGGACCTCCATCAGGGGACCGATAACCGTAGCAAACGCTTGCCAGGAATTGATCCCAAATACTGCTACTGCCACAGCAATGGCTAATTCAAAATCGTTGGAAGCAGCAGTAAAGGATAGTGTCGTAGTCGTAGCATAATCGGCCCCCACTCTTTTGGACATAAAGAATGTGAGAAAGAACATGACGAGAAAGTAAATAGAAAGAGGAATTGCTACACGTATGACATCGAAGGGCAGTTCAACAATGTATTCTCCCTTCAGGGAAAACATAACGAGAATTGTGAACAATAGAGCTACAAGCGTAATAGGGCTTATTCTTGGGATAAATTTCTCCTCGTACCAGACTTTCCCCTTACTTCGGAGGAGAGCAAAACGGGAAATCATGCCGGCAAAGAAAGGAATACCGAGGTAGATCATCACTGTTTTTGCCACATCTCCCATGGACACATTGATCGTCATTCCTTTCAACCCTATCCAGGGAGGCAGAACGGTGATGAAGAAATAGGCATATACGGCGTACAGGAGCATCTGAAAGATCGCATTAAACGCGACAAGACCGGCGCAATACTCACGGTTTCCCTCGGCAAGCTCGTTCCAGACAATCACCATGGCAATGCAGCGGGCAAGCCCGACGAGGATCAGTCCTACCATGTATTCCTGATAGCCCGACAGGAACGCGACAGCCAGAATAAACATGAGAACAGGACCTATAGCCCAATTGAGAATCAAGGATAGGCCAAGAACCTTGAAGTTACTGAATACCTTTCCCAATTCTTCGTACTTAACTCTGGCTAATGGAGGATACATCATCAGGATCAGGCCGATGGCGATTGGGATATTTGTCGTATCCACCTGAAAGAAATTGATGACCTGCCTTATTCCCGGAAAAAGGTATCCCCAGAAAACGCCAATTAACATGGCAAGGAATATCCACAATGTCAGGTAGCGATCCAGAAATCCGAGCTTCTTAGTAATAGTTTCCGCCATTTTAATACCCCTTTCTTAGTAGTTTAATTATCCTCCTTTAGCGATTCCTCGATCCATTCGCGAATTTCTTTGATAGAAGGGAGTCTTCCCATAGATCTCAATTTGCCATTGATCATTAATCCAGGTGTGCTTAAGATACCTCGCTTCATGATCTCAGCCATATCGGTAATCTTGTCTATATTGGCTGTAACGCCGGCATCTTTGGCAGCTTGCTTTGCATCCTGAAAGAGCTTCTCACAATTGCGGCAACCAGGTCCCAATATCTTAATTTCCATTTTTTTGTCTCCCTTCACATAATTGCATTAAATAAATAACCGACGATGATAATAGCCACCGTCAGAATAGCGGCAAAGATTGCCAGAAGCTTTACTTTTAAAACCTTTCTCAGTATGACCATTTCCGGAAATGAAATCGCCGTAACGGCCATCATGAAGGCCAGCACTGTTCCGAGCGGCATGCCTTTGCCCATCAAAGCCTGAACAATCGGGATTGTACCTGCGGCGTTCGAGTAAAGAGGAATTGCGATCAAAACAGCGAGAGGAACTGCAAAAGGATTACTACGACCAGCGTAGGTTGCAACAAAATCTATAGGTACATATCCGTGGATAACGGCACCGACGCCGATACCAAGGATGACATAGAGTGTCACCCGTCTCAGGATGTCCTGCGTGTGAAGGGTTGCCTGTCGAACACGATCCTTCCAGGTAAGCTTCGGGATTTCCGTCTCGCCCATCCTGAGCTCCCATACGTAGTCTTCAACCATCCTTTCCACGGCGGGGATGCGTCCCAGCACTGCGCCCGCTATGATTGACACAGTTAAACCAGTGCCAATATAGATCAAGGCAATCTTTGACCCAAAAAGACCCCAGAGAAGAACCAATGCCACTTCGTTAATCATGGGCGAGGCAATAAGAAAGGAAAGTGTTACTCCCAGAGGAACACCCGCTTCGAGGAAGCCGATGAACACCGGCACGGCTGAGCAGGAGCAAAATGGCGTGACAATGCCCAACAAGGAAGCCAGTATGTTTCCGACAAATTCAACTTTATTGGCAAGTATTTTCTTTACCTTCTCCGGCGGAAAGAAACTTCTAATGATCGAGACGAAAAAGATTATTGAGGTCAACATCAGAAGGATCTTGATGGTGTCATACACGAAGAAGTTGACGGCGTCAGCAAGATGGGTGTCGCTTGAAAATTTAAATACACTATAAGTCAGCCAGTCGGCGAAGTCTTTAATCATTTGAATTAGCCATTAACAATTATATTTCTATTGAGCAATATATCGTCACACTTATTTGCAGACGTCTTCACGGCGGATGGAGGGAAGCTTTTTTAAGAGATGCCGAACTTCTGGGTCATCCTGTATCCAGTGCTTTAAGTTTCCCATGAGACTCGCAGCATAGGGGCTCTTGCTGCCGTCCGTCAGGTGATAATTGACCCATTGGCCTTCCTTACTGAATTTGACGAGACCAGCTTGTTCAAGGAACTTCAGGTGCTTGGAAACGGTAGGTTGAGCAATACCAAGAGCCGCCTGCATTTCACAAACACACATGGCTTTGTGCTGCAACATCTTCAAAATCTTCACCCTGTTGGGATCTGAAAGGGCCTTCATGACCTTTATAAAATCTTTCATGGTTACCTTCCAATATATTGCTGATTAGCAATATACTAATAGATGCGTGCGTTGTCAAGCAACTTTCTGCATACTCACTGAGGAACATAAAATAGCAGAATTCTAACACGACATGCAGTACACGTTCTATTGGCGGGTCAATTGGGCGATTCTTCTGAAGGTTGGAATTTTCTTACGGCCCCTTCCTTATCCAGCATGTCTCATGATTGACGCTTGAAAATGGAATTGATATCATCACTTGTAATGAAAGAGTTCTTTCGATCGCAAGCAAACTCATTGCGTTCGTCACGATAAAAAATGCAAGCCGTTTTTAATTCTTTTTTGAGCCTTGTTCTGGCGCGGTGAAGCCTGATTTTTGCGGCCTGCAGACTCAATCCCAGGACTTCTGCCATTTCTGCATCTTTCAAGCCTTCCAATTCACTGAGAACGATGACAATTCGATAAGCCTCAGGCAGTGTTTCAATGATTTGCCGGATGCATCCATTCATCTCCTGGCGGATTACTCTCTGCTCGGTGGAAGGCTCCTGCTCGACGGTTGAGATACCATTATTTTCTTCGGTTTCTAAAATGTCATCGATGGATAATTCTACACCGCTCCGGCCCCTCTTCCTGATCCTGTCCAAAGCTGCATTGGTCGCAATCCGGTAGATCCAGGTCGAAAGCCTGGAGCCACCTCGAAAATCCTTCAGGGATTGATTTACCTTCGTGAATACTTCCTGGGTCACATCCTCCGATTCTGCTTCACCAACCAGCCTTCCTATGTAGGCATGGATTCTGTGGCGGTACGTCTCATATATTGCTTTCAGGTCCGATTCCATTTCAATCATTTCCTTTCCCCGAACCTTTACCCGCAGGAACAGGTCGGAGCGCTTTTTGAACCGGCGGGCAGGGGACAACACATCTCTTCCACATCAGGTTTTAAGCCTTCAATCTTGTCGAAGATCTCATGATCGGAAAACGTCTCGGCATTTTTGCGTACCATCTTCGCGAGGGAAACGCATGCCCGCAATTGATCGGGTGTTGCACCCCCTCTCTGTGCTTTCTCCATTTCCAGGAGTGCATCGGGGGCAGAGTTCGCTGCGATCAAAGAAGCAGTCCGCACCAATAGCAACAGCATTTCCTTGTTATTGCTCGTGAGAGATGCGTCATCCCTCTTCTTCCCGCACACAAGGCCCGAAGCTTTTGCTTTCATCGTGCCCACTGCTTGTTCCTTTGCATCAAGTCCGGCCTGAAAGGCTTCGAACATTTCATGTTCAGGTATCCCCAATGACACAGAAACCCCATAAAGCTTGTCGGCACACGTCCGGCACCCCGCACCCATCGCGGCACCCATGGCGATAAGACTTTTTTGCTCGTTGGTCAAATGATTCTCCCCGTCTTTATTCATTGTTTCTTCCTCCTTTCCGAGATTTCTCCTCTTACACCTTTAGACGTAAGAGGGAAGAAGAAGGATACGTTGAAAATCATTTCTGTAGAAATTCTCCGAGGAGCCGCGATGTTTTACCGCTCATCCGGATGCAATCCATAAGTTTGCCGCTGTGATAAAATTTCTTTGTTGCCTCCGGATCCGTCCAGTCCACACCGGCAATGTCCCGGCAGTAAATAGATCCGTGGCTGATTTCTTCGCGGAAGCGTCTCATAAATTCCCTGGCTTCCGTCCACATGCGCGGGTCTTCTTTTTCCTCTTTCTTCCCGCGTCCATATTTCAGACCTAGAACAGCCAGGGCCCCCACTACGGCGCCGCATACTTCACCGCTGGCCCCCAATCCACCTCCGAAGGTTCCCATTGCCCGGATCATATCTTCATTCCTTTTTCCTAATTTTTCTTGCCCGACCGCAAGAACGGCTTGGCTTCAATGGAAGAACTGTTTCATCAGTTCAATGGTTTTAAGCTTCATTTCTTCCGGCATGGACATCTCCTTTCGCTTTAAATTGGTAAACCTCCTTGATTTGCCCGTACATTAACCTGAAGCCACATCTTTCATGACTGGCCCGAGGAATTCCTTTACCTTTTCTGCAAGATAATCGGACTTAATTAGAGAAATACAGCATATTTCCCCACTCTTTTCCCAGCTGATGAGGGCCAGTTTATCACCGGCTTTGATGTTTGCTTTATCCCGTAATTCTTTCGGGAGTACCATTTGTCCCCGTTCATCGACACTGATCATGGATTCGACGCGGCAACAACTCGCTGCCTCATTTCCGGATGCGCAACAAGATGCTTTTGGATTGGACTTGACCATTTCGCAACCTCCTATTTTTGATTATACTGATTAATAAATATTATCAGAATATTCTGTTTACACTGAATATAATAAACAGCAAGGCGTTTGTCAAGTAAAGTTTTCTCGTCTGTAAAAATTGTTTACTGAACCGTTGTATTTTCCTCTACTTTCATTAAAAATATATAACAAAGAAGAGCACCTGAATGCTTGGTGCAAAGCTTTCAGATGCCCTTTTTTTTCAAGTAATGAGATCTTACAGTCACAAAGAAATTGAGAAATAATCCTTTGACTTCGCAAAACAACGCGATTGTGGATATTCATCCAATGGTACAGAATCAGGCTTTTATTTTACCGATTTCTTCTTTCAGCTCCCTGATTTCTTTTTTCATCTCCTCAAGATCAGCAGAATGGGCGCTGCCCCAGCAGCGGAAACGCCCGCCAGCAAATCTCGATCTGAAAAAAAGACACATTATTACGCACAATGCTATACCGATTATCGGCACTATCCACCACCAGCCCCACACAGGACACGATGCATTTCCATACCACCAGCACATATAATCACCTTTCCCAGCTTATCATCAAATTTTGAAAACTGTTTATTTTGAGCACGCGGCACAATTGCCACCAGATGACATTCCCATCTTACTGCCTCAGAACGACTTCATTTTTTCCATCAGTGACTTCTTATCCTCTTCAGGCATATCCTTCACGCTGCCGCATGGACACAGCTCAGCCATCTTCTCAAAACATGCCTTCATCTTATTTTTGTCCTCTTCTGACATGTTGCTGAAGAACCCTTGCATCATCGGACCAAACATTTTTTCCATTTTTATACCTCCCTATGATTTTTTAAACTGACCATCTTCTTTGTCACAAATCTCATATACACCTTCTCTTTCCATAAACCGCCTATTTCAAACACCAGCTGCACCCACACGCAGCATCGGTTTTTTTAGCCCCTTTCTCCTGTTTCATGTCGGCCAGGACCTTGTCGGCGACTCGACGGGCCACATTCCGTCTTTCTTCTTCCGGAACGTCATCAATATCGAAAATATCCGTGTATTTATTGTATACCGACAGGGCATCGAATTGGGCAATCTTACCCTCATCAACGAGATTTTTGAGGATCCTGCCATGACAATGGAGGAAACACCCGCCTATCAACACTACCTTTTCAGCAGTGTTCATCCATCCGGCAATCGCAGATGTGGGAACCGTAAACATCTCTCCGTGGCAGCTGCGGCGGTAGGGTTCTTCTTTTGCCACCAGATTGGCCGCAAGACGGGCAATCTCCCCACGGATACATGCGCCTTCACAGGAAATCACGGGGATCTTACCCTCGCTCCGGTTTTGTTTGCCCACTAGTTCACCCATGGCGCATACGCCCTTTGTTTCATCAACGACGACTGAAAATTGTGCTTTTGATTTTGTCATAACCTCCTCGTTTTCGTCTTTTATCTCTTTAGACGAGTGGACTGTGAGTAAAGATACACCCATACAAAAAACTTTCGGAATTTATCTAAGTGACCTTTATTGACTACAGGGAAGAAAGATAGAGAAACATCTGGTGTGAAAGACGGATATCTTGAGCAAGAAAAACGCGGCAGATCCAAATAATAGAATAAACTTTCCCTTTGACATCATAAATATTTTTGTTTATCGTGAGCCGCTTCCAGGATTCTGTCAACTATTTACGTTTCTCAACCTGTTGTAAAAATTCGCTAAACAGGAAGGATATCAATGATGGTGGTCCACGAAAAGATCGGTGAAATGGTCGAGGAAATGACCCGGTGGCGTCATGAGCTTCACACCCGACCGGAGACGGCCTTTTCCGAATATTGGACATCAGACTTCATAGCCGAAAAGCTGATCTCCTTCGGTCTTGATATTCATCGGGGCATTGCGGGCACCGGCATCGTGGCAACCATCCAAAGGGGAAGGGCTAAAGCTCCAGCTATCGGCCTCCGGGCCGATATGGACGCCCTCGACATTACAGAGGCCACCGGACTTCCTTATGCTTCCCTTAACGAAGGGAAGATGCACGCCTGCGGCCATGACGGACACATGGTCATGCTTTTAGGGGCGGCGAAGTATCTCGCCGCGAATGATACATTCCGCGGAACGGTCCACTTCATTTTCCAGCCAGCCGAGGAAAACGAGGGCGGCGGCGGAAGGATGGTTCGGGAAGGACTATTCGACCTCTTTCCCGTTCAATCGGTCTTCGCCCTGCACAACTTTCCCGTCCTGCCCGAGGGGACATTTGCCATCTGTAAAGGTCCCATGATGGCAGCGTACGATGTCTTTGACATTTTAATTACAGGAAAAGGCGGCCATGCCGCTACTCCCCAGAATGTGAGGGATCCGATTCTGGCATCGGCCTATTTAATCAACCTTCTCCAGAGTATCGTGAGCCGCGACGTGAATCCCACGCAGGCGGCAGTGGTCAGTGTAACGGAGATCCACGGCGGCACCTCCTACAACATAATCCCCCATACAGTCATGTTGAGGGGGACAACACGCCATTTCCTCCCCGCAGTACAGGACCGCGTGGAGTCTCGCATGCGGGAGATATGCGCCGGCGTATCAAAATCCTTAGATGTCGCCGCCGATATTACCTACGAGCGGCGCTATCCCACGCTGGCCAATACGGAAAAGGAAACAGACGAGGCAGTCCGCGCTGCGACAGCTGTGGTGGCAAGCGACCGGGTCTTGACCGACATCACGCCGGTAATGACATCGGAGGATTTCGCGTTCCTTTTAAAGGAGCGACCCGGGGCATACATGGGGATCGGCGGTGGGAGGCCCAGGGAAAACGGCTTTCTGCATCAGGCCCTGTATGACTTCAATGACCGGATCCTGCCTGTAGGCGCGAGCTATTGGGCGACCCTGGTAGAAATGATACTTGCAAAGTGAGACTTAAGGACGATTATGATTAAACTGGATTTCAAAAACCGCAATTTTATAATTTACATTTCTCTTATCTTGATTACCGTTGCCGCCTTCTGGCAGGTGTATAATTTTGACTTTGTTCGTTATGATGACGACAAATATGTCACGGAAAACAGCCATGTGCGGTCGGGATTTACGAAGGATGGCTTTGTCTGGGCATTCACTTCCGTAAATGCGAACAACTGGCATCCGCTGACCTGGCTTTCTCACATGCTTGACTGTCAACTGTACGGACTGAATCCGGCCGGTCATCATCTGACCAATTTATTTCTCCATATTCTAAATACGCTTTTGCTCTTCTTTATTTTTAACCTGATGACCGGGTTTATGTGGCGGAGTGCCTTTGTAGCCGCACTTTTTGCCATACACCCTCTTCACGTTGAATCTGTGGCATGGGTGGCGGAGCGCAAGGACGTGCTAAGCACCTTGTTCTTTATGTTAACACTGTGGTCCTATATCAATTATATAAGGCGGCCGGGGTTATACCGGTACCTTCCAGTTCTTCTATTTTTTATCCTGGGTCTCATGTCAAAACCTATGCTGGTGACCCTGCCGTTTGTCCTGCTCCTTCTGGACTTCTGGCCTCTTGGCCGATTGCAGTTTACTGAAATTATAAGCTCGGCCGGCTCACAACCTGCCTCTAATCAGGATGCAGCGAAATCAGTCATCGGACTGCTTATTGAAAAGATCCCGCTTTTCATCATCTCAGCCGCATCTGTTTGTGTTACTCTTTATGCGCAATGGACCGGTATTGCCTCTTTCCAGGCCCTGCCCTTCGGAACCAGGATCAGTAACGCCCTTGTCTCTTTTATTTCATACATGGCCAAGATGGTCTGGCCGGTAAATCTGGCGGTTTTTTATCCTTATCCGGACATAATACCGATATGGCAGATAGTCGGCTCCATTCTGCTTTTGATCCTGATTACCCTGATTGCCCTTCGTTCGGTGCGGCGTTATCCTTATGTGATGACGGGATGGTTGTGGTATCTGGGAACCCTGGTTCCGGTCATCGGATTGGTGCAGGTTGGAAATCAGTCCTTGGCTGACCGGTACACTTATATACCCATGATCGGTCTTTTCATGATAATCGCCTGGTCGGTGCCCGATTTACTGGCTAGATGGCGTTACCACCGCACCGCCCTGGTCGTATCGGCATCACTTGTGATCGTGGTCTTAACAACTCTAACGGTGCTGCAGGTCCGCTATTGGCGTGATAGCATTATTCTGTTTGAACATGCCCTCGGCGTTACAAAAAATAATTATGTGATGCACAGCAATTTGGGGGCTTCTCTGGCGGAGCAGGGTAAATATGATGATGCTGTTCTTCATTACACGGAGGCCTTGAGGATTAAACCCGACGACTTCGAAGCACGCTACAATATTGCCAACGCGTTGGCGAGACAGGGAAAAATGGAAGAGTCGCTTTCTCATTATGCCGAGGCCTTGCGCATTCGACCCGATGCTGCTGCGGCCCATAACAACATGGGTATCGCGTTGTCTTACCTGGGAAGAACAGATGAGGCAGCTGGCCATTTTCGTGAAGCGCTGCGAATAAAGCCGGATTTTTATGATGCAGAGATGAACCTGAAAACAGCACTTAACAGAAAAACGACACCGAAACAAGAAATTCCGGAAATAGCGGATAAGAAGCCGGCAGACCCGAAAACTGCGGAAGGCCGCATGCAAGCCGGGTTGTCTCTCTTTCAGAAAGGGAGGTTTGATGAGGCCATCCCTGAATTTGAAGAAGCTCTGCGGTTAAACCCAAAGATCGCGGCAGCCCACGTCTCATTGGGATTGATTATGGCGCAGAAACGCAACCTCGACAAGGCAATTCACCATTTTTGCGAAGCACTTTTGATTAAGCCTGATCTTGCGGAAGCTCACAACAGCCTGGGTGTAGCCCTGACATATAAAGGGGAGATTGACGAAGCCATAACTCATTTTGAAAAGGCGCTGCGTATCAATCCTAAATTTGCAAAAGCGCACAACAGCCTGGCCGTAGCCCTGGCGCAAAAAGGCAGGACAGACGAAGCTATTGACCATCTTCGGAGAGCAGTGCAGTTACAGCCGAATTACGAGGAAGCAAAAAGAAATCTGGACATTATGCTGAATATCAAAAACACATCCGGCCGTTAAAAAATAACCCGAATAAATAACTGAACTACCATTATCTCGGCTCACCCTTCGCAGTTCTACAAGCTCATCCTTCAATAAATTCAGGATGACAAAAAATCCTCCTCAATCCCCCTTTACTAAAGGGGGAAAATAGGTCCGGGTTTCCGATCCCCCGATCAGGTCGAAGGCAGGATCCGGACGGGAATGAGGATGAGATTGCCACGTCGCGCGCTCCTCGCAATGACATGGAGGAAAAGTTATTCACTTCCGCCGAGGACCTTGTAGAGCGTTACCAGGTTGCTCAGTTGGGCTAGATGTGTGGCGATCAGTCCCTGCTGAGCGGTATAGAGAGAGCGCTGCGCATCAAGAACGCTAAGGTAATTGTCAATCCCTTTCAAATAGCGGGCATTGGAGAGGCGGTGGGTTTCGGAAACGGCGTAGACCAATGACTGCTGCGCTGCCATCTGCCGCTTCACTGTGCCCCGCACGGCCAGTGCATCGGCCACTTCACGGAACGCCGTCTGGATTGCTTTCTCGTATCCAGCTATGGCTATTTCCTTGTCAACCTTGGTTACATCATATGCCGACCAAGTGCGGGCATCAAAAATAGGCGCCACAATCTGCGGTGCGAATAACCACGTCTCCTGGCCGGATCTGAAAAGATTCGACAGTTCTGCACTTGCGGTGCCGACTGCTGCCGTGAGCGTGATGCGGGGGAAGAAGGCTGCGCGGGCGGCGCCGATATTGGCGTTGGCAGCTTTGAGCTGATGCTCTGCTGCGAGTACGTCCGGCCGATGCAGGAGCACCTCGGAGGATAGGCCCGGAGAAATCTCCTCTACAGGACTGATACCGCTGAGGTCCGCAGGCACAAGTTCCGGTGGCAGAGGAGCGCCGACCAGAAGACTCAAGGCATTTTCATCCTGCGCCACTACCTGCGTGAAGCGGGCGACATCACCCCTCGCTGCATCCACCTGACTTTGCGCACGGCGGAGATCCAGGTCGGAGGAGAGGCCGACATCAGAGCGCTTCCGGATCAATTTGTAGGTTGTCTCCTGCGCCTCAAGGGTGGACGCCGCGAGGTCAAGGTTTTCCCGATCCGCTGCTAATGCAAGATAAGCGTTCGCAACCGATGACACCAGCAGAATCTGGAAACTGCGCCGAGTCTGCTCGGTGGAGAAGTACTGTTCCAGCGCCTGGTCTTTCAGGCTGCGGATACGGCCGAAGAAGTCCAACTCCCAGGCAGTGATACCAAGAGTGGCATCATATTGATCGATGGTCATCGGGGTTCCCGTCGTTGAAAGATCGGCGGGCACACGTTGTCTAATCCAATCTCCGGTCGCGCTGACCACAGGCAGAAGTTCTGCACGCTGAATACCGTAGAGAGCCCGTGCCCTCTCCATGTTCAAAACAGCAAGGCGCAGATCGCGGTTATTGCTCAAGGCTGTCTCGATGACCTTCTGGAGTTTTTCATCGGTGAAAAATTCCCGCCATTTCAAGTCCGCTGCCATCGGAGCGCCGGCCGCAGACTCGGGCGCCTGATAGGCCGCACCCTTCGGCCATTCGGTGGGGACCGGCGCCGCCGGTCGCTCGTATTTTGGGGCTAGGGTACATCCGGCAGCAAGCAACGTCATCGCAATCAAGAAGATAAATAATTTTATTTTCATGTCATCAATCCCCCGCGGGAGTGTTTTCGGATGGCACTGCTGCTTTTCCCTTTCGGAATTTTCCCTGAATCTTTTCCATCAAAACCTTGAAGAATCCACCGGCACCGCCGGACCCTGCAGTACCGTCACTTCCCGCAGTCACAGCAGCCTGGCGTTTTTTATATCTCCTGGAGAAATTTTCGACAATCAGCACATAAAAGAGCGGTGAAAAAATGATCACCAGGACTGTGGCCGTCACCATGCCGCCCAGGACGCCCGTGCCGATGGCATTCTGCGCTCCCGCACCGGCACCGGTTGTCACCGTAAGCGGCAGGACTCCGAAGCCGAATGCCAGCGACGTCATGATAATGGGGCGATACCTCAATCTTGTACCTTCCAATGTTGCCTCAACGAGCTCTTTTCCTTCTTCCAGTCTTGCCTTGGCGAACTGGACGATCAAAATAGCGTTCTTCGTGGTCAGACCCAGAGTGGTGAGAAGCCCGATCTGAAAATAGACGTCGTTATGCAGTCCCCGAAGAGACGTGGCGATGACACCGCCGATAGCCCCCAGCGGCAGGGCTAGGAGAATCGAAATAGGAATTGGCCAGCTTTCGTAGAGCGCCGCCAGACATAGGAAAATTACGAGAATGGAAAACGCATAGAGGAGAGGCGCCTGGGTCCCTGCCATCCTTTCCTGATAGGAAATAGAGCTCCATTCATAGCCTATTCCTTGGGGCAATTTGGCAACGATCTCTTCCATCGTCCTCATAGCCTCGCCAGAGCTTTTTCCCGGAGCAGGTTCTCCCCAGATGTTTATGGAAGGAAATCCATTAAATCGCTCGAGTCTGGGAGAGCCTGATTCCCATTTGCCGGAGGCGAATGAGGAAAAGGGAACCATTTTCCCCGCCGTATTCCGGACGTAGAGTTTTTCCAGGTCCTTGGGCAACATACGGTAGGGGGCGTCTGCCTGGACAAACACCTTCTTCACGCGGCCCCCCTGGATAAAGTCATTGACGTACACGCCGCCGAAGGCGGCAGAAATGGTATTGTGAATGGAAGTGATGGGAACTCCCAGGGCGCCGGCTTTTTCCCAATCCACGTCGATATGGTATTCGGGGATGTCCTCCATACCGTTGGGGCGGACATTTGCCAATCTCGGATCTTTCGCCGCCATGCCGAGGAGCTGGTTGCGGGCCGCCATCAGCGCTCCATGCCCTAGGCCCCCCCTGTCCAACAGTTGAAAGTCGAAACCCCTGGCGTTCCCCAGCTCAGTGACGGGAGGCGGTGGAAACGCGAACACCAGGGCGGCGCGAATTTGTGAGAAAGCCCGCATGGCTCGTCCGGCAATGGCCTTTACCCGCATGTCCGACCGATTGCGGAGCTTCCAGTCCTTGAGTTTGACAAACACCATGCCATTGCTCTGAGTCCTCCCGGAATAGCCGGTACCGGAAATCGTCAAACAGGATTCGACTGTCTCTTTTTCGTTTTCTTCAAAATAATAACGGATGCCTTCCACGACCTTTTTAGTTTGTTCCAGGGTGGAGCCAGTGGGCATCATTACCTGGGCAAGGAGAATTCCCTGATCCTCATCGGGAAGATAGGCGGTGGGCATACGAAAAAACATGAACCCCATCACTGCTACGATTATGACAAACACCATCAGATATCTTTTTTTTCTTGTAAGAGTGCGGCCGGCCAATTTTATGAACAGGTCCCGGGAACGGAAAAAGCCGCGATCGAACCACAAGAGGAAAGGGCGCAAAAAGAAGATCGCCTTCTCCGCTGGTTCATGTCCCGCTGCGACCGGCTTGAGGAGTGACGCGCAGAGCACTGGCGTCAGGATCAAGGCCACCACGACCGAAAGAAGCATGGAAGCGACAATAGTTACGGAAAACTGTTGGTAAATGACACCGGTGGAACCGCCGAAAAACGCCATGGGACCGAATACCGCCGCGAGAACAAGGCCTATACCGATCAAGGCGGAGGTGATCTGCTCCATTGACTTGGCAGTGGCTTCTCTGGGAGGTAGTCCCTCCTCGCTCATGATACGCTCCACGTTTTCCACCACGACAATAGCGTCATCCACCAGAAGGCCAATAGAAAGCACCATCGCAAACATAGTGAGCATGTTGATGGAAAAGCCGAAGAAACCCAGAAACGCAAAGGTACCGAGCAGCACCACGGGCACGGCAATGGTCGGGATCAGTGTGGCTCGGATGTTTCCAAGAAAGAGGTACATGACAAGGAAGACCAGCAAGATTGCCTCGAACAGGGTCTTGACCACCTCCTCAATAGCTACTTTGACGAATGGGGTGGTATCGTAAGGATAGATTACCTTCATCCCGGGGGGAAAGAAGCGACTCATTTCTTCCATTTTAGCCTTGATCGCATCCGCCGTCTCCAGGGCATTGGCGCCGGATGCCTGCCGGATGGCAAGGCCGGCAGCAGGCTTGCCATTGTGAAAAACCTCCATATCATAGAACTCGCTCCCCAGTTCTGTTCGACCCAAATCCTTGATTCGTACGATGGAGCCATCCGGATTGGTACGTATGGGAACGGCAGCAAACTGTTCAGGCGTCTTCAACATGCTCTGGACGGTAATCGACGCATTCAATCGCTGACCGGCCACGGCAGGCGCGCCGCCGAACTGTCCGGCGGAAACCTCCACGTTGTAAGTCCGAAGGGCCGCGGTGACATCCTCTACCGTCAGGCTGTAATCCGTAAGCCTGTCGGGATTGAGCCAGATGCGCATGGCATACTGGGTTCCGAAAATCTCCACCTCGCCCACACCGGGCACCCGCGCCAACACTTTTTCCAGGGTAGATCGTGAATAATCTCTCAAGTCAAAGCCATCCATGCTGCCGTCTTCCGAAACCAGCCCCACGATCAGCAGCCAGTTTCTCGTGCCCTTGCCTACGGTGACACCCTGACTCTGTACAACTTCGGGCAGACTTGCCATGGCGAGTTGGAGCTTGTTCTGCACCTTGGCCCAGGCAAGGTCCGGATCGGTACCCGGGGCAAATGTCAACTCGAGACGGGAGGTACCAGAGGAATCACTGGTGGCGGACAGATAGATCATCTTATCCAAACCTGTCATCTTCTGTTCAATGATCTGTGTTACACTGTTTTCCGTGGTCTCCGCCGAAGCCCCGGGATATGACGCCTGAATGTAAATAATCGGCGGTGCGATTGGAGGGTATTGAGATATGGGCAGATTGTAGATGGCCAGGCCGCCCACTACCATGATGATGATGGCGATGACCCACGCAAAGACCGGACGATCTAGAAAGAACTTAGACAGCATCGCCGGCCCCCGTCAATTCGATTTTGCAGTCGAGTCCGGGACTGTTTTTCCGGGCTCGCCGCCTTTGTTTTCGCTGCCGGCTCCGGCAGGCACAATCTTAACAGGTGCACCGGGTCTCACCTTTTGCACACCTTCAATGATTACACGATCGCCGGGAGTAAGGCCGGAAGCGACAAGCCAGCGATCTCCTATAGCGCGATCAAGGACTAGCGGCCGCACCTGGACCTTATTCTCTGTATCCACAATTAACGTAAGAGGGTTTCCTCTGGGGTCCCGGCTCACTGCCTGCTGGGGAATCAGCATGGCCTGTGAATTGATGCCTTCCTGCACAACTGTCCTGATAAACATGCCCGGCAAGAGATGTTCTTTCGGATTAGGGGCAACCACACGCAGGATGACGGAACCGGTTGAAGGATCCACAGTTACATCGCGGAATTGGAGGGTCCCTTCCAGGGGGTATGGGGTGCCATCCTCCAAAATAAGCTTCACCTTGTTCCCGTTCTTTCCGTCGCGATTCAGTCGCCCGTCCGCCATGCGCTGCTGTAACCGCAGGAGATCTGTTGTGGATTGCGGTATATCCACGTAAATGGGGTCCAGTTGCTGAATGGTTGCCAGCGCCACCGGCTGATGGGCGGTTACCAAGGCGCCCTCCGTTACATTGGATTTGCCGATACGGCCGGAAATGGGGGCGGTAATACGGGTATACCCCAGATTGATGCGGGCCGTTTCCACCGTCGCTTTACAGTACTGAACATCCGCCTGTGACTGCTTGAGTGCGGCGTTTGCATCGTCGTAATCCTGCTGGCTCACCGCCTTATCAGCAAGCAATTCCCGGAAACGCTCCACCCTTGACCGGATCGCGGGTAGATTGGCCTCTGCCTTCTCGAGAGCAGCCTTCGCATTGTCCAGGGCCGCCTGAAAGGGAGCGGGATCGATCTGATAGAGCACCTGGCCGACCTTGACGTCCGAGCCTTCCACAAACAGGCGCTTCTGGATGATGCCATTGACCTGCGGCCGGATTTCCGAGGCGCGGTATGCTGATGTGCGTCCTGACAATTCCGTGGTGGTTGAAATCTTCTCCGGAGTCACGGCTAAGACAACAACTTCGGGAGGGCCGGGCGGCCCGCCCGCCTTCTGCTGTCCGCAACTGGCCAGGATTAGAAGTCCCAAGAGGACCCCACAAATGATGACTAACTTGGTTCTTATACAAACTCGCATTTAACACCTCTGCGATTTAATTTGAATATAATCCGGTTGCTGAAAAAAATCTTGTACCCATCATTGCGAGGGGTACTGAAGAAATTGTCACGGGCAAAAAATACTTTCTTTCCATGCAGCGACTTTTACCTTCTTATTCCATCCCAACAGGCCGCGATGCTTTTGACAATCAGATCGTCGTCAAGCTTGATGAGTCCGAGGACATGATCCCGGGCCAGGCTGATCACGGGACCGAAGGCCAGGGCAAAGTGAACAAAAAGCGGCAAGTCTTTCACAACCCGCTGTGCCGTCCCTTCTTCCATGAGCGTCTTGAACATGTGCTGGCCGCCGGATTTATTGATAATCCTGTCCTTGCGCAACTTGGCCCCGTACGGCGAATTGTGGTATTGCTCCATATAGCGGAAATAGAGCGGATGCGAAATGCAATAACGCAGAAGCTTCGTTCCGATGTGCAGGAATCTGTCCCGCATGGGTTTCCCGGCAGGGTAGCCCTCACGGAGCGCCGCCAGCAGCTTCTCTTCAAGTTCCCGGTATAGTTCTGTAATCAGGACGTCTTTGTTATCGAAGTAGCGATAGATAGTTCCCGCGCCCACCCCGGCCTTTTCAGCGATCATGGCCATCGGTGCACCATGAAATCCATGTTCGGCGATAAGTTCCAGAGCTGCAGCAATGATCGCTTCGCGTTTATCTATGTTCTTCAAAAGTAATGCCCTCTCAGTTCGATAAAGAATGAACGTTCATTCATTTATACTTTCTATTTCGGCCTGTCAATGGAATTTCTTAAGCACTTTTATACAAAGGCTGTCCTGAGCTAATCGAAGGATGCGCCTGGTCATTTCCGTCCTTGCCTCTTTTTTTGTCCATCTCCTGCCACGGAATCCAGATTTCTCTCGTCGTTCCTTTCCCCTTATCCCTTGAGCCTTCATCCCGCTCCTTAAGCCCTGCCCCCTTATTTTATTGACATCCCGCCTCCTTTTTTCTATAGTTATATCGTCAAGGCAGGCAATTGCAAAATAAGACGTATCCAAATCATCTCTGGGAGGAGCAACCAATATGCGAACCATCACGAAGAAAAGTATCATCATCCTCGTCCTCATGTCTTTCCTTGTCTCCGGCTGCGTATACTACAATGTCCAGATGCCCTTGGGCACTGAGTTCAACAAGACCGAACTCGGCACTAAAATCGGCCAATCAAAATGGCACTCGGTCTTGTGGCTTGTAGGTTGGGGGGATGCCGGGACAAAGGCTGCCGCTGCAAACGGCGATATCAAGGTTATACGCTACGCCGACACAAAGATATTTACTCTTCTCTTCGGCCTTTATTGCGAGGTAACGACTGTTGTCTACGGTGATTAAGCAGGTGATATGCCTCCTCTGCCTCGTCGCCCTGACTGGGTGTGCAATTGGCCGTTTTGCCACGGAGGCCCTGACGAACTCTGCGCCATACGGCAAACTTTACACAGATATCACTGTGCCCTATACAAAAGTGTTTTATGAAACACCGGCCGGAACGAAGCAGTGTGTTCTCAACGACCATCAGATAAAGGACCCTGTAACCGGGCTTAATCTCAACGCCGAGTGGACCATGGACCTCATTAAGAGCGAGGCGAACAAAGCCGGGATCAAAGAGATTTACTACATCGATCAGAGAACCTTCAGCATCCTTTTCGGTATCTACAGGCACAAGACCCTTATTGTCTATGGAAACTGATTTCTTCCGGAAAATATTGCTATCCAAAATGCCGGCATGAGCAGTAAACCTCCTTCCAGGAAAGATCAAAACGGACAGGAGACTGCTTCATTATCTCGCCAATTCCCTGACTGGACAGGAGTTGATTATTGCAAGGCCCGCCGACCATATCACCCTGTCTCTCTGAGCTGTCAGCCATGAGCTATGTCATTCCGTAGGGACGCTAATAAAGCAGATATTTGGCCCTTCGCTCGAGAAACCGGTCTAGAGGCTTCTGCCAATTGAGTGCGATAGTGCGCGGGTCTTCCCCCCTCTTTATCGCAGCGAGAACCCACCATGCACCTATAATATCGACAGTGTCATCAAGCTTGAAGTCCTTCTGATACAGGTGATAGAGAGCAGAAACGATCTCTACTCCAAGGAATGCCGGATCGAGTACCTGGCGGTCTGTGAGGATAATCCTGACTCCGCGACATAAGCGACCCTCAAAGATGCTGCTTTCGGGTGTAAAATCCACCGGCATGAACTGTACGCCGGGGATCGCGCGATTGTTAAGATACGAAGACAGCCTCTCTGCTTCTATCCACGGCGCGCCCAAGACCTCAAAAGGTTCTGCCGTCCCCCGGCCGACACTTACATTTGCCCCTTCCGCCATCGCCACACCCGGATATAGTGTAGCTTCCGTAAGGCTGCGGAGGTTGGGTGAAGGATTGACCCAGACCTGCCCCGTTTCATCATACCACTGCGTTCGCCTGTAGCCGGACATCTTAATGACAGTGAGTTTCGCGCCTATCTTATACTCGGCATTGAACATCCTTGCGAGCTCACCCGCCGTCATTCCGTGCCGGACGGGCATAGGGAAATATCCGGTGAATGATTTCAGATCCCTATCCATCACCGGCCCCTGAACAAAGGACGCGGTAATAGGATTGGGCCGGTCTAGCACATAGAATTTGATGCCCTTTTTCGCAGCCGCCTCCATCATATAGCCCATCGTCGTGATGTAAGTGTAGAAGCGGACGCCGGCATCCTGTATGTCGAATACCAGCGCGTCAAGTCCTTTGAGCATCCGATCCTTAGGCTTTTTGCTCTTGCCGTATAGGCTATATACAGGCAATCCCGTAATTCTGTCTCTGGAAGACGGTATCTTTGTGTCGGCCTTTCCGTCAAGCCCGTGCTCCGGACTGAAGATGGCCTTCAGCTTTATGCCGGGCGCGCGGTAAAGAAGATCCACGGTACGCCGCCCTTCTGAATCGATGCCCGTATGGTTGGTTACGAGCCCTATACGCATACCGGCCAGCGCCGAGAATCGTTCCTTGTAAAGGACATCAACACCAGTCAGTAATCTGCCTGTGTCGGTGCTGCCGGACATGCATGGTCTCTCTTTGACAAAATAGGAGGCGAGCGATGGCCGCTTTTTGAGTATCTGATCGTTTGAGAGAGTCCCAAGGGCGTCTGAAACAGCTTTCTTAATTTCGGTACGGAGCGCTATTACATCCCCGCCGCCGGCAGGATGCACCCGGTTTGTTAAAACGATTATGTATGTTTCCGTCACAGGGTCGATCCACAGTGCTGTGCCCGTATAGCCAAGGTGACCATAAGAGCCGACGGGAGATATTTCTTCCGCATTAGAGGCAAAAGGGGTATCTATATCCCAGCCAAGCCCCCGCAGTCTGTTTGTACCAGGCGGAGATTGTGGAGTCGTCATCTGATCGACTGTCCCGGGTTTTAATATTTTTACTTTTCCAAGGCTGCCTGCATTAAGCATCATTTGGGCAAAGAGGGAGAGATCGTCAATAGAGGAAAAGAGGCCTGCATGACCGGCTACCCCGCCCATGTTGTAACAGGACGGGTCATGTACCTCGCCGCACAACATCTTATCGCGGCGATACTCCGTAGCTGCTATGCGGGACTTCAAAGTGATTGGGGGTTTGAAGGCTGTATCTTTCATTCCCAGCGGCTTGAAGATGCGCTTATCGCAATACTTGTCGAGCGGTTGTCCGGTTACACGGCGGACGATCTCACCGAGGACTTCGAAATTTATGTCACTATAGGTAAAACTGCTTCCAGGGGTATGTATCGGCCTTTCCTTAATTATTTTATTCATCGCGGTTTTATATCCACGCGATTTAGGATCCATGCGGATCTCAGGCCGCAGGCCTGAATAGTGTGTAAGCAGCTGCCGTATGGTTATTCGGGCCTTGCCATTTTTTTTAAACGCAGGCCAGTATTTTGCCACTGGGGCATCAAGCCGGAGTTTCCTATTTTCCACCAGCTGCATCACCGCAGTAGTCGTCGCAACCACCTTGGTCAGAGAGGCTACATCAAAGATTGTGTCTTCGGTCATGGTGACCTTTTTCGGCTCTATCGAACTGTAGCCGAAAGCCTTGCGATAAACGACCTCGCCGGCATTTCCGACGAGTACGACTGCTCCCGGTGTCTTGCCTTCACTGATCGCTTTTTCGACAATCCCGGTGATGGGCGTCAGTTTGTCTTCATTGAGCACAGGGGACGGGCGCTGATTGCCGTCTGCCGACGCAGATGGTATAATAAAAAACCATACCAGGAGAGAAAGTAAGAAGGTTTTTATTTTCCAATGACTCATTGCTTTACCTGATTTATTCTTTTAGCGAGAGATAAACTATTCTATGGGAGTTTGCAACAGGATTCCTAGAGCCGCATATACCTATTCACAATATTCCGTTTGTAAAAGATTTCCGATGCAGACTATAATAACAAAACAGTCATATAAAAAGGAGGAATGCATGATGAAATCGAAACAAAAGATTACTGTTTTGATCCTCGGTGTTGCAGCTGTGCTTCTCGTTTTGGGATGTGCGGAAAGATCGAAAGAGCTGCTGGCCATGGATTATAATAAAATGAGCAATGAAGAACTTCTTCGCTATTTCTATCAGTTGAACGACGAAATTGAACGTCAGGAAAAACCACAAGGTCCTGAAGTCGGTTTCGGAATCGGCACTTTTGGTCATAGGACCGGGGTCGGTATCGGTGCGAGCACGGGCGCTACAGGGTACACGGCCGATGATTTGAGGCAGCGAAGGATCGATGTCCGTATGGAAATGAATCGAAGGGGATTGAAGCCTTAAAGACGGATTAAATCTTTGCACAATTGGATTTCCGCATTGCAGTGATCATAGTTTCACGGAAGCTCCTGTTAACAAAGATGCGGTTTATGAAGTTCTCCCACAGGATCGGGTCATGGAGTCGGCCGTCCTCTTCGACGGGCGTCAGCGGGAAGTGTTTCATGAAGATGCGGGCGAAAATACCAACACCAACTTTGTGAGACACGCCTTTGTGGTCATATACCTTTACACTCACCATCCCACACGATGGAGAGCTGCTTTTAAAAATGAAGCCGGCGAGCTTCTCATCCTCAAGCTCTGCCACGCGCTTCCTGGCCCAGGCCTTCATTCGGCCTGTATGGTCCTCGCTTGTGCTGCCCGTAATCAAGCGCGGCTGTTTAGGGTCACCCATCAGTAGAAACGATTCTCGCGGAATGCTGAAACCGCATTCCACCTCCGGGCATACAGGTACGTATTCGACATACTTACCCAAGGTATCCCGCAGGAAGCTGTCCAGCGCATGCCCGCTGTCATAGCGGACATTCTCACCCAGAAGACAGGTGCTGATGCCTATGCGGATTTTCCCATGAGCGTTTTTAGATGTCTTCATTTTTTCAAAAGATCTCTCAATGCCGACTGGATTGTTGGAAACCGGAATTGGAAGCCTAACTGCGTAAGTCTGTCGGGGATTACCTTCTGACCCTTTAAAAGGACATCCCCGAATTCTCCCAGGATGAGGCGCATCATAAAACCAGGAACATGCAGCGGGAGTGTCGGCACACCCAACACCTCGCCTATGGCTGCTGTCATCTCCGAGTTGCGCACCGGTTGTGGAGCGGTGCAATTGAAGGGACTTTCGGCATCTTTCTGATCAATAAGGAATAGAAAAATACTGACAAGGTCCTTTTCATGGATCCAGGAAAGCCATTGCCTGCCGCTGCCCAGAGGTGATCCCATATAGAACTTAAAAATGGGAAGCATCTGCTGCAGCGCGCCGCCCAGCCGGCCAAGCACAATTCCGAAGCGGCAGATGATAACTTTTGCATGGAAAGTTCTGGCCTCATTGGCAGCAGCCTCCCAATCCCTTGCTACGGAGGCCAGAAAGTCATTGCCCGCAGGGGCTGCTTCCGTCAAGATCTCGTCTTCATGAAAGCCGTAATAACCGACAGCAGATGTGCTGAAAAGACGAACACCTTTATTGTTATTCCGTGATATGGCCTCAACCAGGTTATTAGTCGTCCGGATGCGGCTTTCAAGGATCGCCCGCTTGGTTTTTTCATTCCAACGG
>Ga0335070_10000599_pt1 | contig 40545 bp, 48 predicted proteins | sample Lox_Sample_13_FD_206722 | JGI IMG/M metagenome (GOLD analysis project Ga0335070, IMG submission 206722) | Soil microbial communities from Loxahatchee National Wildlife Refuge, Florida, United States - Lox_Sample_1.3 | ecosystem: Environmental > Terrestrial > Soil > Wetlands | place: USA... | reverse complement strand
TACAAAATGTCGACGGGCGCATCGTCAATGGTGAGCCAGCCGCCGCCATCGACCCAGGCGCCCCAGCCGCCGCGCGGCGTCATCAACGGCTTATCTGCAGGACCGCCGCGGCCGCCGCCGATCGACCGGGCGGCGCTTTCCAGTCCCGCGATATCGAGATCGCCTTCATAGTACAGCCCGACATCGTAGTCCGACGCCGCATGGTGCACGCCGCGCCCGCGCGAGCCGCCGAGCACGATCGCCCGCACGCCGCGCACGGACTGGAATGCGGCGACGATGCGTCCGAGCAGTTCTTCCGACGTCGATTCCGCCATGAGGGCGGCGTTTGCACCCCTGTGCCGTACGCGTCAAGCGTCGGCGGTCTGGTCCGGGCGGCTGTAGATCAGCCTGTCGCCGTCCCACACTTCCAGGTGCCGGCATTCGGCTGGCTTCATGGCATGGGCCAGCACCTTGGCGCGCAGGTCGCTGTCGAATTTTACCGAGAAGGCGCGAGCGAGCTGACCTTTGTCGTCGAGGTAGCAGATTTCATATGCAGGCATCGGTTCCTCCGATTTCTTCTTCGCGATGCCCCCGCGAGCAAGACTTTTCTACGCGGATATTGCGTAAGTCGAATGACATTGCTGGTCACGATGATCACAATTTCTCTCAATGTTTGTGCAGGTTGCGGCGATTTCTGAGTCTCGCCTGCGCGATGGCGCACGCGGCGCGGCGCTCCCGGCGGCCTTCGTCCCGACCGCGCAAATTCTTTCGCGAACGGGCGAATAACCCATTGACTTACCGCGAATCTTCTTGCTTGACGTTAACGTAAGGGTAAGCCGATAATCCGCCATTGAGAAATTGTCAGGGAGGATCCGGCGACGAGGCGCCAAGCCGAGCGTCCGGGTAAAACGATATGCAACGTTCATTCACCATCCGTCAGCTCACCAAGGAATTCGGCGTCACCGCGCGCACGCTGCGCTTCTACGAAGACGAGGGCCTGATCGCGCCGGAGCGGCGCGGCCAGACGCGCATCTATTCGTCGCGCGACCGCGCGCGGATCATCCTCATCTTGCGCGGCCGCCGCGTCGGCTTCTCGCTCGCCGAGATCCGCGAGATCCTCGACCTCTACAACTCCGAGGACCATGGCGTGCGCCAGACCATGCATGCGCGCAAGAAGTTCGAGGAGCAGCTTCACAAACTGGAGCGCCAGAAGGTCGATATCGAGGAATCGCTCACCGAACTTCGCCGGGCCATCACCTCGATCGACGAGGCGGTCGCCAAAGGCGTCCTCACCGCGCAGCCGCAGCGGCACGCCGCGGAATAAATACTGTCTTGCCGGACCAGCGTGGCGCGGACATGCTCCGCGCCCGTCGTCCTTCTTCGCCCTCACGCCACAGGAGCGTCCATGTCCTACAAGGAAATTCTCTACGACGTCGCCGACAATATCCTCACGATCACGCTCAACCGTCCGGAGAAGCTGAACGCCTTCACCGGCACGATGATGAGCGAAATGATCGATGCCTTCCAGCGCGCCAACAAGGACGACGCCATCCGCTGCATCATCGTCACGGGCGCGGGCCGCGCCTTCTGCGCCGGCGCGGACCTCTCGGCCGGCGCCTCAACCTTCGACGCCACCCAGCGCGCCGATCGTCCGGAACGCAATGCCGGACCGGTCGGCTCGGTCGACTGGAGCGACGAGCGCGTGCGCGACGGCGGCGGACGCGTGACGCTCGAGATCTTCGAATGCCTGAAGCCGGTGATCGCGGCCTGCAACGGACCCGCGGTCGGCATCGGCGCCACCATGCAATGCGCCATGGATATCCGTCTCGGCAGCGAGGCGGCGCGCGTCGGTTTCGTCTTTTCGCGCCGCGGAATCGTTCCCGAGGCCGCGTCGTCCTGGTTCCTGCCGCGCATCGTCGGCATCCAGCGCGCGCTCGCCTGGTGCTTCTCGGGCAAGGTGTTCGACGCCAAGGAAGCCCATGAAGGCGGCTTCTTCCTGGAAGTGCTGCAGCCCGACCAGCTCCTGCCGCGCGCCCGCGCCATCGCGCGCGAGATCGTGGAGAACACGTCGCCGGTCTCCGTCGCCCTCATCCGCCAGATGATGTGGCGCGGCCTCGGCATGGACCACCCGATGGAAGCGCACAAGGTCGACTCGCGCGGCATCTACGCGCGCGGCGCGTCGGCCGACGTCAAGGAAGGCGTTGTGGCGTTCCTCGAGAAGCGGCCCGCCAAGTTCCCGCAGAAGGTCTCGGCGGATATGCCGCCCTATTTCCCGTGGTGGCAGCCGCGCAAATACTCCTAAGCTTCGCCCCGACGCATCGGGGGAAGGTTCAATGAAAACGCTTGCGACGATGGCGGCTTGCGCCGCGCTGCTGGCGTTCGGGCGGCCTGCGCTGGCGGACGACAGTTCGGCAATGCTGGGCGCCGGCGGCATCGTCCTCGTGAAGAACGAAGACGTCCGCATGGCGAGCGAGGACCTCTATCTCAGCCCGTCAGCGGTGCGCGTGCACTACACTTTCGTGAACGACAGCCGCAAGGACATCGACACCATCGTCGCCTTTCCGCTTCCCGACATCGACAATTACGAATATGCGGAGTCGGCGATCGGCACGACTCTCGACACGACGCCGAACTTCGTGGGCTTCCGGCTTTCGGTCGACGGACGAGCGATCGCTCCGACCGGCGAAGAACGCGCGGTCTACAACGGAAAGGACGTCTCGGCGCTGGTCCGCGCGGCAGGATTGCCGCTCAACATCGTGATCGGCGGCGGCTACGACAAATTGCAGAAGATCTCCGCCGGCGCGCGCGCGAGCCTTCTCAAAGCCGGCCTCATCGAGGCCGATCCGCAAGGACCGGTCTATGCGAAATGGACGACGCGAACCAAATTCTGGTGGCGGATGCGCTTTCCTGCCGGCAAGACCGTTTCCGTCGACCACAGCTACCAGCCGGTGACCGGCCAGACCTTTTTCACGACCTACGCACTGACCGACGCGAAGGAACGCGCCGGATACGTCAAGGATTACTGCCTCGATGCACCTACCCTGGCGTCGATCCGCGCCGGTTTCGCCGCCCTGCGAACGCCCGAGGGCGACGGCTACTTCAACCAGTACACGACGGATTTCGTCATCGTCACCGCGAACAACTGGAAAAGTCCCATCGGCCGCTTCCACCTCACGATCGACAAGGCCAAGCCGGGCAACATCTTGTCGATGTGCTGGGCGGGCGACCTGCGCAAGAGCGGGCCCACGACCTTTGAATCGGCGCTCACGAACTTCGCGCCGAGGCGGGACATCCAGTTCCTGGTGCTCGAACGGCCGGCCAAGCGCTAGGCGCCCGCGGCCCTGAGTCAGAGAAATGTGTCGAATTACGCTGTGCTAATTGCGGCGGCGGAAAAGCGACGCGAAGGCGCGGCGCATCCATTGCGGCAGCATCGGGGGATGCGTGATGGGCCGCTCGTCCAGCTCCGGATTGTGCACCAATAGTCCCAACATCGTGAACCGCCTCTCAAAGGCAACAACGACGTACACGGATTATATGACAGTTTGCCGCGCGCGTCACTGGCTACGCCCAAAAAAGATGCGCCCAAAGAGTTAACGGCGAATTAAGGCGGCTTCGCGGCGGGTAACTACGTAGTCTTACGGATTGGGACGATGGTCGGGCATGTCGCCGACGGCTTCGTTGTTCGAGGGATTGAGCTCGTTGTTGCAGGTGCGATAGCCGTTCGACCAGCCGGCGCGATAGGGCTGGCTCGTCTCGAACAAGGAGTCGTCGCGCACCCGGCTGCCGGTGAACGACGTGCCGCGCGCGCTGGCGCTGGCGCAGCCGTCGGAGTAGCCGAGCTTGAAGTTCGGATCGTTGCGCATCGCGCGCATCTGGCGCGTCTCGAAGAAGACGCAACCCGAAAGCGCGGCGGCGACGGCCAAGGTAACGGCGATGCGGAACGCGCGTGCAGGCGTCATGCTCTGATCCGGCAAGAAAGCGCGCGAATGTATCATCCCGGCACGCTATTCCAAGCGCGGCGCACGCACCATTAATTCGCGCTTAAGTGCGGTTTTCTAAGGTCTTTCCGGGCAAGTGGTGGTCATGCGCGAACTTTCGGAACTCAAGGATCTGCGCGTCCTGGTGGTCGGCGGAAAGCCGAGCAGCGTGCAAATCCTGCGCACCGTGTTCGGTGTCGCGGGGATCAACAACGTCGTGACGGTCGCGGAGTCGCGCATCGCCGTCAATCTGCTCTGCTCCGAACGCTTCGCCGCCGTGTTCTGCGACGACCGCTGCGAGAGCGTCGCAGGTCAGCCTTTTGCGCTGGCAGCGCGGCGCGGCACCGGCCTGCTCAACCCGATGGTCCCGATCTTCCTTCTGTGCAGCGCGGCCAGGCGGCGCCAGGTGGAGCATGCGCGCGATACCGGCATCACCGACGTTCTGGCGCGCCCGGTCAGCGCGGCCACGATCCTGCGAAAGCTGCGGATCGCGCTGGTGAAGCCGCGCCCGTTCATCGCCGCGCCCGACTTTTTCGGCCCCGACCGCCGCGTCCGCGAGCACGGTCCGATCGCGGGCGAGGAACGCCGCAGACGAAGCGCCAAGAAGGTCAAGGTGACGTTGAAGGACGCGCCGGAAGCCGTCCTCGAATAGAGCGGGCCGCCGCGCCCGGGCTCTGCTAGGCTTGCCGCCGGACGATCGGACCAGGGCGAGGATGACGGAGCGCGCCGCGAGCAAGACTGCCCTGGGCGTGACGGCCGTTCGCGTCGTCCACCAGCTGGTGGACGGCGAACCGAAGATCCTCGCCGATCCGATCGCGCCCCGCCTTCTCTCCGGCGACGCCGTGCGACTTCTCGAAGAGCATATCGGACGGGCCCAGGATCCCGAGGCCAGGGCGTTGCGCGCCCGCGTCGTGCTGCGCAGCCGGTTCGCCGAGGACAGGTTGAAGGCCGCGGTGCTGCGGGGCGTCCGCCAATGCGTGATGCTCGGCGCGGGCTTCGACACCTTCGCCTACCGCCAGCCGGATTGGGCGCGGGCGCTGCGCCTCTACGAGGTCGATCACGCCGCCACGCAGGCGGAAAAGCGCGATCGCCTGTCTGCCGCCGGCGTTGTCCTGCCGCCGAACCTGGAATTCGTCGCCATCGACTTCGAGAAGGTTTCGCTCGACGAGGGATTGCGCGCCAGCTCGCTGGATTTCGGCCGGCCGGCGTTTTTCTCCTGCCTCGGCGTCTTCGTCTATCTCAGCCGCGAGGCGGTGGACGCGGTGTTCAGGCTCGTCGCGTCGTTTCCCGCCGGCAGCGAAATCGCCTTCACCTTCGCCTCACGCCAGGCAGAGCGATCGGCGCTGGCGCATCGCGTGCAGCGCGCCGGCGAACCGTGGCGGACGTTTCTGGACGCGGCCGGCTTGCAGCGCGACTTGCCGGCGCTCGGATTTCGCGAGGTCTCGATCCTCGATCCGGCGCAGGCCGAGCGGATCTATTTTCGCGGTCGTGACGACGGCCTCGCCGCGCCGGCCACGGCCGGCGTTGCTGCGGCGATCGTCGGCTGAGCAGGCTAAGACAGTAGTCCCACATCTTTGGCGTGTGCAGACACTCCGAATCGGGCCCGACTCAGGTGCCCGCGGAACCGATAATTAACTACGTTTTTCTTTTATTTTCGGGCGTAATTTGAGGATAAGTTTTTGGCGGAAACCGTGCATTCGCGCTTCATTACACCGAAAAGTTGCAAAGTTATCCAACAGCCCTCATCTTGTAGGATAATTATCCTTCAACGGCCCGGCACAAGCGCGGCCCGCAACCGATGGGGAATGCTTCATGGGACAGATGGAATTGATTTCGCAAAGCGCGACGGCACTCATGCCGCTCAGGGCAGGGGTCACGCAGATCGTCGTGGCGCGCGCCTATGGCGTGACGCTCGACGAGATGTGCGCCGCCACGCGGCGCACCTCGCAGACGGCATTCGCCCGTCAGGTCGCGATGTATCTCGCGCATATCGTTTTTTCGATCAGCATCAACGACGTCGCGCAGGCCTTCGCGCGGGACCGCTCGACCGTCTGCTACGCGGTGCAGCGCGTGGAAGCGCTGCGCGAGGATCCCGATTTCGATCACACGCTCGGCTGGCTCGAGTCCGTCGTGCGCGCCGTCGCGGAGCGCCTGTGATGACCGGAGATCGCTTCGCGCTTCAACACCGGATACGCGCCACCCGCACCGTTCTCGACAAGAGCGGCGCCGAGACGAGCGTCACCGTCAACGAGGCGGAATCGCCGCTCGGACGCCTGCGTCACCGCAAGGTCGTCGACACGGTGCAGTTCGAAGCCGGCGAAAGGCTGCGGCGCGACTTCACGCTGGCGGGGCTCGCGCCCCGCATGGGCGTCGACCTGACCCAGCCGCTCATCACCGGCACGCGCGGGCAGAAGACGGAGGCGCCGCTCACCGACATGGTGCTCGCCGCCAAGCAACGTTTCTCCGCCGCCATGCGCGCCGTCGGACCCGGGCTCAACGACATCCTGTTCGACGTCTGCTGCCATCTGCGCGGGCTGGAGGAAGCCGAGCGCGCCAAGCGCTGGCCGGCCCGATCGGCGAAGGTCGTGCTGCTGATCGCGCTGGACCGTCTCGCGGTGCATTACGGACTTCGCATCCGCGGCCGCGCGCGGCTGCGCGCCTGGCAGGCCGGGGAGGGTCCCGAGGGGACGGCAGACGAACCCGCGTCGTGAGTTTGGCGTCCGGCTCGGGATGAGGAAACTGCCAACAGAGCCTCATCCTGAGCTTGTCGAAGGATGAGCTTGTCGTGCTTCGACGGGCTCAGCATGAGGAGATTTTCCAATAACCCTCATCCTGAGCTTGTCGAAGGATGAGGCTGCCGCGCTAGAGCTTCATCAGATAGCGGTGCACGCCGTCGAGCACGAGCTCGGCCTTCTGATTGTGCACCGTGGCGCGCATGGCCACGATCCCGGTGGTGCGCTGGCGCGTCAGTTCGCTGATGGTGAGCGCGGGATAAAGCGTGTCGCCGGGAAAGACGGCCTTGAGGAATCTGGCGCTGACCTCGATGAAGCCGATCAGCTTCTCGCCGATGACGTGCGGGAAGAGCCCGGCGCCCGCCGCCGTGAAGGAGAGCACCTGCAGCCCGTGGGCCAGCGGCGCCGGATAGCCGAGCCGCCTGCAATATTCGACGTCATAATGAATCGGGTGATTGTCCAGGCTGACGGTCTGGAAGGCGGCGAAGTTGGCATCGCCGATGGTGCGGGACGGAAGCTTGAAGACCTCGCCCAACTGCAGTTCGTCGAAGCCGCGCAGCGGTACGACGCGATGATCCGTGATGTCCATGGCGCGGCATTGGCGCGCCTTGGAACCGTCCTGTCAAATGGCCTGACGGCTCTTGTGCGCCTCGATGTCGGCGCGGACCTCGTCGAGGCTGCGCACGGCGAACGCCTGGAACCCGTCCAGGATCGACAGGCCGTGGGCGCAGGCCGCGGCATGGCGGTCGCAGGCCGACTGGACGTTCGTCGATTCGATCAGACCGCCGATGGTCTTCGGCGCCGGTCCTTCGGCACCCGGACGGCCGAAACCGAGATCCGGCTCGTGCGGCATCAGGAAAGCGACAAGTCCGATCCAGAAGATCGCGCGGATGATCATGCGGCACCCAATTCTTGAGACCGCAAGCAGGATGCGCGCCCGAGCTTTTCAGCGGATGAAATCAATCTGTAAATTTGCGTGTAATTTACTCAATAGCTTGTGAGTCGAAAAACGCCCAAAACAGGGCGTTTCCGGGTTCGGCGTAAATCGAGTCGAGATTTACGAAAATTTGAAATGAATCGCCGCCGCGCCTGCATCCGGATGAGCGCCGCAAGCGGCGTCGCACGCGACTATTCGGCTGCCGGCAATTCGATCGTGGCGGTGAAGCCTGAGCCTTCCTGGCTGGCGATGTGCAACGCGCCGCCATGCAGTTCGGCGAACGCCTTGACGAGCGTCAATCCGAGCCCGCCGCCATGGGCGTGATCGGCGGCGCCGGCCTGCTCGAAGGGCTCGAGGATGCGCTCGAGATCCTCTGACGCGACGCCGGGACCGTTGTCCGACACGCTCAGCGACACGATGCCGTTCTTGCATCCGGCGGACAGCGAAACGGCGCCGCCCTGCTGGGTAAAGGAGATGGCATTGTCGATCAGGTGGTTGATCATCTGGCCGAACGCCGCCTCGTCGACGTCGACGAGAAGCCCGATCGGGCAGGCCGAGGCGTCGATCGCGATGTCGCGCGATTTTGCGCGCGCGGCGAACGCGTCGCTCGCCAGCCACAGCGCGCCGCCCGCGTCCAGCCGCGTGCGGCGGAGCTCGAACTTGCCGCCGGCGATCTTGGTGAGATCGAGGATCTGGTTGATCAGGCGCAGCAGGTTGTGCCCGCCCGAATGGATAAGGCCGGCATATTCGCGCACCTGGTCCGGGGTGAAATTCTCCGCCATCTGCGCCAGCAGGTCCGAGAAGCCGATGATGGCGTTGAGCGGCGTCTTGAGTTCGTGGCTCATGGTGCGCAGCAGCGTCTTCTTGGCGCTGTCGGCTTCGCCGCGCACGAGATCGAGGCGGCGCGTCAGATCGGCGAGATAGCTGGCCTGCTTTTCGGCCTCGCCGCGCGATTCGACGAGGGCCTGGCGCGTCTGGCTGAGCGCGGCTTCGACGCGGCGCTCGTCGGTGACGTCGGTCAGCACCGTGACGCGCCCGCCGCCTCTGGTCTTACGGTCTCGCACCAGATACGCCTTGCCGGTCTTGGTCTCGAGCGTCATCGCGCCGGCCGGGGAATTGTGCAGCTCGAAGCGGCGCTGCAGCCAGGCGTCCTTGTCGCCCTCGACGATCACGCGTTCGCGCGCCACCGCGTCGGCGATCATGGTGCGGAACGCGGTGCCGCGCATCTGCTCGAGCGGCCGGCCGTAGAGCGCGGCGAATTCCTGGTTGCAGACGACGAGCTTGTCGTTGTGGTCGAAGAAGGCGAAGGCGTCGGCCGACATCTCGATCGCCTTTTCGAGCCGGCTGGTGGCGTGGCGGGCCTGCGTCGCATCGGTCCACAGCGCGATCCAGCCTCCTTCGGGCGTGCGGCGGGCCTTGATCTCGACGATGCGGCCGTCGGACAGGGGAACGTCGAGCGGCTGAAAATCGCCTTCGCTGAATTGCGCGCGGCGCCGGGCGAGATAGCCCTCGATGTTTCCGCCATGGGCTTCGTCGGCGATCTCGCCGTTTTCGAGCTCGAGGCGCACCAGCGATTCGTAGGTCATGCCGATCAGCGACTCGCGCGGCGGCATGGTGCGGAACAGGTAATCGAAATGCTGGTTCGCATAGACCAGCCGCTGCTGCGAATCGTAGATCGTGATCGCCACGCGCAGGCAATTCAGCGCCTCGATGACGGCAGCCGATGCGTGTTCGCCGATGTCGTGCGATTCCGGCACGCCACGAACGCTGTGGACTTTTACCAACCCCAAGGCGGGATTTTCCCCATTACCCGCGGAAATCCTGCACGCCGGGTCCTACCGAAACGTTAGATGGCGGCGGGATCGCGGCGACATCCCTAACAAGTGGTGAATAAGTCCCGCCACAGGTGTTGAGAATTAACGAACGAAGTTCCGGCGTCTTCAACCTTCGTTAAGTTAAGGGATCGAGAATGCCGCTTCCCAAAGGCCCGGACACTTAATGGCGATTAATCTCTACGGTGATGCGCAGCCGGGCGGCGACAGGGCGTCGCGGCGGATGTTCATTACCGTACAGGCGTCCAAGGCCGCCATCGGCGCGGCGCTCGGCATCGCCTTCGTCGCCCTGATCGGCAAGCCGGACCTGGCGGAAAGCATCGCGCTCGCGGGTCTCCTGGCGCCGGCCGTGCTGGCGCTGCTCGCGTTCACGCGGCTGCCGCTCGCCGCGCTCGAATCGATCGGCATCGCGCTGTTCGCGGCGCTGATCGGCTATCTCGCCGCGCTCACCGGCGGCGTTCTTTCCCCGCTCGTCGTCTGGTTCGCGCTGGTTCCGGCCGAAGCCGCGCTCGCCGGTGGAAGACCAGCCGTACTGCGCGCGGCGGTCGCCGCCGCGATCGCACTCGCTATCGTCGCCGCGATCCAGGCGATGGGTGCGCTGCCCGTCTCGCGCCTGCCGGTTCCGATCTGGGAGATCTACGCGCTGTCGGTGCTCGCCGCCGTCGTGCAGGCCGCGCTCGTCGCCGCCGCGGCGCAGGAGCGCCAGCACGCCGCCGATCTCGCCGCCGCCGAAGGCGCCGCGATGTACCGGTTCCTCGCCGATAATGCGATGGATCTCATCACCCGCCACTCGTCGGACGGCCGGATCCGCTTCGCCAGTCCCGCGGCGCAGATCATCCTCGACCGCTCGCCGGAGGATCTCATCGGCCTGGCGCCGGCCGCCCTGGTGCATCCCGACGATCTGCGCGCCATGCAGGCGGCGTTCATGGAGGCCGCCTATTTCGCGCGCGCCGCATCGGCCGAAGTGCGGATGCGCCGGCGCGACGGTTCTTACGTCTGGGCCGAAATACGCTGCCGTCCCGCCGCGCCCGTGCGCAACGAGGCTGCGGACATCGTCGCGGTGACGCGCGACATCTCCGAACGCAAGGCGCAGGAGCGCGCGCTGATCGAGGCCCGCGACCAGGCCGAAACGGCGAGCCGCGCCAAGACCAGCTTCCTCGCAAATATGAGCCATGAGCTGCGCACGCCGCTCAACGCCATCATCGGCTTCTCCGAGGTGATGACGCACGAGATGTTCGGTCCGGTGGGCAGCCCGAAATATCTCGAATACTCCAAGCTCATCCATGAGAGCGGCGGACATCTTCTCGAACTCATCAACGGCATCCTCGACATGTCGAAGATCGAGGCCGGCAAGTTCGAATTGTTCGAGGAAGTGTTCAACCTCGAGGACGTCGGCGGCGCCGCGCTGCGCTTCGTCAAGCTGCAGGCCGAACGCGGCGGCGTCGCGCTCAAGCTCAACGTCGCGCCCGGCGCGCGCACCGTCTTCGCCGACAAGCGCGCGATCAAGCAGGTGCTGATCAACCTCTTGACCAACGGCGTGAAATTCACCCCGCGCGGCGGCGACGTGCGCGTGCAGGCGGTGCGCGACGCCAAGGGCATCGAGATCGCGGTCACCGATTCCGGCGTCGGCATCTCGGCCGCCGACCTCGAGCGCCTCGGCAAGCCGTTCGAGCAGGTCGAGGGCGAGCATGTCCGGTCCAAGGAGGGAACGGGGCTCGGACTGGCGCTGGTGAAAGCCTTCGCGGCGATGCATGGCGGCGAGGCGGCGCTGGAATCGGTCCTCGGCGAAGGCACCACCGTGCGCGTGCGGCTGCCCTTTGCCGCCGTCGACGAGAAAGGCGAGCGCATCGCGCCCACCAACGTCATCCCGTTCCGCGCCGCCTAGGCGCCTGCGGGATGGCGCGCCGCCGCGGCCTGTGCGAGCCTTGCGGCGCAGCGCGGATACGGACCCGGCATGACGAGTGGCGCAGTGACGGTCGCGGTCGAGCAGGATGCGCCGGCCGGGCTTGCCGGCGCCGACCGCCTGCGGATCCTGACCTATCTCAGCGTCCTGATCACACTGATGGGATTCGGCGCGCCCTTCGGCGGGCTGATCGACGTGCCGATCAGCTTCTTCCTCAAGAACAAGCTGCACCTGGCGGCGCACGAGGTGGCGACCTTCCGGCTGGTTTCCTCGATACCGCTCTATCTCTCCATCGTCTTCGGTTTCCTGCGCGACGTCTGGAGTCCGTTCGGCATACGCGACCGCGGCTACATGATCCTGTTCGGCTGCATCAGCGCCGCCTTCTATGTCGGCTTCGCCTTCACGACGGCGTCCTACCTGACGCTGATGGTCGCGGTGTTTCTCCTCACCGTGGCGTTCCTCTTCGTCGGCAGCGCGCAGGCGGGTCTGACCTCCGCCATCGGCCAGCAGCACGTCATGTCCGGCCAGATCAGCGCGATGTGGAACGTCTTCCAGGCAGTGCCGATCCTCGCGTCCTTCTGGGCGGGCGGCGTGCTCAGCGACGCGCTCGAAGGCCAGAACGCCGACCGGGCGGCGCGCATCCTGTTCCTGGTCGGGGCGGCGATCATGCTGGTCATCGCGCTGTTCGGCGTGTGGCGGCCGCGCGTCGTGTTCGACAACGTGCACGAGCCCAAGGGTCCGCGGCTGCATCCGATCGCCGACCTCAAGCGGCTAGGCGGCCACTGGCCGATCTATCCCGCGCTGACGATCTACTTCATGTGGAGTTTCGCGCCAGGCTCGACCACGCCGCTGCAGTACTATCTGCAGAACACGCTGCACGGCAACGATGCGCAGTGGGGCGACTGGAACGCGATCTTCACCATCGCCTTCATCCCCACCTACATGCTGTTCGGCTATCTCTGCCGCCGCTATCCGCTGCGCACGCTGTTGTTCTGGGGAACGGTCGTCGGCGTGCCGCAATACATTCCCTTCTTCTTCATGCACACCGCTTCGCAGGCGCTCTTTGCCGCCGCGCCGATCGGACTGATGGGCGGCGTCGCGACGGCGGCCTACACCGATCTCCTCATCCGCTCCTGTCCGCCCGGCTTGCAGGGAACGGTGCTGATGATGTCGATCGGGCTCTATTACATCGCCGGACGTTTCGGCGACGTTCTCGGCACCTGGCTGTTCGACTATTTCGGCAGCTTCACCGTCTGCATCGTCACCATCACCGTCACCTATGCGCTGATCCTGCCGACGATCCTGCTGGTGCCCGGGGAACTCATCGCCACGGCCGACGGCGAAGTGCCGGGCGAGAAAATTGTCTGACCGCCCCGCCGCGTGGCAAGCTGGGACATGACCGCCCGTCTCAAATCCGGAATCTTCGTCCGCGCGCTCATCCGCCGCGCGGAAGTCGCGGGCGCGCAGGCCTATGTCGTGCGCAAGGGATCCGAGGAGGCGGGCGCGATCTTCATCAAGATCGCCCGTCTCGACGGTACCTGCACCGTTCTCAACCAGACGCGCGACGCCCAGGGCCAACCCGCCTGGGCCCGTCCGCTGGGTGAAACCGTGGACGAGACCAAGGCCGGCGCCTATTTCGAGCGCCAGATCAAGTTCGATCCCGATCTGTGGATCGTCGAGATCGAAGATCGCGAAGGCCGCAGCTTTCTCGACGAGCCGATCCTGCCGTGAACGTCGCACCGGTCACAGAGAAGAAGGGCGAATCCCGCCTTAGGGTGCTGGAGTGAACTTGCCCGGCCGCCGCCCGCTTGATACGTCGGCGAAATGACCAATCTCTACAACCTGATCGCCGGACGCAGCACGGACCGCCTGGCGGCGCTGAGCGACGGCGTGTTCGCCTTCGCCATGACCGTGCTCGCCCTCGACCTGCACGTGCCGGCCGCCTTCACCATCGCGGGCGAAAAGGGCCTCCAGCACGCGCTGCTCGCGCTGGCGCCGCGGCTGCTCACCTATCTGATGAGCTTTCTCACGCTCGGCATCTTCTGGGTCGGGCAGAACACCCAGCACGACATGCTCAGGAACACCGATCGCGGCTATTCCTGGATCCACATCGCCTTTCTCATGGCGGTCACGCTGGTGCCGTTCTCGACGTCGCTGCTCGCCGAGTTCATCACTTACCGGACCGCCCTGTTCGTCTACTGGTTCAACGTCGCCTTTCTCGGCGGGACGCTGCTCGGCGGCTGGTATCATGCGCGCGCGCACGGACTGGTGCGCCCCGATGCGCCGCCGGGAACGCACGGCGCCATCGTCCGCCGCGTCGTCCTCGCCCAGTTCCTCTATGCGGCGGCCGCGGCGCTGTGCGTCTTCTCCAATTACTGGAGCATCGGGCTGATCGTCGCGATCCAGCTGCAATATGCCGTCGGCCTGCGCTTCCGGCCGTTCAGTTGGATCGGATGAGCGGCGCGCTCGAAGTCTTTCTCGTTTTCCTGCGCCTGGGCGCGACGAGTTTCGGCGGCCCGGTCGCCCATCTGGGCTATTTCCGCAAGGAGTTCGTCGAGCGCCGCCGCTGGCTGGACGAACCGGCCTATGCGGGCATCGTCGGCCTCTGCCAGTTCCTGCCCGGACCGGCGAGCAGCCAGGTCGGCATGGCGCTCGGGCTGATGCGCGCGGGGCTCGCCGGCGCGATTGCGGCCTTCGTCGGATTCACCGCGCCGTCCGCTTTGCTGATGACGGCCTTCGCCTACCTGATGACGTCGCTCGGCGACGTCGCGCAGGCGCCCTGGATCCACGGCCTGAAACTCGCCGCCGTCGCGGTGGTGGCCCAGGCCTTGTGGAGCATGGCGCGCAGCCTGACGCCGGACGTGCCGCGCATCGGCCTGGCGCTGGCGGCCGCCGCGATCGCGTTGCTTCTGCCGTCCTCCGTCGGACAACTTTGCGCCATCGCGCTCGGCGGCGTCGCCGGCTGGCTCCTATTGGGAAGCGAGGGCGCGCCGATGCCGGAACTGTCGCTGCCCGTCGGCCGCACGCTGTCGGCCGTTTCGCTCGCGCTCTTCTTCCTGCTGCTGGTCGCGCTGCCTTTCGCGGCGCGCGCCGGCCATGCGCTGGCGCTGGTCGACGGCTTTTACCGCACGGGCGCGCTGGTGTTCGGCGGCGGCCATGTCGTCCTGCCGCTGCTGCAAAAGGCGACGGCGGGCTGGATCGACCCGGCGCATTTTCTGGCCGGCTACGGCGCGGCGCAGGCCGTGCCCGGGCCTCTGTTTTCCTTCGCCGCCTTTCTCGGCGCGGCGATGAAGCAGCAGCCGAACGGCTGGAGCGGCGCGCTGCTCTGCCTGCTCTCGATCTACCTGCCGTCGTTCCTCCTGGTGATCGGCGCGCTGCCCGCCTGGCACGCGGCGCAACGCCATCCGGCGATGCGCGCGGCGCTCAAGGGCGTCAACGCGGCGGTGGTCGGACTGCTGCTGGCGGCGCTGTACACGCCGGTGTGGACGAGCGCGATCTTCGGCCTCGCCGATGTCGCGATCGCCGCGGCGGCGCTGGCGCTGCTGTTCACCGGCAAGGTTCCGTCCTGGGCCGTGGTCGCGTTCGGCGCGGCGGCGGCGACGGCGGTATCGCTCGCCTAGGCGGACGCGTCAGCGGATCAGAGAGAGCAGCGTCAGGAACGTGCTGGCGACCAGCGCCATCGCGATGCGTTCGCCGAGGCTCCAGCGTTGCCAGTCGCGCTGCAAATCGCGCAGGCCGGACGGGCGGGCTTGTTGGCTGTTGTCTGCGAGCGACATCTGGGACCCCCTCAATTCGACGACGCGGGCGAGTGTCTGCGCGCGCGGCCGCCGTCTCAATCTCGGAATGATGCTTACGGGCAATTGCCTAAAATGCCGCTAAGCGGAACGCGACAATTGTCGCCGTGGCGCCGCGCAGCGCCGCCGCGATCCCGCTAGACCAGTGGTTTGCGGAAGTACACGACGCTGTCGGTTTCCTCGAAGCCGAGCGCGGCATGCGTCTGCAAACCCTCGCGATTTCCGGCGAGCACGTCGGAGGCGAGTTCGCTGCAGCCCTGCGAAAGGGCCCAGCGCTCGACCGCGCGTACGAGCAGCCTGGCGACGCCCTGGCGGCGCCAGCGCGGCTCGACATGCAGGCCTTCCAGGAATCCCACGGGAGACGTGCTGCAGCCATTGACATAGTCGCGGCGCAGCGACGCTTCGGCGAAGCCCGCGACGCTTCCGTCCGGCGCATAGGCGAGAAAGCACGCGGCGCCCTTTTTGCCGAGCGCGGCGATGTCGGCGCGGTGTTCGTCGTCCGAACCTTCCGGCCAAAGGGTGCGCCGCTGCGCCAGCCAGTCCCGCGCCTCGGTCTCTCCGGCCCTCACGATCCGCATGCTCGCCCCCGCTGGTGCGCGCGATCATACGGCATCCGCCGGCGGGGCGAAGAGCATTGCGCGCCGGACTTTCGCCTGCTACGCCCGCCGCGCCATGACCAGGACGCCAGCCTCAGAAGCCGCGCGACGCCGGACTTTCGCGATCATCTCGCATCCCGACGCCGGCAAGACCACGCTGACCGAGCATCTGCTGCTGCTCGGCGGCGCGATCCATGCCGCCGGCCGGGTCAAGGCGCGCGGCGAGGCGCGGCGCGCCAAATCCGACTGGATGAAGATCGAGCAGGAACGCGGCATTTCCGTCACCTCCGCGGTCATGACGTTCGAGTACGAGAACGCCATCTTCAACCTGCTGGACACGCCGGGCCACGAGGACTTCTCGGAGGACACCTACCGCACGCTGACGGCGGCGGACTCGGCGGTAATGGTGATCGACGCTGCCAAGGGCATCGAAACCCAGACGCGCAAACTGTTCGAGGTCTGCCGCCTGCGCGACATCCCGATCATGACGTTCGTCAACAAGATGGACCGCGAGGCGCGCGATCCGCTCGAGCTGCTCGACGAGATCTCCGACCAGCTCCAGCTCGAATGCGCGCCGATGGTGTGGCCGGTGGGCATGGGGCTGAACTTCAAGGGAACCATCGATCTCTATACGGAGGAATTCACCGCCTTTGGATCGAACGAGCGGCTGGGCGGCAACGCCGTCGCCGCGCTGCTGGCGCCGGGCGAGAAGGACAAGCTGGACGAAGAGATCGAGCTCGCCCGCTCCGGGCTGCCGCGCTTCGACCACGGCACCTATCGCGAAGGCCACCAGACGCCGGTCTATTTCGGTTCGGCCTTGAAGAATTTCGGCGTGCGCGACCTGTTGTCTGCGCTGGCCGTCAACGCGCCGCCGCCGGGCCCGGCGCCGACCCGCGGCCGCACGGTCGAACCGTCGGACGAGGACGTCAGCGGCTTCGTCTTCAAGGTCCAGGCCAACATGGATCCCAACCATCGCGACCGCGTCGCCTTCCTGCGCCTGGCCTCGGGACGCTTCCGGCGCGGCATGAAGCTGATCCAGTCCGGCACCGGCAAATCGATCGGCATCCACAATCCGATCCTGTTCTTCGCCCAGGAGCGCGAGACGGTCGACGAAGCCTGGCCCGGCGACATCATCGGCATCCCCAACCACGGCGTCCTGCGCGTCGGCGACAGCCTTTCGGAGTCGGGCGAGATCGTCTTCACCGGCATCCCCAACTTCGCGCCGGAGATACTGCGCCGCGTGCGGCTCGGCGATCCCATGAAGCAGAAGCATCTGACGCGCGCGCTCGAAAGCCTCGCCGAGGAAGGCGTGACCCAGGTGTTCAAGCCGCAGATCGGCGCGCAATGGATCGTCGGCGTGGTCGGCCCGCTGCAGCTCGACGTGCTCAAGTCGCGGCTGCGCGCCGAATACGGTCTGGATGCCGATCTGGAGACCGCGCCCTACGAAACGGCGCGCTGGCTGAGCGGCGCCGACGCCGACCTGACCAGGTTCGCCGAAGCCAATCGCGGCGGGATGGCCGCCGACCGCGACGGCGCGCCGGTGTTCCTCGCCAAGAGCAATTGGGAACTGGGCTACGTCTCGGACAAATTCCCGGCGATCCGTTTCGCCAAGACCCGCGAGCGGCACGACGTCAACGCCGAAGGCTGATCAGGCCGCTGCTTCGTGACGGTCCGGCGCGGTGTCCAGCCGCCCGCGCCACACCGCCAGCAGGCGCGCCGCGCCGTTCTGGGGCACGCGGTCGAAGACGGACAGCAGGGCGAAATTCTCCTGCGCGGCGCGCGCCGGTCCCGCCAGCACGGCGAGCGCGGAGAAGGTGGCGCGGTTGACGCCCGCGCCGCGGCAGACGACGGCGAGCGCGCGCCCGCTTTCGTCCTTCAGGATCTCGCGCGCCGTTTCCGGCGGGATGGCGGCGTGACGCGCCAGCGCGGCGGCGAAATCGCCGCGCGCACGGGCGGCCGAAAGGAGCGAGTCATGGTCGATGCGGGCGAACACCGCGCCGCTGCCTTCGTCGTTGCGCGCGAGGATCGCGTCCTTCATCGCCGCGGGCGCGGCGAGAAAAAACTCGTTGAGCAGGGTGAGCGGCGTCTCGTTGCGCCCTTCGAAGCGGGCGGCGAGGGCGGCGCGCGCCGCGAAGTGCATTTCACGCGCGATCTTTTCCAGCAGCGCCTCGAAGGTGACGCGCATCGCGCCCGGATATTGCGCCGGCCAGTCGAGCAGCAGATCGGAGATTTCTTCCGCCAGCGCCGCGCGCTGCTCCGGACCGTTGGCGGCCAGTTCGAGCAGATGGCTGAGGCGTTCCTTCGACGTCGGCATGGGCGGTCCCGGCTTTGACGGGAACGCTAGCAGCCAGACATTAATGTCGCGTTGTGGCGCCGGTTCCTAACGCCCGCTTAACGCGGCCGGATTGACGACGTTGATCGGCGCGCCCGCGGCGAAGGCCGCGACCTGGTCGAAAATGTCGCTGAACTGCAGCTCGTACTCGTCGCGCGTGACGTAGCCGATATGCGGCGTGGCGACGACGTTGGGCAGCGCCAGCAGCGGATCGGACGGATCGCGCAAAGGTTCTTCCTCGAAGACGTCGACCGCCGCCATGCCGGGACGCCCGGCGCGCAGCGCGGCGAGCAGCGCGCCCGCCTCGATCAGCGGCGCGCGGCTGGTGTTGACGATCAGCGCGGTCGGCTTCATCCGGGCGAGGTCCGCGGCGGCGACGATCCCGCGCGTCGCCGGCACCAGCCGCATGTGGAGCGAGAGCACGTCGCTGCGCGCGAAGAATTCTTCCTTGCCTGAAGCCGCCGCGTGGCCGTCCGCGACGGCGCGCGCCAGCGAGTCGGGACGCGCCCAGACGATCACAGGCATGCCGAACGCCCGGCCGTAGCCGGCGACGACGCTGCCGATGCGGCCGTAGCCGAAGATGCCGAGCGTCTTGCCGCGCAGCGTGTGGCCGACGCCGGTCTGCCAGTTTCCCTTCTGCAGCGAAGCCATCTGTTGGGGAATCTGGCGCATCGCGGCCAGGATCAGCGCGAAGGTGAGTTCGGCGGCGGCATAGGACGGCGTGTCGGCATGCAGGTTCGAGCAGACGACGATGCCGGCGCGCGTGCAGGCGTCGATGTCGATGTGCGGATAGACGCTGCGCTGGCTGATCAGCCGCAGCTTCGGCAGCCGCGCGATCAGCGGCGCGCGGATCTGCGTGCGTTCGCGGATCAGCACCAGCGCCTCGGCGTCCTTCAGCCGCTCGGCCAGCGCTTCGGTGTCCTGCAGATGATCGTTCCAGACGGCGACGTCGTGGCCGTCGAGTTTCCTGAAACAGTCGAGCGTGCGCAGCGTGTCGAAATAGTCGTCGAGTATCGCGACCTTCATTGCGCCCGGCGCTCGAGCAGCGCGCGGCCTTTCGCCGTGATCGCGACGACCGGCGCGCCGGCGCGGACGATGCGCGTTACGAGGCCTCTCTCGTTGGCTTCTTCCCACACGGGCAGGCGCGGGCAGGAGGTGCGCCAGGCGTCCATCACCTCGACATAGTCGCGCTCGCCGCCCGCCACGAATTCCAGGAGATCCAGGATCAGCGGTTCGACGGCGTCGCTCATCGTCGGGTCCTTCTAGTTGCCGATCATCGCCCAGGTGTCGGGATAGAAGCCGTTGAAGGTCGTGCGCACGGCGACCGAATAGGCGCCCATCGCGTCGAAGACGATGAAATCGTTGGGCGCGATGTTGGCAGGCAGCATGATCGGGCGCGGCAGCACGTCGAGCGTGTCGCAGGTCGGGCCGTAGACGCGGAACGGCAGCGTGGCGCCCGGCAGCGGCAGCGCGCGGCCCTTGGCGTCGAGGGTGAAGACGCGCACCGGATAATCGGCATTCCAGCCCGGCAGGGTCAGTTCGTCGAAGCTGCCATAGACGCCGTCATTGATGTAGAGCCGGTCGCCCTTGCGCAGGATGACCTGGGTGACGAGCGAGACGCCTTCGGCGATCAGCGCCCTTCCGGGTTCGCAGATCACCGGGATCTTCGGATTGTCCAGCGTTTCGAGCGCTTCCTTGATGGTGTCGAAATACCAGTGATAGGGCGGGACGTCGTCGCCCATATAGGGTCCGGGAAAGCCGCCGCCGATGTCGAGCGCGGCGATCTCGACCTTGGCGAGCGCGGCGGTGCGGCGCGCCATCTCGATCGCCTGCGCGTAGGAGAAGGGCGAGAGGCACTGGCTGCCGACATGGAAGGTGATGCAGGGCTGGGCGCCCGATTCGGCGACGCGCTTGAGCAGTTTTGCGGCGTCGGCGGGCGGCGTGCCGAACTTGCTGGACAATTCCAGCACGGCGCCGCCGAGCGGCGTGGCGATGCGCACGAAGATGCGCAGTTTCTTCGGCTGCCTGGTTTCGGCGAGCAGCTTGTCGAGCTCATAGTCGCAGTCGACCACATAGTCCAACACGCCGTACTTCTCGAACGCGGTCTTGGCCGCGCCGACCGCACGCACCGGCGACATGAAGTGGCAGTGCGCGTCGGGAAAGCGGCTCTTGACGATCTCGATCTCGGGAACCGAAGCGGTGTCGAAATGCCGGATGCCGGCCGCCCACACCTGCTCGAGCACCTGCGGCGCCGGATTGGCCTTGATCGCGAAGAGCGCATCGCCCGGAAAGCCGTCGAGGAAACGCCGGGCCGCGACCGCGAACTTCTCGGGGAAGATGCAATAGACCGGCTCGCCCGGCTTCATCGTCGCGATGGCTTTTTCGATGGAGGCGAAGCGCGGAATCGCGTCGATGCGCGTGGGTGCGTTCATGCGAAGACAGCCCGGACAAGTGTCGGCGTCTCTTTGGGGCAAAGGGACCGGAGGGTCAAGCGCGACGAAGGGCCCGGAACCGTCACAATCCGATTTTTCGCGTCTAGACCGCGACCGGCAGCGCCTTCAGACCGCGGAAGAAGGGCAGGTCGCGCCACTGCGGCGGCGCATTCGGCTCGGCGAGCCGCGCGTTCGGGAAGCGCTCGAAGAAAGCGAGGATCGCGAGCTGCGCTTCGATCCGCGCCAGCGGCGCGCCGATGCAGATGTGCGTGCCGCCGCCGAAAGCGATGTGTGGCGCGTCCTTGCGTGCGATGTCGAAACGGTGCGGATCGGCGAACACCGCCGGGTCGCGGTTGGCGCCGCGCAGCGAGGTCAGCACGGACTGAGTCTTGCGCACCGGGCAGCCGCCGATCGCCATGTCGCGCGAGGCGATGCGGCCGGTGATGTCGACCGGCGCCTCGTAGCGCAGCACTTCCTCGACCGCCGAGACGATGAGGCCGGGATCCTCTTTCAGCTTCTTCAGCTCGTCCGGGTGGCTGAGCAGGAGCCAGATGCCGTTGCCGATCAGGTCCGTGGTGGTGAGATTGCCGCCGACCAGCAGGCCCTGAAGGTTCGCCGAGATCTCGCCGTCGCTGAGCGGCTCGCCCGCATCCTGCATCGCCACCATGTCGCTGGTGAGATCGTCGCGCGGTTCGCGGCGGCGCTGCGCCATGAGCTCGCGCATATAGTCAGAAAGGGCGTTGGCCGCCGCCACGAAGGTCCGGGTCTGTTCCTCGTCGCGGAACGGATTGAGGCTGAGGATCACCCCTTCCGACCATTCGCGGAATTCCGAAAGCCGGGACTCGTCGACGCCGAGGATGCGGGCGATGACGTCGATCGGCACGCGCAGCGCGAAATCGTTCATCGCATCGACGGTGGTCTTGCCCGCGAGCCGGTCGAGCCAGCCGTCGATCACCTGCTGCACCAGCGGCTTGGACCTGGCGATGCGCCGGTAGAAAGCCTTGACGAAGGGATTGCGGATGCGGGCGTGGTCCGGATCGTCCAGCAGCAGGATGCCGACGCCCATTTCGTCCCGCGGCACGGTAAGGCCTTCGACGGGACGGTCGCTGAGCGCCTTCTGCATCATCGCCGCTTCCTCGGCGACGGCGGGATCGCGCCACAGCGTCGTGTCCTGCACGATCGCGCGCACGTCCTCGTAGCGCGTCACGATGAAGGTTCCGGCCGCCTCGTCGCGCATCACCGGGCATTCGCTGCGCAGCCGGTCGAGCAGCTTGTGCGGATCGGCATTGAATTCGGGATTGAGCGGGGTGAGCTCGAAGACGGAAGGCAGCGGCGCGTCTGGCATGGTTTGGCCCTTGATACGCATACTACGTAAACACAACCATGCGACGTGCCAATGCCGAATTTCGGCGCATCGGCGCCGCTACCCGGTTCGGTGCGGATTTCGCCGATTCTGCGGACCGGGCGCTAGCGGCCCCGGCACTCCTCGATGTGTCGCGTGCGGATGTCGCGTTCGTGCTCGGCCTGGTCGCGCGAAACGGACCGGCACCAGTCGTAATGCACGCGATAATCCTCCGACCAGCGCGTGGCCATGCGGAGCTCGCGTCGGCAATCCTGGAGCTCATGCGCTTCGTGCACCTGGCGGAGCGCGGCGCGCGCATAATCCCGGCAATATCCCTCGTCCGCTGCGACGGCAGGTGTCGTCAAGGCCGCTCCGGCGATCAACGCCAAGGCGAGCGTGCAGGCGCGATTCATGACGTCCCCCAAGGCTGTGCGGACGAACGATAGCATCGGCCGCGGCGCCGGGCCTTTCCGGAGCATTGCAGTTCGGAAATCAATTACGTCGTATACTTATGGCGATGCGCCTGGCGCGGATCGCTGTCCAGCCGCGCCGGCGCCGATTCTTTCACCAGCGCCATCGCCGCAAGCCCGATGAGCGATGCGACCGTCCAGTAATAGGCTGGCGCCAGCGGATCGCCGGTGCGGGCGAGGAGCCAGGTCAGGATGAACTGGGTCGAGCCGCCGAAACTGGCGATGGCGAAGGCATAGACGATGGCGACCGCGCCGGAGCGCACGCGCTTCGGCAGCTGCTCGGTCAACGTCACGATGACGGGCGTCGTGCTCAGCGCCTGCAGGATCGTGACGCCCGCAACCGCTGTGTAGAAGACGAGCGTCGTGCGGTAATGCGAGATCACCCAGAATGCCGGAAAGATCGAGCAGAGCAGGAGGACGCCGGGGATGAGCATGACCGGCTTGCGGCCGAACCTGTCCGACAGCCAGCCACTCGTCACCTCGAACACGACGGAGAAAAGTCCGTTCACGATGATCACGCCGAAGGCGACGGTCTGCGCCATGTGCAGCGTGGTGAGCGCGTAGGTCGTCAGATAGCTCCCGACATAGGAGCCGATCGTGCCCGCGGCCAGCATCAGCACGCCGAGCACGATCAAAAGGATGTACGGCCGCAGCGGCCTGGCGACCGAGGTATCGCCCGCCGTGCCGTCCGGCGCGAGCGCCGCGTCGTCGGCCGCATGCAGCGTCTCGGGCAGGCTGCTGCGCAGCCACAGGCCGAACGGAACGATGCAGGCGCCGATGAGCATGGCGACGCGCCAGCCCCAGTCCTGCAGCTGCTGCGGCGCGAGCTGGCTCGCCAGCGCCGTGCTGATCAGACCGGCGACGAGAACGCCGCAATCCTGCGTCGCATATTGTCCGGCGGCGTAGAGTCCGCGGCGGCGGCGCGGCGCCGCTTCGACCAGATAGGCGGTCGTGGGCCCGACTTCGCCGCCCAGCGCGAAGCCCTGCACCAGGCGGAACAGGATGACGAGGACCGGCGCGGCGACGCCGATCCGCGCATAGGAGGGCGTGAACGCGACGCCGATCACGCCGATGCCCATGAGGACGAAGGACAGCATCATCGCCGACTTGCGGCCGATGCGGTCGCCCATCGGTCCGATCACCATCGCGCCGACCGGGCGCGCGACGAAGCCGATGAACGAGACGCCGAAGGTCTGGAGCAGGCTCGCGGTCTCGTCGTGGCCGGGAAAGAAGGCGCGTCCGATATAGACCGCGAAATAGACGTAGATCAGGAAGTCGTAGAAGCCGAGCGCGTTGCCGAGCGATACCGCCAGGACATGGCGCAGCCGAATGGACTCCTGCCGTGCCGGAGCGTCGCCGGTAAGTGCCGATTGCATCCATGGCCCCGCGGGATTCGCCGCCACTCTGCGCGAGATCGCCGGCGTTGTCACAGGGGGCGGCGCTACCCGCCCGCGCGCAAGTCGCGGATGGTTTTGCGGCCGTCGGCGCTCGGCTGATAGACCGCGCTCATCTCGGCGAACGCCTTGTGGAAGTCCTCGAGCGTGAACCTGCTGTCGAACGCATCGAAGCCGGTGCGGCGCAGATAGTTGAGCTGGTCGAACAGGAAATTGCCCGTGGCGCGCACCTCGCCCTTGAAGTTCAGCCGCGTGCGCAGCATGCGGGCCCAGGAAAAGCCGCGCCCGTCGGTGAAGGCGGGGAATTCGATGACGACGACGGAGAGCCGGTGCACGTCGTCGCCGAGCTCTTCGGGCGACTCGTCCGACTTGAGCTGCACGCCGACCGGCGCGTTGCGCGCCATGAGCGCCTCGCGGTCCTTGCGGAAGCGCGTCAGCGAGACGATGGCGCCGCCTTCGGCCGGCAGCGGCGCATCGTCGGCGAGGCGCGCGAATCCGTCGGCGGCGACGGCGCCGTTCCCGTCCCCGAACTTAATGAGCGGCATAGAGCTGATCCAGATAGGCGATGTTCTTGAACGGCTCCATGCCGACGCGCCGATAGGTGTCGAGGAAGCGCTCGCCGTCCTTGCGCAAGGTCAGATAGGCCTTCACCACGCGCTCGACGGCCGGACCGATTTCGTGCTCGCCGAAGCCCGGACCCATGATGTCGCCGATGCTGGCGTCCTCCGCGCCGGAGCCGCCGAGCTGGAGCTGGTAGAATTCCACGCCCTTCTTGTCGACGCCGAGGATGCCGATGTGGCCGGCATGATGGTGGCCGCAGGCGTTGATGCAGCCCGAGATCTTGATCTTGAGCTCGCCGATCTCGTGCTGGCGGTCCAGATCGGCGAAGCGCGCCGCGATGTCCTGTGCGATCGGGATCGAGCGCGCATTGGCGAGGTCGCAATAGTCGAGGCCCGGGCAGGCGATGATGTCGGTGATGAGGCCGGCATTGGGCGTGCCGAGTCCGAGTTCGGCCAGGCGCGCATGGATGGCGGGGAGATCGCGCTTGCGCGCGTGCGGCAGCACGAGATTCTGCTCGTGGCTGACGCGGATCTCGCTCATGGCGAAACGGTCCATCAGGTCGGCGAGGGCGTCCATCTGCGCCGCGCTGGCGTCACCCGGAACGCCGCCGATCGGCTTGAGCGAAATCGTGGCGATCGCATAGCCCCGGGCGCGGTGGGGATGGACGTTCGTGCGGACCCAGTCGCGGAAATCCTTGCCGCCTTCGGGAATCTCGTCCTTCAGGTCCTCGAACGGCGGCGGCGCGAAATAGGCGTCGATGCGCGCGAGTTCCTCGGCCGGGACCTGCAGCGTTCCGCGCGCGCGTATCTCGGCGAATTCGCGCATCACCTGGTTGCGCATTTCTTCCTCGCCGAGCGCGTTGGCGAGGATCTTGATGCGCGCCTTGAACTTGTTGTCGCGCCGCCCCGACTGGTTGTAGACGCGCATGACGCTTTCGAGGAAGGCGAGGATGTCCGGCTTGGCGACGAAATCGCCGACCACGAAGCCGATATAGGGCGTGCGCCCCATGCCGCCGCCGACCAGCACGCGATATCCGGTTTCGCCGGCCGCGTTCTTCACGATCTCGACCGCCATGTCGTGATATTTGAGCGCCGCGCGGTCGTGCGCGCTGGCGCCGACGGCGATCTTGAACTTCCGCGGCAGGAAGACGAATTCCGGATGCAGGCTCGACCATTGCCGGATGATCTCGGCCAGCGGACGCGGATCCTCGATCTCGTCGGCCGCGGCGCCCGCGAAATGGTCGGCGGTGACGTTGCGGATGCAGTTGCCGGACGTCTGGATGGCGTGCATCTCGACCGATGCGAGATCGGAGAGGATGTCCGGCACGTCGACGAGCTTGGGCCAGTTGTACTGGATGTTCTGGCGCGTCGTGAAGTGGCCGTAGCCGCGGTCGTATTTGCGCGCGATGTGCGCCAGCATGCGCAGCTGGCGCGCGTTCAGCGTACCGTAGGGCACGGCGACGCGCAGCATGTAGGCGTGCAGCTGGAGATACAACCCGTTCATCAGGCGCAGCGGCTTGAACTGATCCTCGTTCAGTTCTCCCGACAGCCGGCGCGCCACCTGGCCGCGGAACTGCGCCACGCGCTCGGCGACGAACCGGGCGTCGAACTCGTCATATCGATACATCGTCGTCTTTCATCCGGACGGTTGCGCCGCTCCGCGCGCGCGGCGGCGGTCGCAGCGAGGGATCTCCCGCCTGCTTGCCGAGATCGCCGCGCACGGTCGGACCGGCGGCGCGGATGATCTCGCGCTCCTTCACCGGATGGATGCCGTGCGCGTCGGTCTTCACGTCGAACAGATAGGGGTTCACCACCTTGTTCTGGGTCACGAACGCCTGCGCCGCCGCGAGCGCCGCGTCGGCCGCAGCGGGATCGGCGAAGACCTCGCCCTCCTTCAAGGCGAGAACCCAGCCGCCCTGTTTCCAATAGAGGACGTCGCCGTCGACCAGACGGTTGGCGGTGAGCATCTGCGGGTCCTGGACCTTTGCCATAAGGGTTAGATCACATGCCGCGCTGCAAACTTCAATGCATCACACAAAAATTCTGTTATTTTCGAAGAAACACACTTCTGTGACGTGAAATAAACGCGCGGGACAAGGGGCTTTTCAGCGCCGCCCGGTCACGGCGCGCCCTACTTTGCGCAGAAGCTCGCAATGTCGCGCGCGGTCGACAGGCTGATGTCCGGACAGCAGGTCGGCACGATCTCCGTGCCGTGGATCGTGCCCATCACCTGGCGGCAGCGCGCCGCGACGCCGGCGTTCATCAGCAGGCGATAGAAGACGATGCCCTCGTCGCGCAGCGGATCGCACTCGTTGACGCTGATCACCGTCGGCGGCAGGCCCTTCACATCGTCGGCCGTGGCGAAGCCCGGCCAGGCGAGCGGATCCTTGGCGTTGAACGCCTCGATGCCGTAGCCCATCGCGCCGCGATTGTTGTGCAGGTCGAGCAGCAGGCCGTTGTTCTCGACCGAACTCGGATAACGCTCCTGCGGCCAATGTCCCGCGATGTAGGGACAGAGCGCATAGAGTCCCTTGATGAGGCCGATGTCGCCGTCGCGTTTCAACTTGAGTCCGGTCGCGAGCGTCAGGTTGCCGCCGCCGCTTTCGCCGGCGATGACGATGCGCGCCGGATCGATGTTCGACTGGGCGGCGTTGGCATGCACCCATTTCAGTCCGGAGACGCAGTCGTTGAGCCCGGCGGGATAGGGCGCCACCTCCGGTACCGACGATGCCTGGATCGCGTTGCGGAAGTCGACCATCGCCACCGCGACGCCCTGGTGCGCGATCATCTTGCCCCAGGCGCGGTAATGGCCCTCGAAGCAGGAGCTGAACTGCATGCCGCCGCCATGGATGTAATAGACGCAGGGCAGCTTCTCGTCCGTGTCCGGCCGGATGTAGCGGATGTTGATCCAGTTGCCGTCCGGCGAGGAACGCACTTCCTCGACCTTGACGCGCAGGCCGCGCGACGGCGTGAGTTCTTCGTTGTCGAAGGCTTCGAACATCGCCTTCATCATCTGCGTCCGCGCCTTGCCTTCTTCGGATTGTTCGGCGGCAAGCAGTTCCTGGCGGCTCTTGACGTCGCCCGCCACCGTCATGGTGAGCGTGCCGAACAGCGCCTTGATGCGCGGGTCTACGCGCGGATCCGCTGCGATGGAATTGGTCATGGACGCTCTCCGTTTTTCCGCCGCCAAGGACAGGCCGACGGGCGGCAAAAGTCAAACGCGGCCTGGGCGGCGATGGCCGCGCGCGGCGAGCTGTGCCAGTCTCGCGCCGGACGGCGATGCCGGAACGGGGGGAACGACATGTCGAACAAGACCAGGCTTTTGTGCGCCTTCTACGCCGCGGTGGCGCTGCTCGCGCTCTACGGCACCTGGAGCCAGAACCTCGCCTATTTCGGGCCGGGCGCGGCGGGCGGCGGCGGATTCCTTCCAGACCTAAGGGCAAATCCCGCGACGCGCTCGATCTCGATCGATCTCGGCTTCTTCCTGCTCGCGGCCGCCGTCTTCATGGTGTTCGAGGCGCGGCGCATCGGACAGCGCTTCGTCTGGGTCTATATCGCGCTCGGCTTCGCCATCGCCATCAGCGTGACGTTTCCGCTGTTTCTTCTGGGACGCGAGCTGCGGCTATCTTCGCCGGCGCCCGCGGCCGCGCCGTCGCCGCTGGTCCGCGCGCTCGATCTCGCCGGCCTCGCCCTGCTGAGCGCCCTGTCGCTCTATTTCATGGTCTGGATTCGCTAGGGCGCGTCGTTCCGGCTCCGCAATATATGTTTGAATTTAATGACTTAGTCCGGCTTTCCCGTCCTGCCCGGGTCGGCCCGCGGTCGTCCGGGACGGCGCCGGGCCCCCAGCGGCGCCGCACGTTTTCCATTTACAGTGAAAGTTAAGTTGCCAACGCCAACAAGATGCTAAGCTTCCTTCGTACCGGCGTTGCGTAGCGGTGGGGAGCATCTTGGACAAACGTGAAAGCGAGCGGCTGGCTGCCGCCTGGATCGAAGAATTCGGTCCCGATGTCGAATGGCATCTGACGGAAAAAATCAGACAGCTCGAGCAGTGGGGCGATTCCGACGGCGCGCAGACGTTTCGCGGCGCCCGCGCACTCATCCGTGTACGGAGTGTTTCGCCGGTGCTGAACCTGCGGACGGCCTAGCCCGGTTTCGTCAGGCGGTGTGATCGAAGATCAGGTGCTCGCGCGTCAGGAAGCAGCGCGAGGCGCCCATCTCCACGAAGCGCCGTTCGTCCTCGACCAGCGCCGCCCCGGCGTTGCGTCCGGCCTCGGTCTCGCCGCCGCGGCCGAGTTCGGCCTCGGAGCCGATCCAGACTTCGGTGATGCCGTCGAGCGGTGCCGCGAAACCGGCCGCCAGCACGCGCGCGTTCCATTCGGGCGCGACCGTGTGGCTCTGCACGTATTTTTTCATGTGCAGGACCTCCGCCACGCTGCGCACCAGCGGGCCATGATCGGCGAGCCAGGTGCGATGGCAGTCCTGCTGCGACAGGCCATGCTTGCGCGCGAGAAGATAGGTCACCTTCAGGGCGTCCGGCCCGAGCGGCTTGCCGCCGGTGCGATCGAAGATGAGATGCTCCTCGGTCAGGAACACCTGCGACTTCGAGAAGTCGATGAACTTCGCCTCGTCCTGCGAAAGAGTCCGGCCGGCCGCGGCGCCTTCGTCCGTCGCATAGGCGGCTTCGAGATCGGCGAACGAATCCCACCACACCTCGGTGATGCCGTCGACCGGCGCGAGCATGCCGCGCACCGCGCGCATGCCTTCGTTGGCCGCATGATCGACGAGATGACTCTGCACATATTTGCGCAGGCGCAGCGCCTTGGCCTGGCGGGCGACGAGCGGCCCGTGGCGGTTCAGCCAGTAGTCGTGGAAAGCGCTCGCGGAGAGATCGGCGCGGCGCGTGATGACATAGACGAGTTTGATCATGCGTTTTCCCTTCGCCGCGGTCGGGCGATCTTAGCGATGGCGGACGCTTTAGAAAGGGCACTGTCGCGGCCGCCGTCTTTCTGCGAAAACCGCTAGCAGGCAGAGCCGGAGGGCCAGATGGGCGCGGATTTCGAGGAGTTGGGCCGGGCGAGCATCGTCGGCAGCCGCAGCTACAGCCTCAAGTCCCGGAACGTCGACCAGACGTTCCAGATCGACGTGGCACGGCCGAGCGCGCGCGCCGCCGAGGGCAAGAAGCTGCCGGTCGTCTACGTGCTCGACGGCAATGGCTGTTTCGGGCTGGCGACGCAGACCGCGCGCATGCTCCAGGACGGCGGCCTCGCGCCCGCCCTCATCGTCGGCGTCGGCTATCGCTTCGATCCGTCGCTGCCGCTGCGCGCCCAGACATTCGAGACCCGCACCCGCGACTACACGCCGACCGAAGACGCGGCCTGGCTCGAGACGAGCCGACGGGAACTGGCCAAGCAGGGCGTCGAGATCGGCGGGACGACCGGCGGCGCGCCGGCGTTCCTGCGTTTCCTCGAAGACGAGTTGAAACCGTTCATCGCCGCGCATTATCCCATCGACGCGGCGGACCAGACGCTGACCGGCATGTCGCTGGGCGGGCTCTTCACACTCTACGCGTTCTTCGCGGCACCGCATAATTTCGCGCGTTACGCCGCGTTCAGTCCCTCGCTGTGGTGGGACAAGCGGAGCTTGTTCGCGAACGAAGCCGCGCTCGCCGCGCGAACCGGCGACGTCACGGCGCGGCTGTTTCTCTCGGTCGGCGATAAGGAAGAGGATGCGGACGGCATCTATCGGATGGTGAGCAACCTGCAGGCGATGAAGGACACGCTGGCGGGCCGCAACTATCCCGGCCTCAAGCTCTCCCACACCGTCTTCGGCGAGGAGACGCACATGTCGGTCTATCCGGCCGCGTTCAGCCGCGGACTAAGAGCCCTGTTCGGGGAGGAGTCGGCTCAGCGCGCGGCGTAGAGCGCCAGGCCGCACTGCGCGAAATGCGATTGCAGGCAGGCGTCGGCCATCGCGTCCGCGTCCTTGATCTCGCTCGCGGCGAGCTGCGCGCGCACCTCATCGCGGTTCGTCCGCGCCACGGTGGCGACCGGCGCGGCGGAGCGCGATGCGAGCGCGAACCACATATAGGCGCGCGAGGCGTTCTTCCCGACGCCGTTGCCGAAGAAATAGAGGGAACCGATCGCGCTCTGCGCCGCGGCGTCGCCGTCGCGCGCCAGCGGCGAATAGAGTTCGAAGGCCTTGGCGTAGTCCTTTGCGTCGAACGCCGCATTGGCGGCGGCGAGATCGTCGGCGCGGGCGGCGCCGCCGGCGGCGAGGGACAGACCGGCCAGAACGGCGAAAAGGGTGGCGCGCATGGGGAATCCTCCGGAACGCCCAAGGGTAAAAGTCTAAGGGCTAACGAGATGTTAATGCCGCGCTTGCGGGATGCGCCGGCCGGCGGGAGACTGCGCCATGCGCCGATTTGCCGGAACAGCCCTTGCGGGAGCGGTCCTTTTGCTGACGCCGGACGCCCGCGCGGATCCGTCCGCGCCGCCCATCATCATGCCCAGGCCCGGCGGCTGCACCGTCGTACCGGCCGGGGGAAGGCCCGTCCACATCGCCAACGGCGCGTCCTACGTCCAGACGCTGCCCGGCGGAACGCGCAAGGTCTATGTCTGCCGGGACGGCAAACTCGTCCAGGGCCTGTAGGCGCGGCCATGAGCCAGCCCGAGGATCCGCAGCATCGCCAGCGCATGAACGCGACCGTGCTCGTCGCCGTCCTCCTGTTCGTCGCGGCGACGGTCTTTCTGATGCTCAAGCTGCATCAAGGGCTTCATGCGCAGGATTGCGAAATGGCAGGGCACAAGGACTGCGTGCCGATCGACGGCGATCGCTGAGCCGCGTTGCGCCGCAACAAGCGCAGCCAGGGCGGTAGCGTTTTGCCCGCCCATCGTCGATGATGGCTCCACAAAAAAATCGCGGGGCAGGTCATGGCCGGTTCACAACAATCCTACGATGCCGTCATCGTCGGCGCGGGTTTCGCCGGCCTCTATATGCTGCACCGGCTGCGCAAGCTCGGACTGTCCGTGCGCGTCTTCGAACGGGGCGACGGCGTCGGCGGCACCTGGTACTGGAACCGCTATCCCGGTGCGCGTTGCGACATCGAGAGCATGCAGTATTCCTACCAGTTCTCCGACGCGCTGGCGCAGGAGTGGAGCTGGAGCGAGCGCTACGCCGCGCAGCCCGAGATCCTGCGCTACGCCAATCACGTCGCCGACCGCTTCGAGCTGCGCAAGGATATCCAGTTCAACACACCGGTCGCGACGGCGCGCTTCGACGAGTCGACCAACCGCTGGGACGTCGTCACCGGAGACGGCTCGCACGCCTCGGCGCGCTTCCTGATCATGGCGACGGGCTGCCTGTCGACTGCGAACCTGCCGGACATCAAGGGCCGCGATTCCTTCGCCGGCGCCTCCTATCACACCGGCCGCTGGCCGCATGAGGGAGTCGATTTCACGGGCAAGACCGTCGGCGTGATCGGCACCGGCTCGTCGGCGGTGCAGTCCATTCCGCTCATCGCGAGGGACGCCAGGCACCTCTACGTCTTCCAGCGCACGCCGACCTATTCGATCCCGGCGCACAATGCCCCGCTCGACCGCGAGATGGAGATGCGCGTCAAGGCCGACTATCGCGGCCTTCGCGCCCGCGCCGCGCAGACCGTCTTCGACATCGACGGCGAGTTCAGCGAAACCCCCGCCTTCGCGGTGAGCGAGGACGAACGCCGCCGCGTCTACGAGAAGCGCTGGCAGGAAGGCGGGCTGACCTATCTCGGCGCCTTCGGCGATCTCGTCGTCGACACCAGGGCGAATGAGACCGCGCAGGATTTCATTCGCGGCAAGATCCGCGAGATCGTCCGCAATCCGGAAGTCGCCGAGGCCCTGATGCCCGACCATGCCGTCGGCACCAAGAGGCTCTGCATCGACACCGGCTATTACGAGACCTTCAACCGGCCGAACGTCACGCTCGTCAATCTGCGCAAGACGCCGATTGCGGAGATCGTGCCGGCGGGCATCCGCACCAGCGACCGGCTCTACGAACTCGACGCGATCGTCTTCGCCACGGGCTTCGATGCGATGACGGGCGCGCTCAACCGGATCGACATCAGGGGTGCGAAAGGCGCCGCGCTCAAGGACGCCTGGGCGGCAGGGCCCAGGACCTATCTCGGAATCGCCACCGCGGGATTTCCCAACCTGTTCATGATCGCCGCGGGCCCGGGCAGTCCGGCGGTGCTGTCCAACATGATCCCCTCGATCGAACAGCATGTGAACTTCATCGCGGACATGATCGTGCACGTCGTCGAGCGGCAATATGCGCGCATCGAAGCGACGCCGGGCGCGCAGGACGCCTGGGTCGCGCACGTCAACGAGGTGGCGGCGCCGACGCTGTTTCCGGCGACCAACTCCTGGTACGTCGGCGCCAACATTCCCGGCAAGCCGCGCATCTTCATGCCCTATATCGGCGGTTATCCCGCCTATGTGCAGAAGTGCAACGAGGTGGCGGCGAACAATTACGAGGGCTTCGCGATGAGCGCGCCGGCCTAGCGCGGCGCTCAGAGGAAGAACTTCACCGAGACCAGCACGAGCGCGGCGAGCCACAGCGTCTCGCCGATCATCAGCGCAACCGGCCGCCAGCCGACGACGAACAGCTCCTTGAACGACGTCTTCATTCCCAGTCCGGCGATGGCGGTGGCGAGGCACCAGCGCGACACGTCCGAGGCGAAATCGGTCGCGAGCCTGGGGATCGCGCCGAGCGAATTCAGCGCCACCAGGGCGACGAAGCCCAGCAGGAACAGCGGCATCGTCTTCGCCAGGTTGCGCGACGCGCCTTCCGTGCGGTGGGTGACGAAAACCGAAATCGACACGACGACGGGCAACAGCATGGCCACGCGCAGCAGCTTGACGATCGTCGCCGTGTCGCCCGTCCTGGCCGAGATCATGTAGCCCGCGCCGACCACCTGGGCGACGTCGTGGATGGTTCCGCCGAGGAAGACGCCCGCATGGATATGGTCCAGCGCCAGCGCCGAGGTCAGCACCGGATAAAGGATCATCGCGATGGTGGAGAGCGCGGTGACGAGAACGACGGTCAGGATGGTGTCGCGCTCGCTCCGGTCGTTGCGCGGCAGGACCGAGGCGATGGCCAGCGCCGCGGAGGCGCCGCAGATCGCCACCGAGCCGCCGGACAAGACTCCGAAGGTGCGCGACAGCCCCATGCGTCGCGCCAGCAGCGTGCCGAACGCGATCGTCGTCGACACGCCGGCGATCACGGTGAGGACCGGCACGAAGCCGAGGCTGACCATCTGCGACGCGGTGATGCGCGCACCCAGCAGCGCGACGCCGCCGCGCAGCACCGTGCGCGAGGCGAAATCGATTCCCCGCACGCAGCGGCCTTCTTCGTGCAGGAAGTGGAAGGCCATGCCGAACAGCAGGGCGAACAGCATCACCGGCGCGCCATAGTGCAGCGACAGCCACGATGAGGCGAGGGCGATGGTCAGCGAGACGAGCAGGCCCGGATAGATCGCCTGCAACTGCGCGTGCGAGAACAGCGCGAGCGGACCGCCGCGCGGCCCTTCCTCGGCGTCGCGCACACCTTCCATGCTGTCGAGTGAGTTCATCTGCGATCGCCCTGTAGAGGCGTGGAAAATGGCGGCGGCCGCGGGGAAGGTTTGCCGCCGGAATCGAAATGTCCGGCGACTATCGGCAGGACATGCCGGTCCGTCAATTGCGGCCCAGCGCGCGATATCGTCCCGCGGCGCGAGGCGCTAGGCTTCGCCCCGGGAAAAACGTCATGGTCTATGCGATCAAGGTGGCGCTCGAAAATCCGCGCGCCAGGACCTTCGTCTTCGCGGCGCAGAAGACCATGTATGGCGGCAAGCGGATCGCCGTCGGCGACACGATCTTCATCTTCGACAGCGAGAACGAAGGCGGGCTGGTCGCGCGCGGGATCGTCACGCAGGCGCGGGCGGTGGCGAAAAAACGCGGCCTCGCCCGGCAGACGCCGCGCGTCAGCATCGCCGTCGCGCGCCGGGCGCTGGCGCGGCGCAGCCGCGGCCGCGCCGCGCGCAAGGGCTTCCGCGACTGGGACGATGCGAGGCCCGAGACGGAGCTGAACTTCAAGTTCTACCGCCAGGCGACGAACAAGATCGTCGGCATCTCCGACGGGGCAGCGGCATTTCTCGCCACGTTCTTCTGAGGCGGGTGCCGAACGGGGTCGTTCCGGACGAGCGGCGCTTGGCCCACTGGCGGCGCGGCGCGCGACATGAAAATGTCGCGGCCGGCGGGCAGCCTTCGCGCGGCGCCTGAAACGAGAGGCATGATGCAAACGCAGACCGGGCGCGCGGCGCTCAAGGGCCCGCTCGAGGGTATCGAGAATTTCCGCGACTTCGGCGGCTACGAAGGCGCCGGCGGGCGGCTGAAGACGGCGAACTTTTTCCGCTCCGGCCACCACGGCCGCGCCACGCCAGCCGACCTGGAGGCGCTCGGCGCGCACGGCATATCGCTCATCGTCGACCTGCGCCGCCCGGAGGAGCGGGAGCGCGAACCGAGCAAGCGCTGGAGCGGCTTCTCGGCCGAGGTGATCAGCAACGACTTGGCGAACGAATCGACCGAAACCTGGCTCAGCTTCGTCGCGCGTGCCCAGCCGAGCCAAAGCGACATGCACGCCTATATGCTCGACTATTACCGCGCCGCGCCGTACGAACCGCGGCATGTCGACCTGTTTTCCCGCTATTTCGACGCGCTGTCGCGGATCGAGGGGCCGGTCCTCGTCCATTGCTCGGCGGGAAAGGACCGGACCGGGGTCCTGGTCGCGCTGACCCAAACGCTCGCCGGCGCCAAAGAAGACGACATCGTCGAGGAGTTTCTTCTCACCAACGTCAACTCGCGGCTCGAAGAGCGCATGCCGATGGTCGCCGAATATCTCGCGCCGCTGATCGGCCGCACGCCCGATCCCTGGATGCTGCGGACGGCGCTGTCGGTCGAGCCGGAATATCTCGAGGTGGCGTTTGAGTCGATCCGCGCGCGCAGCGGCTCGCTCGGAAATTATCTGTCTGGCGTCATGAAGATCGACGATGCCAAGCGCCGTGCGATCGAGTCGCGCCTGATGGATTGAGTCCGCAGCCGGTTTGCAGACACCGGTCACGAAAGCGGAAGTTGCAGGAAAAGCGTCGTGTCGATCAGAATCGCGCGATCTCGCTCCGCGTGAAAATTTTCTGACCAAAAAATCACAAAAGGTTCACAGCCTCACAAAGTTCGCGCGTCTCCAGCGATGTACTCTCGCCGTGCTCAAAAAGAGTTTTCTCTTTCTGGGACCAATCGCGGTCGCGTTCGCGCGTGCCCCCGGCGCGACGCCGCCGCCAAGCATATGGAGATCGTGATGAGCCCTACGACACCGAATCGAGCAGGAAACGGCGCCGATGCCGAGCGCAGCGCCCCTTACAGCTTTCTCAATCACAGCGACGCGTACTGGGCTTCGGTGCGCTCCCTGTCGAATGCGCTCCTGCACAGCCACCACAATGCGGCGGCGCTGATGGAAGTGCACCGCAAGCTGTCGGACGAATTGCTGGAGATCGCCCGGCGCCAGCAGAATGTGGCGCTCGAATTCTCCGAAAAGCTGCTGCAGCAGATGGCGGCGGCGACGCCCGCCGCGCGGCGCACGGAAACGCTTCGCCCGGAAACGTTCGACGAATATTTCGACTCGGCGATCCAGGGCATCCGCGAATTCGGCCAGGCGATTGCCGATGCGCAGGTCCATTCGCTCGAAGCGATCCGCGAACATGCGCTGGCGCTGGGCGAAAAGGCCGAAGGCGAAATCGAACACGCCGAAGCCGCGGAATAGGCATCGGACGGCGGCCGCGTTCCGGAAGGCGCGCGCCGCCGCCCGCCGTCAGCGCGCAGCAGGCGCGCCGATCTTCGCCATCGCCTCGTAGGTGCCGCTCATCGGGCTGCGCCGAAAGCTCGGGCGCGCGCGCATCCGTGCGAGCCAGTCCGCCGCGGCCGGCGCCTTCTGCAGCAGCGCCTTGGCGTCGGCGGTGATCGCGAAGAAGAGAAGCTGCGGGAACAGGAAACTGTCCGCGATCGTCGGCGTGCTGCCGACCAGAAAGCCGGACCGCGCGACCGCTTCGTCGATCAGCCTGACCTGGAGCGCCAGCGGCTCGGCCGCCGAGTCGATGAACGCCTGGTCCGCTTCGAATCCCCAGGCCTGCTTGACCAGCCGTTCCTTCATGAACCGGTTCATCACCGGAAAGACATACGAATTGACGATGCCGACCCAGCGCAGGACTTCGGCCTGCTCGCGCGCGCCGGCGGGCTGTAGCGGCGGACCCTCGAATGCCCGGTCGATATAGTGCGCGATCGCCGCCGTCTCGTACAAAAAGAAATCGCCATGCTGCATCACCGGCATCTTGCCGAAGGGATGGAGCGCAAAATGCTCGGGCGAGCGATATTCGAGCGCGCGGAATTCGTAGGCGACGCCCTTCTCGTCCGCCACATGCATGGCGGTCCACAGATAGGCGCTGTCGGCCATCGAATGGAACGTGATCTGACTCATGGGACACCTCGCTGCCGCGAGGCTAGGCGGAACCGCGCCGCCGGACTTTGAACTGGATCAATCAGCCCGGGCGCACGGCGTCCGACGCGAAACGCTCGAGCAGCGGATTGAAGAGGCCGGGCGCTTCCCAGAACGGCGCGTGGCCGACGCCCGCCAGGACGTGGACCTTGCCGTCCCACAGATTGGCGTAGTGGAGCGTGTCGAAATAGTCGGCATTGACGAACGGATCCTCGCCGCCATTGACGATGGCCAGCGGCACTTTCGAGGTCTCGACGAGCTTGCGCTGGTCGCCGGCCTTTCCGGAGAGCGCGTTGGCGAAGAAGATCTCGCGCGCGATGCCGTCGGTGCGGCGCGCCGCGGCGAGCATGAACGGCGCCTGGGGACGGGCGGTGACGCGGGCATAGGTCTCGGCGTCTGCGTCGGACCAGCGGCCGGTGCTCGACAGCGCCATATGCGTGCTCGGCTGGAACCCGAGCGCCACGCCTTCGAGGCTTCCGGGAACGGGCGGCGTGCCGCTGATCATCACCCCGAGGAAGTTTGGAAAGCGCGAGATCATGTCGAGCGCGACATGCCCGCCGAGCGACCAGCCGAACAGCACGGCGCGCTCGACGCCGAGTTGCGTCAGCACCTCGAGCGCGGTCGCACCGTATCCCGCCATCGTATAGGCGGCTTCCGGATCCTTCGCGTTTTCGGAATCGCCGTGACCCGGCAGATCGAGCGCGATCAGCCGGAACCGACGCGCGAGTGGACTGTCGAACTGGTGCGCGAAGATTTCCTTGGCGGAGGAATTGCCGTGAATGAAGAGGATCGCCGGACCGTCGCCGCCGCTGTCGCGCACCGCGATTCTGGCGAAGCGGGTCGAGAGGTTGTGAACGGTCATGGCGGGCGCAGGGATCCTTTCGCCGCGAACGACGCTAGCGGGAGCGGCAAGGGCGAACAAGCGCGCGAAAGCGCCTGCCTCCGCGTCACCATGGACTCGCCGCTCCCGGATCGTGCAAAAGCTAGGGCGACAACAGGCCGTGGAGTGCCCTTGACCGACATTATAATGCCGGAGCCGGTGACGATCCGGCGCCGCCATGTGACGGCGGCCGTCATCGGCAATGCGCTCGAGTTTTACGACTTCACGACTTACGCCTTCTTTTCGGTGGCGATCGGGCAGGCATTCTTCCCGTCCGGACCGGGCGGGCTGACGACGACCGAATTCGGCAGCCTGATGGCCTCGCTCGGAACCTTTGGCGCGGGCTTCATCCTGCGTCCCGTCGGCGGGCTCGTGATCGGCAGCTATGCCGACCGCGTCGGCCGCCGGCCCGCCATGCTGATGAGCTTCACGCTGATGGGCCTCGCCATCCTCGCCCTGGCGCTGATCCCGACCTATCGCGACATCGGCATCGCCGCGCCCATCCTCGCGGTCCTCGCGCGCATGCTGCAGGGTTTCGCGCTCGGCGGCGAAGTGGGTCCGACCACCGCCTATCTGGTCGAAGCGGCGCCCGAGCGCCAGCGCGGTCTCTACGCCTCCTGGCAGAGCGCGAGCCAGAGCATCGCCAGCATGGTCGGCGGCGGCGTCGGCGTCGTGCTCGCGATGGGCCTGAGCGCGGCGAACCTCGACGAATATGGCTGGCGCATCGCCTTCCTCCTCGGCGCGCTGACGCTACCCTTCGGACTCTATATCCGCCGTTCGCTGCCCGAGACGCTGCACGCGCCGGACCACCTGCCGCAGAACGATGCTGCGCGGCGCGGTTTCTTCGGCGTCATCGCCGATCACGCCCGCGCCATCCTGATCGGGCTGATGATCCTGATGGGCGGAACGGTGTCGACCTACGTCCTCAACTACATGACGACCTTCGCGCGGACCACGCTGCACATGGGCGCCTCGCCGTCCTTCGCCGCCACGCTGGTCAACGGCCTGTTCGGACTGATCGCCTCGCTGGCCGGCGGCTGGCTGTCCGACATCTTCGGGCGCCGGCGGCTGATGCTGATCCCGCGCTTTTCCGCGCTGGTCGGCGTCTATCCGATCTTCCTGCTCATCGTCTATCAGCGCTCGACGATCGCGCTGCTCGTCGGCACCGCACTCTTGTCCGTCCTGCTCAACATCAGTTCCGGCGCGTTCTACGTCGCCTTCGCCGAGACGCTGCCCAAGAAGGTGCGCGGCGTGATCTTCGCGACGGTCTATGCGACGTCGATCGCCGTGTTCGGCGGCACCACCCAGCCGCTCATCGCCTGGCTGATCCACGTCACCGGCAATCCGCTGGCGCCGTCCTGGTACCTGCTGTTCGCCACGCTGCTCAGCGTCATCGCCATGCTGATGATGATCGAGTCCGCGCCCGTCCATCTTTCCAAAACGAACAAGGATTCATGAAACAGGAATTTCTGGAACACGAAGCCAAGCCGCACGCGCTTTCCGCCACGCTCGGGCTCGAGAAGGTCGTCGACCATGGCGAGAGCGGCCGCGCCGTCATCCATTACCGCGCCGGCATGCATATGTGCCATTCGGGCGGCATCGTGCAGGGCGGCTTCGTCACCGGCTGGATCGACGCGGCCATGGCGCATGTGGTAATGGCGCAGAGCGGTTACGAAGTCTCGCCGCTGACTCTGGAGATCAAGGTCAGCTTCCTCAAGGCGGCCGCGCCCGGTCTCATCGTCGCCGAAGCCTGGATCGAGCGGCGCGGCAAGACGACCGCGTTTCTCGAGGGCCTCATCCGCAACGAGGCCGGCGAAGTGCTGGCCAAGGGCAGCTCGACCGTGCGCCTCGTGCCGATGCGCAGGCCGGGCTAGGTCTGCTTCTTCACCGCGCTGTCGTGCCAGCGGTGGAGCAGGAGCCATTCGAGCGCGGTGAGCGCGAAGAAGATCGCGATGCCGAGCGCCGAAAGCAGCGCGAGCGCGGCGAACACCTTCGCCGTTTCGAGATTGCGCCCGGCCAGCGTGATGATCCAGCCGAGGCCGGTATCGTTGCCCGAACCGGCGACGAGTTCGGCCGTCACCGCGCCGATCAGCGCCAGCCCGCCCGAGACTTTCATGCCCGAGAGCAGATAGGGCAGCGCGCCGGGCAATTGCAGGCGCCAGAAGATCTGCCAGCGCGAGGCGCCGTAGAGCTTGAACAGGTCGACGAGATTGTGATCGGCCGAACGCAGTCCCACCACCATGTTGGAGAGGATCGAGAAGAAGGAGATGATCCAGGCCAGCACGACGAGGACGACCGTGATGTCGTCATAGCCGATCCAGATCAGCAGCAGCGGCGCGATGGCGACGACCGGCGTGACCTGCAGCACGATTGCGAAGGGATAGAAGGCGAACTCGATCAGCCGGCTCTGGCTGAACAGGATCGCGACGAAGACGCCGCCGACCACCGCGAAGAAGAAGGCCATGCCGGTGACGCGCACCGTCGTCCACAAGGCGCTCATCAGCAGGTCGAAATTGGCGAGGAACGCCGCCCAGATGTCGGACGGCGCGGCGAGCACCAGCGGCGATATCCCGCTCGCGCGCACGCGCCATTCCCAGAGCAGCAGCGCGGCGATTCCGACGGCGGCGGGAACGGCATATTTGAGCAGCTCCTTCATGCCGCCATGCCTTGTTTGAGCGCGGCGGAGACGCGGCCCGCGTCGCGCGTGAAATCCGGCGTCAGGCGATAGGTTTCGTCGCGCCCCGGCGGCGGCGACAGCTTGATGTCTGCCGCCACGCGTCCCGGCCTCGGCGTCATGACCACCACGCGCGACGAGAGATAGGTG
>Ga0335070_10000598_pt1 | contig 40558 bp, 18 predicted proteins | sample Lox_Sample_13_FD_206722 | JGI IMG/M metagenome (GOLD analysis project Ga0335070, IMG submission 206722) | Soil microbial communities from Loxahatchee National Wildlife Refuge, Florida, United States - Lox_Sample_1.3 | ecosystem: Environmental > Terrestrial > Soil > Wetlands | place: USA... | reverse complement strand
AAAGTTATTCGTGATTTGGCCCGATTGCGGAGCGGGAAACCCGTTCTGCAGCGTCAGCTCTCCCATTGCCGTCTGCACATTGGTGGCAGTGGTAGCGAACGGCGGTTGAAACGCCAGCTGCTGGACGATGCCTTGATAGGCCATGGTGTTGTAGTTGATGCCGTAACCGGCGCGCACCACGGTTTTTGACAAAGGTTTCCACGCAATCCCTACACGGGGAGCGAAGTTGTTGCGATCGGGACGCGCCAGGCTTGCCGGATAATTACCGTGAAAAGGACCCGATTGTCCGGGCAGCACCACCTGCACAGAAGTCGGAGAAGCCACATTGGGATCGACCAGAAAGGCCTGCGAAACATCGAGGTCGGCGATCCGGTTGCTCAATTCGGTGAACGGAGAAACATATTCGTACCGAACCCCCAGGTTGAGAGTGAGATTGCCGCGTAGCCGCCACTCATCTTGCACAAACAGATCCCACGAGTTCCCTCGGAAGTGGTAGTTGTTGGCGCCGGGCACGGTGCTCTGCAACCGGGTCTGCTGCGGCAATCCCAGCAGAAAATCAGCGAAATCGAAACCCGTTCCCTGCACCGGCTGACCGCCCGAAACCTGAGCGGTATTCACCCCGGTGAAGACGAACGTTCCCCGCGCGTTATTACTGGCTTCGGTATTGAGCTGAATACGCCGGAAGTCTCCGCCCCAGCGCAGAGTGTGCTTGCCGTGGTTCCAGATCATGTTGTCGGAAAAGGCCACCGTCTGGTTGCGCAGGAGTTGCGGGTTGGTATCGGTCAAACTGCCGAAGTCGGTGAACGAGAGATTGGGCAGGCCCCAGTCGAACGGGTTCTGCGAGACTCCATTGATTCCCAGCGTGCCGGTGATGTTCTGCGAGAAGGCGTAGAGGTTTTGAGTACGCGTGCGGTTTCGATTGAAATCTGCGCGTGCCACGTTGGTGATCTTTCCGATGCTGCGGATATAGGCAACGTTTACGTCAATTCCGCGCACGTTCGTGTTCCCACCCACCGAGGGAAACGGGTTGGTCAGATTCGTGTTTGCGCCATGGTAGTGAACGCCAAACACCAAGTTGTTGCGCGGTCCTCGAAAACCACCACGGCCGCCCCCCCCGCCACGTGGGCGAGTCTGGGCGGCGCCGAACGAACGATTCAGCCGGATGTTCAAGTCGTCGCTGCTATTGTTTGCCGAGGTTACAAAGTGAAAATTCTGCTGCTCGGTTCCTGGCAAGTTAGGAAGCGGAATGTATTGCAGTAATCCTTGGGCGATAGAACTGACCGGCAGCGTGGAGTTCTGCAGGTTGGTGCACGGGCTCGAAGGGCAGACGTTATAGAGCTGGACTGGCTGCCGCGTTGGCGGACTGCCGCCGCCGGTCACCAGGACGGTCGATTGCGAGAAGTCTCCGCTCCGCTCCAGCGCTGTCGGCACCGTGGAGAACGCATCGAACGGGTTTTCGCTGCGTGATCCGTTGTAGTTCACAAAGAAGAACGTCTTGGAACCGCCGTCATAGATCTTTGGGATCTTCAGTGGACCACCGAATGAAGCGCCAAAACGGTTCTGCTGGTAACTGGGTTTCGAGGAAGGCTGCCCGGTCAAGGCATACGGCGCTGCATTCAGCGCGTCATCACCAACGGTGTAATAGACCGAGCCATGTGGACGGTTAATGTTGAAGCGACCACCTCGCCCTCCTCCAAATAGGATGAAGGGGCCACCACCACCGCCGAAACCGCCTCCAGGCCCACCTGGGCCTCCGGGACCACCCGGGCCTCCGGGGCCCCCTGGACCTCCCGCGCCGGGCGCGCCTCCGGGAGGCATCAAGCCAGGCCCGCCGAACCCTCCGCCGCCAAACTGTTGGCGAATTTCGTCGATTCGCGCCCGCAGTTCGTCGCTGCTCATGTTGGCAAACGGGTTGGAGGTGTCTCCGGAAATCGCCACGGACTCCGTCGCTGTTGAAGAACTGAGTCCGGGAATCGGCATGTCCGAAGCAGCGGATTGGTCGTTCCCGTTGCCGCCGTTCAACAATCCGCCACCGTCTCCCTGCATGAGAGACAGACTTTGGAAACCGCGGACGGCTGCCGCGGTGGCCGCCGCTGCCTGCTTCTGTGCGGCCTCCGCGTTCTGCTGGGCTCGGGAGAGCAGAATCAATTCCAAATTGACTTCAGTCAGCCGGTTGCCGGCGCCGATGAGTACTTCCTGCGTCACCGGAGCGAATGCCGCCATCTGCGCCCGGACAACGTATCGGCCATTCGCAGAAACTTGGAGAATGTAATTGCCGTTTACATCGGTCGTTGTGATGGTTTTCTTTCCGGTGAGCGTGTTGGATGCGGTGACGGTAACGCCGGGGAGGGTCATATTCCCCGATTTGACCGTCCCCCGAATAGAGCCGCCCTGGTCTACGGGCGTCGCGTCCTGCGCCGCGAGAAAGCAGGACCCGGCTAGCAACAACCCGAACAAGAACTGGATGCGCTGCCTCAAGTTTGGCTTCAGTGGTCGATCGATGCACTGCACAGAATGTGATTTCATGAATGAAGGCCCCGATCTACTCACCGAAGATGTCCCAGACGTGCATGCTCACTTTTGCGCAGGGGAGCCCTCTCTGGGCTGGCCCATGAAACGGGGTTCCCCGATATTCAATACCGACGGCACGAACACATCGTTCTTCATTTCGCCGCGGCCAAAGATATGATCGCCAACCTTGATGTCCCCGAGCGTGATGCTTTCATTATTGTTGCGGAATGACGTGTTCTCATCAACCGTGATAGTCTGAGTGACGCCATCAATCCGCTGCACAGTTAGCTGCGTCCCGTTGATCGCCTTGACCTCACCCACGATGAACTGCTTCCCCATGGCATCGCGAAAGTTCTCAGGCCCTCGGCCTGCGCCAGCGGGACGGGCGGCAACCATTTCGGCCTGCCAGATACCATCTTTCTGATCGCCACGAACGAAAATCTGGTCTCCTACCTTGAAGTCCACCGCTTTGGCCGGTTGACGGTCCTTGCGGAATTTCGTGTTCTCGCTCAAGCTGATTTGCGCGGTCTGCCCGTCGAGTGTTTTGACCGTGATCGAACTGTCGCTGATCGCAGTAATCGTTCCTGCAACCCCTGACCAACGTTGGCCAGGGCGGCCGCCCTGTTGCGGTGCTGGAGGCTGCTGTTCGCTGGTGGACGCACCAGGCGCAGTCTGCGCCCAACCCAGCGCGGAGGTCAGGAGAAACGCGGCGATGATGGTAGTTCTACGCATGGAAAGTCCTCCTAATTCGACTCTAGTCATTCAAACACTGGCTACGAGAGATACCGGTAAAAACTCGGTCAAAGAAGGTAAAATTTTGTAAAGACATATGGTAACGTTCCCGTCTCTGGCACCTTGGTCTTAAGATTGGTAAGTGATAATTCCTAATTGAAGGTTACCTTCGAGGTGGTTGCCATTTATATACGCGACCGGCCTCTGCGACGAAACGTCAAAAGTATAGATGCACGATTAAGTGCAAATTCATTGGGGCATGGTTCCAATCATGATTTCTTGGCCACTTCGGTGGGACAGGGTCGGCAGCAAATTCCTTCTTGGCAGTTTAGTGCTATTGTGTGCGTCTTGGCCTGCGTGTAGCGGTTCCGATTCCAGACCGTCAACCGCAAGAGCCGGCACCGGGCAGCCAATGCCGGTCTCGGTGTTCACCGCCCAGCGGCGCGACATGCCCGTTTACCTCACGGGACTCGGTTCGGTAACCGCATATTACACCGTCAGCGTGAAGAGCCGGATCGACGGCCAGTTGGTGGACGTGAAGTTCAAAGAAGGACAGTTCGTCCGCGAAGGCGACCTGCTTGCTGTCATCGACCCGCGCCCATACCAGGTACAGTTGAGTCAGGCGCAAGCGCAGCTATTCAAGGATCAAGCCTCTTTGCGCGACGCCAAGCTGAACTACGAGCGCTACAGGGGCTTGTTGCAGGAATCGGGGGCGATGTCGCAACAGCAGGTAGACACACAGCAAGCCACCGTGGATCAACTGGAAGGCACGGTGCGCACCGACCAGGCAGCGATCGACAACGTGAAGCTGCAGCTTGCTTACTGTCACATCACCGCGCCGGTGAGCGGACGCATTGGGCTGAGGCAAGTGGACCCCGGAAATATGGTCCATGCAGCCGACGCAAATCCGATGTTTGTCATTACTCAACTTCAGCCCATTGCGGTGCTGTTTACGCTTCCAGAAGACAACTTGCCGGCCGTGGCGCAGCGCATGGTGCATGGAACGCTGATGGTGGATGCTTATAGCCGGGACGATCAGACGAAACTGGCCACGGGCAAGCTTCTGACGATCGACAACCAGATCGACCCCACGACGGGAACAGGCCGGCTCAAAGCGGTTTTTGCAAACCGGGACAACGTTCTTTGGCCGAACCAGTTCGTGAACGTCCGCCTGTTGCTGGAAACTCAGAAAGATGCCACGGTGATTCCCGCAGCCGCGGTTCAGCGAGGGCCGCAGGGCAACTACGTCTATGTGGTTAAGCCGGATAAGACCGCGGAAGCACGGCCGGTGTCTCTCACCGTCAGCCAGAATAACTTCACCGTGATCGCAAGTGGCATTGTGCCGGGAGACATTGTGGTGACGGACGGGCAAGACAAACTGCAAACCGGCAGCAAGGTTGAGCCGCTCACGCCAGCTGGTGCGGGCAACCGCCGCCGCGCGGCTAGTCAGGAGCAGCCCGCAGGAACGCCTCAACAATGAGTCCGTCTCGCATCTTCATTCTCCGGCCGGTCGCCACCTCCTTATTAATGATCGGCCTCATGCTTGTGGGTTTGGTGGCCTACCGCTCCCTGCCGGTTTCAGCCCTGCCGCAGGTGGACTACCCGACAATTCAGGTAATGACGTTTTACCCGGGAGCGGATCCTGAGGTCATGGCTTCGTCGGTCACCTCGCCTCTGGAGCGCCAGTTTGGTCAGGTTCCCGGTCTGAGCCAGATGACTTCCACCAGCTCCTTTGGAAGCTCGCTCATCACCTTGCAATTCAGCCTGGACCAGGACATCGACGTCGAAGAACAGCAAGTACAGGCGGCGATCAATGCGGCCACCACCTACTTGCCGCGCAACTTGCCTAACCCTCCGATCTACAGCAAGGTCAACCCGGCGGATGCGCCGATTCTAACGCTCGCCCTTACCTCGGACACACTTCCTCTTTCCAAGGTCGAGGATCTCGCCGATACCGCCTTAGCCCAGAAGATCTCTCAGTTGCCCGGCGTTGGCCTGGTTTCAATCAGCGGCGGCCAGAAGCCCGCGGTTCGCATTCAGGCAAATCCGGTGGCGCTGGCTTCCTACGGCCTGAGCCTCGAGGACCTGCGCACGGCGATGGGACAGGCCAACGTCGATCAGGCGAAGGGAGTGCTGAGCGGACCACGACAGGCCTACACCATCGGCGCCAATGATCAGCTTCTGTCGGGCGACGACTACCGGCCAATCGTGATTGCCTACAAGAACGGCGCGCCGGTTCGGCTCGCCGACGTAGCCACAGTAACTGATGGCACCGAAAACGTGATGCAGGCCGCGTGGATGAATGAAACGCCCGCGGTCATCATGAATATTCAGCGGCAACCCGGCGCCAACATTATCGCCGTCGCGGACCGCATCAAGCAGCTTTTGCCGCAATTACAGGCCTCTTTGCCTTCTGCAGTGCGAGTTGCAATTCTGATCGACCGGACCCAGACGATTCGGGCATCGGTGAAAGATGTGCAGTTCGAGTTGATGCTCACCGTCGCCCTGGTGGTGATGGTGATCTTTCTATTCCTGCGAAACCTGTCCGCCACCGTGATTCCCAGCGTTGCCGTGCCCCTTTCGTTGGTCGGCACGTTTGGCGTGATGTACCTGCTGGGGTACAGCCTCAATAATCTCTCGCTCATGGCTTTGACTATTTCCACCGGTTTTGTAGTGGACGACGCCATCGTCATGATTGAGAACATCGATCGCTTTCTCGAAGAAGGTGAATCTCCACTCGACGCGGCGCTGAAGGGATCAGGACAGATCGGCTTCACCATCGTGTCGCTGACGGTTTCTCTGATTGCCGTTTTGATTCCGCTCCTGTTTATGGGCGACATCGTCGGGCGCCTATTCCGCGAGTTCGCTGTCACTCTCGCCGTGACCATCCTGGTGTCAGCCGCAGTTTCTCTCAGCCTGACACCAATGATGTGCGCCAAGCTGCTTCGGCAGAAAGACCTGTCGCAACAGAGCTGGTTCTACCAGGCCTCGGAAAACTTCTACAACCGGGTGATTGCGTTTTATGGCCGCACGCTGAAATGGGTCCTCCGCCATCAGACTGCTACGTTACTGGTCACAGTGGGAACCCTGGCGTTGACTCTCTTGCTGTATGTCTTTGTCCCCAAGGGATTCTTCCCCGTGCAAGACACCGGGGTGATCGTGGGCATTTCGGAGGCGCCGGAAAATGTTTCCTTTCCGGCGATGGCCGAGCGTCAGCGGCAGTTGGCCAGCGTAATTCTGAAGAACCCGAACGTCGACAATCTTTCATCTTTCATTGGGATTGACGGCACCAACACCACGCCCAACAGTGGACGTATTCAGATCAACTTGACGCCTCGGGAACAGCGCAGCAAGACTGCCTCCGAGATTATTCGTGATCTAGTTCCGGAACTGGCCAAAGTTGATGGCATTACTTTGTACATGCAGCCCGTCCAAGACCTGACCGTAGAAGACCGGGTGAGCCGCACGCAGTTCCAGTACTCGATGGAAGATGTCGACGCGAAGGAACTTGGCGTCTGGTCCAATCGCCTGTTGGACAGGTTGCGCCAGTCGCCGGAATTGCTGGATGTGGCCAGCGATCAGCAGAATAACGGACTGCGAGCTGACCTGGTGATTGACCGCGATACCGCTTCCCGCCTGGGCATTCTTCCGCAGGCCATCGATGACACCCTGTATGACGCCTTCGGACAGCGCCAGGTTTCCACGATCTTCACCCAGCTGAATCAGTACCATGTGGTCCTAGAGGTGAGCCCGCAATTCCAGCAGAATCCAGACTCGCTGAAGAATATCTACGTTGAGTCCAGCAGCGGAACTCAGGTCCCTCTGTCTGCTTTTACGCACCTTGAGCGTTCCAATGCGGCTCTGGCCATCAACCATCAAGGTCAGTTCCCGGTCGTGACCCTGTCGTTCAACCTGGCACCGGGCGTTTCTTTGGGCGAAGCCACCAAAGCGATTGAACGGGCGGAACAGGCAATCGGATTGCCCGCCAGCATTCACACCAGTTTTCAGGGCACGGCGGCGGCGTTCCGGAATTCACTTTCGTCCGAGCCATGGCTGATCGTCGCAGCGATTGTGACTGTCTATATCGTTCTCGGGGTCTTGTACGAAAGCTACATTCATCCCATCACGATTCTTTCCACGCTGCCTTCTGCCGGCGTAGGCGCGATTCTGGCTCTGTTGATCACCGGGCACGATCTCGATGTTGTGGGACTCATCGGCATTATCCTGCTGATCGGCATTGTGAAGAAGAACGCCATCATGATGATCGACTTTGCTCTGGAAGCGGAGCGCCTGGAAAAGAAGCCTCCTGAAGAAGCCATCTTCCAGGCCAGTTTGTTGCGGTTCCGGCCAATTATGATGACGACGATGGCGGCGCTGCTCGGCGGCCTGCCCCTGGCGCTCGGCACCGGTACTGGGTCGGAGCTGCGGCGGCCGCTGGGCATCACGATTGTGGGCGGCTTGCTCCTCAGCCAGCTTCTGACCCTCTACACCACGCCGGTCGTCTATCTGTGGTTTGACCGGCTGGCTCGAAGATTCGCGCGCTTCCGCGTGGGCAATCCGGTAGAGGAACCGGCAATCGGGGATTAGCGATGAATATTTCGGCCCCATTTATTCGCCGGCCGGTGGGAACTTCGCTGCTGACTGTGGCGCTGCTTCTGTCCGGCGCGCTGGCCTTCAATTTCCTCCCGGTTGCGCCGTTGCCTCAAGTGGAGTTCCCCGTCATCCAAGTCGGGGCCGGGCTTCCCGGTGCCGATCCCGCTACCATGGCCTCGGCCGTGGCCACCCCACTGGAGCGCCAATTCGGGCGCATCGCCGGCGTGAACCAGATGACTTCCACCAGTCAGTATGGTTCCACCAGCATCGTTCTGCAGTTTGATCTGAACCGCGACATCGATGCCGCTGGTCGCGATGTTCAAGCGGCCATCAATGCGGCGCGAAGCCAGCTGCCGTCTTATTTGCCCGGCAATCCCACTTACCGCAAGGCGAATCCCGCGGACGCTCCCATCCTCATTCTCGCCTTGACCTCTGACACCATCACTCTGCCGCGCATGTATGACGCCGCCGATTCCATCCTCTCCCAGAAACTGGCGCAGGTTGAGGGAGTGGGGCAGGTGTTCGTGGGCGGAGGCGCGCGGCCTGCCGTGCGCGCCGAGGTTAATCCGACATTACTGAACAAGCTGGGGATCGGACTCGATTCGGTTCGTACAGCTCTCGGGTCCGCGAATGCCAACTCTCCTAAGGGCCAGGTCGCGGATGCGATCAACGCCTGGGCCATCTCCACCAACGACCAAATCAAAGTGGCAGACCAGTACCGGCCCCTGGTTGTGGGCTACAACCGCACCACCGGCGCGGCGGTACGGTTATCCGATGTGGCCGATGTGCAGGACTCGGTGGAAGACAACCGCAATATGGGTTTGGCTAACGGTAAGCCCGCGGTTTTGATCATCGTCTTCCGGCAGCCCGGCGCGAATATTATCTCGACGGTCGATCGCGTTCTCGGCCTGTTGCCTCAATTGGAGAAATCCATTTCGCCGGCCATTAACGTCAGCGTGGTCATGGACCGCACCACCACCATCCGCGCGTCCGTGCACGACATTGAAATCACGCTGATGCTTTCCATCCTGCTGGTAATCCTGGTGGTGTTTGTCTTTTTGCGAACAGTCCGCGCGACCGTCATTCCCAGCATTGCAGTTCCGTTGTCGTTGGTAGGAACGTTTGGGGTGATGTACCTGCTGGGATACAGCCTGAACAATCTATCCCTGATGGCGCTGGCCATCTCCACCGGCTTCGTGGTGGATGACGCCATCGTCGTGCTGGAAAACATCACACGCTACATCGAACAGGGCATGGGTCCGGTGCAAGCGGCTTATCGGGGCGCGCGGGAGATCGGATTTACCGTCCTTTCCATGAGCACCTCGCTGATCGCAGTCTTCATCCCCATTTTGATGATGGGCGGCATCGTGGGCCGCCTGTTCCGCGAATTTGCCGTGACTTTGAGCGTGGCCATCGCGGTGTCGCTGCTGGTCTCGCTGACCACGACTCCCGCCATGTGCGCCAAGTTCCTGAAGCCTCTCAATGAGGAGCGCCACGGGCGGGCCTATCGGCTCAGCCAGGGAATCTTCGATTGGGTGCATGTGAGCTACACGACGAGTCTGCGCTGGGTTCTGCGCCACCAGCCGCTGACTCTGGCGATGACGATCGCCACTGCGGCCTTGAGCGTGGTGCTCTACATCTTTGTGCCCAAGGGCTTCTTCCCGCAGCAGGATACCGGCCGCATTGTGGGATCGGTGCAGGCGGCGCAGGACATTTCTTTCGATTCCATGCGCCCAAAGATGCAGCAGTACGTCGACATCGTAATGCACGATCCCGCAGTGCAGACCATCGTGGGGTTTGCCGGCGGCAACACCAGCGCCAATCAGGGCCGCATGTTCATCACGCTGAAACCGCTCAAGGAGCGAAAGATTGCCGCCGATCAGGTTATCGGACGCTTGCGCAGAAAACTGGCCGTGGTTCCCGGAGCCACGCTTTACCTGCAATCCGCCCAGGACCTGACCATCGGCGGACGCCAGAGCCAGGCACAGTTTCAGTACACGCTGCAGGGAGAAAACCTGCAGGAGCTGAACAACTGGGCGCCACGGCTGTTGCAGAAATTGCGCAGTATGCCGGAATTGCGCGACGCCAACACCGACCAGCAGACTCACGGATTGCAGGCCGACGTCATCATCGACCGTGATACCGCTTCGCGGCTGGGGGTTTCGCCGCAAGCCATCGACAACGCACTCTACGACGCCTTCGGCCAGCGCCAGGTCTCGACCATCTACCGGCAACTCAACCAGTACCACGTGGTGATGGAGGTAACTCCCGAATTTCAGAAAAGTCTCGACGCGCTGCAGGCGGTCTACGTCCGCTCGTCGAATGGGCAGATGATTCCGCTTTCCACATTCACCCGCTTCGGGCCGTCGAATACGCCGCTGGCGGTGAATCACCAGGGACAATTCCCCTCGGTGACGCTTTCCTTCAACCTGGCGCCTGGAATCTCTCTGGGACAGGCCACCGAACTGATCGACCGCGCGCAACGCGAGATCGGCTTTCCCGGCACAGTGCGCGGCAGTTTCCAGGGGACGGCGGCGGCCTTTCGCGACTCGCTCTCCAGCCAGCCGGTGCTGATCCTGACGGCGCTGGCGACGGTCTACATTGTGCTGGGCATGCTCTACGAAAGCTACATTCATCCCATCACGATTCTTTCGACGCTGCCTTCGGCTGGAGTAGGTGCGCTGCTGGCGCTGCTCATCACGCGCAACGACCTGAACGTGATCGGATTGATCGGCATCATTCTGCTCATCGGCATCGTGAAGAAGAACGCCATCCTGATGATCGACTTCGCTCTCGAAGCCGAGCGCAAGGAAGGAAAGTCGCCGGTGGACGCGATCTACGAAGCCTGCCAGCTGCGTTTCCGGCCAATCATGATGACGACGATGGCGGCACTGCTCGGAGGCCTTCCGCTGGCTCTGGGCACGGGAACCGGCGCCGAACTGCGGCGGCCGCTGGGCATCACGATTGTGGGCGGCTTGATCGTGAGTCAGGCGCTCACTCTTTTCACCACGCCTGTGGTTTACCTCTATATGGACCGTCTGCGCCTGATGGTCAGCCGGAAGAAGCGCGCGCAGGCAGGAATCTCCGCTGAACCGCGGCCCCATCCGGCCGATTGAGGGGGAACTCCGGCGCTGACTGCAGGGCCAAGGCCCTGCTCCACCCCACATCATCGCTCTTCAGCAGTCCGTTTAGCCGTGTGGCTTTGGGGTGGGGGCATGGCTTGAGCCATGCATCCAGACAATCGAAGATGTTGGGCCTTAGCCTCTGGGGCGGGAGCAGATGGAGGCCCCGGGCAGAGTCGAACTGCCGACCAACGGTTTAGGAAACCGCTGCTCTATCCATCTGAGCTACGGGGCCGTGCGCTGCCTGTTGATTTTAGTTTACAACGGGGATGGGGCGGATGGCCCACTCAAGCCCTGGTTTGGCTTGAGTGAGAATTTGAGAATGAATGGAGTCGCCGTAAGAAAACAACGAGCAAGCTTTCAAATTCCCCACACAACGAAAACCGCGTTGTGTGGGCCAGCCACCCAGCCTATTTGTAACTGATGTAGTAATCCGGGCACTTGCTGCAATGCACGGCCACAAGTTCGCCATCATCGTTGCGTTCTTCGATCACACGCTCATGGCGGGCTGCCCCACCCTTCGCGGGGTTCGAAGGGTGGGTGGTTATGAATACACCCATTCAGTATGTTTCGCTTCCGGTAAGACTTGATACCCCAACTGCAGATTCCTCACGCGCCCTCGCCGCGCAAGCGCGGCTGCTGCGAGCGGCTCGGAATGACAATATATAAGGAAACCGCGAAGCGTGGGGTACCTGACGACTTACTTTCCTTCCAGCGCTTCCGTGATTGCGTCCACATCGTAAACGCAGCCGGACCAGACCCCGCCGCTGCGTTGCACAAGGGCTGCCCACAGGCGAGTGTCATCGGGGAGCGCGGGGTCGGGAGCCAGGTCAGGCCGGGGAGAACGCGCGGCCAGGCGGCGCGCGCCTTCTTTCGCGTCGAACACCTCACCGTTTTCGCCGACGAAATCGACAGAGGCTTCCAGCTTCACGCGGTCCACAACAATCTCGATCAGATCGCCATCGCGCAGTTTTCCTACGGCTCCACCGGCCAGCGCCTCGGGTGAGACGTGTCCGATGCAGGCGCCGGTAGAGACGCCGCTGAAACGCGCGTCCGTAATCACAGCCACGTGCTTGCCGAAGGGCAGGTGCTTGAGGGCGGAAGTGACCTGATAAGTCTCCTGCATGCCCGAACCTATAGGCCCTCCGCAGATGAGCACCATGACGTCGCCTTCGCGAACCTCGTGGTTCTTGATGGCGCGAATAGCAGACTGCTCGGAGGTGAAGACTCGGGCGGGGCCACGCTTGCGGTAAACGCCGTCGGCTCCGACGACGGTGGGATCGATGGCCGTGCTCTTGATGACCGAGCCTTCGGGCGCGATGTTGCCGACGGGAAAACAGACGGTAGGAGTAAGGCGGCGAGACTTGGCGCGGTCGGGGCTGAGGATAACGTCGTCGGGATCGATGCGGTCCTGGCGCTGCAGGACGGCGCGCAGCTCGTAACGGCGGCGGCTGTCCTGCCACCAATCGAGGCTGGCATCCAGCTTCTCGCCGGAGGCGGTGAGGACGTTGGTGTCGATGAGTGCGGCACGCCGCAGGTGCAGCATGACCTCAGGCACCGCTCCGGCGAGAAACACCTGCACCGTGGCGAAGTTTTGCGGGCCGTTGGGCAGGGCGTCAACGAGCCGTGGAACCAGTCGATTCACGCGCGCCCAGTCGGCTGCCGTGGGGCGCGGCAGCTTGGCAGAGTAGGCGATGGCGGGCACGTGGAGCAGCAGATTTGTCGACCCGCCGAAAGCGGCATGCAGCACCATGGCGTTCTGTAGTGACGCTTCGGTAAGTACATCGCGCGTGGCGAAGCCTAGCGCGTTAAGCCGCAGGACAGCCTTCGCGGAGCGCTTTGCCATGTCCAGCCAGACGGGCTGGCCCGAGGGAGCCAGCGCGGTGTGAGGCAAGGCGAGGCCGAGAGCTTCGGCGACAACTTGCGAGGTCGCGGCGGTGCCCAGAAACTGGCAGCCTCCGCCGGGCGAGGCGCAGGCGCGGCAGCCCACTTCGGCGGCGTAGTCTAAAGTGATTTGCTGGTGGGCAAAGCGCGCGCCGATGGTCTGCACTTTGCCGGCATCTTCGCCGGCGTCAGGCAGCAGCGTTACGCCGCCGGGCACGAGGACAGTCGGCAGATCGCTGGTGGCAGCCAGGGCCATCATCATTGCCGGCAGGCCCTTGTCGCAGGTGGCGATGCCGATGACGCCTTTCCGGGTGGGAAGCGAGCGGATGAGACGACGGAAAACCATGGCGGCATCGTTGCGATACGGAAGCGAATCGAACATGCCGGTGGTGCCCTGCGTACGGCCGTCGCAGGGATCGGTAACGGCGCCGCTGAAGGGGACGGCACCCATCGACTTCAGTTCGCGGGCAGCTTCGCCGACCAGCAGGCCGACCTCCCAATGTCCAGTGTGAAAGCCGAGAGCGATGGGAGCGCCGTCGTCGGCGCGCAATCCGCCGTGCGTGCTCAGCAGCAGAATTTCAGGGCCGGAGAGCTGGTCGGGTCGCCAGCCCATGCCGACGTCCATGCTGAGGCCAAACAGATTGCCGGAAGGCTGCGTTAGCAGCATGTCGGCGGTGAGTGGCAATTTGCCGGTAGGACCCGGCGCATGGGTGCGCACATCGGTTAAGGGAAGATCGGGACTTTCGAGGACAGAGTTCAGGGAGATGACCGTGATCGTGCTCCTAAGGAGGAGTTGGGCTGCCTCACGAATGTAAGGCTAATCGGGCTGTGCCGCAAGCGAAGGCTGGAATCCGCGGGCGAGGGCGCCCGCACCACACAGCACTTGCGGGAAACGTCCTCGGGCAATTAGTCTTTCTTTCTTCGACAAATGAAACTCTATAGCACAAAAACCGGCTACGTTGTCGAGCACGAGGGCAACTTCTATTCAGCTACGGATTCTGTCTGGGATCAACTCATCACGCGGGACGACCTGGAATCTTACGTGGCGGGTTCCATCGGCAAGCTGACTCGGGCGGACGATCCACTAACGAATGTCAATGCGCTGCGCGCTCCCATCGGCAGCCAGGAGGTGTGGGCGGCGGGCGTCACCTATCTCCGGAGCCGGGCAGCGCGAATGGAAGAAGCGAAATCCACCGGCGGCGGGGACTTCTACGACCGCGTGTATCAGGCGGAGAGGCCGGAATTGTTTTTTAAGGCGACGCCGCATCGCGTAGTCGGACACCACGGCATGGTTGCCATTCGCAAAGATGCGTCCTGGTCCGTGCCGGAGCCGGAACTCACACTACTGGTGAGCCCGAGCGGCAAGATTTTGGGCTACACCGTGGGCAACGACATGAGCTCGCGTGATATCGAAGGAGAGAACCCTCTGTACCTGCCGCAGGCCAAGGTCTATGACCGCAGCTGTGCGCTGGGGCCGGGGATTCTGGTGTCGTCGCAGGCATTGCCTTCGTCGACCGAAATCCGACTGGAAATTCTTCGCAACGGTAAAACTGTATTTTCGGGCTCGACAACACTCGGCAGCATGAAGCGCGACCCGGCGGTGCTGGTGCAATATCTGTATCGCGAGAACACTTTTCCTCACGGATGCTTTCTGCTCACCGGAACCGGCATCGTGCCGCCCGATTCCTTCACGCTGCACCTGAAAGATGAGATCCGCATTACGATTGATGGCATCGGAACGCTGATCAATTTCGTCGGCTGATCCAGAGAGAACCTATGGGCTTGCACGGAAAGAACTTCATAGGGCCGCAATTATCGGCGCTCGGCGGGAAAGTGTTTTTTGGTTTTGATCCCCGCGCCGGAAAGCAACTGGAAACATCTTTCCATGAGGCTACGGAGCAGGAAATCAATCGGGCAGTGGAACTGGCGGCAGAGGCTTTTCCGGTGCTTCGCAGGAGCAGTCCGGAAGCGATCGCCGGATTGCTCGAGTTGATTGCGAGTGAAATTGAGGCGCTCGGCGACTTGCTGATTGACCGAGCGGCGACCGAGTCGGGTCTGGGGCGCGATCGGCTAGCCGGAGAGCGGGGCCGCACCGCGAACCAGTTGCGCATGTTCGCCGCTCTTGTCAGGGATGGCTCCTTCGTCGATGCTCGCATCGATACGGCTTTGCCCGACCGCAAGCCGCTTCCGCGTCCTGATCTGCGCCGCATGCTGATTCCCATCGGCCCGGTCGTCGTGTTTGGCGCCAGCAATTTTCCCCTGGCCTTTTCCGTGGCGGGAGGCGATACGGCGTCGGCGCTCGCGGCGAAGAACCCCGTCGTGGTCAAAGGCCATCCCGCTCATCCGGGAACCTCAGAGCTGGTTGCGGGTGCGGTGGTGGGTGCCGTGCAAAAAGCGGGATTGCCGGAGGGCACATTCTCACTGGTGAATGCGGTCGATCCTGCGCTTAGCCTCGCCCTGGTGCGTCATCCTCTCACGAAAGCAGTGGCATTCACGGGCTCCGAGCGGGCCGGCCGCGCTATTTTCAATGCAGCGGCGCAACGAGCCGAGCCCGTTCCCGCATACGTCGAGATGGGCAGCACTAATCCAGTTTTCGTGTTGCCTGGCGCCTTGGCGGAGCGTGCCGACGCGATTGCTCAAGGGCTGACTAATTCCATCAATCTCGGCGTTGGCCAGTTCTGCACGTGTCCTGGGCTGATATTCGGCGCGGAGGGCGAACTGTTCCGCATGTTCCGGCAGAAACTGGCCACAGCCTTTGAACAGTCAGCGCCGGCTACGATGGTGCACCCTGGAGTTCTGCATGGATACGAACATTCACTGGCGCGTGTACGCGAGGTCAGAGGAATCGAAACCAGGTGTTCGTCGCCTTCCGGCGATTCCGCCAAGACCGAAGCCACTCCGGTTCTTTTTGAAACTGACGCCGCTACGTGGCTGGCGAGTGATGCCCTCACTCACGAAGTGTTCGGGCCCAGCGCGATTGTCGTTCGTGGGCAATCGGATGAAGAACTGCTGCGCGTGGCGCGTGCCCTGCCCGGGTCTCTCACCACCACGGTCTTTGGCACTGCCGAGGACCTGAAGAAATACAGCGATCTGATTTCCCTGCTGGAAACAAAGGCCGGACGCCTGATCTTTAACGGCTATCCGACCGGAGTAGAAGTGAGCCCCGCCATGCATCACGGGGGGCCCTATCCGGCGACGGCTGATTCAAAATTCACCTCTGTTGGCACAGCGGCCATCCTGCGATTCCTGCGTCCAGTTTGTTTTCAGAATTTCCCCGAAGAGGCGCTTCCTGCCGAGTTGCAGGACCGGAATCCACGAGGGATTTGGCGAACGGTGGATGGGAAATTCACGCGTGACCGGGTGAAATGATTTCGGCGAATGCAGAGTGCAGCGTGGAACACATCACTTCACTTGATAGATCGAAACGCTTTCGGCGGGCATAGTCAGCCTCATTGCCTTTTCCTGCAAGCTTGCCTCCCCCGAACCAAGTAGTCTTTCAATTTCAGTTGTGCGCTCCAGAGGAGTGTCCGGTAATGCCAGATCAACCGATCTTGGCCGGTCAGCGTTGTTGAAAACGACCAGCAAGCGCTCTTCGGGAGTCTCGCGCAAGAAGGCGAAATAGGTGTCATCCCATCCGATATGCCATTCATGGCCGGTCCGCAGCGCGGGGTGTGCCTGCCGAAGCCGGATGAGGGTCCGCACGTGAGAAAAAATCTCTTGCTGCTCCGGCGTGCGCCCTGAGAGGGTGAAGGCACTCCGCGGATCGCCTGGAAATCCTCCGGGAAAGTCGCGGCGATTGTCCGGATCGTCCCCACCCGGCATGCCGATCTCGTCGCCTGAATAGATCTGCGGGATGCCTCGCAAGGTCAGCAACAACCCAACGGCTGCCTCCAGCTTTTCCTTGGAACTTCCTTTTTCGCCCATGAAGCGGCAGTTGTCGTGGTTGCCGATGAACGTGACCAAGTTCTCCGGATGCGGATACAGCGAATCCTGCCTGAGGACATCAATCATTCTTTGCACGGGTGCATTGCGCAGAATCACGTCGCGGATGGCATGGAAGAGAGGAAAATCAAAGATGGTTGTGGCGCCACTGTCCACGCCGTCGAATTGCTTCCGTCCGCCCGCAAAGAAAGATGTGATGGTGGGGTCAGAGTCGGCCACTTCTCCAACCGTGAACAATCCGGGGTAGACCTGACGCATGGCCGCGTGCCAGCCGCTCCAGAAGCGGCGAGATGAATACGGAAATGTATCCAGGCGGAATCCATCGAGTCCCGAAACTTCGGTCCACCATAACGCGTTCTGATCCAGGTATTCTGCAACCAAGGGATCATCGGCGTTCAAATCCGGCAACTTGTCGACAAACCAGCCTTGCAGCACATCCCGATATGAACGAGGGGTTGCGTGCGGATCGGTAAGCCCGTTGAATTGGTAGTTGGCTGCGAGGTGATTCTCTGGCGTACCGTTGAACCAGTGCGAGGTGGGCGGATCTTTAGCCCAAGGGATATGCGGTCCCGTGTGATTGGTCACGTAGTCAATCAGCACCTTCATGCCGAGCTTGTGAGCATCCCCGACAAGCGCCTGATAATCCTGCAGGGCTCCCATGTGGGGGTCGATCGCATAGAAATCGACCACGTGGTAGCCGTGGTAATCGGAGTCGGTATTCTTCCACACGGGCGTCAGCCAAAGGGTGGTAACGCCGAGTTCGTGCAGGTAAGGCAACCGCTGCCGAATTCCCTGCAGGTCGCCGCCATGATAGGCCTTCGGCTGATTGCGGTCATAGACCGCGGTGGAGTTTGGCGGCTGATCGTTCGAGGGATCACCGTCAGCAAAGCGATCGGGCATGACGAGGTAGATCACATCGTTCTGGGAGACCCCGCCCGGAAATTGCTGCCTTTGCTGGCGACTGAGAAGAGGAAATGAGACTGTAGTGGTCTGGGAACCCGAGCGCACCTGCAGCGGGAGCGCCCCGGGCATAACGTCCGCCGCAATCTGCAGCCAAACGAACAAGTAATGACTGCTGGCGCCCTCCTCAGTCTTGCTGACGCGTACCCCCGGATGTTGAGTCGTGACGGTGGCACCGTTCAAATTGCGGCCGGTCAACAGCAGCATGACTTCAGGGGTAAAGGAAGCCCACCAGTTTGGCGGATCGATCTTTTCGACTTGTGGTGCGCCCGGCGCGGCGTGGAGTTCTTGAGAGGGAAGGACAAGCAGGCTGGAAAGAAGAACCAGCGCCAAAGACGAAAACAGCTTGGTACGGGTTGGTCGTGAGAAGGTCACAGGTTAGAGAACGCGGGGAATAGGTCTCCCTATTCCCCGTGTTTGCTTAGCACTTTCAGAAGGAGAGGCGAAGTGCAAATTCGATTTGTCGTTCCGAACCCAGCAGCGTATTGGTGATCCTGCCAAAGTTATTGGTGATGTTGCCGCTGGGCTGGTCGAATTGTGGAGTGTTAGTTAAGTTGTAAAACTCCCCACGAAACTCGGTATTAAAGCGCTCCGTGATTTTGAAGTGCTTCGAGATCGCGAGATCCAAGAACTTCCGCCCCGGTCCGGTAAAGGGGTTCCGAGGCGCTGTACCGGGCCGCGTAAACACGGTGCCGCCAGTGAAGGTGACCGTGGGCGGATGGGTAAAGGCCGTGGTGTCGAACCACTGGTCCAGATGGCCGATTTGCCGGAGTGGCCCGATAATATCTGGTCTGGTGTTTGGCGACTGAGTCTGATCGATCAGATCAAACGGCAACCCACTTTGGAAGGTTAGGATCGGCTGCAGCTCCCATCCGCCGGCGACAGCTTGCAGCACGCCGGTAGCGTTGTTGCCCCAGTGCTTCCCGTGACCGTAAGGAATCTCGAGAATCGAACTGAGAACGAAGCGGTGCCGCACATCCAGGTTGGAATTGGCTCGTTCGTGGGCGAAGTTGAAGAAATCCACGCGATCGCTCTGCTGATCAAGGGTTCCCGGTGAATCGTCGATGGTATGGGACCAGGTGTACGACGCACTGAACTGAATCCCCTGGGTTAACCGTCGCTGCAATTGGGTCTGCAATGCGTGGTAGGAGGAATCGCCGTTTGTGATATTGGCGTTGACGCTGCCGAGTAGAGAATACGGCCGCGTTCCCGGCGCCGCATTGTAGGTTTGCCGGTTCAAATTGAAAAGTGTGGTCAGGTGGACGCCATGCACGCCGACATAGCCCACACTCAAGGCGGTGTTGGCACCCAGTTCCCTTTGCACTTGCAGGTTCCACTGCTCAGCGTAGGAATTGACGTCCGACTGCGGGTACGAAATCACATTGATGTTCGCCGGGTTGTTCAGGTCGACAGTGATCGGCCCCTTGCCGGGCATGGCCACACTGCCAGCTTGGGTCGGATCGCTGGCGCCCATCGGGGCTTGGCCTTGAAGGTTGATACGGAATCCATCGGTGTAGTTGAACTGGCTCAATCCCTGAAAAGGAGGATTCTGCGCCAGTTGGTTGTCGATGCCTCCGCGATCGAGGAAGTAGAACATCCCGAAGCCGCCACGGAGCGCGGTCTTGCCGTCACCGAAGATGTCGTAGGCGAAGCCCACACGCGGACTCCAGTTGTTCTTATCCGTCGGAATCAGACTGCGTGAGGCGCCATTCTGCCCGGCGACCAGCAAGTGGCCAGTCACATTGTCGAAATTCGCCTGCAGATCGTGAGTTTCAATCGGCCAGGTAAACAGGTCGTAACGCACTCCCAGGTTCAGAGTCAGGCGCCGGCTAACTCGCCAATCATCCTGCACGTAGTAGCCGGTCTCCCAGCTGCGGGTGTGGGAATACCCAAGCACGGGACCAACTTGGTAGTTATTGACCCACCCTGCCAAAACGTCGGCGACCTCATACCCGGTGGGGCTGGGGCTCTGTCCATTGCCAAACAGGAAGAAGTAGCCTTTGCCCGCAAAGGGACGGAACAAGTTGACTTGGCGGCGGAGGATAGTGGCACCGAACTTGAGGGTATGCTTCCCCTTTACGTAGGTAACGCTGTCAGAGTATTGCCAGGTCTGTTCTGGCACAAGATACGGGCCGTAGTCACCTGTGTATTCCAGTTGATCATTGAATCCGCCTATGAGTGCACCTCCTCCCAATATTGAAATCGTATTCGCGTTGGGAATGCCGAGGTTGGCGGATAGCGGGACGTTATTGAAGGGAGGCGTGTAGCCAAACTTAGTACGAATCCATCCGAAGCGGAATTCGTTAATCAGGTTCGTGCCTAAAGTGTGGGTCTCCCCAAGTGCGAAGGAGCGCGGGAAATTGGACTGCAAGCCGGAACCGAATCCTGCGGGCAAGTTGGGCAGACGCGAACTCGTGTCTTCTTTCTCTCGACCGTAGCTGTAGCGCCCAAACAATGTGTCGTGGGCGGCGACGTTCCAATCGACGCGCACATCGAAGTCGTCGAAGTTCTGGATTTGCGTTCTCTGCGTGACGTAGTTCTGCTTAATGCAAACGCCATTCGTGTTGACCTGCCCGCAGAGCGGATTGCTACCCGTCACATTGGGTTCGGGGTAGGCTTTCAGGTAGTTCTGTCCGGGGGCGATGATCTCGCCGGGCGGAATCAGATTGCCAGCCAGAGGAAGTCCGGTGTTGGGATCCTTGATCTGAATCGGAGTCGAAAGCGCCAACAATTCGGAGAAATTACCCTGGCGCATCAAGTCGGTCGGCACCGTGGCCCGGTCTTGGGCAAGCGGCAGATACTGACGCAGCCCCTGGTAGTCGGCAAAGACGAACAGCTTGTCTTTAATGATGGGGCCGCCGAAGGTGGCGCCGAACTGGTGACGTTTGAACTCGGATTTTGGCCCGGGCACGAAGTACGGCTTGGCATCGAGGTTGTCATTGCGCAGGAACCAAAAAGCGCCGCCGTGCCAGTCATTGGTACCGGACTTATATGAGGTGTTTACGACACCGCCGCCGGCCCGTCCAAATTCAGCTGGCGCTACGCTGGTGTCCACGCGAAACTCCTGAATCGCTTCGGCGGGCGGGAAGAAAATAATGGTGTTCACCAGCGATTCGTTATTGTCGATTCCGTCCAGGATGAAGTTGTTGTTTTGCGGGCGAAGCCCGTTCACCGACAAGGATGCGCCGCCGGTGTTGTTGTAACGGAAGGTCTCCGCCTGGTTGCCCGCGCCAGTCGCCTGCCCCTGTTGTACGCCGCGTGTGACACCGGGCACGAGTGTAGCCAGCTGCGTAAAGTTGCGGCCATTCAGCGGTAGCTCGGTGATCTGCCGCCCAATAACCACGCTGCTGACGTTGGAGCTGGCTGATTCTACAAGCGCGACATCGGAAGTTACATTCACGTTCTCCGTCACTTGCCCAATTTCCAACTGAACATTGAGTGTAGCTACTTGTTGCGTCTGCAGCGTGATCTGCTGGGTAACAGTCTTGAACCCACTCTGCTTGACCTCAACTCGATAGTTCCCAGGCGGGAGCGCGTTAACCACATAGTTTCCTTCTGCATCGCTCTGCACCGTCTGGCTTCTTTGCGTTCCCAGATTGGTGATGGCAATGCTCGCGCCGGAAACTACGGCGCCGTTCGGGTCGGTGATGCTACCCGTCAAGCGAGCAGTGTCAGTCTGGGCAAAGAGAAGCGACGGCAGCGCAACGAGCACAGCAGCCAGTAACAAGAAAAATCTGCGTACGGAATGCATTGAGAGCTCCTTCCCGTCCTTCCGCTACCTGGCGTGGACGGCGTAAGCGCCACAAACTAAAGAAACTGAGGATCATCCCACCGCAGCATGCCAGGCAGAACTTCACGCGGGCAAAGTGGGGAAAGCTGCTGGACTCTACCTCCGCTGCCCCACACAGCCAGAGAACCCATTCTGCAAAGCATGATTTGCCCTGCAACCCGAACCTGGTCTGCCCTGACACGCTGATCTTGCGATTTGCTTTGCCCCAATTGAAAGGCACAACAGTCTGAGTCGTGCATCGTCCATGCTGAAGTTTCAGCCGGTTTGATACAGTTACGGCAGAAAGACCCTTTTCCTCAGCAGTTTCGGATAGTTGTTACTTTGATGTAACATTCTGTAGAGAAGTTCCCCCCATGTCCGGGCATGATCAGTTCCTGCGGCAAGTTGACAAGTTGGTAGGTAGCCATGTCCTCCATGGCTCGGAGTCGCTCTGCAAACTCCTACAGTATCTGGCAAAGCATGCAATAGAACAGCCCGGCACGGCTCTCAAGGAATATCAAATTGCGACGGAAGTGTACGGGCGCCCTGCCGACTTCGATCCCCAAGTGGATTCCAGCATCCGTGTGCAAGCGGGGCGACTGCGGGCGAAGCTGGCGGAATACTACGCCTCCGAGGGAGGGGACGACCCGGTGATCGTGGAGCTCCCGAAAGGAACCTATCATCTTTCGTTTCACCATCGGGTTCATGCTGAGCCAAGGATGCCTCCAGGCAGCACCCATGACTCCGCAGGCCCAGTTTCGGTTCGAGCTCCGCGAGGATGGGTGGCCGCAGTCGTCGTACTTTCGTTGATGCTTGCGCTTTCTGTGGCCGCGGTTCTGGGACTGGTCAAAGGCAACAAAACTTCGCAAACCGCCCTGGCCAACGGAACGGAGCCCGCGACGCCTGTCTTTCAGGTGTTCTGGAAGCCATTCGTCTCGCAGCCAGAAGACCCGTGGGTCATCTTCAGCAATGCAGCATTTGTGGGCCGACCTGAAACGGGGATGCGCTACTACAACTCTGCTGAGGATTCACGCGACCGAATCTGGGATCACTACACGGGGGTGGGCGAGGTTTTGGCCGTCCATCAGCTCGACCAAGTATTTGGGACGCTTCACCGGCATCTGCGCGTCAAACGAGGTAGTCTGTTCTCCTTGGACGACGCCGAAAACAATAATTTGATCTTTGTTGGATCGCCTTCGGAAAACCTCACGCTCTCCGATATCCCCAGTACGCAAGAGTTCGTCTTTCGCCGACTGACCTCGGGCCCGCGGAAAGGTGATTTGGCGATCGTAAATCAGCACCCAGGTTCAGGCGAGCTGCAAAGTTTTGTGGCCAGTCCGTCAGGTTCCCCTCTGACGGAAGATTATGCGGTCATCGGGCTGGTTCCCGGCTTGAACCCCGCGCGCTCCGTCATGATTCTGGCGGGGACGACGACCTTCGGCACACAGGCAGCTGCCGAGTATGTTTGCCGACAAAAGTCACTAGAGGACTTACTTGTGCGCCTTTCGGGATCAAAGACCGGCGGGTTAAGGCCCTTTGAGGCCTTGCTGCGGGTGAAGGTGACACGAGGCGTACCCGTGGAGACTGAATTGGTGGCTGTGCACAAAAGGTGAGTACGTTTGGCTAGTGCGAAGTGACTGTCCGAACCAGACCTTTTTCTTCGAGGCGATGGACCTCAGCTACATCGTCCACCCGTTGCACCAGAATTGCCGCGATCAGCAGGAAAATCCCGCCTACTACGACGGCCAGCAAGCGGTTGTTGTTCAAAATGTGCAGCATGACCCATCCGAATGCCAGGGAAGCGATGATTTCCGGGATCACAATGAAGAAGTTGAAAATCCCCATATAGACACCGGTCTTGGAAGTTGGCAAGGAGCCCGCCAGAATCGCATAAGGCATGGCCAGGGTGCTGGCCCAAGCGATGCCGACTCCAATCATGGAAACCAGGAGTAGGTACTTATCGTGGATCAGCAAGACCGAGAGCAGGCCGATTCCTCCGCCGACCAGACACAAGCTGTGCGTTGCCTTTCTGCCTATGAGTCGCGCTATGGCCGGCAAAACAAAAGAAAAGCCGAAGCACACTGCCGAATACATAGCGAAGCAAACCCCGGCCCAGGCGACTCCTTCGGTGTAGAGGGCGGAGGTTTGGTCTGCAGCGCCAAAGACGTTGTGCGCCACCGCCACCGGGAAGTACAGCCACATACAGAACAGCCCGAGCCATGTGCAAATCTGGACCCACGCCAGTTGGCGCATGGTCCGAGGCATCTCCCAAACTGAGCGCAAGATTTCGCGCGCATTACGGATGATTCCGCGGTTTTCGCCCTTTCCCCGGCGAAACGCTTCCAGATCCTCGGGAGGGTATTCTTTGGTCGTCAGAATCGTCCACAACACGGCACCGAAGAAGGCCGCGGCGCCAATGTAGAAAGAGAGTCTTACCGTCGTGGGAATGGCGTGGTTTGCGGCGGAACCATTGGCCACGTGCAGACCGTTCGTCAGGAGCCACGGCAACGCCGACGCGACCACTGCACCCAGTCCGATGAAAAGGCTTTGCATGGCGAAACCGCTGGTGCGCTGCTGTTCGGGAAGCAGATCAGCCACGAAGGCTCGAAACGGCTCCATGCTGATGTTGATGGAGGCGTCGAGAATCCAGAGCAGACCAGCCGCCATCCACAACGCGGAACTCCGGGGCATGAGAATCAACGCTAGCGAGCTGAGAATTGCCCCGCCCAGGAAGTACGGACGGCGGCGGCCGAGCGGTCCCCACGTGCGATCGCTGGCCTGGCCGATGATCGGCTGCACGATCAGCCCGGTCAGAGGCGCGGCAAGCCATAGGATAGGAATCTGGTCAGCGCGGGCGCCGAGATACTCGTAGATGGCGCTCATGTTCGCCATCTGCAAACCCCAGCCAAACTGGATGCCGAGGAAACCAAAGCTCATGTTCCAGATTTGCCAATAGGTCCGCGTCGCTTTGTCCATGGATGCGTTCCCCACTGCCGCACTCGTCACAATAAGGCTTGCTACGTACCGTGGGCAAGAAGATATCAAACTGGAGAGCAGACTCAGTGGCGATGTTTGTGTTTCTTGGGCTGTGGGTGTTTGGGGACAACGCCACTGCCGCGGTAACTTTCCGGAGGGCCGAGATAGCTGAGTTTTGCTCCACCCAGATTCACTACCAGCTTTTGCAGGAGCAGGCCTGGGTCCACCATCCAGAACTTCAGCGTGTGAAAACCCGGATTTGCAACATTGTGGGTGGAACTGATCTTGCGGACGCTGTCCTTCACGGACGTTTCCCAGTCTTTGAGGGTATTTTGCGCCAAGACATCGACTACTTGGGGAGTTTCGTCATCAAACGAGATCGCATAGCGCAGCCCTCGGCCAGGAACGAAGTTCAAGGTTGGCCCGACGATGGCCTGCACTTCGACCGGTCCAGGGTGAAACAAATACATCTGGTATTCGAGGCCAGGGGAATTTTGTGGTGGCATCACGCTGGGTGCGGTGACAGGAAAAACAGTCATGGTCGACAATGTGCGCCCATAGTCGGCGATTTTCTCCCAGTGGACGGAATTCGCCTCGATCTTCTTGGTGTAGTGTTCTGCCTCGATCGAGATGTAGCCGCTCGTCTCGACGAAGCCCTTCAAGGAAGCGCGAGACGGCGTCTCCGGATTGAACGCTTCCACTTTGACCGTGACCTCACCTGTGCCCGCACCGGAAATTCTCACTGAGCCCGAAGTCAAGCCCCGGGGAGTCTTATTCCAATCAATTCCCACCCACAGACGCTGCTCTTTATTTATGTTCCCGTGCGTGGCGCTGAGCAATATCCAAGGATCGCTGGCGCTAGCTGTGAACTCATACGGTGTTCGCCCGCGGTTGAACACGTCGATGTACCGTTGCGGGCGGTTGAAGACGTCAAACTGAGGAAGGGCCGCCTCTCCGGCCGCTCCCGGCCAAGCCGCAGCGGAACCCTCGATTGCGACACCCAGCCCCGCCGGAACCGGCACTTCAATTTCATCCACCTTGGGCATGACGTTCGATGGCGGCTGGTTCCAATAGGTGTATCCGATGTGTGTCTGGTCCATCATGTGGTTCCACTTGCCGTGCGCCAAAGTATGGTTGTATGCATTCGACAGGCTGGCGTCGGCCTGGAAGAGTGCCCGGGCCTGAGCCGCCGCCACATTTGCGCTCACCCTTCCCTGACTCGCGTACAGCCGGCTCTTTCCTGCAGCCACATACATTTCAGCGACCTGAGCCGAGGCCTTCGTCGGGTACAACACGAGTTCAAAAAATGCGTCGCGCTCATCTTCTGGCAGACTGCGATAGATTTGTTCGGCTTTGTCGGTGATCGCATTCCAGTCGGCGACGATGCGGTCCGCTTCCTGATAATCGATCAAGCTGAACGTGTCGGGTTCGAGGAGCTCGGGCTTACGGCGGCCGTTGTATTTGGTGTACTTGGAAACGATGTCGGCAATGTCGGCGGCGTACTTTGGCTCAAATTCTCTTTCTGCCCAGAGCTTAGTGAACGCTGGAATCTTTTCTTTTGGCCACTTGTCAGGAGCCCAGGCCAAATCGAGGAAAAACTCGATGGAAAACTCCATAGGCTTGAGGTCGCCGACGTTGACAATCCAAATCCGGTCAGCACCGTAGCGGTAAGACAGGTTCGTCTGTTCCCAGATTTTGGTGATTGGGACCGTATTTAACCACTTGTAGGAGCGTGGCCCACCGACGTAATCGAAGTGGTAGTAGATGCCTGCGCCGCCCTTGCGTTTCCGTTCCTCTTCTGTCGGCAGCCTGCGAACGTTCCCCCAGTTGTCGTCGCACCAAAGCAGGGTCACGTCGTCGGGTACGCGCATGCCTTTTTCGTAATACTCCTGAACTTCTTTATAGAGCGCCCAGTCCTGCGGCACGGTAGACGGGTCAGGATTCATGTGGTCCGCAATAATCTTGCGCTGGTCGGCAACGATCTTCTCCAAAAAGGCGACATTCGCAGCCATGTCGCCGCCTTCGACCATCGGCATATCACCATCGCCACGCATGCCGATGGTGATGATGCTCTCGTAGTTCTTATTGCGCTCGACGCCTTCGGTCCAGAAATTACGGAGTACCTCGCCATTCGTGGCATAGTTCCACGGCCCTTGGCCGTGTCGCTTCCACTCCTGTTGCGCCCACAACATGGGCTCGTGATGCGACGTTCCCATCACAATGCCGTATTCGTCGGCCAGCTTGGGATTCAGTGGATCGTCCTCGTTGAAGGCGTTGTCCCACATCGCCGGCCAAAGGTAATTCGCCTTCAAACGGAGCAGCAGCTCGAATACTTTTTCGTAGAACTGATGGTTGTAATTTCCGAATTTCTCTTTCACCCAGCCGGTGAGTGATGGCGCCTCATCGTTCAGGAAGATTCCGCGATACCTCACAGCTGGCGGTCCCTGCACGTACCTGCCAGCCTTCACGAAGAGAGCGTCTTTATGCGCAACGGGAACGTCGGCCCACCAGTACCATGGGGACACTCCTATCTGCTCGGAAAGATCGTAGATTCCGTAGATAGTCCCGCGCTTATCACTTCCCGCGATCACCAACGCGCTGCTGATTCCGGGAAGCGGCTTGGGCACCACCTGGATGAAGAACGACTCCCACTTCCCTGCGATCGACGTGGGATCAATCTTGTGATCACGTGTCAACTGGTCGATGATGTCGCTCTTCCCGATCGTGCCGACGATGATGACGTTGGCTCCCAAACCGTCGGCAACATTCCCGACGGTTGGCTTTTGCCCGGTGACGCGGGATATGTCGGTCTGCAAATCGTTGACTGCACGAACGACCCCCGGGTAGTCGTTCCTGTCGACATAGATCGACGCGAAAGTAGTCCCTTGCGCAATCGGGAAACCCCCTTTGCTTGGGATCATCGCTACATAGCGGCTCTGGCCCAGGGCAAACGTATTGTGCGTGAAATTCAGACAGAAAATGGAGAGCAGAATGACAAATGCTGCTCGATGCACGATCCGAGGCCGAAGAGAAATCATGTAGGGGCGGACGCCCTCGTCCGCCCGCGTTGTGCCAAGCATCACAAAGGACGCCAAGCACCGGGAAGGAAAGGTACTCCTGCTGAAATCGACCCCTACCTTCATCGCGAGGTCCCGGCTGTTCCGCTCTTGATGTAGCGATCCGCGAACTTCAGGAACGTGGGCCAGTTCGGAGCAGGAGTGTGTCCGCCGCTATGTTGGCGGAATGCGATGTCCCCATCAATCAGCGTCGTCTCAATCGGCGGGAATTCCGTGGTTCCCATATCCTTCTTTCCCAGGAGTCTGTAGACCGGACCGGCGCCAGCCGCAGCCAGAAACATGCCTTTCGCATCCACCCAACCGTCCCCCTCGGTTGCCCCAGCGCTGATGAATACGGGACGCGGGGCGCACAGAGAGATGAGTTCGTGATTGTCCACGGGCAGATCTTTTGGCGCCAGCGGGCCAGCGTACTTGAGAAAATTGCCCGCCATCCAATGGTATTCACCAGTTCCGGCGACGTTTCCAATTTGCTCGCCGAAGTTGCGGCGGTACAACTTGGCTCCGCCTTCCCCGGAGGAATTTATGTAGGCGATGGCAAAACGCTGGTCGCTGGCCATGGCCACGAGCGCCGCTTTGCCGTAGCGTGAGTGCCCTTCAATGCCGATCTGTTTGGCGTCGATGGCCTTGTCAGTCTCGAAGTAATCAAGCGCACGGCTCGCGCCCCAGGCCCAGGCACGCAGCGCACCCCAGTCATCGAGCTTTCTGGGTTGACCCTTGTTAACAAGACCGATGATGCCCTGGGTCAACCCTTCGCCGTTGTCCGCTTGCACACTGGTGGGAATGAAAGTGGCGTAGCCCCATCCTTTGGCAAGAACCTGCTGCTGCCAGGTGGGACCGTTGCCAACGAGGGCAGCCCATTGCGCTTCCGAAAAACGTTTCCGGATTGCGGCTAGAACCTCCGGGCTCAGCCCGAATTCCATGATCACGGGCACAGGACCGGCGGCATTCGCCGGCGTAGTCAGCATCAACTGAATGTCCACGGTGACAGATGGGTATGACGAATTATCGACGTGGCCGATCAGTTTCTTGGTAATAACCGGTATCTCTCCGTTTTTCTCGCTGCTCGTGGTGGTGACCTCCCAATTCACCTTGGGTGTGTTCTTGGGAACGCGACCATAGATTTCCCGGTCGAAGTCCTCCACGATCTCAGGCCGCCGCTTCTTCCACCACGTCTCCGCCGTCGTGATCCTCTTCCCGTTCTTCAATACCAGCGGGTCGGGCAGGTCGGGGTAAGGATTAGCCTTGGATTCATCGTAGTTGGCGGGATGTTGCGACTGGGGGTTTCCATCCGCTCCCCGCCGAAGCGAAGTAATGTGCAGAAGATCCATCAATCGCTGGTGATCTTGCTCAGCCGTCAGATGGGCTGGCGGGGCAGGTTGTGATTGTTGAGCAAGCAGAACACTGCTTAGCAGTATTCCGACGAGCGCCGCTCCGACTTTTGGTTCACACGACTGCTTCATGACCCGCACCTTGTAGCGAAAATTTAAAGACAGGTGAATCTAGTCTGGCAACGTGGCCTCGCTGCTGATCGCGAATTGCTTCTTCACGCCCGGCGCCTTACCTTGCTGACCTCCTCCGACCCACACTTCGACGGTACCGGGTACAATGCGAGTCTTTCCAGCCGCGTCCACGACGCTCAATTCGCGGTCGTGCAGCGTGAAGGATACGGTCTTCGTTTCGCCTCGACCTAGTTGCACGCGCTGGAACCCTTCTAAGGCTCGCAGCGGAGCCCCGGCAGCTCCCACATGCGTAAGGTAAAGCTGTACCACTTCGTCACCTGCCATCGCGCCCGTGTTTGTGACATCGACTGAGACCGTGACCGTCCCGTCAGCCGGAATACTCACGTTATCAACCTTCGCATCGTTATAGGCGAATGACGTGTAGCTCAAGCCGTACCCAAAGGTATAAAGCGGCTCGCCATCGAAGTAACGGTATGTTCTCTTGGCCATCGAGTAGTCTTCGAAAGCCGGAAGGCCGTCAACTGACTTGTAGAACGTGACCGGCAAACGGCCAGCCGGGCTGAAGTCGCCCGCAAGCGCTTCCGCCACCGCCGTCCCACCTTCGCCACCGGGATACCAAGCCTCAAGGATGGCTGGCAGCTTTTCGTTGGCCAAATTGACAGCGAGGGCACTGCCATTCATCAATACCAGAACAACTGGCTTGCCAAAAACGTAGATCGTTTCCAGGAGTTTCTGCTGCGGCGAGGGAAGATCAATGCTGGTGCGGTCGCCGCCGGCGAAACCTTCGGTGTGCACGTTCATCTCTTCGCCCTCGACTTTGGCCGAGAGCCCTAGCACCATCACGACCAAATCGGCGCTGCGTACGGCTTCGATGGAATCCGGGCCTTGCCAGCGCGGCATGCTCCAAACCAGTCGCGCTTCAGCGTTGCGGATGGTCTGGAAGTATTCGATCTTCACCGCGTAGGCCCGACCCTTTTCGAAGTGGACCTTGCTGGTTGTGGTGGAAGATGGGCGATGGGTCGTCCAGTCTTCCACGACAAGTTTGCCGTCGAGCCACGCACGGTATCCGTCCTGTCCGGTGAATCCCAGCCAGTAATCGCCCGTTTCAGGCGGGACAATCACGCCAGTCCAGCGCACCGAGTAGTTCTTCGACACCTCCGGAGAAACCCCGGAAGGACCCCAGGCGAAGTCGACGGTCTGGTCAGTGCGGGTCATGGCCGGAGAGCCTTCCAACTTGACATTGGAAAAGTACTCGGCCTTCAGGCCGTGCTCTTGCTTCGAGGCACTCGTGTAAAGGGCATCAGCGGGAATCGCCTTCGTAGCCGGGCCGATCAGCCCAGTACCCGCTACATATACGACCTTTGACTGCGCAAAGCGATTGCGAATGCCACTCAAGACTGTAACTGGTTTGGACGGGGTGCCGTTATAGTTCCCCACCAGCGCGTCCAGGCTGTCGGCATTGGGCCCGATTACTGCAATCGTGCGGTAGGTCTTCTTAAGAGGAAGGAAATTGTCTCTGTTCTTCAGCAGAACGATGGACTCACGGGCCGCCTTGAGAGCGAGCTGCCGGTGCGCCTCGGTATCGTTTTCCGCAGGAGTGATACGGGAGAACGGCACCATGGCGGGTGGATCGAACATGCCCATGCGGAATCGCGCAGTGAAAAGACGGCGCAGAGCGCGATCAACATCGGTTTCCGGAAGCAATCCTTGCTGGATCGACCGCAGAATCGCATCGCGCTCGAAGGAAACGTGAGCAGGAGGATATCCGCAGATGAGATCTGTGCCCGTCTTGAAGGCATCGGCAGCAGCTTCCTCAATCGACTTCGCAAAATAGTGGCCTTCGGAGATGTCGTTCATCGCTCCGCAGTCTGAAACCACGTACCCCTGGAAACCCCAATCCTGACGCAGGTGTTCGTTGAGCAGAGTCGTATTCGCGCAGGCAGGCTGACCATTCAGCGAGTTGTAGGCGCACATCACGGACTCGGCCTTGCCCTCCATGACCGTTGCGCGGAATGCCGGCAGATAGGTGTCTTCCATGTCGTGACGTGTTGCCTCGACGTTGACGCGGTGTCGCGTAGATTCAGGGCCGCTATGAACGGCGAAATGCTTCGGGGTAGAGACCGTTTGCAGGTACTTGGGATCGTCCCCCTGCAGTCCGGTGACGTATGCCACTCCCAGACGAGAAGTCAGGTAAGGATCCTCGCCGAAGGTTTCTTGACCCCGCCCCCAGCGGGGATCACGAAAGATATTGATGTTTGGCGACCACACCGTAAGGCCCCGGAACCAGTCACTAGACCCATCCGGGTGTCTGGTCTCGTAGTACTTAGCTCGAAACTCGGTGCTGACAACTTGCCCGATCTGGTGGACCAACGGCTCGTCGAAAGTCGCTGCCATACCGATTGCCTGAGGAAATACCGTCGCGAATCCGGCGCGAGCGACGCCGTGCAAGCCTTCGTTCCACCAGTTGTAGGCGGGGACGCCGAGCCTGGGGATCGCGTCCGCGGTGTGGACAAGTTGCGAGGCCTTTTCCTCGACCGTCATTCGGGAGATGAGATCGTCAACACGCTGCGCAATAGGAAGCTGGGGATTTTTGTAGGCCGGTTCATTCGACGACTGTTGAGCAAAGGAAATTCCGCTGACAACCACACAGAGAGATACGCAGAGGCACACTACCGTTTCTTTGTTCATGTTCCTCGCTAAGAACAACTGTGGTCGGCTCTATTCTAAAGGCAGGGGACGGCGGCGTGGTCGGGAATCACGGTTCCCTTCCCACTGCCGACACAAAAAGTACGGGCGGGAGTAGCCTCCCGCCCGTAGTGGAGGCTAGAACGTCAACTTACCGGCAAACCACAACGCGCGCGCTCCATTGAGATTCGTGCCGCTGTTTCCGCCGATCGTGCTGGTAATCACGCCAAAGTTCGTACCGCAACAAGAAACGTTGGGGTTGCTGAAATGCGGCGTATTGGTGACACTGAACGCCTCCGCCTCGAACCGGAAAGTAACCCGTTCCGTGATCTTGAAGTTGCGGAAGACACTCACGTCCAGGTTGAACAATCCGGGTCCGCGAAATTGGAAGCGTCCCGTATTGCCAAACCGGCCCAGTTGTCCCGTGGCCGGAGTCGGTGGGGCTGCAAACGAAGTGGGATCGAAGTAGTGACAGGTCAGATCAGCCGCCGCACACGAATGTCCACTCCGCAGAGGCTGGCCGTTGAGGATCTTGAAGGGCGCGACCAGGTCGGCGGTTTCCGTGTTTCCCGCAGCATTCAGGATGTTCCCGCTGGCGGTGACAGTGAACGGCAAACCACTATAAAGGCTCATCACCCCGTTGAGCTGCCACCCGCCGAGTATCTGGCTGGCAACGCCATTTTGCGCGAACGCTTTGCCATACCCGAAGGGCAGCTCGTAAAGACCGTAAATCTGCAGGTTGTGAGTGCGATCAAAGCTGGCCGGCCCCTTGGCCTTGTTCCAATAGGCGGGGTACGGGAAGAGTAAGAAGTTGAGTTCTTCGTTGTCGCTGTAGTTGAGCGTCTTCGAGAAAGTGTACACGGCACCAACTTGCGACCCCTCGCCGAATCGCCGTGTAATTTTGGATTGCAGTGAGTCGTAGTAGTTGTTGCGGAACGGTATTTCCGAGTTAATGTCGGAAGTGTAGCAAGTTGGCGCTCCGCTCGTGCTGCAAGTCAGCCCAAAAGCCACATTAAGCAAACGGGTGGTGTTGCTGCTCGTTCCTTGAGCTGTAATCGGCCCGGCGTTGATGTTGATGTTGGTGAGCGGGCGGATAGCGCGCGCGCCAACGTAGCCCGCCTCGGCCACAAACCCAGCAAATTCCCGCTGGAGCATCAGGTTAAACGAGTTGATGTAGCCACGGTGGTAAGGGTTGGCCAGCGTGGTCGTCCCACTGCTGAAAGGCAGAGGAATGACACCGGAGCTGACGTCAGGAACGGGCTGCGTAGGAAGACCGATCGTCAAAGCAGCCAGATTGCCGGTTGCGTTCTGTCCGGTCAAGGAGACGGCAGGCGCGAACGTATTCGCTCCTGTGAAATTGGTGTTCGTGACCGCCGGATAGGAATTTCGTAGGAAGCGGAAATTGTTGGGATCGGCGCTCATGCCGTAACCGGCGCGAATCACCGTCTTGTCAGAGATGCGGTACGCCACTCCCAGCCGCGGCAGGAATTGTCCGCTGCCCACATCAACGAAGTCATCCACCGGGATATTGCCGTGGCCCCCGACGTAGACGTTGCCCGTCTTGGGATCAAACACGCGGGCACCGCCGGAGTCGCTGTACGCCATGGGGTAGTACTCCCAGCGTACCCCGACGTTGAGAGTTAGCTTGGGAAGGATCTGCCATTGGTCACGTGCATACCAGGCCCATTGCGTCCAGCGTAGAGCGATCGGATTGACGTTCTGAATGGCTTTTCCGGCCCTTCCTGGCAGCCCCAGTAGGAATTGTGCGTAGCTGTTGTATTGATTCACAGCCGGCCCACCGCTGAGCGCAGTAACGTTGCCATCGAACCCGAACGTGCCACGAGCCGTCTGGAAGTTGCCTCCCTGAGGCTGGAAGTGGTTCAACCCTGTGTGGTCGTATTCGATGCCGAACCGGAAACCATGTCTGCCTCGGATCCAGCTCAGGTTCGCGCCGCTCACGTATTGATTGTCCCGGAAGAGGAACGGATTGCCCGTGTTGGCGTTGCCCAGGTTGCCCCAAACGTTGTTGCCGTTTGCCAGTGTGAACTGGAAAGACGGCATGCCTCCGTAGAGGATGTTGCCCGTGCCTCCGGGAACCCCCGCGCCGTTCGTCCCCTGGATACCCAGCACATCAAGCCCGAAGTTTTTATTGACGTCCGTGTTTTGCGCTCCAAGCCGCTGCCGCGTGAAGCCAAAGTTCCAGTCCGCGAGAATGCTCGGCGTGAAGCTGTAAGTTGCGCCCAGACCCACACTTTGAATGCGGGAATCGGCGGTTCCCAATTGACCTCCGTTGATGGCATCGCCCCCGGCCCCGCCGATCGTCGCCCAATCTGTCTGAGGATTGTTGGGATCGCCGAATCCGTTTGGATCGAAGATGTGGCTGCGGGACAGGCTGTAGCGCCCGAAGAAGGTGGATTTCGAGGTCGGGATGTAGTTGATCTTGACATCCAGGTTGGGACGGGTGAACACGCCGGTTCCTAATGCGGCATAGTTGTTTTGATTGTTGCTAGCGCCTGACAGGTTGGGCAGCGGGGTGCGTGCCGCCAAGGCTCTAGCCGCGGGATCGATGCGCGCGTCCGGGATAATATTGCCGGGAAATGCTGTACGTCCCGTGCCATTCGCATTTCCTGTGTTGGGATCAAAAATGCAGCCCTGCACCGGGGTGGCATTGCAGTCAGTTCCCGCGGGGATAAATGCAGAAAAATCCCCGGTATGCATGGCCGCAGTGGGCACGCTTCTGGTGGCGTTGGCAAACTGCCGCTGGGTAGTGCGCTCGTAGTCGAAGAAGAAGAACAACTTGTCCTTGATGATGGGGCCGCCGATGGTTCCGCCCATCTGGTTTTGAATGTTCTTCTGGTTCTTAAAAGGTTTGGTAACACCGGCAATGGTCAGCGTGTCCGGAGAGAAATAGTCCAGAGCTCGGAGGGCATTGTCGGTATGGAACTCGTGTAACGTGCCATGAAACTGGTTGGTTCCTGACTTGATCTGCACGTTCACGCTTGCCGCTCCCGCCATGCCTTGCTCCGCGTCAAAGGAGTTGGTCACGACGTTCACGGTTTCGATGGCGTCCGCTGGCGGAACGTAAGCCACGTTCTGCGGCAACCAGGGATACGCATCCAAGGCTCCGTCAATTCTCACGCCGCTGCCCTGAACCGACTGCCCATTGGCGTTGGCGCTTATGGCGCGCTGCGGATTGCCCGCCGCCGAGTTCGCCTCCTGGGGCAAGGAGGTTCCAGGAACCAGGCGGTATAACGCCTGGAAGCTGCGTCCCTGCGAGGAATTGATAGGAAGACTGTCCAAGTGTTTAGAGGTTAGCTCGGTATGCACGTCAGCTTTGTCGGTCTGCAGGAGAGGCGCCTCTGCAGTCACCGTCAAGGCCTGTTGCTGGGGCGCGATTTTGAGCGCCGCATCTACACGCACGACGTTGTTGACAACGACGCTCACATTCTCGGTCACCTGAGTGGCAAAACCTGGAGCCGAGATAGTCACCTTGTACGTGCCAGGCTGGAGCACGACGTAACGGTAGATGCCACTCTCGTTTGTCGTCGCCGCTTGCGTGACACCGGTTCCGATGTTCAGCGCCTCAACCCTGGCGCCGCTGACTGCCGCGCCGCTTGGGTCGGTGACTGTTCCCGTTATCGAGCCGTAGAGCACCTGCGCCTGGCTGATCGCGGGAAACATGGACAACATGAATACCAGGAAGCACGTTATTTGTTTGAGTATCAAACTATATCCACGTGCCTTTCGTCTTAGAGTGTGTTTTGACATGGATTCCTCCACCTAGATTAATGGGCCCATTTCCCCAGCCAGTCCACCTTTGCCGGAGCGTCATCCCTCTGTTGCATTCTGATCACTGGGCCCGAACGACGCTCCGCACCGACTGCGGGGGCATGTCTTCTCTGGCGGCCCACGCAGACGGACCAAAATGTTTCTGCAATACCAGCGCCACGGTTCCCCGCAAGCGCGCAATCCTGGGCTCATCAGCTGGCCGGACTCGCGGTGGATTTCCCACCAGGACAGCGGCCGCGACTTCGGCTTCGATGACAGGCCCAAGTCGTTTCCATTGACGTGTGAACTCTCCGACTACGACGATCTCTTCTGGCGCCAGTCCGGCGACGATCGTTCGCATGCCTTTGCCAATGGCATGTGCCATCTTGTCGAGCGCCCGCAAGGCAAGCGCATCCCCTGCTTCGGCGAGTAGAAGTAAGTCCTGAAAACTGGGGCCGTCGGATGCTGCACTCGATTCGTGGTAGTAACGCAAGGCTGCCCGTTGCGAGGCGTAAACCTCCCAACAGCCACGTCCCCCGCAGGTACACGGAGGGCCATTCGGATCCAGGGGCACGTGGCCGAACTCACCCGCCATTCCGTTGAGGCCCCGCGCCAATTGCCCATTCTGAAAAATCCCCGTGCCGACGCCCTCTGACACGGTGACCACCACCAGGTCGCGTACCCGCTCAGTGTGGCCGAACCACACCTCAGCCAGCACGCAGGCATTCGCGGCATTCTCCAGTTCTACCGGCATTCCGGTAGCCTTTTCGATGGGACCCTTGATGTCGTACTCGGGCCACTTCAGGTTAGGAGCAAAAACCACGCGCTGCGTACCAATGTCAAAACGGCCAGGCAAGCTGATACCAACTCCCTCGAAGACCAGTTCGCGATGGGCCTGCATCAAATGGAGAATTCGCGCCGCGAGACTCGCCACCATGGTGCGCGGATCGTCGGTGGTAGGAAGAGCCTGCTGCGCCAAAAATCGCCCATTCACATCGGCCACCGCGACCGTGGTTAAGCTAGGCCGAAGGTCCGCAACGAGAATGGCTCGACGATCATTCAACCGCAAGAACGTAGGCCGCCGTCCACGCGGCAGGCGTCCGACGGGACCGTTCACGACCCAGCGTTCGCGGATGAGTTGTTCAGTGATCAGGGAAACCGTGCTCCGCTGCAGTCCAGACACCCGTGCCAAGTCCGCTCGCGAAATGGGCTGGCGCCGCCGAATAAGGTTCAGCAAGACTCCGCGATTGATGTCGCGGGCCGTCTCACTCGACGCCACCTGGGTATTCGTAAAGTCGATCCGTCGCATTTAATTCTTGTCTCGAATTATTTGTTAGATCCTACCGGGTCGCCTGGAGCATCAAGGGACCCTACATGATGGGATTCAGCCAAAAACCGAGCCGCGCGCGATAATTAAATTCGCGGCCCGAACTATATGAATGGTTCTCTAGCGTTGTCAAGCAGAAAGTTGCTGGCTTGCGGGGTAGAACCTCTCCGGGAATGTAGGCCGGATTGGGGTCAAGTGTCCTTTTCTGAAGAGGTTACACCGCCCGAACCCGATACTGGTCAATCCGCGGGGAGACTGTGGATGGCAACGTAGTCCAGGGGCGCAGGCTCACCTTGGTCGGGAAAGCCCTCGATGCGAATCTCGTCGCCGGGACGAAGCCCCAGTCCCGCAAACCGCCGTCTGGTCGAAGAGTCCCCGTTCGGTTTCTTGGCTGGGAGGTGGGCATTTGCAGTCCAGCCCCCCACTTCCTGATCGCCTACGAAAAGGCGGAATCTTGACTCGCCATTGTTCTGATCGAAGTATTGAACGTCCAACTCGTACCAGCCTGCGGGACGGTCGAATCGAAAACTGGCGGAGCAACTGGTAGCCGGGGCCGGACATTCAATTCCCTTTCCACCGGAGGCGTTCTCCCATGGAGTGATGTCGATCGGTTCGTACCCTTTCAGTTGCATTGCCTCAGCCTCGACGCGGTCCGGGTAATGCCCTACCCTGCCTTGCGCATCGGGAATCCCCGAAGCACGCAAGAACCAGTTGCTCACCGCATCACGCCAGACAATTGCGTGCCCCGCCTGATACTCAAGGCCAGCTAGTACTTGCGCATAGCGATCATCATCCACATGACTCCGCAGTGACTTCCATTGCCGCACGTAGTCCTGCACCTGCTGCGCACCAAGATAGTGCGAATCGTAAATGTACTGAATCACGGTCTTGCCGGAATGCAGCACATAGGTGTAAGGCACATGGTGGAAGAAAAGAAGCAAGTCATCGGGCGTGGTTGGCAGCGACTCGTACATCTTGGCCACGGGGGAAGCGTACTGCCCGACGTAGCCGGTACCGCTTGCCACGGTGCGATCCATACCGACGCCTTCATGGTCAGCCCGATGCCACTGGCCCCAGCCATTGCGCTCCGAGGCTTCGACCCCCGGACCATAGTGACTGCCCAAAATATCCGTCAATGCCTGCAAGCCCAGGGGGCCGGTGTAGTTCTCATAGGTGTGCCACGAGGAAAGCTGCATTTCGGTGACGGTTCGCAACACCAGCGGGTCGTTGCCAAAAGTCAGACGCGTCCATTCGTCGGCAATAGTCTGTGCGGTGAGGTTTGCGTCCCAGGCTAGCCGCCCAAAACCATAGAGGTTTGCCATGGCCATGGGATTTCCCAGCCAACTCGCATCCAGGCCGACGTTCACGACGCCGACGAACCCTCCGGTTGGACGATGAAAGGTCTTCCCTGCCACCAGATCTTTCACCGGCGTACCCGCGCCATGCGCGTGCATATCAAAATCCAACACCTCCTCCCACATGGGAATCAGGAAGCAGAGATGGCGCTGCTGGCCCATGTATTCTTGCGCCACCTGCAATTCGATTGCTTGATTAGTCTTTTCCAATCCACCAAATAACGGCGAGGCCGGCTCGCGCACCTGGAAATCGATGGGGCCATGCTTGATCTGGATAATCACGTTGTCGTCGAATTTCCCGTCGAGTGGCTGAAAGATGTCGTAGGCCGCGCGGGCACGATCATTCTTCAGATCAGTCCAGTCCAGGTGGTGGTTATAAACAAACGCCCGATAGAACAAAATGCCGCCGTGAGGTTTTAGCGCGCGAGCGATGACGTTGGCGGCATCGGCTGGCGTGCGGCCATAGCTGGACGGACCCGGCCTGCCCTCGGAATCGGCTTTAACTACAAATCCGCCCAAGTCCGGAATCAGCTTGTAGATCGCGTCCACTTTGTTGCGCCACCAGTCGGCCACTCGCGGATCGAGGGGATCAAAGGTGTCCAGCCCCCCGATAAGCTTGGGGCTGCTTACATCGACTGAGACGGACAACTGGATACCCCACGGTCTGAACACGTCGGCAACCCGCGCCAGTTGCGGCAGAAAATCATCCTCGATAATCCTGGGGTTGGCATTGACGTTGTTGATGGAGCACCCGTTGATTCCGATGGACGCCAGCAAGCGCGCGTATTCACCCACTTGGGTCAGATCGGGGCGTACGTTGTTGTCGGCAAAAAAAATGGAAGGGCCGCCGTATCCCCGTTCAATGGTGCCGTTCAAATTGTCCCATTGATCTATCCAGCGGATTGGCGCGCGAGGCTGCTGCATCTCATTGAGTGGGCTTACGCTTTCGTCGCGGGCAATTTTGCTCAGGAAGGCGAACACGCCATACAAGACCCCACGCTCACTGGCAGCTGCGATAACGAGGCAGTCGAACCCCTGAATCTTTCCAGTGGTCAGCCAGAACCCGTCATCTCCCAGTTCGCGTGATGGCTTCAACTGAGGCGCAACCTGCTGCAACTCGGAAAGCGTTGCCAGAACAATCGCTCTCTCCTGGGGTTCAGCCTTCCCGGCGCGAAGAGTGCGCCCCAACATGCCCCGGACACCACGAATCAATTCCTCTTGGGCGGTTTTCAGTACGGCTGAGCCGTTCAGCACAATCACGCTCGCTGGCAGCGATTCATACTGAGCCGCAGGGCCCTCATCCAAACGGGCATACCGCAGCCACGCGTCGTGTCCAGATTCAGCGAACAGGTGATTGGATTGCACCATAACAAAAAGTGCCGCCAGAAAAAAATCGCGTGTGATGCTCATCATTGTGTCTTTCCTCGCTTCGCCTCAGAATCTATCACGCGTCTGATAGCATCCAGATGCAAGTTTTCTTCGAGCTTTCGCAGTTGTTGTCCCCGGATTGCGGGAATATTGAGGAACTGCACGATGAAGATTACCGATGCGAAGGTGATTGTCTGCTGTCCTGGGCGCAATTTTGTAACCCTCAAGCTCACCACGGAAGACGGCGTTTATGGCCTGGGCGATGCCACACTCAATGGCCGCGAACTCGCGGTGGCGAGTTATCTGACAGATCACGTTGTGCCACTGTTGATCGGGCGCGATGCGCGCCGGATTGAGGACCTTTGGCAGTACTTCTACAAGGGCGCCTATTGGCGCCGTGGGCCGGTGACCATGTCGGCGATTTCTGCGGTCGACACCGCGCTTTGGGACATCAAGGCCAAGAGTCTGAACGTACCTCTCTATCAGCTGCTCGGCGGCGCTTCACGCGAAGGTGTTCTGGTGTACGGCCATGCCAGCGGCAGCGATGTTGAAGAAACGGTTAAGGCCGTCGCCCATTACATCGAGCTTGGCTACAAGGCGATTCGCGCGCAGTCGGGAATTCCGGGTCTGGCCAGCACCTACGGAGTGGGACGAGGCAGCCTCTGCTACGAGCCGGCGGAGAAAAATGCTCCGCCGGAGAATAGCTGGTCCTCGGAACACTACCTGAATTTTGTGCCGCTATTGTTCGCCCTTCTGCGCAAGGAATTCGGGCCTGACTTGCATCTGCTACACGACGCGCATCACCGCTTGACTCCAATTGAGGCAGCGCGCGCGGGCAAGGAACTGGAACCTTACCACCTCTTCTGGCTGGAAGATCCCACACCGGCTGAGCTGCAGGAAAGCTTCCGGCTGATCCGCCGGCACACGACTACTCCGCTCGCGGTGGGAGAAGTCTTCAACAGCATCTTCGATTGCCAACAGCTCATCGAAGAACAACTGATCGACTACATCCGTACAACTGTGGTGCAT
>Ga0335070_10000597_pt1 | contig 40582 bp, 41 predicted proteins | sample Lox_Sample_13_FD_206722 | JGI IMG/M metagenome (GOLD analysis project Ga0335070, IMG submission 206722) | Soil microbial communities from Loxahatchee National Wildlife Refuge, Florida, United States - Lox_Sample_1.3 | ecosystem: Environmental > Terrestrial > Soil > Wetlands | place: USA... | reverse complement strand
CAGAGCGAGTGCGAGAGGGCTCGATCACCCCGCCAGAGCTCTCGGGCGGCACCTTCACCGTCTCCAACCTCGGCATGTTCGGGATCGACTCCTTCAGCGCGGTGATCAACTCACCGCAGGCCGGGATCCTGGCTGTGGGTCAGATCGCCGAGAAGCCAGCCGTTCGCGACGGGGAGATCGTCGCAGCCCACTTGATGCGGGTCACCCTGGCCTGCGATCACCGCATCCTCTACGGGGCAGACGGGGCGAGGTTCCTGGCGCGGGTGCGGCAGCTCCTGGAGGAGCCGCTGGCGCTGGCGTTGTAGGCGGAGCTCCGCGAAGCGATGTTGAGGTTAGCCGCGCCATGCGCGGGAAAGCTCAACAGCGGTTGGAAGGCGGGACAATCGGTAACTGAGGAGCTTTGATGCGACGCCAACACATCGACGTTGAGGCAGCAGACGGGGTCGCGGACTCCTACCTGGTCCGGCCGGAGGGGGAGCCTCGGGGGGCGGTGCTCTTCGTGGTCGATGCGTTCGGGCTGCGCGACGTGACGATCGAGATGGCGGACCGGATCGCGGCTGACGGGTAGATGGTGCTGGCTCCGAACGTGCTCTATCGGGCCGGGCGAGCGCCGGTGTTGCCGATGCCCGACTTCAGCGACGAGGGCAGTCGCGGCCAGTTCATGGCGGAGATCAACCCATCGTGATGGAGGCGAGCGGGAAGGCTGCGACTCGCGACGGCGGCTTCTACCTCGACCGGCTGCAGAGGAGCTGCCGGGGCCAGTTGGCATCACGGGCTATTGCATGGGCGGCCGAGCCGGCTGGCGGATCGCCGCCGCGTATCCCGACCGGGTCGCCGCGCTCGCCCGTTTCCACACCGGCGGCCTCGTCAGCGACGCCGAGGACAGCCCCCACCGCCCCGCGGTCCGGTTGCGCTGCGAGCTCTTGCTCCGCTTCGCCGACAAGGAGCAGAGCATGAGCGCCGAGCAGATCGCAGAGGTCGAAATGGGGCTCAGCGCCGCCGGCGTCAGCTACGACTCCCGCGAGCGCCACTTCGAGGAGCTCTTCGCGCTGCTCGGGCGCCACTCTCCAACGATCGTTTAAAAACGTTTGCGTAGTCACGGATCCGGTGGGATGCTGGCCCATGTGCTCGCCCACATCGCCGGAATCCCAGTCGAGGAGACCGCCGCCAGCCTGGCGCCGATCGCCGCCGCGACCGGCGGGATAGCCGGCTTGAAACTGCGCGAACGGATGCGCCGGCGATCTCGGGGCAGGCGCCGCCCGGCGCCGGCGAAGGAGCGCCGGTGAGCCCAGCCGCGACCCCAGCTCCGTCGCTCGCGCCGCACGCGCTGCGCCACCGGCGCAGCGTCCGCCGCCTCACCGCTGGCCAGCTCGCCGACCTGCGCCAGGCGATAACCGCGGCCCAGGCGATCGCCGACGACCGCGGCTACCAGGCCTGGGCCGGGATCCACGGGCTGCCGCTGCCGATCTCCTGCGTCCACCACCGCGAGCTCTTCCTGCCCTGGCACCGCGCCTACCTCTACATGTTCGAGAAGGCGCTTCAGGAACGGGTCCCCGGCGTCACCCTGCCCTGGTGGGACTGGACCACCCACCACGCAGAAGGCATCCCCGAGGCCTACTCCAAACGCCGCGCCGCCGGTGCCAAGAACCCGCTCTTCGACTCGCCGATCCAGCCCTCCGGCCGCGAAGCGCCGAGCCAGACGCGGACCGTCCGCGCCCCGGGCCGCCCCGGCGAACTGCCCAGTCCCGCGCAGGTGCGGTTCGTCCTCGGCAACCACGACTTCCTCACCTTCCAGACCCAGCTCGAGAGCATCCACGACGGAGTCCACGTCTGGACCGGCGGCACGATGGGCAGCATCCCGACCGCCGCCTACGACCCCCTCTTCTACGCCCACCACTGCATGATCGACCGCCTCTGGTACCTCTGGCAGCTGCGCCACCCCGGCGCCGGCGTTCCGCACGCGCTGCTCGATCGGCCGCTGGCGCCGTTCCCGCTGACCGTGCGCGACACCCTCGACGTCACCCACCTCGGCTACGACTACGCTGCCTCCACCGCGGCGGCCGCGGGGCCCGGCCATGGTTGACAGGTTCACCAGCCAGCCGATCGAGCTGCCGCCCGCCGGGCATGAGTTCGAGCGCGCGGACCTGATCTTCTACGGCCTCGACCACTCCGGCGATTCCTTCGAAGCGCGCGTCTTCCTCGACCAGCGCGGCGTCGGCCGCGACGCCGACAGGGAGCACCGCGCCTACGTCGGCTCCTTCTTCATCCTCGGCCACGGTGGCTGCTTCGGCGACGTCGGCCACTGCGACGTCCCCCGCGAGCGCGACTCCTTCGACCTCCGCCCCGCCCACCAGCTCGAACCGGCGACCCGGATCGTCACCGTCACCGAGGCGGTGCGGGCCCTGCTCGAGAAGGGCGCCGAGGCGGCGAAAGTAACCGTCGTCGCCGAAACCGAAGGCCGCGCCTCCAACGACGTGCTGTCGTTTGACCGCGTTCGTCTGGTCGCTTACGCCTGAGAGGGCGCCTCCTCCTCAGCAGGTCTTCGCAGCGCCCGTCACCGCGTTGACCGCGCCGCCGAGGCTGAAGTCGGCGTCGACGCGGAGGATGCCGGTGTGGATCGTGCGGGCGACGGTCCAGTCGCCGCCTTGCAGCAGGCATCCTCGCCCCTTGGCCAGCGTCCAGTAGGGGGTGAAGTTGACCCGGACGAGGAAGCGGCCCGGCTTGGTCACGTCGAGGGCGAAGCCCTGGCGCCCGACCCAGAGGGTGCGGGCGCGGGCGGAGCCGATCGGCGCCACCAGCGGCTTCGGGTGGACGACCTCGTAGATGCGCCAGTGCTCGGAGCTGTACCGCAGCTTCAGGTAGGGCGGTTCGCGCAGGATCAGCCGCTGCTCGGCGGTCGAGGAGTAGTCGAGCGGGGCATCGGGGAGGGCGACGTAGGAGATCGCGTTGTCGCGCAGCCAGGCGCTATAGGTCCGGTTCGTCAGCTCGCCGTCGTCGTAGAAGATGTCGTCGCGGGTGGTGTCGAGCTGGCGCAGCCAGCCACGGGCAAGGTCGAAGCTCGGCGCCAGGTAGGCGGCCTCCCAGTGGTTGGCGGTCGGCGGCACCTCGATCCGCGCCCCCTTCGCCCCGTGGGCGCGCAGCCAGCGGGCGGCCGGCACGAAATAGGCCTTGGTGGTCGAGGGGTCGCCGACCGAGCGGGCGATCTGGGCAACGCTGGCGTTGAGCTGCCAATAGAGGCTGCCGACCATCGTCACCGCCAGCACGGCAACGAAGAACCATGTCGGCACGGTCGGGCGCGGCCGCCGCGAGAGCAGCACCGCGGCCAGCACCGGACCGCCGAAGAGGGCGCCGAGGCGGACGGCGTTGCCGCCCATCGCGTTGGGGACCAGCCAGATCGCGGTTGCGGCGAGCGCGTAGCCGATGACGACGCGGCGCAGCTGGCGCTCCTCCCCGCGCACCCCCTGGGTCAGGATCAGGGCGCCGAGGCACCAGACCGGGATCGCGACGTAGGAGGACCAGACGAAGGGGAACTGGCCCGATTCGGGGAAGGCGAGGTTGGGGACGACGGTGAGGAAGAGGGTGAGGAGGCCGGCGCCGAGGGCGGCGCGGGCGAAGCGCAGGCCCCCCTGCCAGGCGCCGACGACGAGGACGCCGGCGAGGAAGACCGCGGCGACGGGGCTGGCGAGGGCGCAAGCCGCGGCGGCGGCCAGCGCGAAGCCCGGGCGGCGAACCTGCAGGCAGCGCAGCGAGGCGAGGCCGAACGCGGCCCCGAGGGCGAAGGTGAGCTGGCCGTCGGCGAGCACGGTGACGACACCGGCGGCGAACCAGAGCGTCGCCCAGCGCGCCTCGACCCCCCAGCGGTCGCGGACTAGACGGTCGAAGAGGTAGGAGGAGGAGACGACGGCGAGGCCGCCGACCACCTGCGGCCCGAGCAGCGCCGCCAGCGGCGGGAAGAGGACGCTGTAGGTGAGCGTGTAGTGGCCGCCGTACCAACTGCCGTTCCAGATCGCGAGGCCGGCGTGCTCGAACAGCTCGGTGCGGAAGACCTGGGCGGCGAGGTCGCCGACCGGCGGGCTCCACAGCACCATCGCCAACGCCAGCACCGAGCTGAGCGCGACGGCGGGCAGCCACTCGGGACGCAGGGGCTTGGACTGGACCATCTAGAGATCAAGGATACGGCGACGGCCTGCGAGAATTGGCCGGTGAGCAGCGAGATCCTCGTCGTCCACTGCGGCCTCGTCCCTTACGAGGAGGGATTGCGCCTGCAGCACGAGGTCGAGGCGCGCCGTCAGGCCGACGAGATCGCCGACGTTCTGCTCCTGCTCGAGCACCCGCCCGTCTACACCAAAGGGCGCCGCGTGACGCCGGCCGAACTGCCGATGGGCGAGGAGTGGTACGAAGCGCAGGGGATCGAAGTCCTCGACACCGACCGCGGCGGCCACGTCACCTACCACGGCCCCGGCCAGCTGGTCGCCTACCCGATCGTCAGCCTCGCCGCCTACGGCGGCGACGTCCACGAGTACGTGCGGGGGCTGGAGCGGGTGATGATCGCGGCGCTCGCCAAGCACGGCGTGCAGGCGGGGACGGTCCCCGGCGAAACCGGCGTCTGGGTCGGCGATCTGAAGATCGGCGCGATCGGCCTCCACGTAAGCCGCGGCGTCACCACGCACGGCTTTGCCGTCAACGTCTGCAACGACCTGCAGCCGTTCGGCTGGGTCCTTGCCTGCCAGATCGAGGGTGGCCGCGTCACCTCGCTGAGCCGCGAGCTGGGCGCCGAGCAGAGCGTCGCCGACTTCTCCGCCAGCGTCCTCGCCAGCTACGGCGAGGAGTTCGAGCGCACCCCCAGGACCGTCGACCCCGCCGAGGTCGGCCTGAGCATTGCGACCGCTACGCTGCCGGGAGCGTCATGACCGAGCCCCTCGCCACCCCCGAGCGGAGCGCACCCCCCGAGCGGAGCGCGCCTGCCGAGCGCCTCCACGTCACCCGCTCCCGCGCCAACCCCGGCGGCACGGCGGCCAACGCCGAGGGCACCGTCCCCTTCCGCCGCCAGCGAAAGCCCCCCTGGCTCAAGGTCCCCGCACCGGGCGGCCCCAACTACCGCCGCCTCAAGGAGAAGATCGGCTCCGACAACCTCCACACCGTCTGCGAGGAGGCCAACTGTCCCAACGTCGGCGAGTGCTGGGAGCGCGGCACCGCCACCTTCATGATCCTCGGCGACGTCTGCACCCGCCGCTGCGGCTTTTGCAACGTGCAGACCGGCAAGCCGAGCTGGAACGACCCGCTGGAGCCCCTGCGGGTCGCCAACCAGATCAAGGCAATGGGCCTGCGCCACGCGGTGATCACCTCGGTCGACCGCGATGACCTGCCCGACTACGGCGCCTCGGCCTTCGTCGGCGTGATCCGCTCGACCAGGATGCTGGCCCCGGGTTGCAAGGTCGAGATCCTCACCCCCGACTTCCGCGGCCAGGAGATGCCATTGGCGCGGGTGATCGCCGAGCGCCCAGACGTCTTCAACCACAACGTCGAGACCGTGCCAAGGCTCTACCCGATCGCACGCCGCGGCTCCCAGTTCCTGCGCTCCGCCCGCGTCCTACGGATGGCCAAGGAAATGGGCGGCCCCGACGTCGTCACCAAGTCTGGCCTGATGGTCGGCCTCGGCGAGTCCTTCGAGGAGATGGTCGACACCTTCGGTCAGCTGCGCGAGCACTCAGTCCAGGTCCTCACCGTCGGCCAGTACCTGCGCCCGACCGAGAACCACCTGCCGGTCGTCCGCTACTGGCACCCCGAGGAGTTCGAGGCCTTGGAGAAGGCCGCCTATGAGCTCGGCTTCGAGTCGGTCGCCGCCGGCCCCCTGGTCCGCTCCAGCTACCACGCCGACCAGAACCTGCCGGAGGGCAAGCGGGCTGAGACGCTGATCGCTTAGGCGCCGGGCTCTACAATTCGCGGTGACGGGGCCATAGCTCAGCTGGCAGAGCGCGGCGTTTGCAACGCCGAGGTCGCCGGTTCGATCCCGGCTGGCTCCATAGTCAGGGGATCCGCCGCCAGGTCCGGGTGCAGGTATTCCCTCGCGTCCCGCACTCCACTGCGCTGACCATTGAGCGCGGGGACCATTGCCGAGGTGAACCGCTTCGTGGTGAATTTCACCTGGACCCGGTGCAGCCTTCCCCAGTAGTCGGCGATCAGATCGTAGTCGGAGTCCTCACCGAACGGGATCGAGATCCTGCAGCCGCGCGCCACCAGGTCAGCCGCCACCCTCATCTCCGCTAGGTCCCCCTTCTGCTTCAGCGATGCCACTCGACCAATTTAGGGAGGAAGCGCGCACGTTTGGGACGCGAAACTGTGCCAACTTCGTCACGTCAGGCCTGCTCATCGACCGGACCAGATGCGGTCGAAGAGGGCGCTGTCCAGCGGGACCAGCCAGACCTCGCGGATCCAGCGGTATTCACGGTCGACGCGGTAGACGCCGACGGTTTGCCAGGTGACCCTTTTGCCGCCGAGCACGCGGTACCGGTGACAAGCTGGGCGACGGCGGTGCTCGAAGTAGGCGACGACCTGGGGAACGCCGCGGTGGTCGCCGGCGATCGGGCTGGTGCCGGGGACGTGCCAGACGACGTCCTCGGCGAGCAGCTCGGCGACCAGATCGACTGCAGCGCTGTCGCGCTCAGTCGTCGAAGTCGAAGTCCTTCGGCGGGCGCTGCTCGAACCAGAGGTCGTCGTCTTCGGGCGCGTCCTCGAGGAAGTCCGGGGTGTCTTCGAGCACGTCGTCGTGGGAGCCGGTTTCGGGCTCGTAGGCGTTGTGCTCGCCTGACTCCTCCTCGGCGTCCTCCCCCTCGACGTCGTAGATCGCCGTCGCTTCCTCGGGGGGCGCAGGCGGCGGCGTCTCCGGCTCGGGGGCTGGCTCGGGCTCGGCGACCGAGAACGGCTCGTGCTCGGGCAGCTCCTCGTGCTCGTCGGTGACCGGGGCGTCGAGCGCCTGGTGGAGCTCGTCGGAGAGCCGCTGCTCGGAGAAGAAGTCGTCGTCCTCGTATTCGTCGCTCTCCTCGTCGGCGATCTCGAGTTCCTCGGACGGGGTCGGCTCGATCGGCTCGGCCGGGGCGAGGCGAGGTTCGCTCAGCTGCGAGTCGAGCAGCTGTTCGTCGGTCGGGCTGGGCTTCTCCTCCGACTGCAGCTCGGCCTCGACGTCGAAGAATTCGGTCGGCTGGTCGACGATAGGCTCGGGCTCGACCGGTTGCTCGGGCTCGGGATGGGGCACCGGGATCGTCTGGTGCTCCAGCGCGGGATCGGCCTCCTCGGCTGGCGCGTCCGCAGCAGAGTCCTCGACGTCGGCGACCACGGCCTCCTCGGCCACCGGCTCCTCCTCAGCAACTTCCTCAACAGGGAAGGACGGCGGCTCCTGCAGGTCGGTGATGTTCGGCATCCGGCGACCGCCCTCGGGCTCGGGACCATCCTCCAGCGCCGCACCGAGGAACTCAGTCGGAGCCTCGGCAAACGGATCGGCGTCGTCGGGCCGACCAGGCGGTCCGAACGCCTCGTCCTCGAGCTTTTTCAGCTCCACCTCATCCGCGCCGTGTGCGCGCTTCAGCTCCAGATGTTCGCGAATTGCGTCGTCGAGGATGCTCATGCTCGCCATTCCCCGGAGAAGGCTGCCAAAGACTATGCGGTTATCCCTGCTCTTGCGTGGAACTGGGATCAACTTCCCAGCTCCGCCCCTCTCCCTCTCGCCGCAGACCGGAGGACTCAGCGAGTGTCGAGATCCGCTCGGCTTCGTCGAGCCTGGCGGGATCTTCGAGCGCATCTCTCACAGACGCGAGGAATTCGGCCCCCTCTGCGCCATAGAGGACGCGGTGGTCGCAACTCAAGGTCAAGGTCATCTGCCGGTGAATCGCCACGCTCTCGCGGTCGGCCACCGGCCGGCGAGCGATCGCGCCGACGGCGAGGATCGCAGCCTGGGGCAGATCGACCATTGCGTTGAAGCGGTCGACGCCGAACATTCCCAGGTTGGAGACGGTGAAGGTCGCCCCAGATAGCTGGTCCAGAGTTATCCGCCGCTCGCGCACCGCCGTAGCCAGCCTGTGCACCTCGCTGCCGATCTCCGCGACGGTGAGGAGGTCGACTCCGCGCACCACCGGAACGACCAACGACCCATCGCCCGCGACAGCCACGCCGACGTTGACCTCGTCATGCAGCTCGAAGCCGTCCTCGATCCAGCTCGCGTTCGCTTTCGGGTGCGCTCGCAGGGCAATACCGCAGGCCTTGACGATCATCGCGTTATAGGAGGGCGCTCCCTCGCCGGCTCCGCGCCTCGCCTCGCGCCAGCCGGCTGCGGCCTCCATGTCAACGTCGGCTTCGAGCGCGAAGTCGGGGACCGCGGCGTGGGCGGCCGACATTCGCCGCGCGATCGTCTTCTGAGTCCTCGTCGCAGCATGTCGCGCCGCTCCGGTCTCGCTCATCGCTCCTCCCAGGGTCGGGTCCTGATCCGCTCGTCGTCGGCCCCAAGCGGCCGCCCGGCGAAGCGGATGTCGGCCGGCGTGCGAGAGAGCCGGGCGATCGGCCGCTGCATCCAGATCCCGTCGACCATCTCGAAGGCGCCGCGCGCGTTGACGTGCTCGTCGGCGGTCACCTCGGCGACGGTGTAGACGACGGTGATCGCCGCGTCGACCTCGCGAAACCGGCGCAGTACCTCCTCGCTCGGCCGGGCGGCGATGAACTCGCCGACCAAGCGCTCGATCTCCTCGCGGTGCTCGGCTCGACCGTCGAAGCTGGCGAAGCGCGGGTCCTCGCCGAGCCCGAGGAGGCCGAGCACTCGCTCAGCGACCGAGTCGGCGGTCGAGCTGAGGGCGACCCAGGCGCCGTCGGCACAGCGATAGGTGCCGCGGGGAACCGTGTAGGGCATCCCCGACCCCATTCGCGGCTGCTCGTAGCCGAGGTGGAGGAAGGCCGAGGGCAGCGGCCCCAGCATGTGCAGCATGGTTTCCAGCAGGTTCACGTCGACGACCTGGCCTTGGCCGCTGGCGGAGGCGTGGTGGACGGCGGCCATCGTCGCGAAGGCGCCCGCGAGGGCGGTGATCTCGTCGGTGAGGGCCACGGGCGGCAACAGCGGCGGCCCCTCGGGCATCCCGCAGAGGTTGGCGTAGCCGCTCATCGCCTCGGCGATCGTCGCGAAGCCGGGGAACGAAGCGTAGGGGCCGTCCTGGCCGAAGCCGGTGACGCGGACGATGACCAGGCTGGGGTTTCTCGCGTGCAGGCTCTCGGGGGCCAACCCGAGGCGCTCGAGTTTGCCGGGACGCATGTTCTCGACCAGAACGTCGGCCGCGGCCAGGATCGCCTCCATCTCCTCGAGGCCCGCCGCCGTCTTCAGGTCCAGGGTGCGGGTCCGCTTGCCGCGGCCGAGCGCCTTCCAGAAGAGCGAGTCCTCGTCGCCGTCCCGCTTCCAGCCCAGCCGCCGGGTCGGATCGCCCTGCGGCGACTCGACCTTGATCACGTCGGCGCCGAAATCCGCGAGATGTTTGGCTATCCCCGGTCCGGCGACGACCGTCGCCATGTCGACGACGCGCAGGCCCTGCAGCGGGCCGCTCACGGCGTCCGCCTCGCGGGCCTGCGCCAATCGTCGGCTGGCCGCCGCATCAATCGTTTGATCACAGGGGACACGCGATCCTGGGGCGAGACGGACGACATCTGCTCGCTTAGGACCCGGCCGCTTCGATCGCGGCGATCGGGTCGCCGACGGCGACCGTCTCACCCTCGGCCGCGCCGATTCGCAGCACCCCCGTGTGGGGAGCCTCGTAGACCATGGTGGCCTTGTCGGTCTCGATCTCGACCAGCTCTTCGCCGGCCGCGACGCTGTCGCCGTCGGCTTTCAGCCAGGTCATGATCGCGCCGTCCTCCATCGAGTCGGAGAGCCTGGGCATCAACACGTCGGGCATCTAGGACCCTCCTGAGTCGGTTGTGGTGGCCGACCATCCGGGGTCGGCTTCGTGACGGGCGAGCGGATGGACGACGACCTCCATCCAGGGGTGGAAGGGAAGGCTGGTCAAGAGCGCGTGCAGTTGGTCGGCGTCATCTACGCACCACAGCGTCCAGTTGGCCCAGTGACCTGGGTCGCGCCAGAGGCGGCGCAGGGCCCCCGCCGCGATCAGCTCGGCTCGGCGCTCCGCCTCGGCCGTCATCAGCCGGCGGCGTTGCTCGTCGTCGCCCTCTGCCGGCCACCCGACCTCGAGGCGGACGAGGAATTCGGCGCCCGCCTCACTCATGTTCCAACCAATCCGGCTTGCCGCCGATCCCGTTGACGGTCCAGCCGCCGTCGATCACGAGGCTGGCGCCGGTGACGTACCCGGCGTCCGGGCCGGCGAGGTAGGCGATCGCGGCGACCACCTCCTCGACTCGGCCGAAGCGATCCATCGGCACCCGCTCCATCATCCAATCCGGTCGCAGCCATCCCTCCTCGATGCCCTTGTCGACCAGCTCGGTGCGCACGTAGCCGGGGCAGACCGCGTTGGCGCGCAATCCGCGCGGTGCCAGCTCGACCGCGAGGACCCGCGCCAGGGCCAGGATCCCGGCCTTGGCGGCACAGTAGGACGAACGCCCGGGCAACCCGAGGTAGGCCGCCGCGGAGGCGACGAAGACGATCGCACCGCCCTCGCGCAACCTCCCCACCGCCTCGGAAGCGCAGAAGTAGGACCCGTGCAGGTTGGTCTCGACCACCCGGAGCCAGTCCTCGCGAGGCTGCTCGCCGACGAGACCGACGCCCTGCACGCCCGCGTTGCTGATCAGCACGTCGAGCTCACCGACCTCGGCGAAGGCGGCTGCCACCGATTCGGGGTCGGAGACGTCGACCGTCAGGTACCGAACCCCGTCCTCGGCCTCGTCGGGTCGATCGAGGTCGAAGCCGAAGACGCGATCGCCGGCGGCGAGAAAATGGCGGGCCGTCGCAGCGCCGATCCCGCGGGCGGCGCCGGTGACGACGATGGTGCGGCTCACGTCGTCGAACCTTCGACGTGGCGGAACATCTCCTCCGGGGCCGGCCAGTCGGCGGCGATCGCCTCGGCGGCGGCGGCCTCGACTTCCTCCGTCACCCTGGCTTCGGCGGCATCTGCCGCGGCGTCGTCGAGGTCACCGGCGGCGACGAGGCGCCCGCGGAAGAGCGCGATTGGGTCGCGCTGACGCCAGGCGTCGAGCTCGCCCTCGGGCCGGTAGGTCGCCGGGTCCGAGCGCGAGTGGCCCGAGTAACGGTAGGTCTTCATCTCGAGCAGCGTCGGCCCCTCGCCCGAGCGGGCGCGGTCGAGCGCGCGGCCAACCGCTGCGCAGACCTCGTCGTGATCCTGTCCGTCGACGATCTCGCTCGGCATCGCGTAAGAGGAGGCGCGCTCGGCGAGGTCTTCGATCGGGGTGCTGAGGTTGATCCGCGTGTACTCGCCGTAGAGGTTGTTCTCGCAGACGAAGACGACGGGGAGCTTCCAGATCGCGGCCAGGTTGAGGCTCTCGTGGAAGGCGCCGATGTTGGTCGAGCCGTCGCCGAAGACGGTCAGAGCGACGTCTCCCGCCCGCGAGAGCTTCGAGGAGAGCGCCAGGCCGCAGGCGATCGGCAGGCCGGCGCCGACGATCGCGGAAGTCGGCATCAGCCCGGTCTCGACGTCGACGAGGTGCATCGAGCCGCCCACCCCGCCGGCGCAGCCGTTGGCACGGCCGAGAATCTCACCGAACACCGCCGCGGGTGACGTGCCGAGCGCCAGCGCCATGCCATGGCCCCGGTAGGTGCAGGTGACGCGGTCGCTCGCCGGCGCGGCGGCCGCGAGCCCGGTGCAGACGGCCTCCTGGCCGATGCAGAGGTGGGTGCTGCCGCGCACCAGGCCTTCGGTATAGAGCGTCTGGATCCGTTGCTCGAGGGCGCGGATCTCGAGCATCCGCTCGAAGACCGCGACCCGCGAAGCGGCCAGGACCGTGCGGCGAGGCGGCCCGGCGACCGTCTCCATACTGGTGTTCATGCCGATACCCCCTCTGGCGCCCACCAGTTGGTCGGCGGCGCCCCTCGAAGTGAGACCTCGATCTGCTCGCGCAGGCGATCGGCCGTGGGCAGATAGCGCTCCTCGAGGGCGCCGCTGAACGGCACCGGCACCGGCGGCGGCCCGATCCGCAACGACGGCGCCTCGAGCTGCCCATGCAACTGGGTGGCGACGGCGGCGAGGACATCCCCGCCCCAGCCTGCGTCTGGCGGCGTTTCCTCCAGGGTGACGAGACGGCTGGTGCGGCGCACCGAGGCGAGCACAGCCTCGACGTCCCACGGCTGCAGCCAGCGCAGGTCGATCACGTCGGCGCTCCAACTCGCCCCCGCCAGCGCCTCGAGGGCGACGCCGACCATCTGGCCGGCGGTGACGATCGTCAGGTCGTCACCGGTCGCGGCCGTGACGGCTCTGCCGACCGAGGACGAATCAGTGACCACGGGCAGATCGACCTCCTCACGCCGCGTGTAGAGGATCCGCGGCTCCAGAACGACGACCGGATCGGGGTCGCGGATCGCCGCGCGGTGCATCTCGTAGGCAGCGGCAGCGCCGGAGACGACGCCGACCTTGAGGCCCGGAGTCCCGCGGAACCAATGATCGAGCAGGCCCGAGTGCTGGCAACCGAACCCCATGCCGGCCCCAGCGCTGCCGCGCAGGACGAGCGGCACGGTCAGCTTGCCGCGCGAGAGGTAGCGGGTGTTCGCGGCCTCGGTCACGAGCTGGTCGAGGGCGACGCCGGTGAAGTCGATGAACATCATCTCGACGACCGGTCGCATCCCGGTCATCGCGGCGCCGACAGCGGCGCCGAGGAACCCGGTCTCCGAGATCGGCGTATCCATCACGCGCTCGGGGCCGAAGCGCTCCTGCAGGCCCTCGGTCACCTTGAAGGCACCGCCCGCGGCAGCGATGTCCTCTCCGAGGCAGATCACCTTGGGGTCAGCCTCCATCTCGTCTGCCAGCGCGCGATTGATCGCCTCGCGGACGCGCAGTCGTTCCATCTCTCCGTCTCCTGTTCCGGCTTGGACAGAAGAGAAACTACACGTTCGCTAACGCTTAGTCAAACGATTGAGTAGTTGACTCGCGCAAGACTAGCTCGGGCGGCGGATCGCCGACTACCTCCGGCACGTCCTCGCTCTCGCCGCGCAGCCGCGCCAGCAGCAGGTCGACCGCGGCAGCACCGAGGCGCGACAGCGGCATCCTGATCGCCGTCGTGGGGGGAGTCGTGAACTCGTTCATCGGGGTGTCGTTGAGGGCGATCACCGAGAGCCGGCCCGGGATCGCGACCCCAGCCGCGGCCGCGGCCGTCATCAGCCCGACGTGGACCTGACCGGCGGTCGCGAAGACGGCGGTCACCCCGGCCTCGAGCACGGCGGGGGCCACAGCACGCCCGTCGGCGGCGGTCCAGCCGGGCGCCGCGACGGCCAGCGCCGGAGGCAGGCCCGCCTCCTTCAGCGCCTCGTCGAAGGCCTCGCGGCGGCGCACCGTCGTCTCCAGCTGCGGCGGGCCGGTGACGATCGCGCATCTGCGATGGCCGAGCTCGGCCAGATGGCTGGCCGCCAGGCGGCTGGCCGCCTCGTCGTCGGGGATAACCGCGGCGGCGGCGCCCGGTACCCGCCGGTTGACGACCACCACCGGGCCGCCGCCGCTTTCGAACATCGCCGCTGTCCCCTCGTCGCCGATGATCGCCGAGGCGAGCAGGAGGCCGTCGACCCGGCCCTCGTCGAGCAGCCGCCGGTAAGCGGTCGCCGAGCCGGGCTCGTCAGGCTGGCTGGCGACGAGGATCGTGTACCCGAACTCGCGCGCCCGTTCGCGGGCGCCGTCGATGATCGGCCAGTAGCTGGGGTTGCTCAGATCCGGCACCACGTAGCCGATCAGGCTGGTGCGGCCGGTGCGGAGGCCATGCGCGACCAGGTTCTTGCGATAGCCGACCTGCTCGATCGCCGCCAGCACGCGGGCGCGGGTCTGCTCGGGGATCGCCACCCGGCGGTCGTCGTTGACGACGCGCGAGACCAGGCTCGGATCTACCTTCGCGACCGCAGCCACGTCCTTCAGCGTCGGCCGCTTGCCACTGGTAGCGCTCTTGCTCAATCGGCTCCCCTCCCGCTCCCGCTGGTTTGCGGCGCGAGTCTAGACTAGCCCGCCCTCCCCCACCCGACGCTCGGCTCAGCGGCTGTAGATCGAGCCGTCGGTGCGGCGGGCGAGCGGGTGGGGCCGCCAGCGCGAGAACTCGCCGAGCTGCTCGCGCCAGCCGTCTGCCAGCTCGACCCCGAGGCCGGGACCGTCCGGCACGAGCAGGAAGCCCCCCTCGCGGACCAGCCCGCGGCGCAGCAGCCTGGTCCGCGGCTCGCGCTCGTCGAGCAGCGTGTACTCGAAGGTGCCGACATTGGTCACGGCCGCGTAGAGCTGCACGGTCGCCGCCGTGACCAGCGGGCTGACGTAGTTGTGGCAGATCAGCTGCGCGTGGTACGCCTCGGCCATCGCGGCGATCTTCATGCAGGCGGTCAACCCCCCGGCCATCCCGACGTCGGGGCGGACGAACTGCGCGGTGCCGTCCTCGAGCAGCTCGCGGAACTCCCAGATCGTGTCGTTGCGCTCGCCGGTCCCCACCGGGATCGTGACCTTGTCGGTGAACTCGCGCCAGGAGGCGAGGCTGTCGGGGGGCAGCGCATCCTCGTACATGAAGATGCGGAACGGCTCCAGCTCGCGACCGAAGTCGACCGCCTCGCCGGGGCCCAGCTTGCGGTGGCCCTCGATCGCGATGTCGACGTCCCAGCCGACCGCCTCGCGGACGGCGGCGACGCACTCGACCGCACCCTTCATCATCCGCGCGTAGCTGTCGGTCTGGAACCCCTTGGCGCCGTCGGGGAAGGGATCGAACTTGATCGCGGTGAACCCCTCGGCAACCGCCTCCGACGCCTCCCGGACCACCTCGTCGACCGTCGACCGCTCCTCCAGCCAACCGGTCGCGAGCACCGCGTGCAGCCGCACCCGGTCGCGGACCGGACCGCCGAGGAGAACGTGGGCGGGAGCTTCGAAGTGCTTGCCCCTGAGATCCCAGAGGGCGATGTCGATCGCCGCGATCGCCGCCGTGATCACGCCGCCGCGAAATGGAGCCGAGCGATACATCTTCAACCAGAGGTGATTCGTGCGGAGCGGGTCCTCGCCGATCAGCAGGTCGCGGTAGCTGTCGACGACCCTCTCGCAGGCATCGGGGAAGCCCCAGTAGGAACTCTGACCGATGCCGGTCAGGCCGGTGTCGGTGGTGACCGTAACGATCAGCCACTCGTGTACGAGTGCCGTTTCGATCCGCTCGATCTTCATCGTTTCTCCTCGTTGATTCGGTAGTACGAAGTGGCGACGCCGCCGAGCACCGCGGCGCCCTCCTCCGGCGAGAGCTCCTCCTCAAGGAACTCCACCACGAGCGCCAGAACCTGCGCGTAGGTGGCGTCGAGGAGGCAGACCGGCCAGTCGGAGCCGAACATCAGGCGGTGCGGGCCGAACCACTCGAGCGCGCGCTCGAGGTAAGGCCGCAACGCCGCCGCCGTCCACGGCGAGCCCGTGACCATCTCGGCAACCAGGCCGGAGACCTTGCAGTGCACCTGGGGCCGCGCCGCGAGCGAGCGGAGGCCCTCCTCCCACTCCTCGTCGAGCGGCCCTCCGGCGGCTGTCACCCGTGGCTTACCGAGATGGTCGACGACGAGGCGCAGCTCGGGCAGCGCATCGGCCAGTTCGGCAGCCGCGGGAAGCTCCCGCGGGCGGACCAGCAGGTCGAAGCCGAGCCCGGCCTCGGCAACCTGGAGCAGCCCGGCGACGACCGCGGGGCGAGCCAGCCAGCCGGGGTCCGGCTCGTCGTGCGCGTTGTGGCGCAGGCCGACCAGGTGGGAGCCACCGGGGCTCTCGCGGAGGCGCTCGATTTCCTCGCGGACAGCCGGCCCGGTCAGGTCGACCCAGCCGACTACGCCGGCCACCAGCGAATCTTCGGCCGCGGCCCGCAGCAGCCGCTCCGTCTCCTCGGAGCTGGGGTTCGCTTCGACCGCCACCGTGCGCTCGATCCCGCAGTCGCCGAGATCGGCACGCAGGACCTCGGAGTCGTAGCGCCTGGCCAGCGGCCGATACCGCTCGTAGCCGAGGAACCGGTAGTCCCGCTCTTCCGGGAAGAGGAGATGGTGGTGGGCATCGACCCGCGCCGGCACCGCCGTCAATCCCTGCCCGCCGCCGCCCGTAGCCGAGACACCCAGCCCGCGACCCCGACCGCGACGATGAGCATCAGACCGTTGAAGAGCGGATCGACCCACGATTGGGCGCCGAGCTGCTGCAAGCCGGAGACGGTCACCGCGAGGAGCAGAACCGCGACGACGGTGCCCCACACGTTGACCCTCCCGCGTTTGAACACGGTCGCCCCGAGCAGGACGGCGGCGAAGGCCGGCAGCAGGTATTCCGGCCCGACCGTGATCTGCCCGACGCCGAGCTGTGAGGCGAGGATGATCCCGGCCAGCGCCGTCAGCGTCGAGGAGCCGATGAAGGCGGCGATCGTGTAGCGCTGGGTCGGCAGCCCGAGCAGCTCGGCTGCACGCGGATTCGCACCGGTGACGTAGAGGTGCCGGCCGACGGGCAGGTACTCGAGCAGGATCCAGAGCGCGAAGCAGGCGACGAGCGCGTAGAGCGCCGCGCGCGGAATGCCCGCGGTGGTGCCGGAGAGATCGATGAAGCCGGGGCTGATGTTGCCGACCACCTGTTCGCCATGGGTGTACCAGAGCGCGACGCCGTAGATGGCCGTGCCGCTGCCGAGGGTGGCGATGAAGGAGTTGATCTGGGCCTTGGTCACCAGCAAGCCGTTGACGAGCCCGATCGCGGCGCCGGCGAGAAGCACGAGCAGCGCCGCGAGCGGCCAGGAGAGGCCGGTGCGGACCTGCAGGCCGATCATCAGGATGTGGGAGAGGCAGAGCACGTAGCCGACGCTGAGGTCGAACTGGTTCGTCACCAGCGGCAGCGCCAGCCCCAGCGCCATCAGCAGGATCACCGACTTTTCGCTCAGGATCGAGCGCATGTTGAAGGTCGTCGGGAACGTGTCCGGGAGCAGCAGCGAGAAGAACACGATCAGCGCGATCAGCACCACCAGGAGCAACCCATCGGAGAAGAGCGAGCGGAACGCGTTGCCGACCCGCGCAGCGAGCCGCGGTTCGGTCGTCTCGTCGACCGTGAGATCAGTCATCGGAGCTCCCCTCCCCCCCTATCGCCATCGAGATCAGCGCCGGCACCGTCAGCCGCTCTCCTCGCAGCTCGCCAGCGATCCGGCCTCTGTTGAACACGACTGCTCGATTGCACACCCCAGCGACCTCCTCGAAGTCAGACGAAATCATCAGTACCGACGCGCCTCCCGAGGCGAGCTCGACCACCTTGTGGTAGATCTCCGCCTTGGTGCCGACGTCGACCCCCGTCGTCGGCTCCTCCAAGACCAGCGTCCGCGCTCCGGTCTCCAGGCACCGGGTGAGGACGACCTTCTGTTGGTTGCCGCCGCTCAGCGTCTCGATCGGCGCCTCACTGGAGGCGGCGCGGACCTTCAGCTGGCCTGCCGCCGCGGCGGCGCGGCGGCGCTCGGCCCGGGGCCGGCGCCAGCTGAACTTGCCGCTGCCGAGCAGCCCCAGGTTCGGGAACAGGTTCTCGCGCACGCTGAGCCCGGTGGCCAACGCTTCCTCGGCGCGCTTGGCCGGCGCGAAGCCGATGCCCCCGCGGGCCGCGTCGCGCGGCCGCTGCCGGTCCAGCCGCTCGCCGTCGACGACCAGGGTGCCGCGGTCGAGCCGGCGGTCGCCGATCACGCAGCGACCGACCAGCTCGTGTCCGGCACCGCGGCGGCCGGTGAGGCCGACGATCTCGCCCGCCGCGACCTCGAGCGAGAAGGGACCGATGCCGGCAACGACGGCATCCTCGATCGCGATCTTGGTCGCTCCGGCCTCTCCGTCAGAGCGGCTGACGAAGACCTCGCCGGGATCGGTGCCGATGATCTCCTCGACCAGTTGCGCCGAGCTCGCCTCGGCGACCGGGTGGGTGGCGATCAGCCGCCCGTTGCGAAAGACGGTGACCCGATCGGCGAGGCGGAAGACCTCATCGAGCCGATGGGTGACGTAGAGGATCGCCGCACCAGCGGCGGTCGCGTCGCGAAGGGCGTCGAACAGCCGCGCGACGTCGGCCTCGGCCAGCGAGGCGGTTGGCTCGTCGAGGACGATGACCCGAGCGTCGAGGGCCAGGGCTCGGGCGATCGCGACGATCGAGCGCTCGGCCGCGGTCAACGACGACACCAGGTCCGAGGGCTTGGCGTGGAAGTCGTTGCGGGCGAGTAGCCGGCCCGCACGCTGTCGAACCTGGCGCCAGCTGATCAGCCCGCCACTCGAGGCGTATCCGGTGGCGAGGGCGATGTTCTCGGCGATCGAGAGCGAATCGACGAGGCCCAGATCCTGGTGGATGAAGGCGATCGGCAGCTTCGAGCGATGCGGGTCGACCGCCTCGTCATCGAGCCGCACCTCGCCCGAGTCGGGCACGTAGACGCCGGCGAGGACCTTGATCAGGGTCGACTTGCCGGCCCCGTTCTCGCCGAGGAGAGCGTGCACCTCGCCCGCGTGCAGCGTCAGATCGACCCCGTTCAGGGCCCGGGTGCCACCGAACGTCATGTGCAGGCCGCGGACGCCCAGCACCTCGCTGGGCGTCCGCTTTACCGACTGCTTCTCGAGCGCTGAGCTCGTCAACCTTTGCCTGACCAGATTTCTTCGTAGTGTCCCCGATAGTCGTTTTCGGGTTCGAAGCGATTTTCCTTGCCGCCGTAGAGATCGACGTTTTCCGCTTCCACCAGGAACAGTTCCGGTGAGTAGTCGGTCGCTTCTTCGCCTGCCAGGGCGCGGTTCATTTCGTCGGCGGCCTGGTAGCCGAGTTCACCGGTCGGCTGCGGGAAGGTCGCCACCTGGTACTGGCCTTCGCGAATCAATTCGTAGGCCGATGCGTTGCCGTCGGCTCCGACCATCTGGACTTCCGAGCCGCCCACTCCGGCGCTGCGAAGAGCCGGGGTCATGAAACTGAGCAGCGCGTCGCCCGGCGAGAGAACCCAGAGGGGCGTGCCGAACTTCTGCACCCAACCGGTGACCAGCGGCCCACCCTGGGCCTGGATCGAGGTCGGGTCGATGTTCTTGTATTCCGCCAGTTCGCAGCCCGAGCACCTTTCCATCTCGGCTTTCATCGCTTCACCCTTGACCGTGGCGATCGCGTACTGCGAGGCGTACATCACGACCGCCTTCGCGGTGCCGTTGGATTTGGCGATCGCGTACTGAGCCTCCGCGGTACCGATCGACGCGGGGTCCTGGGAGATGTTGGTGAACAGACCCAGTTCCTTGTCGGGGCCCGGCTGCGGCGCCGCGAGGACTCCGATCACCGGGATGCCGCGCGCGTTCGCTTTTTTGATCGGGACCTGCATTTCCTGCGCGTCGGTGAAGGCGATCACGCCGTCGGGATTGAGGGCGAGCGCCTGGGTCCAGGCTTCCAGCCACCCGGCGGTCGTCCCCTTGCCGTCGATCGTGGTGACGCTCCAGCCCAGCGTCTTGCCTGCTTCTTCGATCGACTTGCCGACGCGAACGCAGATTTCGTTCGCGGATTCGCAAGAGATATAGACGATCTTTTTTCCTTCCACGGCGGCGGGGCCGGTGGTCGGGCCCGACCAGGTGGTCGGCGCGCTGGTCATTTTTTCCACCGCGGCTTTAGCTTCGGCGACCACCGGATCAGCGCTTTCGCCCGACGAGCTACTTTCGCTGGCCGAGGTGTTTTCGGCCGAGGTGCTTTCGCTGGAGCTGCTGCCGCTCGAGCCACATCCGGCGGCCAGAAACACGACCGCGAGAAGGGCAACGAGCATGCCAAGGACCTTCCGCATTCATCTCCTCCTTCGCTGTGACGGCCCCCCTTGGGCGCGTCAACGCGGCCACCCTACACGCCGAAAGCGCTGAAGTCAAACGTTTGAGTAGCTTTTTTCAACCCGACGGCGCTCACACTTGTCTCTGCTTGCGCGAGATCACGAGAGTGTCGAGGGCGACTCCAGCGATGACGACCAAGCCGGTGGCGATCGCCTGCTCGGCGGTGCTGTACCCGAGCTGCTGCAGCCCGTTCGTCAGCAAGCTGAGGAACAGCACGCCCACCGCGGTCCGGATCAGCGATCCCCGCCCTCCGAACAGGCTCGTGCCGCCGATCACGACGGCCCCGATCGCGGTGAAGAGCAAGGGGGTGCCGGTCGACGCCGAGGCACCGCCGACGCGGGCGGCGAGCAGGGCGCCCGCAAGGCCGGCGCAGGCGCTGGAGAACGCATAGGTGCTGAGCGAGACTCGCCGCACGCCTATCCCCGAGAGTGCAGCGGTGCGCCGGTTGGCGCCGACGAGCGCGACCTCCCTCCCCCACTTCGTGCCCCAGAGCGCGAGCTGGCCGAGGACGAAGACGGCGACCACGACGATCACCGGCACCGGCACCCCGAGCGGTTCCCGCAGCATCGATTCGGTTATGTCGTTGGGCACCGGTGCAACGGTCGCCCCCTTGGTCGCGACCAGCGTGACTCCGTTGAGGAGATAGAGGGCCGCCAGGGTGGCGACGAACGGCTCCAGCGTCAGCCGCGTGATCACGCCGCCGATCAGGGTGCCGATCACCATGCCACTCGCCATCGCGGCGAGGAAGCCGAGCACCACCGAACCGGTGTGAATCATGGTGGTGGCAGCGATCACCCCGCAGGTTGCGGCGGTCGCCCCGACAGCGAGATCGAGTCCCCTGTTCAGCAGCACCACGGTCAGACCGGCCGCGGCAATCGCCGCCGTCGAGTTCTGCCCGACCACGCTCTCGATCGTGGTGACGGAGAACTGGTCGACGCCCAGGGTGGCGAAGACGAGCATCAGGAGCAGAACCGCCGGCAACATCACCAGCTCGCTGGTCCAGGTCGGCAGCGAAGGTGACGCCGCCCGCCTGACGATGCTCGTTGTCCCGTCCATGCTCGTCTTCGCCGATTCCACAGCGCTACCCCGGGGTACGCCTAGCCTTCTTCTTCTTCAGGCGGCGCCGTGCAGCCCCAGATTTCGGATTCTTTTTCCTTGAAGTTTTCTGCCGTGGCAGAAAACCCGGGGAGGGTTTCCGTCTTCTGCGGTGGTTCTTTGCCTTCGAGTACTTCCACTGCGGCGTGGACGGCTTTCGCGCCGAATTCTTCGAGCGGAGTCACGTTGTCGTAGTTGCTGTATTTGGTTTTCAGCAGGCGGCAGCCATTTTGGTCACCGTCTATCTGGAGCAGGTTCACGTGCTTGGGGGAGCCGATCGGCGCCCATCGCGATGCCGATTTCAGCGCCGATTCGACCGACGGGTCGAGGTAGTCGGAGGGAGTGAACACAGCCGTCACGTCGGGGTGGCTGCGCAGCGCGGCGGTCAGGCCGTTAAGCGCTTCTTCGCGGTCCCAGTTGGTCGGGACTTCCTGCAGGAGTTCGACGTTCCCCGAACCTTCGATCGCCTTGTTGAAGCCGTTTTTCCTTCCCACGGCGTTTTCGTCCGTGAGCGCGCCGACGAGCTCGATCACCTTTTGGGGCTGGTCGAGGCCGGCCAGGTATTCGCCCACCGCCATGCCATCGGTTTCTGGCTCGCCGGTCACCTGGAAAGCGATCTGCGAGGTGTCTTCGACGCCACGGTCCTCGACCACGACCGGGACACCTTGAGACTTGGCGAACCCGATCGACGAGGCGATCTGTGCGGAGTCGGACGGGATCACGAGGATGGCATTGGCGCCATTCGATTGGATCATCGTTTCGATCTGCGAGGCCTGCTTGGCGGGGTCTTCGTCGGCGACCTGGAAAGAGACGATTTCGCCGCCCGCTTCCGCCACCGCGTCTTCAATCCCTTTTTTCTCCGCGGTGCGGGCACTGTTGTAGAGGTCGAACGACACGCCGAGCCTCAGCGGTTCGGTTCCGCCTTCGCTTTCACCGGTACTCGACGATGCACCGCCGCCACCGCCGCAACCCGCTGCGAGAACTGCGGCAATCAATGCTCCTAGTACCGCGAACGCCGCCATCCGCAACCTGCGTGGGCGACGGTCTGTCTGTGCAACCAATCTGATCTCTCCTCTGGTAGTGCTTCGTGACAATCTCTACGCTGCTGGTGCTGCTTTGTCCCTGGTGTGGTGGCTTTCACTGTCGCCTTCACCGTCCGGCTTTCCCATGCGAAATGAGACGTGTCCCATCACGCCACGCGCCAGCGACGACACCGATAGGGCAAGGATCAGGACCACCGCCTGAAAGACGTCGAACCAGTAGGGCGACGCGCCGGCGAGCACCAGGCCGTTCTGGACCGTGATCAGCAGCAGCGCCCCGAGCACGCTTCCGACCACGGACGAGGTGCCGCCCGAGAGAAGCGTTCCGCCGAGCACGACCGCGGTGATCGTCGTCAGCTCGAAGCCGACCCCGACGGTCGGATCGACCGCACCCACCCTCCCGGCCGTGATCAGCGCAGCCACGCCGGTCGCGATCCCGACCAGCATGTAGGCAACCAGCGTGAGCAGGCGAACCGAGATTCCGGACTCGACCGCGCCAAGTGGATTCGAGCCCATCGCCCGCAGCAGGCGCGCGAAGACCGTCCGATGCGAGACGTAGACGCCGCACGCGACGATCGCGGCGGCGGCCGCGATCGGCACCGGCAGGCCGAGCAGGTGGTCGCTCCCCCAAGCCGTGTAGGCGGGCGGAACGACGATGTCCTGCTGTTCGGTCAGTTGTTCGCCGACACCGCGGAAGAGGCTGAAGGTCGCGATCGTCACGATCAGGGCGTTCAGGCGGGCGTAGCCTGCGAGCACACCGTTGAGCGTCCCCGCCAGGGCCGTGACGAGGATGACGGCGACGAAGAGGGGCAGAGGATCCCAGCCGCTTCGCGCCCCGACGGCGAGCACACTGCCGCCGAGGTAGAGCATCGACCCGACCGAGAGGTCGATCCCTCCGGCGGACACGACCAGGGTCATGACGACCGCGACGATGGCGACGTTGGCGGCGCCTTCGGCGATGCTGGAGAAGTTGGTGACCGTGAGGAAGACCGGCGAGAGAGCGGTGAAGGTGGCGATGACGACGGCGAAGGTGGCGAGCAGGGCGACCATGTGGGTGTGGCGCGGGACGCTCATCGCCCTTCTCCGCCGCCAGTCGCGTACCGGATCACCCGCGCCGGCTCGGCCTCCTCGGCGCTCAGCACCGCAGCCAGTCGGCCCTTGTGCATCACGCCCACCCGGTGACTGAGCCCGAGCACCTCCGGCAGGTCGCTCGAGATCAGCAGCACGCCCTTGCCACGAGCGGCGAGGTCGAGCACGAGCTGGTGCACCTCGGCCTTCGCCCCCACGTCGATGCCGCGGGTGGGCTCGTCGAGGATGAAGACCTCGGGCTCGGTCGCCAGCCACTTGCCGATCACCAGCTTCTGCTGGTTGCCGCCCGAGAGGCTGCGCGCGACCTTGCTCGAGTCGGCGCTGCCGCGAACCCCGAGCTGGTCGATCGCCGCCTCGACCAGCCGCCGCTCGGCGCGGCGGCTGAGAATCCGGAGAGGCGACCTCGCGACCGCCCCGAGCGAGGTGACCGTGAGGTTGTCGGAGATACTCCGATCGAGGAAGAGGCCCTCGTTCCGCCGGTCCTCGGTGAGGAAGGCGAGGCCGCGCTTCTTGGCTGCACTCGGCGACCGGCGCTTGATCTCTCGGCCGTCGACCGCGACGAAGCCGCTGTTGGTCCCGTCGCCGACGATCGCATGGGCGAGCTCGGTGCGTCCCGAGCCGACAAGGCCGGCCAGCCCGAAGATCTCGCCCGCCCGGATGTCGAGGCTGATCGGGTGCGCCGCGCCGCGCCGGACGCTCACCACGTCACGCACTTCGAGCTTCACCTCGCCGCTCGGCTGCGGCGGCCGCTCCACCGCTTGGACAGTGCGACCGACCATTAGCTCCTCGAGCCGGCGTCGGTCGAGCTCGGCGGTGGCGACGTCTGCGATCAGCCGCCCGTCGCGGAGCACGACGGTCCGATCCGTCAGCTCGAAGATCTCGTCGAGGTGGTGGGTGATGTAGAGGACGCTCATGCCCTGCGACGACAGCGAGCGAACGATCGCGTGGATTCGTTCACGCTCGGCCAGGTTCAGGCTCGCCGTCGGCTCGTCGAGGATCAGGACGGCAGGGTCCTGCGCCAGAGCCTTGACCACCTCGACCAGTTGCTGCTCGGCCGGGGAGAGGTCGGAGACGAGCGTGCCGGGGCCGAAGCTCCCCGGCACGCGCTCGAGCAGCTCGGCACAGGCCCTGGCCGCAGCGGCCTTCGTGTGGAGCTTGCGACCGGTCCGCCTGCGCCCGAAGAGGAAGACGTTCTCGGTGACGGTGAGATGGGGGAACAGCGAGAACTCCTGGTAGACGGCGGTGACGCCGAGACGGCGGGCGTGGGCCGGGCTGCGCGGGTGGTGGCTCCCGTCGATCAGGACCTCGCCGGCATCCGGGGTGAGCTGGCCGGTGATCAGCTTGTTCAACGTGGACTTACCCGCCCCGTTCTCGCCGGCGATCGCCACGACCTCACCGGGGCGCACCGCGAAGGAGACGTCCGCCACCGCATGGATGCCGCCGAAGGTCTTGCGGACGCCGTCGACCATGACCACGGCGGGCCGCTCGATGTCCGGCGGCGTTTTCAGGGGCGTGGACCGTGCGCGGAGCAGCGCGCAACGCAGTTGAACAATCGTTTGTTCTGCACGGCGGGAAAACCTACACCAGCGTTTCGATCGCCGTCAAGACCCCGTCTCTAGGAGCGGGGCGGCGCCGTCGAGTGGCGCTCGACGACGTGAGGCGCGGGCTCGGTCACCATCATGTCCCCGACCTCGAGCCCGGCCGCGGCCTGCACGATCAGCCCCATCGCCTGTCGACCCATCTCGATGTTCGGCATGCGGACCGTCGTCAGCGGCGGATTGGTGTCCTCGGCCAGGTCGTGATCGTTGAAGGCGACGATGCTGACGTCCTCGGGCACGCGCAACCCGGCCGCCCGCACCGAGACCAGGGCGCCGAGCGCGCCGAGCAGGTTCGAGACGACGATCCCCGTCGGCCGGCTGCCGGGATCCCGCCGTAGGATCGTCTCGGTCGCGTCCGCGCCGCCCTGCTTCGACGGTCCGCCAACCGCCAATCGCCGTGGGTCGACCGTCAGCGCGGCTTTCTCCATGGCGCTTCGGTAGCCGGCTTCGCGACGGCGGCTGGTGTCGGTCTCGGGCTCGAAGCCGACGAAGGCGATGTCCCGATGGCCGAGGTCGAGCAGTTGCTGGGTTGCCAGGGCGGCGCCGGCCTCGTCGTCGACGGCCACCGAGCCGCGCACGCCGGGCATCCGGCGGTTGACGAGGACGAGCGGTACCTGGCGCTCGGCCAACCCGGTGACCAGCTGATCGTCGATCGTCGCGAAGGCCGCGATCAGGCCGTCGACCCGGCCGTCGAGGACGAGGCTCGCGAGCAGGTCCTGGTTTCGCGGCGAGGACGTGCTCTCTGCAGCAGCGGCGATTCGCTCGACGAGCATCACCAGCTTCCCCTGCCGAGCGGCCTCGATCTGGATCCCCTGGATCACCTCGATGAAGCCGGGGTTGTCGAGCCGCGGCACGACGACCGCAAAGGTGTCGGTGCGGCGGGTCCGCAGACTGCGCCCGACGGCGTTCGGCCGGTAGCGCAGCATCCGCGCGGCGTCTTTGATCCGCTCCCGGGTTTCCGGGCGGACCGCCTGCTGCGGATCGTCGCGCAGCACCCGCGAGACGGTTGAGGTGTCGACTCCGGCGAGCTTGGCCACGTCCTTGATCGTGGCGACCGGCGAGAGCTCGCCGAGGTCCGAGCTAGCTGCTTGAGGCGCGCTGGTGGATCGGGGCATCTCTCCCTGCTCAGACTAACGCGAACGCCGACCGTCCCGTCGGCGGCGATCGCCGCACGAAACGAGCTCGACGCCGCCTCTCAACCAACTGGAGCGAAGGCCTCGGTCGGCAGGCCGGCGACGCCGGGGTCACAGACGAAGACGCGTCCGGAGCGCGGATGGTCTTCTCGCTCGGTGTCGGTCAGCCCGTAGGCGGCAGAGGTCACGAACAGCTGCCGCAGTCCGGAGCCGCCGAAGACGCAGCTCGTAGCCTGCAGAGCCGGAATCCGAACCACCGTGTCGAGCCGGCCGTCAGGCGTGTAGCGGTGAACCGCACCGCCATACCAAAGGGCGACCCAGACGCAGCCGTCCTGGTCGACGGTCAGCCCATCGGGCTGACCGTCCCGCCGGGAAAGCTCCACATACGTGCGCCGACCGGACAAGGCGCCCCTCTCGAGGTCATAGTCGAAGGCGTCGATCCGACCCCAGCTGGTGTCGGTGAAGTACATCGTCGCGGCGTCCGCGCTCCAGCCGATGCCGTTCGGAATCGTCAGGTCGCGCAGCTCCGACCGCACCGACCAGTCGCGCTCGAGCCGCTGCAGCGTGCCTTCGGAGCCGGGGCTCTCGATCCCCATCGTCCCCGCCCAGACCCGCCCCGCCGGGTCGGCCTTGCCGTCGTTGATCCGCATCCAGGGACGGTCGGCTTCGAGCTCGAGCGACAGCTCGCAGCGACCGTCGGCGCCAACCACGGCGAAGCCATCGCGGAGGCCGGCCAGGAGCCGGTCCTCGCCGAGCGGCACGACGAAGCCGACGTGCTGACCGAGCTGCCAGCTGGGCAGCTGCCCGCGAGCTGGGTCGAAAGCGTGGACCAGACCCCGATTCAGGTCGACCCAACGGAGGAGCTCGAAGCGACCGTCCCAGATCGGCCCCTCGGCGATCTCGCAGACGACGTCGCCGATCTCCTCGCGCGCCTCGAGGATCCGGACGTTCATCCCCCGTCCGCGTTCCCCCCGCCTGCGAGGCCGGGTGCGGAGTCGAGCCGAATCGCGCGCGCGGTCGCGCCGCCGTCGACCCCGAGCACCTGGCCGCTCACGAAGCTCGACTCATCCCCCAGCAGAAAGGCGGCTACCGCGGCCACCTCGGCCGGCGTGCCGAGCCGCTCCAGCGGATGCAGAAGCTCCATTTCGCGCTGCATCCGGGGTGGGTCTTCGTCCTCGGCGATCGCCTTGGCCAGCATCTCGGTCCGAATCGCTCCCGGCGCGATCGCGTTGGCGCGGATCCCCGCGACCCCGTACTCGACCGCCAGATAGCGGGTCAGCGCATTGACGCCTCCCTTCGCGGTGTCGTAGGCGGCGAAGCCGGGGAAAGCGTCGGTCGCATGTATCGAGGAGATGTTCACGACCCGCCCAGGCACGCCATGCTCGAGAAAGGAACGAACCGCCAGCGAGCAGCCCCAGAACGGGGCGAGCAGGTTGACCTCGAATACTTCCCTGACCTCGTCGGCCACCGGCTCGTGAAGCGTGCCGCGCCGGTTCAACGCGGCATTGTTGACCCAGCCGAGCAATGGGCCGTGGGCCTCGCCGGAGGCCACGGCAGCCTCGAGGACCGGCTCCGTCCTCACGTCCCCGCACACCATCGCCCCGCTCCCTGCGAGGAGCTCTTCGAAGCGCTCGGCACCCCGGGCGTCGCGCTCGACGCCGACGACGAACCAGCCATCGGCCGCGAGGCGCTCGGCGATCGCCAAGCCGATTCCGTCACCGGCCCCGGTGACGACAGCGGCCCCAGGCGCAAGCAGCGAACTCACTCGACTTCTCCTTTATTTGAACAAACGATTGTTGCCGCGGACATTAAACCGCGCACCGCCGAAGTCAAGGTCAGCTTCCGCGCGGCCACTCCCGGGCGCCTGCTCAAGACCCGCGGGAGCCACAACTCCGGCGCCATCAGCTTCGACCAGGCACGACGGACTGACCACCGGCAATCGAGCTGTAAACTTGACGCCGTCCGGGCGGTATTGCGGCCCCATTTCCCCTGCAAATCGCCCATCTAAGGGGCTATAGCTCAGTTGGCAGAGCGCTTGGATCGCACCCAAGAGGTCGCCGGTTCGAATCCGGCTAGCTCCACTACAACGGCCTCACTCGAAACCACCGCCAGAAGAAACAGCGCCGCCGATCGCAGCCGTCCCGCTGAGGGTCTTGGGAGCTGCGGGTCGGCAAGCGTGGCGAAGGGCAATGATGGCTTCGTCTGGTACGCGATCCCCTCCGCCTAGCCCTGCGAGCGCCGCGTCCGCCGCCGCCGGCCGCGTGCGTGAGTTTCGCTTGAGCCTCCTAGGGTGGCGAGGAGGGTGCCTGCCGCCCGAGCGCCCTGAGGTGTTCACGGTAGCCATCGTGCACCATGCTTGGGAAACAGGTGGCAAGCACCAGTTCGGCGGGCGGCGGCGCTTCGGCGACTAGCTGGCAGGGCAGCCGAACCCCTGGCATCGGATTTTCCCAAACCTCTGGCCGAGTACGCAGCTCTTTCTCGTATCGGGTGCCAAAGAGCGTCAGGTTGGTAGCACCCGGAAGTGCCGCGCTCGGCGAAAGCAACCCGCGGTAGCCAGCTTCGCGGAGCTCGTGGGCGAGTTCCTGGCAGGGCTCATGGGCGGCGACCGCGAGCCGCGGGTTGAGGCCACATTTCTCGTAGTGATCGAAGGTCGAGAGGTCTGCAATCTCGACCTCCTCGACGTAGACCTGCCAAAGTTTGCGGTTGTACTCGGCGGCGCGGGCGTTAGCCCGTATGTTCTCGTAACGGATCAGCTCGCACCATGCACCCGGCGCCTCGAGCGCCAGGTATTGCGCGTAGCCCTCACCCTGACGGTGCCAGCGGCCGGCGCGCTGGCTCGGCGACGGCTCGCCGGCCGCGTGATACAGAGGGGCCGTGTCGGTTGCGGTCTGTCGGTAGGCGGACCAAGCACCGCTCAACCGTCGAGGCTCATCCCGCCAACTGGGCACGGGAGCCACGGGCGAGGTCGATCAACTGCTCGTAAGCGCCAGCGACGTCCGTTTCCAGCAGCTCGAACGGGGTGCGGCCGGACAGTTGGGCGCGCTCAGCGTCAAACCAGAGCATCACACCAACTGCCGTCATCGAGCTGCGCAGGTAGCTGAGCAGTTGAGCGATGAGCACGACCCGGGCGGCATTTTGGCGCACCGGATTACCCCCCTGCCAGGAACGCACGGTACGGGTGGAGACGCCAAGTAGGCGGGCGATGTCGGTTACCGAAACCTGCTCGAGGCCGCTAAGGACCATTCGCACGGCGACCTGGGGATCATCGAGCTGATCATGGACGAGGCGACGATGGAGGCGACGAGCGATGTCCGCCGTCTTCATCGTCGCCAGATCAATCTCGCCGTCAGCGTCGCGCGCCTCGGGGTCGGCGTCCAGCAGGCGCCGGAGGGCGACCACCTGCTCGAGCAGCTTGCGCACGTCATAGTCCTCAACGCCCTGGGGCATCGAGTTGGATAGGTCGAGCACGGCATCAACGACACGGCCATGCCAGTCCTGACGGCGCTCCGCAAGGCTGCGCTTGCGACGCCGGCCGTCGCGCTCCTCGACCGACGCCGGCGGCGTCACCAGGCCCTCGATCTGCTCGGCCTTGAAGCGCAGCTCCTCGATGTTGGGGACCAGCTTGACAGGCATGGCTAGGCTACCTTCTGGCTCCGGTGAACTTCCACATATATGGAAGGATAGCGGACCAGTCGATGGAGATGCGGGTGCCCTTAAAGAACCGCCGCGTAGAACGTTTGCACCGATTTCTGTCGCATAAACAGTATGATCCGTGGCTCAGTTCGCTCGGGCGTAGCAAGCACGGTGAGCTGCCACGAGACAGTGAACGCTCGCTCCACCCCACCGAACTGGCCGCCCTTCCTCTGGCACCACAGCGTCCATGAGAGGCGTGGTGAGCGCCTTGCCTACTGGCGCATGGCGTTTGCCAATGGGTATAACCGTGACGGAGTCGCGGGCGGGATCGAACGCGCCTGTGAGCGACACAACGTAAATGGCCTGATCGTCTACGAGCTATTCGGCTCCTACGACGTGCTGGTCAGGGCGTGGCTTCCCGACGGGGTGCGCTGCGACGAGCTCGACAGCGCGTTCAAGGACGAGCTTGGCCTCGTCTCACTCGACATGTGCGAGTTTTTCGAAGTCGACTACATGGTCCGGCACTGGCCATTCATGAATCCCGATGGCTCCGCTGGCGATCCCGAGAAACGGTGGATTACGCGGCTCACCAACGAGGAGATTTCGGAGGTCGAAGGTAACTGGCCCGATGTTCGCACGGATCTGCTCGAGCGGCTCACCAACGAGCGTTTACTGGCGCCTATGGGGGCCGCCGCCAACGAGCGACCCGGCATCAAGTTCGCCATCGAGATCGACACGGACGGCCCCTCCGACGTGCGCACGCTGGCCGAGCTTGAGCAGGAGCTGGTGGGGATCATCGAGCGCGCAAGCGAAATCGGCCAACGGTCGCTCTACTCGGGCGCAGGCTTCGCCCGCTTCTTGATTATGGGTCGAGTCGACTACGAGCGCTTTCACGCGATCCACAGCGATCTGATCAGCCAGATCAACGCGGCTGGGCTGAGCGAGACGTTCAATACCAACACGCTCACCCATATCAGTGGCCAACGCGGCTACCGGATCGCCCGCGAAGGCCTCGCTGGCGAAAGGCGGAAGACCACTGTTGGGCCATTCTTGCGCGAGCGAGCCTTCGCCAACATGGATCCCGACCGACAACTAGAGCCGGGTGAGGAGTTCGGCGGCCGCTTCCGCATCGTCGAGTATCTCGGACAGGGGGGCTTTGCCAGCGTGTACTCGGCCGAAGACACCTTCGAGCGTGGAGTAATGCGGGCGCTGAAGATCTTCCGTTCAGCCAACCGAGAAGCCGCGTACCGTGAGATATCAGCGCTTCGTCGAGTCAACCATCCGAACGTTGTGAAGCCTGTCTGGTGGGACCACGACGGACCGCTCTGGTACCTGATCACCGAGTACGTCGAAGGGGCGAGCCTCGATGAGATCCCAGGCAAGGGTGATCTCTGGGCGCTCTCTGTGATGGTTGAAACGTTGCGCGGACTGGAAGCCGTTCACCCTGACGAGGTGCGCATCGCAGCCCTACGTGCCAAAGGCGCCAAGGAAGACCTCTCCTCCACCGAGCTCGCCGAGCTTCAAGCGCTTAAAGACAACGGACTGGTCCACCGTGACATCAAGCCTGGCAACCTGATGGTGGGCCTCGACGACCACGTCACGATCGTCGATTTCAATATCGCCTCGCCAGCCTATGAGCAGGGCAAGACCCGCTCAGGTACGCAGGAATATATGGCGCCTGACGCTGGCTACGACGGTTGGGAGCCGGCCGATGACCTCTTCTCCTGCGGGGTCGTGCTTTATGAGCTTCTGGTCCGCGAGCACCCGTTTCCGGAGCGGATGCCCAAAGCCGGGGTGGACCCGCTCGACCCGCGCACGCAACGTCCCGACCTGCCCGAGCCGCTGATCCAAGTGCTGCTGCGTTCCTGCGCGCCTCTGCGCTCGGAGCGGTACCAGAACGCCGAGGAAATGAGAGTCGCCCTGGAGCAGGTCTATGCTGAGGCCGAGCGGCTGGAGGAGTCCGTGCGGCTGGCTGTCTGGCAATGGCAGCAGACCCGTTCCGAAGCTCCGACGGCGAGTCGGCGGCCGGACACTCAACAAGCGATTGAGCTCTCGCAGGCCATGCTCGATCACTTCCGCGAATTCCCGAGCGACGACTCGCCCCCGCAGTCGCCCAGCCGCACTGGGAACGGTGACCGCCCCGGCGGCGGCTCGGACGGGGACGGGGACGAGGAGCCCGACGACGGGGACGGGGACGAGGAGCCCGACGACGGGGACGGGGACGAGGCAAAGGACCTACGGCCGACCGACAGCGGAGGCTAGGGTCCAGGCCCTCAGGATCGCCATCGCGGGAGGCGGCCCACGACATGTCCGGGAGTGACGGTTGCCCGCCACTCCCGGACAATCCGCGCCACTGGGTTAGCGCGGCCTCGCCTCTCAATCGGAAGACGATCGCCGGAGGTGGGCACTCCCTGGATGCCCTCCCCCTCGGGGACCCCGGATGGAACGGGTCGCTCCCTGCCTTTCACCAGCGTCACCTTCACGACACCGATCTTCGCCGCCCACCAGTTCGCTCGCCACAGGGTCGACCCCTAACATCGACCCTGGAATCCATCTACGGAGGGTTCGGTGCGGGAGGAAAGTGGTGCGAAAGGCGAGCTGCTGCTCGAGCGGGAGCGCGAGCAGCGGGAGATACGCGCGGCCCTCGAAGGGGCGGTGAGCGGGACCGGCGGTGCCCTCGCGATCGAGGGCAAGGCCGGGGTCGGGAAGACTCGTCTGCTGGCAGAAGCACGACGAGAAGGGGAGGCGCTTGGACTCGAGGTGCTCGCCTCTCGGGCGACCGATCTCGAGCGAGAGTTTCCCTTCGCCGTGCTGCGGCAGCTGCTCGATCCACAGCTTGGACTCCTTTCCGGTGGGGCTCGGGAGGCTCTCTTCGAAGGAGCCGGGGCGGCCCGGAGCGCGCTCGGCATCGACGCCGACGACGACCGCTCTCCCGACACCTTTTCCGTGCTCCACGCGATCTACTGGGTGATCGCGGCGCTCGCGGAACGGGGCCCGCTGCTGCTCTGCGTCGACGACGCGCACCTCGCCGACTCGGCTTCGCTCGAGTGGCTCGCCTTCATGCTGCCCCGCCTGGAGGAGCTGCCCTTGCTGCTCGCGCTGACCTTCCGGACCGAGGAGACCGACCGCGCGGATCTGCTGCGCATTCTGGGAGACACCAGCGTCAGCCGCCTAGCTCCCGCATCGCTGAGCGCCGGAGCAACCGACACGCTGATCGCGGAGTCCTTGCAGCGCCGGCTCGATCCGTCCTTCGCCGCGACCTGCCACGAGGTCACCGGCGGCAACCCGTTCCTGGTGACGGAACTGGCGCGCGAGCTCGTCGAGCGAGGCATCGAGCCACGGGCGGAGGATGCGCAGTCGGTGCGGGATCTCGCCCCAGAGCGGGTATCCCAGCTGGTCCTGGCCCGGCTTTCGCGCCTCCCTCCCGAGGCCGCGGCGCTCGCCCGCGCCCTCGCCGTCCTCGACGACGGCGGCATGGCGCTGGCCGCCGAGCTGGCGGCGCTCGACCCGGAGGCCGGCTGGCGGGCGGCGGATGACCTGCGGAGAGCCGCCATCCTCGATCGCGACGATGCCCCCAGGTTCGTCCACCCGCTGGTGCGGAACGCCATTTACGCCGACCTCCCCCCTGGCGAGCGAGCCCGAGCGCACGCCGCAGCCGCAGCCCTCCTGCGCAAGCGCGGCGAGCCGACCGAGCGGGTCGCCAGCCAGATCCTGGTCAGCGACCTCCAGGCCAGCCGCGAGGCCGCGGAGACCCTGCTCGAGGTGGGTCGCCGAGCGCTGGCCGATGGCGCGCCACGTTCAGCCATCGCCTACCTGACGCGCGCCCTGCGGGAGCCACCGCCGCCCGAGCTGCGTCCAGAGGTACTCGGAACGCTGCTTTCCGCCAGCATCCGGGCCGCTGATCACGAGGCGCTTGAGGCCGTCGAGCCGGAGGTGAGGGCGGCGATAGAGCGCGACCCAGAGGCGGCGCGGCGCTGGGCAATACCACTGACGATCGGCATGGTTCTGGGCGGACGCTTCCTCGAGGCTGCGGACATCCTCAAGAACGCGGTCGGGGTCGCCGTCGAGGAAGGCGACATGGAAACCGCGTTCCAGCTCGATGCCCAACTGAGGACGATCGGTTCGATCCTGCCTTCGATTCCCGAGGTCGACCTGCAGCAGTACACCAGGGGGGTCGAGCCCGATTCTCCCGCTGGCAGATTGGCGGCCGTCGTCGAAGCCCGTGCCGCAATCGTGAACGGCGCCGCGACGGATGCGATCGCGGCGGCGCGGCGCGCGCTCGGAAACGACTGCAGCATCTTCGAGGAGCAGCCGGAAATCGCCTCCGGTGGCGCAGCCGTCCTCATCCTCAATGCCGCCGACGAGCTCGAGGACGCTGGCGCCGCCGCCGACCGCGCCCTCGAGATCGCCCGCCGGCGCGACGCCACGCCGGAGCTGGTCCAGGCCCTCCTCATCCGCGGCATCGTCGGCTTCGGACGAGGGGACCTGGTCGCCTCCGAGAGCGACCTTCGCCAGGCATTGGAGCTCACCCGGCTTGCCAATATCGCTCCACTGCGCCTGATGTGCAGCGGTCCGCTGGCGGAGGTCCTGATCGAGCGCGACGAGCTCGGTCAGGCCGAGGCCCTGCTCGAGGAAACCGGCGTCGCCTCCGGACCGATCCCGGCGAACGGCCTATTTGCCCTCCTGCTCCTGGTCAGAGGGCATTTGCACTTCGAACGCGGCGAGTTCGCGGCGGCAGCGGAGGACCTCGCCGCGCTCTCCCAACAGGGCAACGACCTCGGGTTCGGTCCCGGACCGGGGGTGACGGGGAGTCCGTTCGCGACCCGTGCGCTGGTCGCCACCGAGCGTGTCGAGGATGCCCGCGAGGTGGCGGAGTCATCCCTCTTCTACGCCCGCCGCTGGGGAACCCCCGGGACGGTCGGGCACGCGCTGCGCGCGGCCGCGGTGACGAACGGGCGAGGCGAGGAAGTCCGGCTGCTGGGAGAGGCGGTAACGACGCTCGCGAGCTCTCCGCAGCGTCTGCAGCATGCTCATGCCCTCGTCGACCTCGGGGCCGCTCTGCGTCGGGCAAACCGACGTGCCGAGGCGCGAAAGCCGCTGAACGAGGGCCTGAGGCTGGCGCGCCGCTGCGGCGGGATCCGCCTCGCCAAGCGCGCGCAACAGGAGCTGCAGGCGACCGGGGAGACCGTTCGGCGCTATGCCCCGGTGGGTGTCGAGTCCCTGACCCCGAGCGAGCGGCGGGTCGCGGAGATGGCCGCCACGGGCATGACCAACCGCCAGATCGCGCAGTCGCTCTTCGTCACCCTGAAGACCGTCGAGGCTCACCTGAGCGCCGCCTACGACAAGCTCGACATCGGTTCGCGGCGCCAGCTCGCCGCCGCGCTCTCCGCGGCCGACGCTCCTGCGGACTAGCCGCCCAGGTCCGCCAGTGGCCCCACCGTTCGCTCGCAGACCTCGGCGGCCCACGACGGCGGGTCGGGGACCCGGTTGGAGACCCAGACCTTGGCGATGCCGAGCGCGGCCATCGTCTCCATCTGGGCGAGGAAGGCGTCGACGTCGTCGAGCGGGTTGCCGCGGTGGATGATCGTCTTCTCGATCGAGTCGTAGTCGCGGCCCTCGGCGTCGCAGTGGCCCTCGAGGACGTCGAGTTTGTGCCTGATCACGTCGGGCTCGTCCCCGAACAGGTTGCAGGCGTCGGCGTAGCGGGCGACCAGGCGCAGCGTCTTTTTCTCGCCGCCGCCGCCGATCATCAGGGCCGGCCGCGGCTGCTGCAGGGGCGGCGGCACGCAGAGGGTTTCGGCCAGCTCGTAGTGCTTCCCCTTATAAGGACCGTCGTTCTCGCTCCACATCTGGAAGCAGATCTGGATCGCCTCCTCGAGCCGCTCGAAGCGCTCGGCCAAGGGCGGGTAGGGGACGCCAAGGGCGTCGTGCTCCTGCTCGAACCAGGCGGCGCCTAGGCCGAGCTGGGCACGGCCGCCGGAAAGGACGTCGAGCGTGGTGACGATCTTTGCCAGCAGGCCAGGGTGGCGGTAGGTGACGCCGCTGACCAGCAGGCCGAGCCGGATCCGCTCGGTCTGGGCGGCGATCCAGCCAAGCGTCGTGTAGCCCTCGAGCATCGGCTCCTCGGGCGCGCCGACGCCGGGGATCTGGAACCAGTGGTCCATCAGCGTGTACTGGTCGGCGCCGCCTTCCTCGGCGGCGCGGGCAGTCGCGGCGAGCGTCGGCGCGATCTTCTCGGGGCCACCCGGGTAGGTGTAGTTGGGGTTATGAATCGCAAGCTTCAAACGAGTCCCTCCGACTGGTGGTTTCCGCCTCGACAGCCTAGGGAGCCGATGTCGCCGGCTTGCCACGATTGAGAGATGGAGCTCGCCGCCTACATCGCCCTCTTCGCTGCGGTGATCGCCACCTGGGTTGCCGTCAGCGGTCCCGGCGAGGCGGCGCTGGTCGGCGCCGGCACGATCGCCGGGCACAACGGGGAGATCGTCGCCGTCCTCCTCGTCGCCTTCGCCGGCACGATCGCCGGCAGCGCCCTCGCCTACTGGGTCGGCCATGCGGCCGGGCGGCGGCTGCTTCTCTGGCGCGGCCCCCTGTTGCGCTGGCGGATGCGGGCGCTGTACCGCAGCGAGGAGCTGGTCCGCCGCCGCCAGTTCCTGGCGGCGTTCCTCGGCCCGGGCTGGCTCGCCGGGATCAACGACCTCTCGCTGCGCCCCTTCGCCGCGGGCGTCGCCGTCTCGGGCCTTGCCTGGACCCTCGTCCTCGGCCTCGGTGCCGCCTACGTCGGCCCCTCGCTGATCGCGGTCTTCGACGAAGTCAGCCAGTGGGCGACGATCGGTGCGCTCGCCGCCGTGACGGCCGCCGCGCTGTTTCTGCTCGGGCGCCAGCGCTTCCAGGGCCGCGCGAACCGTATTTAGAGGCGACGCGGGCGCCGGTCGGCGACTGCCGCGCTTCAGCCGACGGCGGCAGCGGTCGATCAGAGAGGCATCGTGGCCCGCCTCCGCCGCATCTTCCTCGCCGGCACCTGCGTCGCGCTCGCCTCGCTGACCCTGGTCGGCGGCGCCCGCGCTTCGGCGACTCCGCTCGAGGGCCTCTACCAGGGGAAGGACTCGGCCGGCGGACGGATCGCCTTCCGCGTCTCCGCAGCGCCGCCGGGCTCGGGGTTGGCAGGGACTCAGTACGCGAGCTTCCGCCGCGCCGGCTCCTACTCGTCGATCTGCACGCCGGTCGGCTTGGTCTTCGGACCGCTCCTTGGCGCTGGCTGCAAGGCCGGCCCATTCCCCGACCCGCCGCTCCCCGACCTGCCCTTGGTCTTCGCCGAAACCAACCTCAAAGCCGTCTACGCCGATCCCACCGTCGACGACGAAAACGACGCGGTCTTCAACGGAACCGTGGGCGGAGCCACCCAGACCTATTCCACTGAATCCGGGGAAAAGCGGACCGACCCCTACCCGCAGCTGACCTGGCGCGCGGTCCTCGTCGACCCGGCGGCCGTGGCGACGCCGATCCCGGGGCGCATCCGGATCGCAGGCGACGCGGCCCGCGTCGCCGTGCGCTGCCAGGCGCGGGGACTTCCAGCCTGCTCCGGGACCCTGGAGCTGAGCGGCGGGGGCCTGGGCCCGCCGGTCACCGCCCACTTCCGCCTCCCCGACGGCGCCCGCCGAATCGTCTCGGTGCGCCTGCCCGCAAGGGCCGCTCGATCGCTGGCCTCGAGTGGCGGCGCGACGCGTTTCAGCGCCCGCGTCGTCTCCTCGAACCCGCGAACCAGGACCACCCACCGCCGCGCCGGCGTCTTCGTCAGCGGCGGCTGAGAAAGGCATGCGCGAGGGCTTCGGCTGCCTCGCGGCCCGCGGCTCCCGCGGCGACGGTCAGCACCAGCTCCCCGCCCTGCGTCTCCAGCGCCAGCTCGAGGAACGGGCAGCACTCGGCCTCGGCAGCGACGATCGCCCGCAGCCGTCGGTGCGTCTCCGCGTCGCCGCGGAAGCGGAGCAGCTGGCGCCCCCCCTCCTCTCGCTGGTCGATCAGGCTGGATGCGCCGACCGCGGCGATCTCCTCGAGCCGCTGGCTCAGCTCGCCCGCGCTGAGCGAGCAGGCGATTGGCCGGTCTTCTGACACGCGGCTACCCTGGACCATGAACCTGGGTTGAGGTCAACAGCAGCAGGCGCAGATCGGGGGAAGAACGTGGAAGGGGCGACGCTCAGCATCGGCGAAGTCGCGGCGCAAGCCGAAATCGCGGTCTCGGCGATCCGCTTCTACGAGCGGCGCGGCCTGCTGCCCGAGGCCGAGCGGGAAGGCGGCCAGCGCCGATATGGGACGGAGACGCTGGCGCGCCTGCGGGCGATCGCCGTGGCCAAGCGCGCCGGCTTCTCGCTGGCGGAGATCGGGGCGCTGCTGGGGTCGATCGACGCGGGCGCTCCGGCCCACGAGCGCCTGCGGGAGTTGGCGACGAGCAAGCTGCCGCAGGTCGAGGCGAGGATCGCCGAGGCCCGTGCCCAGCAGGACTGGCTGCGCGCCGCCGAATCCTGCGCCTGCACCTCGCTCGACGCCTGCGCCCTCTTCGCCCAGCCCTAGAGCTGGGGCGGCGGGCCGAGGATCTCGCAGCCGTACGGGTCGAAGGCGGCAACCATCTCCTGCGGTGAGGGGATCACCGTCTCGACCGGCGGCTGCGGGCTCTCGGCGACGGGCACGCCGATCTCGGCGAACGCCGCCTCGAAGCCGGCGGGCGAGAAGGTGACCAGCATCCGCGCCCGCTCGGAGGTGACGACGTAGGCGTGCGGGACGTTGCGCGGCACCAGCGCGAGGTCGCCAGCGGTCAGCTCCATCCACTCGCCGTCGACGAGGACCGAGAGCTCGCCCTCGAGCACGTAGAAGGCCTCCTCCTCGTTGCGGTGCAGATGCAGCGGCGTCGCCGTCCCCCGCGGGTCGATGCTTTCGATCTGGGAGAAGCTGCCGCCGGTCTGCTCGCCCGTGACCTTGGTCGAGATCCGGCCGGTCTTCCACCAGCTGTCGGCCAGGCCCTGGCCGGCGCTGAGCTTGTACGAGGTGATCGGTGAGACGAGTGCCATCGTGGCCCCTTTCGGTTGATTGCACCGCCACCGTAGGAGCGCCTCGGGGCCGCGTCTCCTAGGAGTCGCTTAGCCAAATCTGCCGATTTCCTTAGGCTCCGGGCCGGTCGGTCGCGGGGCGGTGCGTGGCGCCCATCGGGCCGCCCGTCGCCACCTGCGAGAGGCGCAGCGGGCGCGGCACCGCCAGCTCCAGCCGGCCGCGGCCGACGCGCTCCAGGCCGAGCTCGAAATCGCCGCCGCCGAGCCGCTTGCGCAGGACCAGCAACCGCGCCTCGAGGTTGTCGGCGCCGGCCGGCAGGCCGAGGCTCTCGTCGAGCCGCAGCTCGCGGTTGCTGAACTCGGTGCGGCCGCTCTCGCCGTGCTCGCGCAGCATCTTCCAGAGGATCCGGCCCGCCGCGCCCTTGATCAGGTAGGCGTCGCCGACGAAGACGCTGTCGTCGGCCTCGTAATAGGTGACCGCGAGGGCGTCGACCCCGGCCGGGACAGGCAACGGCGGGACGACCTGGGCCGTCTCCGACGCGCGAGCCTCGGCCTCGCTGCCGAGCCCGCCCAGCGCCGCGCCGATCTGGCGGCCGAGGATCCGCAGCAGCCGCTGGTTGTGGGGGCCGAAGCGGCCGACGCTGTCGCTCTCCAGGTAGAGGACGCCGGCCACGCCCCCGCGCCCGGGCAACGGCACCGCGGCGACGCTTTGCGCCTCCGCCAAGCCCGGCAGCGGGATCTCCTCCTCGACCGGCTCGCCCGCCGTCTCGAGCTGCGAGCGCAGCGCCGACTGCATCACCCGGCTGCGCGCCAGGTTCGGCAGGCAGACCGCCTGGGCGCTCGACGCCGCCGTGCCGATCACTCCCTCGCCGACCCTCACTTCGGCCCCGGCCGCGGACGCCTGGTAACCGTTGCTCGCCACCGCGAACAGCCGCTCGGCGCTTGGGTCGCGGACGAGCAGCGTCGCCGGCGCAAAGCCGAACAGGTCCTCGAGGCCCTCCAGCGCCACCCGCGTCGCCTCCTCGTATTCCCCCGCCGCCGCCAGCCTGCGGCCGAGCTCGTCAAGCAGCGGCAGCGGATCGCGCTCGGAGCGCGGCGGCAGCGCGGCCGTCGTCGTCCCGGCCTCGGCGCAGCGCAGCACCCGGTGGACGTCGACGCCGCGCAGGCGGAAGACGCCGCTCATCCCCGTCTGCGAGGCGATCGCCTCGAGGTTGGTCCGCATCGCCTCGAAGGTCGGGCCCTCGGTCTCGGAGTGGAGGAACTCGAGATCGAGGTCGTACTGGGCAAGCGTGTCGGGGTCGACCACGCGCACCTGGGCGAAGGGGTTGGCGTCGAGATTGGCGCGGGTCTTGTTGAAGAACTGACGCGAGAGCGCGATCCGGTCGCAGTCGACGTACTGGACGATCGACATGTAGGTGACGTTCGGCACCCCGTCCGCCGAGCAGGTCGCGAAAGGCGAGGGCAGGACGCCGCCGAAGCAAGCCATGATCGACTCCAGGGCAACCGGCTCGGTCACAGTCGCGACCCCGCCTTCGCGCCGGGCGTCTGGTCGAAGACCTCGCGGGGGAGGATCGTGATCGCTACCAGTTCCTCGTCGCGCAGGCGGCGACCGACGTCGGCGGGCAGGCCGAAGGCGCTGACCTCGTGGCTGAAGTTGGCGACGTGCTCCTCGACCGCGGCGAGCTGCGCCTCGCTCGGCGCCGCGAACCGGACCGCCTCGCCCTTGACCTGCACGGTTCGGTAGGTCGTCGGCCGGCTGCAGGTGACGGCGACGGCGCCGTTGGATTCGAGGTTCGCCCGCATCGCCGATCCCGGCGCCGCCGCCAGGCAGAGCGTCAGCTTGCCCCCATCCGCCGCCACCTCGACGCCCCATCCCCGCCCCAGCGCGGGACGCATCCGCTCGTCGCGGCTGGCGACGATCGTCGCCGTCCCCCCGAGCAACAGCTCCCTCACCGAGTCGTCGATCCTCACCCGCCCCACCGTACCGCCACCCCACCGTGGTTGAGCTTTC
>Ga0335070_10000596_pt1 | contig 40606 bp, 33 predicted proteins | sample Lox_Sample_13_FD_206722 | JGI IMG/M metagenome (GOLD analysis project Ga0335070, IMG submission 206722) | Soil microbial communities from Loxahatchee National Wildlife Refuge, Florida, United States - Lox_Sample_1.3 | ecosystem: Environmental > Terrestrial > Soil > Wetlands | place: USA... | reverse complement strand
CCTTCATGTAGCACACGCGCAGTTCGCCAAGGTGCGCTTGTAGAAACGGCAGATCCTTGTGGAACAGCTGCTCCTGCAGCGTCTTGGTGCCGGTCGAGATGATCACCCGCTTGCCCGAGCGAATCACGGGCAATAGGTATGCCCATGTCTTGCCCGTACCTGTGCCTGCTTCGACGATGAGGTGACGCTTTTCGTTCAGGGCCTTCTCCACCGCCTCCGCCATCTGCAGTTGTCCGCGGCGAAATTCGTAAGCGGGATGCGACTTCGCCAGCACTCCTCCCGGCCCGAAGAACTGGTAGAGCGACGGAATGCGCGCCGCCGAACTTGCGGAAAACGACGCGGATGAAGATGCGGATTGTGGCGGAGAAGACACGGCGAAAGGTGTGACATCCCTATAATAGACGTTGCTACCCGCACCGCCGAAAGAGCCCCCAGTTCAATGAGCCGCCGCGTTCATTACGAAGCCCGCAGCAAAATGAAGTTGCGCCCTGGAGAAATACCGGTGGCGGGCACGCTGGCCATCGTCGGACGCCCCAACGTCGGCAAATCGACGCTCTTCAATCGCCTGGTCGGCTCCCGCCGCGCCATCGTCGGCGACGAGCCCGGCATCACCCGCGACCGACTGTACGGAGAAGCCGAGTGGGCCGGCAGGACGGTGCGCGTGGTCGATACCGGCGGCATCATTCCCGACGACAAAGCTCTGATCCCCTCCGAAATCTTTCGCCAGGCGCGGGTCGCGCTCGAAGAAGCCGACGCCATCGTCATGGTAGTGGACGGCCGCACTGAACTTGCTGCCCCCGACCTCGAACTGGCGCGACTGCTGCAACGAACCGGCAAGCCGCTCGTTCTCGCTGTCAACAAGATGGACACACCCAAGCTCGAGCCCTTCGCGCCGGAGTTCCATCGACTCGGTATCCAGGACCTGCTGCCAGTCTCGGCTGAGACCGGCAATGGTGTCGCCGAGTTGCTGGAGCACGTGCTGGCGCTGGTGCCTGATCGGACCGAGTCCGAAGTGACTGAACCGCCCAGCGACAGCAGAAACGAAACCGAAGAATCATCAGAAGAATCCCCGCCCTCCGAAACTAAGGTCGCCATCATCGGACGTCCCAACGTAGGCAAGTCCACGCTGCTGAACGCGCTCGCCGGAACTGGCCGAGCCATCGTGTCGCCCGTCGCCGGAACCACACGCGATGCGGTGGACGAACTTGTGGCGCGCGACGGACAGACGTACCGCTTCATCGATACCGCCGGAATCCGTCGCAAGGGCAAAACCGAGCTGATGGCCGAAAAGTTATCGGTCGTGATGGCGCGCAAGCATCTCGAAGCCGCCGACGTCGCACTCATCATCATCGACGCCACCGAGGGCATCACCTCCAGCGACACGACCATCGCCGGCTACGCCCATGAAAGCGGGCGCTCCGTCATCATCGTCATCAACAAGTGGGATCTGGTCACTACTGCCCGCCCCGACGGAAAGCCCGCCGCCGACCCTGCGATCTTCGAGCAACAGGCGCGCCGGAAGCTTAAGTTTCTGAGCTACGCTCCGATGGTTTTCATCTCGGCCGCGACTGGCACGAACATCCCCAAGCTCTACGCGACACTCGAACTGGTCGCCAAAGAGCGCCGCAAGCGCATCGGCACCGGCGAGATGAACCGCTTCCTGGCTCGCGTCGATTTCGAACGCGCCTCGGTGCCGGTCTCCAAGCGCGTGCGCATTCTCTACATGACCCAGGCTGCCGTGTCTCCGCCGACGTTCGTTCTCTTTACCGACCGCGCGGTGAAGCTGCATTTTTCGTACCAGCGATTCTTGGAGAACCAGATTCGCGACGCCTTCGGCTTTGTGGGCTCTCCCATCTGGATCAAGACCCGTGCCAGGCACGAAGGCCGCAAGTAGCAATGCCTACTCGTACCTTAGCGCTTCCACCGGGTCCAGCTTCGACGCCTTTAGTGCCGGAATCATGCCGCTAAACACGCCGACGATCAATAGCACAATCGCCGACCCCAGTACCGCCATCGCCGAGATGCGCAGGTGAATATCGCCCTTGCCGCTGGTGTCCTCGAACAGAGGGCCGAGCATCGGCAGCGTCGGCAGCACCGCCGAAAGCACGTAGGAAAGAATGATGCCAATCACGCCGCCCAGCAGCATCATCAGCATAGTCTCGGCAAGGAATTGCAGCCGGATGTGCCACTTGCGGGCGCCCAGCGCGCGCCGCAGGCCGATCTCGCGAATGCGCTCATCCACGGATACCAGCATGATGTTCATCACGCCCACGCCGCCGATGCCCAGTGTCAGCGCCCCGATGAACAGCAGCAGCACCTGCAGGCCGATCGTCAGGCCATCGATAATCGGGCGGAATTCCTCGCGCCCGAACATCTGGATGGCCTTCTTATCGGTGGGCGAGAAGCCCTGTCGGGTGGCGATCGCCGCCAGCACCTGGGCCTCCGCTTTCTTCTCGAACTGCGGAGCCACCGGCTCGAAGATCAGCACCTGCGGATAGCGCGTGTTCCACAAGTCGCCGGCCGCAGAAAACGGAATGAATACCGAGCGGTCATCGCTGGTGAAGTAGTTCGATAACTGCAGCTTCTTGTCCATTACACCAATGACGGTGAAGCGCACTCCGCCAATCTCGACGGTTTCGCCTACCGCATTGCGTCCGCTGAAGAGCTGGTTTTTGACCCGGGAGCCGAGGAACACCACGCGGCGACGTTCCACTTCATCGCTGGCATTGATCCATCGCCCCTCGATGGGTACCTCATTGCGCATCTCGCCGTATGCGGGACACACCCCACGAATCGCGGTGTTTGCCAGTCGATCGCCGTAGGCGATGGGAAGCCACTTCACCGTTTCCAGACAGGCGTGCTTCACCAAGGTGGCTTCCGACTTTACAGCGTCGAGGTCCGCCAGTTCGAACCTGACTTTCCGTCCGGCGCGCTGGCCGCCCGGCTGCTCGCTGGTCTGCTGCCCCCAACAGGTCACTACGTTCTTTCCAAAGGCGTCGAAGGCACGTACCAGCACGGAGCGAAAGCCGCTGCCATAGGCGATCAGCAACGTCACTGCGACAATGCCCCACACAATCCCCGTCATGGTCAGCAGGCTGCGAGTGCGGCTGCGACGCAGCGATATCCAGGCCTCCTGCATAATCTCGCGGCTGGTAGAGATCATCGACATCGGCTACCCGCCTGCCTCGTAACGCAGCGCTTCAATGGGATCGATGCTGGCCGCCTGCCGTGCCGGATACATGGCTGACAGCACCGCCACTGTTCCCAGCAGTCCAACCGAAATCGCAGCCGACTGCCACGTTGGCTGCAGGCCGGCGAAGTACTGCGGCATCGGCAACAGATTGAACAGCACGCAGAAGCCGAACGACACCGCCATACCCAAACCGCCGCTGACGAACACCACGATCATGGTTTCGATGAAGAATTGCACCATGATGTTCCGCGGCAGTGCCCCCACCGCCTTGCGCACGCCGATCTCGCGGGTGCGCTCGCGCACCGCCACCAGCATCACGTTCATCACACCCAGCCCGCCCAGAAACAGGGTGGTAAACCCGACCGCGCCGAGGAACGTCTTCATGCCGTTGGTCATGGCCTCAAACGCCTCGGCTTCCTCGATGGTGTCCCACACGTTGGCGGCCTCGGTATCGTGGGGATCGAATCCGTGCACGCGCGCTAGTGCCGCCAGGATCTGGCCCTTGCACGCGCTGTGCTCACCCACCGATCTGGGAGCTACCAGTAGGCGGTCTAGTCCGTGCGGTTTGGCAGGGGGCTTGTTGGGAAAATCCTCGTGGATCGCGGAGTAGGGGATAAAGATCTTGTTGACGTCGAAGCCGTCGTAGCTTGAGTCCTGGTCTTTCGCCTTCATCACACCAATGACTTTGTACGGGATGTCGTTGATGTAGACATTTTCGCCCAGCGCGCTTCGTCCGGCGAACAGTTGCTTCTTTACCTCGGTGCCGAGAAAGGCCACCTTGCGCGCCTCAAACACGTCGTTCCAGTTGTAGAAGCGGCCTTCGCCCACGGTGATCGAGCGAATGTCGGCGAACGGAGGATAGGAACCCACAATCATCTGCGCACTGGCGTTGTAATTGCTGTGAATCAGGACATTGTTTTGCCCGACCTCCGGCAGAATGTACTGGCAGGCGGGAGACTGTTCGGCGAGATAGGGGATTTCGGTGTCCTCAAATTCGATGCGGCGTCCGGCACGCATTCCGCCCGCCTGCAGGCTGGTGCGCCCGGCAAAGATGATCATCAGGTCTTTGCCGAAGTTCTGCGCCACCTTCGCCTGGCCCTGACGCAGGCCTTCGCCTGCCGCCACCATCAACACAATCGAGATCACGCCCCACGCGATGCCGAACATGGTTAGCGCCGTGCGCAGCTTGTGTGCCCACAGTGTCTGGAAGACATCGCGGATGAGATCGCGCAGGACCATGGAAACGAGGGCGGCACTCGTCCCAAGTTTTGGACGAGACCCACCCTGCTTTGTAATACGAAGATTCTGTTGGGTTAGTTCAAGGGGACGGCCACATCACTTATTGCTGCAAATACAGCCTGATACGCATCCAGCCACTTGTGCAACTCCGCCAGCGCCCGCTCGCACACCATGGCATGGCGGTGCTTCTTGTCGCGCACCCGGCCGCGCGTGGCGTCGTCCAACGGTTGCAGCAAATCGAAAGTGATATTCGCTGGTTGAAAACTCTTTGCCTCGGCGTGGCAGATGTAATTGACCAGCGCGCCGAATGCCGTGGCCCGGGGAGGCGGGACCGGGTCTGCTCCCACCGCCATCGCTGCCGCTTGTACTCCCGCGAGCAGGCCGGTAGCAATCGACTCGACATACCCCTCGACGCCCGAAATCTGTCCTGCAAACAGGACATTGGGATGTGACTTTATCTGCAGCGTCTCCCGCAGCAGCGCCGGACCGTTGATGTAGGTATTTCGGTGAATCTGGCCGTAGCGCAGGAACTTCGCGTTCTCGAGGCCGGGGATGAAGCGCAGCACGCGCGCCTGCTCGCCGAATTTGAGATGGTTCTGGAAGCCGACGAGGTTGTAGGAATCGGCGCGCAGGTTCTCCTGGCGCAACTGCACCACAGCATATGGGGTCTTCCCGGTTATGGGATCGCGCAGCCCCACCGGCTTCATCGGCCCGAAGCGCAGGGTGTCGCGTCCGCGGCGGGCGATCTCCTCGATGGGCAGGCAGCCCTCGAAATAATTGAGGTTTTCCCAGTCCTTGGCCTCGACCGACTGCGCTTCGAGAAGGGCGTCGAGGAAGCGGTCGTACTCCTCTTTCGTCATGGGGCAGTTGATGTAGTCGGCGGTGCCCTTGTCGTAGCGCGCGGCCATGTAAACGCGCTCGCGGTCGATGGTGTCGGCCTCCACGATCGGGCTGATCGAGTCGTAGAAGTAGAGCTGCTCGCTGCCGCTCAGCCGCCCAATCTCCGCTGCCAGCGCATCCGACGTCAGCGGACCGCTGGCGATGACGGTGATGCCGTCGTTCTCATCGATTTGGGTGACCTCGTCGCGGATGACGCGGATGAGCGGCTCGCGCTCGATGGCCTCGGTGACCGCTTGCGAGAACTTCTCGCGGTCTACCGCCAGCGCGTGTCCGGCAGGAACGGCTGTCTGGCGCGCGATCTCCATCAGCAAAGATCCAGCGCGGCGCATTTCCTCCTTCAACAGCCAGGGCGCGGTGTTCTCGGTATCGGATTTCAGCGAGTTCGAGCAGACCAACTCGGCGAACTGCGATGTCTGGTGCGCCGGAGTTGTCCGCACCGGGCGCATCTCGTAGAGCTCGACGGGGACGCCGCGGCGGGCGCACTGCCATGCGGCTTCCGCGCCCGCTAAACCAGCGCCGATGATGCGAACCTTCGTGGACATACAAGCGGTCAATCGCCAAGCCTCTACTATTATTTATTTACTCACCAGCGAAGGCGGCTGTCATCTGGCGCGGGGAATTCCCCGAAAAGGAAGTCCTGGCAGAGGTGCCTCCTCCCCCGCTCCCCTTCGTGTTTTCAATCATTTCCGAGAGATTTACAAGGTATCTATTATCAAACACGGGGCTTGCAGGTACATGATAGATTTTATTGGGTTTAGCGGAACGGATACGACGGCGCAAGTGGAGCGGCGCGGAACCCAGACGAAAGGTCGCGGCGGTGAGGTCCATGGCCCAGAGCATCATGCGGGCGGCTTGGAAGTCGCAGCGGCCGGAGGCGATGAAGCGGGCCACTTCGGCACGATTGGCGGCGAGGTCGCGGCGGGTCTCGGGAAAGCGCAGGCGGAGGCGCAGCGTGCGGCGGCGGGCGCGGGCCATGTTGTGGAGGCGGGCGCGGGCGTCGAGGTGGTGACGACAACAGGCGCGTCCGCGAACGGCTGCGCCCCGGCAGCAGCGTCCGTCGGGCAGGATGTGGCGGCAGGTGCGGATGATGAGATGCGAGTTGAGCGACGTCATTCGACCAGAGTAGGGCGGTGGGAGTGGAGATTTCGAGGGAAAAAGAGGGGGCGGAGGTTACGAGAGTAACCAAAATGTGCCGAAATGGGAAAGGCAGGGTGACTCGTAATTGGCGAAAGGATGAAGAGGCGGGGAGTGCCGCTGCTGCGCAGGTCGGGTTCTTCTGTGGACGGGTATGGTAGCCGCTCCCACCCTGTCCGCAAAAGGCGCGGACAAGGGTGGGGCACCCGGCGCCCTGCTCAGTGCGACCCGTGGCCTAGACGAAGACGATCTCGAAGAGGTAACCCTCTACGCGCTGTTCGGAAGGGCTCGCCTACCCAGAGCCAAGAAATAAACCTGTTGTTCCGTTGGTCGTCAGGTCGCAGGCCCTCGATCCACCGCGAGCCGAAGCCCGATCAAATTCTGGTGATACCATGAAGCCAGGAACCCAGTATCGTCGAAGGGCATTTTGGGCAAGGGTTCGGTAAGGGAAACCATGACTATCACTGCAAAGTACGAGGATGGCGTCTTCAAGCCCCTTGAGGACGTGGCCATCAAGGAAGGGACCATCGTCGAGGTGCGCGTCCTTTCGTCCGCTGACCGCCTCAAGGCGAAATCCCGCTCTGTCCGGGACTTTGCCTTCTACGGCATGTGGAAGGACCGCACTGATATCGGCGACAGTGTCGATTACATTAGCAATCTTCGGCGCGATTTTCGGGGTTGAACGCTTCCTTCACGAATCCTAATAAGAGTTCAACATGCCTTACCTGATCGACAGCGATGTCCTGATTGACGTTTCCCGTGGCAAACCGGCGGCACGCGAATACATTGATGCGCTGCCAGAGGGATGGGCGATCTCGCAGATCTCCGCGCTAGAACTCATCGTCGGGGCGCGGGATAACCGGGACCTCGCCGACATCGATACGTTTCTTTCAGCTTACGTGATCGTGCTGCTTCGGGGATCCACGGGCTCGCGAGCCTACGAACTCCTCAAACGGTACGCGAAATCTCACGGCCTACACGTCTTTGATTCGCTGGTTGCGGCCATCGCCATCGAGGAGGGGCTCACGTTGGTGACCAAGAACCGTAAGCACTTCGGAATGATCGAGGGATTGAATTTCGAGGTCCCGCAGTATTGATAGGCCGCCGCCGCACCCTGACTTAGGAAGCCCTCCACCACATCAACGGTACTGGACCCACCCATCCCACCTGCAGCCTACAGGCCGCGAAAATTAAGCATGCCCCGATGTGAACCCGACGCATGCGAAGTTGCAACTCCTGGCGCCGGCCGCTTTGGCTGGATTACTCCACAAGTGGGATCTTTTCATGAACTGTGGCAAGAGTTTTGAAAAACTGAGGCAAGAAGTTTCAGCAACTCTGACAACCTCTGAGCCCATGTCATTAACTCTGGCAATTTATGTCACTAACCTTGGCAGGAATGTCATTAATCCTGTCAACCTACACCTCTGCTGGTGGTCAAAGTCCGCGTCAAAAAGATCACCTGCAAGAACCAGTACGTCCGGCGGATGGTTCTGTTCGACGAGCCAACGATAAACCGATAGCACCCCATGAATGTCTGCCGCCGCCAGGATGCGCATGCTCGCAGTCTAAACGAGGCTTCGTCTAGAGGATCACCCGTTCGTCCCCCACTCGCCGCGTGACCCGCTCCCGATCGAGGTATTCGAGCAGAGGGATGGCGTATTTGCGCGTCACGCCGAGGAGGTCCTTGAAGGCAACCACGTTCAGCTTCGGGGTCTTGCCTTTTTGCGCGGCGACCAGCTTGCGCAGTCCGTCGAGCGCATCGCGATGGAAGACCAGATCGTCGCCCACCTTCACCAGCACCCGGTCGCGCAGCAGCAGGGTGACGATCTTCTGCGCGCGCACCTTGTCCACGGGCAGAGATGCGAGTACGTCCTTCAGCAGCGGAACCTTTAGCCCCGCGGTGGCGAACGCAGTTTCAATTTGTTTCTTCGACTCGGCTTCGTCGTCGCGCAGGACGACACCACGGCCTGCGGCGTGAATGAGTTCGCCTGCGACTACCAGTTGTTTGTCGCTTACGAGCAACTGTTCGACGCCGCGAAAGACTTCGGGGCCGATGCCGAGCTTTTCACGCAGCTCTTCGCGGCTGATGCCGGCCACCAGGGGATTAGCAGTGTGGAATGCGTCCACGGTGGCGCGCATAACAGCGCGCAGGCTGGCAACGACAACAGCGGCAAGCAGCACGTCGGAAAAGCGCAGCACCTTCTTCGCATTTGCCAGTTCCGCTGCAAAAGATTCCACTTTAGACCGAAGCCAACCGGTTTCTGCGATGGCGTCAGTGAGTGAGAGACCGTCTGCTCCGCGGCGTTCGATACGAGCCAGCAGGATGTCAGGAGCATCGGACTTGTCGAGCGTCTGCAAGAAGGCTACGCGCTCGGCTGACTTTGAAGGCCGTTGGGCCTGCCCGTCATGGCCAAGCCTCGCGGGCTGATCTATTGAAGGAGCGGTATCGGCACCCTTCGACAAGCTCAGGGGAGGCTTGAATTCGTGCCCTGATACAAGACCTTGCGGGAAGGAGGCTTTCAGCGCCCATCTTTTACGAGGAGCGGGCTCCAATGCATCCAGCACTGCCCCGCCGCCAATGGTGATGACCGGGGAAAACTGGCGCACGATGAAGCGGTCCCCCGGCAGCAACAGCAACGGGTCGTCCAGCTTGAGCCGCGCCAGTCCCGACTGCCCCGGCTGCAACTGCTTCGCGCCCAGCAGGCTCACCTCGGCAATAGTCTCCGCCGTGTATACGTGCAGATGCACCCGCGCTCCGTCGCGCAGCAACTTCGCCGATGGCAGCAGATTGAGGTTCACGCTCACCCGCCGGGTGGGACGGAACAGGCCTGCGGCAGTCAGCATCATGCCGCGGGCGAGGTCGGAGGTCTCAGCACCGGCGAGATTTAAGGCGGTGCGTTGACCGGCGATCGCCTGGTCTGCTGCCGCGCCGTGTACCTGTATGCCGCGCACACGCAAACGCTTGCCGGTAGGATGCACCTGCAACTCCTCGTCTTTGCGCACACTGCCAGAGATCAGCGTCCCCGTCACTACCGTGCCGAAGCCCTTCATCGAGAAGACGCGGTCGATCGGCAGCCGAAACACTGCGCTCGCATCCTTCGCCGGAACCGCCGCCGCGAGTCTTGCCAGCTCGTTGCGAAGCTCGTCGAGCCCAGCGCCGGTCTTGGCGCTCACAGCCACAATCGGCGCACTGGCCGGGTCAAGGAACGATCCCCGCAGGTACTCCGCCACTTCCAGACGCACGACTTCGAGCGTGTCTGAATCCACGAGGTCGCTCTTCGTCAGCACGGTGATGCCGCGCTGCACGGAGAGCAAGCGGCAAATGTCGAAATGCTCGCGTGTCTGCGGTTTCACCGATTCGTCGGCGGCAATCACCAGCAGCACGAGATCGATGCCGCCGATGCCCGCCAGCATATTGCGCACAAAGCGCTCGTGACCGGGCACATCCACGAAGCCCAGCCGCAGCTTTTCGCCAGAAGGCGCGGTGAGGTCGAGGTTGGCGAAGCCGATGTCGATAGTGATGCCGCGCCGTTTTTCCTCTTCGAGCCGGTCGGGATCCGTGCCGGTCAGCGCCCGCACCAGCGCGCTTTTGCCGTGGTCGATGTGCCCGGCGGTACCCACGATGACGGCTTTCATGCCACCAGTGTAAACAAGCGTTGATGGAACTTCGGTCGTAACCCGGACGAATCCCTTAGGAAGCCGCAATTATGCGAAAATAGAGCTAGAGACTTGCGGTAACCTGCCGGGTTTACTCTGGTTGCGCCGTCGAGGGGAAAGGCCTGTCGTTCCACGGGCTCGAGGGGCGCCGAAGTGGTTGAGCTCGAGCTTGCTTGATCCATACGGATGTCATCCATCGTTAGTCCGCCTAAGACCTCAACCGGCACTCCGCCCCGCGACGAGCGCCCGCCTCGGCTTCGCGCAACGGCGGATGCAAGCGGTGACATCCTCGTTCCCCACATTCTGCTCCAACTCGAAGACGACCTGGAGCGCTCCCATCGACGCGAGGCCGCCTGGATCTCGGTCGCTGTCCACCTCTTCGCAGTGATCTTCTTGTTTTTCTCGCCGAAAATGTTTCCCGGCATTCGGGGCGTGGTCATCGCCAATCCCGCCGACCTGATGCGCGACAAGCAGCTCACCTATCTGGATCTGCCTCCGGATGCGCAGACTCCGCCGAAACAGGTGCGGCCCGACGCCAGGCTGTCCGACAAGAATCGCATTGCCGAGAGCCGGCATCCATCGATTGACCAGAAGACACTAGAGGAGCTGCGCAAAGCGGGACCGCCGCATCCGCCAGGTCAACAGGTGCAACCCTCCGAGCAGGCGCAGGCTTCGCCGCAGGGCATCCAGGCGCCGCCGCAACCGACGCAGCAGGCCCTGAATATGCCTCCGGTGCAGGACCCGAAACTTGCCCTGCCGCAACCGCAGACTGAGCAGAAGCCGGTCATCGACTTTCGTGCGCTCAATCAGACCGCGGGCCAGCAGATTGCTTCGGCCGCCCGGGCCACCGGACCCAGTCGCTCGGCAGGATCTTTCGGCGGCGGAGGGGTGGGCGGCGATTACGGTTCCGGACGTGGGGGCAGCGCCCGTACGGCCGGTAATCTGGAAGTTCTTAGCGACACCCAAGGCGTGGATTTCGGGCCTTATCTCTCGCGCGTGCTGCAAGCGGTGCGGATGAACTGGTACAACATCATTCCCGAGGCCGCACGCCCGCCGCTACTGGAGCGCGGCAAAGTGTCCATCGAGTTTGCCATCCTGCCCGACGGCAAGGTCGCCGGCATGCATATCATCTCGCCCTCGGGTGATGTGTCTCTCGACCGTGCCGCCTGGGGAGGCATCACTGCCTCCAATCCCTTCGCGCCCTTGCCCAGCGAGTTCCATGGGCCGTACCTGGCGTTGCGCTTTCATTTCTACTACAACCCCGCCAAAGGCGATATTCAGTAACGCTGCGCGTAGAATGGCGCTGTGATGGCCGAGCTTCCCTCATCGCGCGGTCCGGCGCAGAAGTCGGCCGAGTGGTACGAGCGGCAAAAGTCGCGCGAGCGGATCAAGCTGATCGGCCTGCTGGCAATCGCGCTACTGATTCTACTGATCGCATTCCTTCGCTTCGGAAAGACCATCCCCTGGGGCGCGCGGTGAATGGCGCCGAAGCCTCAATGTCAGCGTGATCCGCTGCTGGTGGTGATTCTCGGCCCTACGGGCTCGGGCAAGTCGGAGCTGGCTCTCCATGTCGCCGAGCAATTCTCCGGCGAAATCGTCAGTTGCGATTCGGTAGCCGTCTATCGCGACTTTGAAATAGGGACCGCCAAGCCTTCGCGCGCCGACCGCGCGCGCGTCCCGCACCACCTCATCGACGTCGCCGCGCCCGGCGATCCCTTCACGGCCGGAGAATACGCCCGCCAGGCCCGCGTGGTGCTCCACGCGACCGTAGAGCGTGGGCACCTTCCCATCGTGGTTGGAGGAACGGGCCTCTACCTGCGCGCCCTGCTGGAAGGTCTGTTTCCCGGCCCGCAGCGCTCCGAGGAACTCCGCGAGCGCTTGCGGTCCCGGGCCAGCGAGCGCGGCTCCGGATATTTGCATCGACTGTTGCGCCGGCTCGATCCCGCGGCCGCAGCGAAGATCCACGCCAACGATGCGCCCAAGCTGGTTCGCGCCATCGAAGTCTGCATCGCCTCACGCGGGCCGATGAGCGAGCTTTTGCGCGAACGTGGCCGCGATCCCATAAGAGGTTTCCGCATCCTGCGCCTCGGCCTGAATCCACCGCGCGAGCAACTCTACGTGCGCATCAACCGGCGCGCCGTGCAAATGTTCGCCGAAGGTCTTATCGCGGAAACGCAATCGCTCCTGCAGCGCTTCGGCGACACCCGCACCATCACGCCCATCCACTCTCTCGGCTACCAGCAAGCGCTGCAATTCCTTCGTGGCGAACTGACGCTCGAACGGGCCATTGCTGCGGTTCAGCAAGGACATCGCAATTACGCCAAGCGACAGATGACCTGGTTCCGCCGTGAGCCCGATGTCATCTGGCTCGAAGGCTTCGGAGACGACCCTACCACTCACGCCCAAGCGGGCACAATCATCGAAATGTCAACCTGAGAGGAGTCGAAGGACCGCAACTCGCACGGGTGCAAGTTCGAGCGGCGCATCGAGGGCCGTTGGGGCGAGGATTCGAAACTTGAAACTCGAAACTGATGTTCGTGCTATCGTCGTTGGTGATGTTCCGCAGCGTCGTCGTTCTGTCGTTCGTAATCGTTTCCATCGTTACGCTGCCTGCGTTCGCCGCCAAAAAGCCCGCATTCCAGACGCCCGCCCCCATCCATCTCGACAAGGCCGGCGAAAAATGGGCACAGAAATTCCTCAAGAAGATGACGTTGGACCAGAAGGTCGGCCAGATGTTCATGATCTGGGCGCACGCCCAGTTCCTTAACATCGACAGCCGCGAGTACATTACCCTGCGCGACACCATGCGCAAGTATCATCTTGGCGGCTTCGGGCTCACCGTCGAATACGAAGACGGCTTGCTCTTCAAAAACGAGCCGCTCGAAGCGGCGATGATAACCAACCAGTTGCAAAGGGACTCCGAGTTGCCGTTGCTGTTCGGCGCTGATTTCGAGCGCGGGTTGGGCATGCGGCTCAATGAGGTGACGAGTTTCCCGCACGCCATGGCATTCGGTGCCACCGGGTTCCCGGAGTTTGCCCGCCGCGCGGGACGCATCACCGCCATGGAGGCGCGCGCCATCGGGGTGCAGTGGAACTGGTTTCCCGACGTGGACGTCAACTCCAACCCGGACAACCCGGTCATCAACACGCGCTCGTACGGCGAAGATCCCGCGCTGGTGGGCCAGATGGCAGCAGCCTACATTGAGGGCGCGCATGAGTTCGGGATGCTGACCACGGCCAAGCATTTTCCCGGACACGGCGACACGGACACAGATTCTCATCTCTCGGTTCCGGTCGTCGAAGTGGACCAACAACACCTGGACAGCATTGAGCTGCCGCCCTTCGAGGCCGCCATCAAGGCGGGGGTCGATGCCGTGCTGGTGGCGCATGTCGCCGTCCCGGCCCTCGATCCCGACCCCAAGCACGTGGCTTCGATCTCGCCAACCATCATCGGCGGATTATTGCGGCAACAGATGGGTTTCCAAGGGCTGATCGTCACGGACGCGCTGCAGATGAACGTGCTGATGAAGCTCTTTCCCGACGGTGGCGCCTCGGCCTCGGCCCGCGCAGCGGTTGAGGCGGTGAAGGCGGGCAACGACGTGCTGCTCATTCCCGCGGACCTCGACGCGGCTTACAATGGCGTGCTCAACGCGGTGCGCAGCGGCGAGATTCCCGAATCGCGCATCGACCAGTCGGTGCTCAAGATACTGCGCGCCAAGGCGTCGGTGGGCCTCAACCAGGCGAAATTGGTGGACATCAATGCGGTAAACCGGATCGTTGCCAAGCCCGAAAGCCTGCAGGCGGCGCAATGGATTGCCGATCGCTCGGTGACTCTCGTCCTCGACAACCAGCAAGTCCTGCCTCTGCAACCGACTCGGCGGGGAACCAACCCGGCGCCGGCCGCGTATCAGAGCACAGGGGACGCGAGCGGCCGGGTACTGCTGCTGATCGTCAGCGACGACAGCCGCTCTGACTCCGGGCGCCTACTGGACGAGGAGATGCGGCGGCGAATTCCCCAGGCGCGGGTGATGTACGTGGATACCCGTACCGCCGCCGGCATGACGCCGTCAGTATTCGCTGCGGTGGAGAAGGCGGCGAAAGTCATCGTGGCGATCTACGAGGTGCCGGTGTCAGGCAAGGTTGTCGCCGGGACGCCGGGCAACGGCAATAACGTTGCAGTGCAGAGCCCCGCGGCGGCATTACTGCAGAGAGTGTTGGAGTCGGCCGCCGGCAAGACTGCTGTTGTGAGCTTGGGAAGCCCATATGTGATATCGCAGTTTCCCGAAGCGCAAACGTACTTATGCACATTCTCGAACGTCAAGGATTCCGAGATGAGTGCGGTCAAAGCGATGTTCGGCGAAATACCCACGACGGGGCACATGCCGGTTACGATTCCCAACATCGCCCAGCGCGGCGCGGGGCTCGACCGCCCCGCTCAACGCTCCATGGGAGGTTCGCAATGAAGTCCCTTATACGCATGGCATCAGCAACGCTTGCGGCCGTTGCCCTGGTCGCCTTTCTGTCCGCCTGCTCCATCAAGGTGGACGACAAAGACAAAGAAGCCAAGAAGGTGGACATTCAGACCCCGCTGGCAGATCTAAAAGTCGATACCAGCGCGGCCTCCACCGACAACGGCATCCCCGTTTATCCCGGTGCTACGCCCAGGCCCGACGAGGGCGGCGATAAGCACCGCGCCAACGTCAACATCGGGGCCATGGGCTTTGGTATCAAGGTCATCGCCGCCGAATACGTTACCCCCGACTCGCCGGATAAGGTGAAGGCGTTTTATCTCGACAAACTCAAGAAGTTTGGCAACGTCCTCGAATGCAAAGGCACCGGCGGAGACCATGGTTCCAAGGGCGATTGGAACGACAACGAGGCCGACCAGCCCGTTACCTGTGGCGACACCCGCGGCGACGGCTGGGAGCTCAAGACCGGAACCAATCACAATCAGCACCTGGTCGCTATCAAGCCTGATGGCTCGGGCACTCGCTTCGGCACGGTGCTTGTCCAGATCCACGGCAAGGAGGGCACCTTATAGGTACCCCGGAATTGCGAAACTCGGAATTCGAAAGTGACGACCGCATTCTGTTCCAGGGCGGAGTGCGATAGTAGTGACTCGACTTTCCTGTCTCTCATTTCCTGCCACATCCCCAACCCGCCCCGCATCTAAAAGCTCGTAACTAGCGATTGCGCCTACTTCGAGGTTTCATCGCGTTCGAGTCGGCTTTTAAGGCGAACGCAGATTCAAGATGAGACCTAAGGAGTAGACAAAATGACTCGATCTCGTTGTTTGGTTCTGTTGGGCTTGATGATCGTTGCCACGGCCCTGTGCTCATCGGGTGAGGTGCTTATTTCCGTTGCAATCGGCCCTCCCGCGCTCCCCGTATATTCCCAACCAAATTGTCCTGCGCCGGGCTATATCTGGGTCCCGGGTTATTGGGCATGGAGTCCTGACGGGTACTACTGGGTGCCCGGAACCTGGGCGCTGCCGCCTGACCCCGGATTGCTATGGACCCCCGGCTATTGGGGCTTTTCGGCGGGCTTGTACTATTGGCACCCCGGCTACTGGGGACCGGTGGTTGGCTTCTATGGCGGGATTGACTACGGATATGGCTATCCGGGCCACGGCTATTACGGCGGATACTGGCGCGACCACCATTTCTATTACAACCGCGCGGTCAATCACGTAGACGTTAACAACGTGCATTACGTTTATGACCGGACCGTCGTGAATAACGTGAACGTCAGACGCACCAGCTATAACGGGGGACCTGGCGGGATCCAGGCGCGTCCGACATCAGCCCAGTTGGCGGCCGAGCGGGAACATCACATGGCCGCAACCTCAGCGCAGTTCCAGCATGAGCAGGCCGCCCGCAATGACCGCGCTCAGTTTGCCTCGGTCAACCGCGGCAAACCAGAGGTGATGGCGACACCCCAGCCCGGAGCCTTCAACGCGCACGAGAGGACCCAGGCGAGCCACGCCGCAGTGAACAGGCACGAACCAGCCCCCAACGCGGCGAAAAATGGCAAGCCGGTGACGCGTCCTCCGCAGGCAAACCATCCGCAGGAGCGGGCGCAAGCGAATGTGGAGCAGCCACCGCACGGCAACCATCCGCAGGAGCGGGCGCAGCAAAGCGTACCTCGTCCTCCGCAGGAACATCATCAGCAGGCGCAAACAAATGTCTCGCACCTCCCGCAACAGAACCATGAGCAGCAGGCGAGGCAGGTCAACCATCCGTCTCATCAGGCTGGTCCGGAGCAGCACGCTGGGGCCCGGCCGCCGGCTCCCCATCAGGTGGAGCCGCCTCGCGAGATGGCTGCGCATCGGCCGCCTTCCAAGGGCCACGAAGACAACCGTCCCCGGTAACGCTTGTTAAGGCATATCCCCGCGCAAGCAGGTTCGGCTTGGGCGGGGAAGCCAACGGCTGGTGCTCCAGGTTCGCGCCGTTCTTCGGCGCTAACCTGGGATACCCAGTTCCGACCACTAATCACCGCCCCCTTGCTCCTGCCGTGCAACTCCTGTAACTTCAACCCTCGTGGAACATCCCTGCTACAAGTGCCAGACTTCGATCGACGAAAGCCTTCCGTTCTGTCCGCATTGCGGCGCTCCGCAGATTCGCGTTGCCTCGTCGGACGACGATGCATCGCAACCGGTGCCGCTCGCGTCCGAGGCCACTCCGCAAGTCGGTCCACCGGCAGGGTGGACTGTCGCTCCACCCGTGTACCATCCTTATGCCATCCAATGGGAGCTGGCGTGGAAGGGCGCACTTCTATCTGGCTTGATCGCCGCCGTCCTCACGGCTGTGCCGGTGGTCGGCTTGGGCTGCTGTTTGTGGCTTCTCGGGGCGGGTGCTCTCGCCGTCGCACTGTACCAGCGCCGCATCCCCAGCGCGATCGTCACCCCTGGGATGGGCATGCGCATCGGCGCGGTGGCCGGTGCTATCGGCTTCGTGGCCACGACCATCTGGAGCGTCTTCCGCTTCGCCACCAGCAGCCAGGAGTTCCGTAGCGCGATGCAGGAGCAGATGGAGAAATCCATCGCCAGTAATCCCGATCCCCGCGCGCAGGACATCATGCGCCAGTTCATGAACACGCTGAACACTCCGGAGGGCCTCGCCACGTTCTTCGTGATCGTGATCGTCATCATGGCCATCGTTTTCGTGGTCTTGGGCGCTGCCGGAGGCGCCATCGGCGCGTCGATGTTCGCCCGTCGGCGCAACCTGCGGTAGATCCCGCAACGGATTCCAGACGGGAGGCCGAGTGCTCCAGCCCCATCAGCCGCGCCACCGGATGATCGGCTGGGATGTGGGCGCCTCTCTGGGTTGCGCGCCTTTGTGCAAGGCGCTGACTGACCTATGACCTTGGCGCAGCTGCCAACTGCGGGTTCGAACTTGCCCACGCGATGAGTGTGCGGTAACTTGTCTCCTCGGACTCAAGCCTATGCCTCTCATCTCCCGTCGCCACTTTCTCTCTGCCTCCGCGCGCACTGCGGCCGCCCTCACTGCCGGATCGTTTTTCGTAATCGAAGCCGCCGAGTCACAAACGGCAAACGCCGGACTCACGCCTACCGACCGGACCCTCGACCAGTTCATCGAGTCCTACATGAAGGCGATGAACTCCCCGGGGCTCACTCTGGGGACAGCAAACCGCGCGGGCACGGTGCGTATCGCCAGTTATGGCCTCAGCAATCCCGGCCTCAAACAGCCGGTCGAGCCGAACATGCTGTTTCACATTGGCTCTATCACCAAGTCTTTTGTTGCGTTGGTGATCCTGCAGCTGCACGAGGAAGGAAGGCTGGACTTGCACAAGCCGGTGCTCGACTACCTTCCGTGGCTGCCCATCGTCACCACTTACGGAGCGGTGTCCGCCCATGACCTACTGACGCATACATCCGGTCTGCCGAATCCAGATTCGCCATTTCCCTCCGACCCGTCCACCCGCTACCGCCAGGCATGGAAACCCGGCGAGCGCTTCTACTATTGCAATCTTGGCTTCAGCATCCTTGGACACCTCATCGCGGCGCTCGACGGGCGCAGTTGGGCCGCCAGCGTTAAGGCGCGCATACTCAATCCCGTCGGAATGAACGAGACCGCGCCGGTCATCACCAACTCCATCCGTCCCCGCACTGCCGAAAGTTGGGTGCCGTATTTCGAAGATCGACCCTATCCGCGATTCGGACGCCTCGCGGCGGCAGCCAACTTGCAATTTGACCACGCCGCCGGCAGCATCGCCTCCACGGCCGCCGACATGACGCTGTACATGCAGATGCTGCTCAACCGCGGGCAGGCGCCGCGTGCGCGCATAGTGTCGCCCGAGAGCTTCGCCCTGATGTCGAAACCGTGGATCACTGCGGCCGAGTTCGGACCCAACGCGTACTACGGCTATGGCATCGCCGTCGAGACGGTGGACGGCCGCACCATTCTCCGCCACACCGGCGGAATGGCCTCGTTCATGTCGGCCCTATATCTCGACCTCGATGCCGGAGGTGGCGCCTTCTCTTCCATCAACGCGCAACAGGGGTACCGTCCCACTCCGGTGTCACAATACGCGGTAAAACTCATGGCAGCCGCCGCCGCAGGCAAACCCGCGCCCGCCGCACCCGAAATTACTGACCCGACCGTCGTCAAGGACGCCGCCGATTTCGTTGGGGCATACTCCTCGACTGACGGCAAGACCATCGAAATCACCGGCGACGGCAAGCTGTTCGCCTCGGTCGAGGGAAAAAAGATCCAACTGGAGCGCGGATCCGGCGATTCCTTCCAGGCCGTCGATCCCGAACTTACTCGGTACAGCTTCCTCTTCGGCCGCGGCAAAGGCGAAACCGACCAGCAAGGCGACAAGCAGAAGGCCAAGCCCGGCCCCGTCGTCGAACTCATGCACGGCAGTGGCTGGTACACGAACGCGCGATACACGGGGCCGAAGACCTTCTCCGTACCTACCGAGTATGCTGCTTTTACCGGAACCTATCTCGGAGCCGGTGGCTTCGAAGGTGAACAAGCCGAGATTGCCATCGTGAAGGGCCAACTATGGGTGGTGGGTGAATCACCGCTGGAGCGTGTCGGCGAAAACGAATTTCGCCCGACGGAAGATGCCCCCAATCCCGAGAGGGCGGAGTTCCATTTCATCGTGAACGGCAAAGCGCGGCGACTGAAGTTCACGGGGGCTGACTTCGTCCGGTTCGAGGGTGATTGAAAGAAGGGCTTGCTGTGCTAGCATTTGCGGGAATCCCTGCTGCTCGGCTTCGCGTTCCCATTTTCCTGGCGGAGGTACGTGTTCGCAATGGTCGATCAGGACGAGACCGTGGACTTGAACCAACAAATGTTGGAAGACGAGGTCCGGGATCCGCGATTCAGAGAGTTTTTCGTCGATCCCTGGTCCGATGAAACCCGCAGCACAAGGCGAAACCTGCTGATTCTGGGCATCGTCGGAATCACAATGGCTGCGGCGAAGATCTATCCAACGTCCATTGACGCTCTTGGGTTGCACACGCAGGGAATCAACCCGTCTGCCCTTTTGATCGTTCTGGCGGTTGTAGTCGCTTATCTAACTCTCACCTATGTGCTCTATGTTTACACCGACTTGATGGGTAAGTATGGTGCGAGGAGCATTTCAGTTAGTTCGCCGCAGATTATTGAGCCGAACTCCCAACCCGCTGATCGGGCGGACTATAGCGAGGTTTCCGACACCAGGGACGATTCGTCAATGGAAACGACCGCTACAGAGCCCGACTCGGAGGTGTCAGACGCAGTTGCAGGGACCCAGTTGATCGAAGTGGACGATCAAATTCAGGAACTCCGTAACTTCAAGCGGAAGCTCGCATCCGTTCAGGTCGTCCGATTGTGTGCCGACGCGTTAATCCCCTTGTTGACAGGAGTCGTGTCTGTGACTGCTCTTCTCTGGAGAGCATGGAGACTATGAAATCATCCCCGGAGCGATTATTTCTTGCGGAGAACCTGCTCGGCCGGAGGACCGCCGCGGTTTGAATCGAGCCTCGAGCTTGAATCATCGCAGTTGCACTTTTCAATCCACTCCGATTTGCCCGTCCCCATGCCCATTGCGTATCATCCCTACGAATGTCCAAAGCTGGCGATCGGCCCGATCATCTTCGCGAGAAGGGGCAGCTTATGTCTGCCTCCGAGATCGAGCGCACCATCGTTCGTCTCGCTCACGAAATCGTCGAGAAGAACAATGGCGCTGACAATCTCGGTCTCGTCGGCATCAAGCGCCGTGGTGTTCCGCTCGCCGAGCGCCTCGCCAAGATCCTCTGCCGGATCGAAAAAATGGATGTTCCGGTCGGCACTCTCGACATCACCCTCTATCGCGACGACCTCTCCACGGTTGGCCATCGTCCCGAAGTACGCCCCAGAGCCATGGAGTTCGACATCCAGGACAAAAACATCATTCTGGTGGACGACGTGCTTTACACCGGACGCACCACGCGTGCCGCGCTCGACGCCCTCTTCGATCACGGACGCCCGCGCCGCATCCAACTTCTGGTGCTCATCGATCGCGGCCATCGCGAGCTTCCCATCGAGGCCGGATTCGTCGGCCGCAAGGTGCAGACCACCGACAACGAAATCATCGAAGTAAAATTCCAGGAAACCGACGGCGCCGAAAAGGTGCTGATGGTCGAGCGTCTCGCCGAGGGGCAATGAAGCCGCGCGCGCGTTCGCTCCTGGGCACCGACCAACTCACTGTTTCCGAAATTGAAGCCGTTTTGAAGCTGGCGCGGCGCATGGATCCCAAGCGCCCGCCGCAGCTCCTGCGCGGCAAGCGCGTGGTGCTGCTCTTCTACGAACCGTCCACCCGCACCCGCACCTCGTTCGAGTTCGCCGCCAAAGCACTTGGCGCAACCACCACGCTCATCACCGCTGCTTCCTCCAGCATCGAGAAGGGGGAGTCGCTCATCGACACGGGATGGACGGTCACCTCGCTCGGCGCCGATGTCATTGTGATGCGCCATCCCAATAGCGGCGCGCCGTACCTGCTCTCGCGCTTCATTCCTGTACCCATCGTGAATGCCGGTGACGGCCTTCACCAGCATCCTTCGCAAGCGCTGCTCGACGCGCTCACCATCACCAACCACAAGAAGCGGCTCAAGGGACTGCGGGTCGTCATCGTCGGCGATGTCTTTCACAGCCGCGTGGCCCGCTCCAACGCGATTCTGCTCTCGAAGTTCGGCGCCGAAGTCATCTTCTGCGGTCCACCCGATCTCGTGCCGGACGCCTCCGCTACCATCGCTCCCGGCGTCATCGCCTGTCACGATCTTGACGCCGCCTTGCGCGACGCCGACGTTGTTATGTCGCTGCGCATCCAGAAGGAGCGCCTGGCCGGGAAGCAGATCGGCCTCGAGGAATACATCGCGAAGTTTCAGGTGACGCCGCAGCGCATGAAGCGGGCCAAGCCCGACGCTATCGTCATGCATCCCGGACCCATCGTGCGCGGCCTCGAGCTCGCCAACGAAGTCGCCGACGGCGCGCAGTCCTGCGTACACGAACAGGTCGCCAACGGAGTGAAAACGCGTATGGCCATTCTGGCAAGCGTACTGAAGGGGGCGCGATGAGCATGGAACCGTTACTTGTCGCCGGCGGCCGCGTCATCGATCCCTCCAGCGGCATTGACCGCGACATGGACGTTCTGCTCCGCGACGGACGGGTCGCTGAGTTGACTGCGCCCGGCGTGCTGAAGCCTCAAGGTCGCGCGGTCCTTCCCGCCAAGGGCTGCATCGTCGCTCCCGGGCTTATCGATTTGCACGTGCATCTGCGCGAGCCCGGCCAGTCGCACAAGGAGACCATCGCGACAGGCACGGCGTGTGCTGCGGCCGGCGGATTCACCGCTGTTTGCGCCATGCCCAACACCAGCCCGGTGAACGACTCGGTCGAGATCACCCGCTGGATGCAGGCTCCCGAGCGCGAAGCCATGGTGCGGCTGTTTCCCATCGCGGCCGCAACCGTCGGCAGCCTGGGCGAGAAGCTCACCGACTACGCCGCGCTGCAAAAGGCGGGAGCGGTCGCCGTCAGCGACGACGGCAGGCCCATCCTCGAAGACGCCATCATGCACGACGCCCTGCGCCTCGGCGCGCGCCTCAAACTGCCCGTAGTGCAGCACGCCGAGGACACGCACCGCACCGCCGGATGTTCCATGAACCTTGGGCCCACGTCCTTCCGCCTCGGTCTGCGCGGCATGCCCAACGCCGCCGAGTCTGACATTGTCAGACGCGACGTCGCCCTCGCGCGCGAAACCGGCGCGCACATCCACGTTGCTCACATCTCCACCACCGAAGCCATGGAAGCCGTGCGCCAGGCGAAGAAATCCGGCATTCACGCCACCGCCGAGATCACGCCGCACCACTTCACCCTGATCGACGAGAACGTCGGCGAGTTCGACAGCCACTGCAAGATGAACCCGCCGCTGCGCTCGGCCGCCGACCGCGACGCCATGATCGCGGGCATCGCCGACGGCACCATCGACGCCATCGCCACGGATCACGCGCCGCACGCCTTCCACGAAAAGCAGGTCGAGTTCGAGCGCGCCTCGTTCGGCATCATCGGCCTGGAAACCGCACTGCCCATTGCCATCACCGTGCTGCATCACCACTTCAAGCTGCCGCTGTGGCGCATCGTCGAGCTGCTGTCGTCGGGCCCCGCGCGCGTTTTCGGCCTCGAAGGATTGGGCACGCTCGCACCCGGAGCGCACGCCGATGTGACCATCTTCGACCCGGCAAAGAAATGGACGTACGACGCCTCGCATTCGCGCTCCAAATCACGCAATACGCCTTACGACGGCTGGAGCTTCACCGGCAAGGTCATCGCTACCATCGTCGCCGGCAGAGTCGTCTACGAAGGCTGAGTTGGACCTGGCCGTTAGAACTGCGTCATGGCTTCCCCTAAGTTCTGTGCTCCAACGAATCCTGCCGCGGGCCAAATTTCACTTGTCTCGCCAGCGCCACTTTGGTGTAGAGTGTCTCCTGCTTTTGGGCCCCGAAAAAACAACTCATTGTGAGAAGGAGCCGAACCATGTTGTCGAAACGATTGCTGTATCGAACCGTTGTTCTGACAGTGGCAGTGGTCTGCACGTGCGCTACAGTCCAAGCTGGAAATGGTAACAACAATTGCAAGAGTCTGCCCGACTACAACGCGCTGAAAGCCGCACTGGCAGCGGCCACGGCCACGGAAACCAGCGGCCTCAACAATCAAATGTGGGGCGTCATCGTCGATCGCGATGGCGTGGTGTGCGCGGTCGCCTTTTCCGGCGTGAATCGCGGAGCGCAGTGGCCGGGCAGCCGCGCCATCGCTGCCCAGAAAGCGAACACCGCGAACGCCTTCAGCCTCGACTCGTCCTCCTTCAGCGGAGGCTCCGGACAGGCCAGCGGTCTCGCGCTGTCCACGGCGAATCTGTATTCCGCCGTGCAACCCGGAGGCAGCCTCTATGGCCTGCAGCACAGCAACCCAGTCGATCCACAGGAGGCCTATGACGGGCCGTCGGACCAGATCGGCACCTCCCACGATCCGATGGTGGGAAACAAAGTCGGCGGCGTCAACGTCTTCGGCGGAGGACTTGGCCTGTACGGCCCCGGCAAGGTGCTGGTGGGCGGAGTTGGAGTCAGCGGTGACACATCCTGCGCCGACCACAACATCGCCTGGCGAGTACGCCACAACCTGGGACTCGACCATCTGTCCGGCGTCGGCGGCGTCTCCGGCGATCCCGCACGTCCCGATAACATCATTTTCGATATCACACCCAATCCGTATGGCGGCACTGGTCTCAGCGCCGGCGGATTCGGCCATCCCACTTGCATCACTACATTTGGTTCGAACACTCTGCCGCCGGTTCAACCGTAGGGTTTCTCACTTGACCTGGACTTCGGGGTGCTACGGTCTCGCGCTCGGTTCTCTGCGCGCCATGCCGGAGCACCTCGCGCGGGGGTGCATTCGCCGCGCCGACGAAAGCACGTGCAGACCTCGGCGCGTTTACTTAGGCTTCTTCTTGCCGAACAGCCCGCCCAAGCCAGTGGTCGCCTGCGACTTCACGGCTCCGGTGATTGCTGAGGCCGCCATGGCCCCGACATTGGGAACGAACTTCGGGTCCGAGGTCGTGCCCTGAATGGCGAATGGTACCTTGGTCGCTCCGCCGCCGCTGGTGTGTTGCAAGCCCGGGATATTTCCCATTGCTCCCGAGGAACTCAGGGTGGCCACCATGTTGAAGTTCAACGCGCCGGAATTGCTCACCGTGCCGGAGCCAGTCACCTCTCCGATCGCCGGAACCACGGCGTCAATGGAATTCGCTTGAATGCCTTCCGGGGCGACCCGCACGTTGGCGGTGAACTTCTGGATGCTGGTGTCTTTGCTGCCGCCGCCTCCCGTCAGTTTGGTGACGGCCGACATGGCGGAGCCGAGATCATAGCCGGCCAACTGCGCGTTGAATAGTCCGACATTGCCCGCAGTCACCGCCTTGTCGGCTGGGCCCAGGATGGTCAGGTTCGCGCTGGCCGTGCCGCTCTGGAGCGAAGAGCCCTTCGGCAACACCACTCCGAACGCCGGCAACGCTGCTTCCAGGTCCGTGACCGGCAAGCCCTGCCCGTTGGCTTTCATATTCAGCATGGTTGTGCCGCTGCGTTGTTCGAACGTGCCCGACAGTTGCACCGTGGCTTTACCGATCTTGATGGCCCCCTGCGTCAGCGTGCCGGTGCTGTTGGCAAGGTTGTAATCGATTGCAAAATCCACGACCACGGGAACGCCGGCCGGCGCTCCGCCCTTCGCCAGTTGCAGCTTGGCGAACGTTGCGTTGCCTTGTGCGGTCGCGACGCCGCCCTTGGAAGAGAGACTGTTCGTGACATCGACGAGGCCGGAAATTCCAGTGCTGGGATCGACAAATCCCGTCTTGGCAAGATCCAGTGACTTGATCGCGACCTTCGCATCCAGAGGAGTCAGGCTGGAGTCCGCGGCATTTACAGGACCCACCTTGCCTTCCAGCTTAAAGGTACCGCCGCCGGGCAGCTCGGCGGACACTTCGACGGGAAACTGCGACTTGAAGGAGACGTTTGATGCTTCCAGGTCCACCTTTTCATACACGCTGGGCTTGGATCCTCCCGAGGAAATAGTGGCCCGCCCGTCCTTGAGTTGCAGCTTGGCCACCTGAAGTTCGGAAACCCCCTGAGGCGCGCTCTTCGCCTGGTTCGGCGGAGCACCGGAGTTTCCGCCCAGGCTGGCGAAGTTCCACTGTCCCTGCTGGTTCCGCACCAGGCTGAGTTCCGGATTCTCGATCGTCAGGCCGGTAACATTGAGCGCTTTCGACGTGATCAGGGGCCACATCTCCACTCCCACCCGGAAGGACTTCGCGCTCAGGAAGGGAGTGTTGCCGAATCGGGGATCGTCGGCAATCGCCAGATTTGAGGCTGTGAGTGACCCTGAGAAGATCGACAGGCTCAAGTCTCCAACCTGCACCTTGCGGCCCAGGGCCGCGGTGAGTTGACCTTCGATCATCGGACGGAACGTGTTGGCATTGATGAAGAAGGGAAGGGCCAATAAAATGACGATCACGACTCCGACGGCGATGAGTGCGTAACGAAATATTTTCTTCTTGTCCATAAGGAGCCCCCTCGGTCGCCACCTAAATGTCGAACGCTCTGAGCGTAAATCATGCGGTTCTGCGCGTAAACGCCGAGCCTGGGAGTGGACCACCGCAGGATCGTGGTGAGCGGGGAACGGGCTTCGTGATTACATGAGTCTGACACCGCATGTTCGGGCGCGTCGGCTACAATGTCCCGATTCACAACTGCCCTCCCAACTCACCTACCAGGAACAATCGTGACCGTCGAACGGGAACTGGGAAACACGGGAAAGAAGACCACGACGCTGGTGCTCACCGCCTTGGGTGGATTTGTTGATGCCGTCGGCTACATCGCGTTGTACCAGGTTTTTACCGCGAACATGAGCGGCAACAGCGTGCACGTGGGAATGTATCTGGGCCAGGCGGACCTCATAAACTTGATACGGCCGGTGTGCGCGATTGGTGCATACGCCGTTGGGGTGATCAGTACACGCATAGTCATGGAGATCGGCGCACGCGCCAACTTCCGCCCCATTGCCACCTGCACGCTAGCCGCCGAGGCGCTGCTGCTGGTGGTGTTTGCGCGGGCGACTCCGGCGATGCATCTCGGGCAGATTGTTGACATGCAATCACCTGGATACTTCGCCCTGGTTGCGATCCTGGCGTTTGCCATGGGCGTGCAGACCGCTACCCTTACGCACATCGGTCCCCTGACGGTGTACACGACGTTCGTCACCGGAACCCTGACCAAAGCCTCCGAATCGTTCGCCCGCTTTTTGTTCTGGCTATGGGACCGCTTGCGGGCCGCCCATCCGAGCACCTCGGGTCTGCTGGGAAGCGCGGTGCAGCAACGCGATGCCCAGGATGCGCTCTTTCTTTCAGGTGTGTGGTGCTGCTATGTGGCGGGGGCCGCACTGGGCACAGCCGCCAAGGGCCGATGGGAGCTACGTGCGCTATACCTGCCGGTCGGCGTTCTGATGGTGTTCGTGATGCTTGATTTCTTTCGCCCCATGGGCGTCGAGGAAGTACAACATCAGCGAGATTCGTCTCCGGGATAGCCCTGGGCCGAGGACTTGGCGGTATGGCCTACCGCGCCATGATCGCCGCACGGGCAGGAGCGGTCGCTGCAAACGGCACTTTCCAACGGAAGCGTCCCATTAAGAATTGCAGGAGCTTGGTGGTGAGGGCAAAGCTGAGCGAGCCAATCATCAGTGGAGAGATACTCGTGCGCGCCCGGGGTGAAAGCCTGATCGGACAGGCACCGAAATCAACTTGAGTCGGTACCCAACCGGAGGGCGGTGTGCTGTCCCCTGGCCGGCTTGCAGAGCGAAGCCGGAGTGCAGTTGGGGTACGGATACCTGTCGCTCGTCACAGACAGTCACCCGCCAAGGCGGTTAGACTCCGTGCAGCGGTTGGATCACTCATCTCCCGATCACGCGGAGGGCGCCCATGGATCACTCGCAGCCCCGCTTCCTTCCACTGGCTGCCAAGACGATCGTTTGCCACACGCTCACTTATTTTGTGATGGGAGCACTGGCGGCCCATTATCTTCATTATGCGGAGTTGTTTGCCAAGCCGGACTCGGGCATGCGGCCCATCACGAGTCCGTGGGTGATGGCGGGGCCATGGTTCCAGCCAGTGCGCGGGTTGGTCTTTGCATCAGTCTTCTATTTGCTGCGAGCCTGCCTGTTCGGCAGGAAACACGGCTGGCTGATCATGGCGTGGATTCTCATCGCAATCGGTATTCTGTCCACGTTCGGACCGGCGTCGGGATCGATCGAAGGCATGATCTATACTCCGGTGCCGATTCGGTTCCAGCTTAGGGGCTGGCTGGAAGTGGTGCCGCAGGCCCTGCTACTCTCCGCGCTGTTGTGCTACTGGGTCAATCATGCGGAGAAAAAATGGCTGAACTGGATGCTCGGCATTCTTTTTTTCGTCATGATGGCCATGCCGATTCTGGGCTTCCTGGTACGCAAGGGATAGGAAGATGGGCATCTGCCGTGAAAAATGGCTTTTCGGAATAGACGGGCCGATCCGCAATGATTGCTGACGCTCATGCGGTCGCCATGTTTCGCGAGCAGGTTCCTAGCCTCATTATCGGCACAAGCTTCGTTATTCTCGGACTGGTGGCTTTGGCCGTGGCCACGATCCGTCGCCGCGCCGGTGGGGTGCGGGCTGTCTTCTGGTTGGGAATCTGGGTTGCCGTCTTCGGCATCCAGCGACTGATCAACTCTGACTCATTCGTCGCCGTCCTCCCGCGCTGGCAGCAGGCGTGTGTCCCCTACATGCACGCCTTTGCCACCTATTTCATGCTGGTCTTGGCCTCACTCACGTTTCGCGAACTCACCCTGGGATGGGTGCGCCGGGTCCTGACCATGGTTGCTTCGATGGGCCTTCTCATTGCCGTCGTGGGCATCGGCATTTTTGTCCGGACCGGTGAAGAATACAGGCTCGCAACCTACGACCAGATTCTCGCCAGCGCGACTCTCGCCTTGTTTTTGCCCGTGATTGTTGTGCCCAGTCTGGGTCAAAAATACGTGGTGCTGCAAAATCGGGGATTGTTGCTATTCGGCTCGCTGGTGTTTGCCGTGGAGGCCCTTTACGTCAACGTGGTTCGCCCCTTCGGACTCCGGATTGACAGCGTCTGGGATGATCTCGCCTTCGCCACCTACATCTTCTCCCTGGGCTATGTTGCGATGCAGCGGGTCTATGCCAGCGAGCGTCGCCTATCGTCGATCGAGAACGAGCTTGCCATCGCCCGACAGCTACAGTTCTCGATTCTGCCCACCACCACGCCCGAAGTCCGCAATCTCCGCATCGCCGCCGTCTACGAACCCATGACTGCGGTGGCCGGGGACTTCTACGAATATCTGGCGGCGGATGAATGCCGTGCGGGATTTCTGGTCGCCGACGTCTCCGGCCACGGCGTTCCCGCCGCACTCATTGCTGCAATGATCAAAGTTGCCGCGCAATCGGTTACCGCACTTGTCAGCGATCCAGCGGAACTGCTGCGCCGCCTGAGAGAAATCCTGTCAAAGCAGTTGCAGGGACAGTTCGTCTCCGCCGCCTATCTGTGGATTGACGTTGAAGGCCGCAGCGCGCGGTATTCTGCTGCGGGACACCCGCCGCTTTTGTACTGGCGTGCGGCAGACAACACCCTGGCCCGCGTCGAAAGCAACGGCTTGCTCTTCGGCGTTCCCTTCGAATCCGCCTATCCCGTGCGCGAGATTCCCTTCGCCTCCGGCGACCGCTTCCTGCTGTACACCGACGGTTTGAGCGAGCCTGAAAACGCGCAGGGCGAGCCGTTCGGCGACCGCAAGCTGGAGCAGATTCTTCACGACAACGCGGCACGCCCCGCCGCGGAACTGTCGCTGCTTCTGCTGGACGAAGTCCGCGCCTGGCAGTCCGCTTCGGTGACGCAGCAGGACGACATTACGCTGGTCACTATCGACGTGGTGTAGTTGCGCCGGCGCCGTGTCCAGGCACTCGCCAACCGGCTGAATGCTTCCGCTTGGTATAGTCGCAGCATGAGTTCCAGTGCGGATACAGCGCCGCGCATGACCGCCGCGGAGATGCGTACGGCGGCGCAGCGTCGCGACACCCGAATCATGTTGTGGGGGATTGTCACGCTGGGCGCAGTGCTGCGGTTGTGGGACTTGGGGGCCAAGAGCTTCTGGCTCGACGAGATCGCCAGCGTAGTGCTCGCGCGTGCCCCGAGCAGTTGGTTCTGGCACTGGCTGTGGACGGAAGAAGGCAACATGGCGCTGTACTACGTCCTGTTGCGGCCGTGGCTGGAGATCCATATGGGCGAGGCCACGGTCCGGCTGCTTTCGGTGCTGCCCGGCATCGCAAGCATTCCCGTGATGTATCTGCTGGGGCGACGTCTGTTCGGTCGAGGCGCCGGCCTGGTGTCGGCACTCCTGCTGGCAGTGAGCACGTGCGCGGTGGTGTACTCGCAAGAGGCGCGCGGCTATAGCTGGCTCTTGCTGGGAACAATCGTCTCAACGTATTTTTTTGCGCGGCTGATCGCACGTCCCGCCTACGCGGTCGCGTGCGCGTATGTGCTGGCGGCGGGCGTCACTTTTTACTTTCACTATTTTGGGTTGCTGGTTCCCGTGGCGCACGCGGTTTCGCTGGCATCGTTGCCGAAACTGCGGCGTCCGTGGAAGCAGTTGTATCTGGCAGGTGCGCTGACTGTGGTGCTCGCGGCACCGGCGCTGTGGATGATCCGCGCGCAGCCCGTACGTCACCTCGATTGGGTTTCAAGGCCGTCGCTGCTGGAGCTGTATCACCTTGGCGTGTTTCTCGCCGCCGAGAGTGGAAAGGGCGTGGGGCCGGTGCTGCTGGTGGCGGAGCTGGTGCTGGTTGTCGCATTCTTCCGGGCGATGATGGCGGCGCGGAATGCGAGGGCTGACGGTGATCTGTGGCCCTACGCACTGGTAGCGAGCGGCGTGCTGACACCGGTGATCATTTCGCTGCTGGTGTCGGCGGTGTGGCCGGTGTTCTTCCACCGCTTTCTCATGATTTGTCTGCCGGCATGGCTGCTGGCGGTTGTCGCGGGGGCGTGCGCTATCGGGCAACGCCGTGCACGCGTATGTGCGGTTGCTGGTGTGTGCCTTCTGTCGCTGGTGAGTACTGTGCTGTCGTACACACGGGTGCGCGAAGACTGGCGGGGAGCGGTGAACTACCTCATTATGCATGGCACCGCCCAGGACCGCGTGGTTTACTACCAGCCGGTGGGCGCTTGGGCGGCAGAGAGCTATCGCGACTGGTTGCCGGGCGGAAGCGCCAACCGGCCAACCGCAGTGAGCGTGAATTCACCGTCGAACGACTGGCTGGCGAAGATCGCGGGCGCGCGGCGCGTGTTTCTGGTCGAGTATCCCGCAAGCGTAAGCGACGACACTTCGCGCGCGGTGGAGGCCGAGCTGCACAGTCGCTATGCCGCGGTTGCGTCGCAATCGTTCCGCGCGATTACGGTGACGGAGTTTGTGGCGAAGAGCAACGGACAATAAGCGCGGCGCCGGACGGACGAGGAACGGTAGCATCCACGGATTTGCGCGGATCGCAGGGATCAGACTCAAGGTGGAAAACGAACCGCGACTGAGCGGAAGACACGAACTAGAGAACAGCTTCTGATCGTCCCTGCAATGGGTATGAAAACGAATGCAATGAGACTGCTCGATGCGCTGGGAGTGCGCTACGAGTTGCGCGAGTACGAGGTCGATCCCGAAGACCTGACGGCAGAGTCGGTGGCGGCCAAGATCGGCATGCCCCCTGAGCAGGTGTTCAAGACGCTCCTGGCCCGCGGCGACCGCAACGGGCCGTGCTTCGCGGTGATTCCCGGCAACTACGAGCTCGACCTGAAGGCAATGGCGAAGTTGAGCGGCGATCGCAAGGTGGAGCTGGTGTTGCTGAAAGAAGTGCAGCCGCTGACGGGATACATTCGTGGAGGCGTGACCGTGCTGGGCGCGAAGAAAGACTTTCCGGTGTTCGCTGACGAGACCATCGAATTGTGGGACGTGGTGTCGGTGTCGGCGGGAGTCCGCGGGACACAGGTGTTGCTAGCGCCGGCGGATTACTTGCGGATCACCCAGGCGACCGTAGGGGAGATTGGCAGGGAGAAGGCAGGCACAAGGTAGCGCCGCAAAATCTCGCGAGAGAATCGACTTCCTGCCGCCGGCAATCGCACATCACGGCTGCGCCAGAAATGCGGCGGTCGCGGCCGCTAGCGTCTTGGCTTCGCAGCCTGGAGCCTCGTGCCCGTAGTCGTCGTCGAGCACCAGCAGCTTGGCATTGAGCACGTGGGCGAAATCGATGGCAGGCTGAGGCGTGACGGTGTGGTCGTACTTCGAGACGATCACGAATACCTTGGCTTTGACGGCAGCCGCGGCGCGCTCCATCGATCCGCCGAACGGTTGTGAGACATCGAGCGCCATCATCGCCTGCGATTGACGGATCTTGTCGTTGGCATCGGAGCCCTCGCCCTTGGCAACGGCAGCATCGATTTCGCGCAACACCTTCTCGCGCGTGGTGCTTTGATTGAAGCGCTCCGGCGTGGTGAGGAAGAGATCGCCGAATTCGGTTTCCTCGGCGCGCGCCGGGTTCTTGTCGTAGTTGCCGCCCTTCCACCCGGCGTTGTGGGTGATGGCGTCGATCTGCACTTGCCATAACACGAGGTCGAAGGGCGCGAGGCGCGGCGAGCCGACGATCGGAATGGCTTTATCCATGAAATCGGGATACGCGACGATCCATTGGAAAGTCTGCATGCCTCCCATGGAAATGCCCATGACCGCCTTGAGATGATGGATGCCGAGCACGCGCGTGAGCAACTCGTGCTGGGTCTCGACCATGTCGCGGATGGTGATGCGCGGAAACTGCATGCGCGGCTGCACGCGGCTGTTGGACGGCGAGGAAGAAACACCGTTGCTGAGGGCATCGACGGTGATGACGAAATACTTGTCCGGATCGGCGAATTTGGATGTGACGATGGCGTCCCGGAGTTGTTCGGTGGTTCCTCCGGCCCACGTCGGAAACAAGATGGCGTTGGACTTGTCGACGTTGAGCGTGCCATAGGTGCGGTAGCCGATGCGGCAGTCGCGCAGGATCTCTCCGCTTTGCAGCTTGATGTCGCCGAGGCCGGCGAATTGCTGCTGCTGCGCGAACGCAATGGGAACCAGCGTCAACAGACAGATCGTATAGGCGACGATGCAGCGCTTCGATGCGACGGTTCTCACGCGCCTATTTCTCTTTCTCAGCGCAGACGAAGTTCGCTGCCTCGTTGGTGTCTCCGCTGCCCTTGTACTTCGCAAACGAAGGGTAGCTGCACAGCGGCCGCGTCATTGTCACATGGTGTTCGGAGTCGTTGGGAGCGTATTTCGCCGCCACGACGCTGCCGGGAGCCGTGTCTTTTGCGACCCAATCCTCCAGAGCCAGGCGCAAGTTCTGGTGCGGGTCGCGCGGATCGTAGCCGTCTTGACCAAAGGCGTCGACACCCGGGCCGCCGCCGCAATGCTGCATTCCAGGAACCATGTACAGGCGCACGAAACCATCTGCCTTATGTCTGCCCATCGTGTTTAACACGCTCTGGTAGTAATTGATGGTGTTCAACGCGGGGATCGCAGGGTCGTTCCAACCGTGATACAGAATCAGCTTGCCGCCCCGCGCCTGAAACGCGCCGAGGTCGGGATTGTTGGCATCGAGCGCACTGGCTGTTTTTTCCGCCGCAGCTTTCATTCCTTCGTCGAGCATGAAGGTCCGGTAATCCCAGTCCTTCTTCTCATACACCATGTTCGAGAAGTATCCAGTACCGAACAAAGCCATCAGGCTCTTGTTTGGAGCCGGGCCCGTGATCCACAGCCCCCAACCTCCGGGGCCGTCTTCGGCACCCGGCAAGTAGCCTGGAAACACACTGTGACCCCGCGAGTCTTGCGGACCCTGGTACAGCTTGGTCAGCGCTTCCGCCTGCGGCGCAGTGAGGCACTTGTCGGTGTCCTCGCCCTTCTTACAGAGCATCGATGCAGGATCGAAGTGACACTTGGGTGGTTCGTTGAGTACTCCATCGCGCACGCGGTCGAGCGAATCACACGCGGCGAGCACGGCGTTCGCGATGGAAGGAATCTTCGCGGGCGGAATGAAGCTGGCTGCGTCCAGTGTGAGCGCCTGTGTGTTCCACACCGCAGCGGAGAGCAGAGCTGTCCAGTAATTCGCGGGCGCTCCGGCCAGAATGCCGTCGTAATCATCGGGATAGCGTTGCGCTTCCATCAGGGCCTCGCGACCGCCGTCCGAACAACCCCAGAAATACGAGCGTTCGGGAATGTGTCCATAGAACCCTTTGCTTGCACCCTTGGCAATGCGCGTCATTTCATGCACCGCACGATGGCCGAAATCGATCACCTTCTCGGGATGGCCCAACGCCCACGCCGCATCGATAGGCGTGCCGGAATGCCCAGTGTCGGTGGCCGTGACGGCATAGCCGTGGAGTACTGCGGTGCCAAGTTGCCCGTAATCGATCTGCCCTGCAAATCCGCCATTGCCGATCCCCTGCAGTTTGCCGTTCCATTCCGTCGCGGGCATCCAGACTTCGATCTTGATGTCAGAGTCGGCGGCCGGCGTGGCCCGTGCCACCACCCTGCAAAACGCAGGAAGAGTCTTATAGAACTGCGTCAAGTCCTTTCCGGAATAGATTGCGGGAGGTCCGGAGAACGTACCTGCCGGAACAAGCTCCGCAATCGTAATCGTTGTCGCAGGCAGCTTGAGCTGGGCGAGGCGTTCGCAATTTGCGTCGCCAGAGTTCGGCGCGCCCGTCTGATAGAAAGCCGGCGGACTGATTACAAGCGAGAGCATAAGTAATGGCAGCGTGACTCGCAGCTGCGGAAAAATGACCATCGGATCCTCCGGCGTCGCATTCAGTCGGACAGCGAAGGTTACCATTCATGGCCGCGACTGGGGAACATCACTTCAGGTTCAGCGCCCTCTGCAACTCGCGCCAATGCACAAGGATCACATGGTTGTCGCGCAGGGCCTGCTTGAACTCCGCGCTGGTGACGATGTCGAAGTCACGCTGGCGCCAGGCGGCTCCGAAGTCTGGGTGATCGACCATGACGGCCTCTAACTCCGAATCGTCGTGGCCGAGGTGCACGATCATCTCCGTAAGGCCGGGCTGCAGATTTTTGATCGAGTTGAGGTAGAACGCCTTCGCCTGATCGAGCTTGAGGCCTTCACTGGCGATGACCACGGCGTCGAGGACGAAGTCGTTCGGCGAGAGCAGCGACATGGCCGAGGCGCGGGCGCCGGTGAGTTTCAGGGCCAGCAACGGCAGGTGATATTCGTGCGCGACCTTGATGTAAGCCGCCAGTAACTCCGGCGTCGTAAAGAGCGTTCCCATGTGGCTGTCGAGATGGGTGGGGTGAATTCCCATCGCAATCGCGCGTTCGATTTGGGCGCGAATTTCGAGCTCAGCCTCAGCGGGTTTGTCGTGCGCCGTCGCTTCCTCGGTGGTCGAGTAGAACGTCCCGTCGGACTGAAGCAGGCTGGGGACCTTGTCGCTGGAATCGACGCTGCCCCAGCGATAGGTCTTCCATTCGCTGGTCAGGGTGAGGTGCAATCCAAGATCTGCGTCCGGATGCGACTTGGCGTAGTCGGCGACCTCCGCCAGCCAGGGACACGGCACCATGATGCTGGCGGACGATACGGCACCAATATTCAGCGATTCGAAGCTGGCCGAGTCCACGGAGTGGGCGACGGCGAGATCGTCGGCGTGCAGGATGAGGAGTTTCGATCCGGCCGGATAGCCGAGGCGTTCGGCCGTTGTCTTCGTTTGAGTCTGGGCCGAGAGGCTAACGGCAAGAAGTAAGAACAATAATGAGAAAGAAAGCCATCGAATCGATGCCATGAGAAGTTCCTCAAAATTCGAGGCAAGGTTAGCACGCGGTTTCGCGAGAAAGAACCAATCGGCCTCAGGCCTGCAGGGCATCGGGCTGAACGCAACGGTCGGCTGCTGAAAACGGTTGTGTTGTAGTGTTGTAGATCACTGTACAATTCCTTTTATCGCGGTTGTTTAGATTCAATGGATTGGGAGGAAATTGTCTGCAAGTATTGATTCTAAAGATAGTTACACGTATCCATGTCTCGGCGTAAGAGTTAGCGGTGCCTATTTTCGCCAAAACTTCGCCTATCCGGGGTAAAACGCTCTTTCAGTGCAATCCGGGCTACCCGGTAAAAGCGGTGGGTCGGATGCGACCGCAGTCGGTATTTCAAAGAGCATTTGGTCTCCGCGGGCTGGCTGCGGAAACCAAGCCACACCAATCCCTCGCCTCACGATACGTTGTTACAGGGGAGAAGTTGCCGCGCGAAAGGACGTGGGACACCGAGCGCGGTGATAACAAGATGGCCGGATGGCTAGGGCTTATAGCCGTCGCTCATCCACTTCTTGAAGAGGTTGACTTTGCTGGCCGGCCAGGGAGCTCCGGGCGGCATCTGTCCCGACGCAAGCTTGCTCTTGACGGCCTCGGCATGCGCATGGCCACCCGATGGGTTCGACATATAGGAATACTTGTTCAACAGCACCCCCATTGGCTTCATGTGAGCCACGTCGGTGGCGGTGAACAGAGGCTTAATCTTCGTCGCGAACGACACGGGTACAGTTTTCTTCGCCGCTATCTTTTTGGCTGCCTTTTTTGTCGCCATACTTTCGTCTCCTTTTCCTTGCTAGAAACAATCCTCGGCAAAAAATGCCGGCGTCGGCGGGCCGCGCTCTGGAACTGTTCCATCCTGTCGAGCGGTTGGCGGTCACAGACTCTGCATGCAGGCTTCCCGTGACTCGCGGCCTAAAACAACGGCTGTATTCCCGCGCTGCAGCCGAATACTTCATCACAGGCCACATGGCTCACACGCAGCTTGTCGGACTTATGACAATTGAAGCAATTGTTGGCGTGCTTGTTGAACATGTGATTAATCTGTTGAAAGGTCTCCATGCTGGTATTCGCCAGTTGGCTGGTGCCGACTCCTCTGCCGTCGACGATGGCGCTGTTTCCCGGGTTCCCAAAATTGGTATTAAAGGACTTGCCGTTGATGGTCCAAGTCGCACCAGTCATGTAGTAGTGGTTTCGTATGTCGCCACTCGGCATCTTGGAAGAGACGCTGTTATCGATGCTGATAATCTCGGAGTTCGAGTCGGCTGAAAGGGTGTCCACGGGATTGGGAGAAGCGTTGGAAGCTCCTCCAAATGGTTTCCAGCGAATGATGTTGGTCGGGCTGATGTTGTGTGGTGCAACCGCCACGATGTCGCCCGAACTGAACGTCATGTGCGCCTCGTTGAAGGGACTGGCCGCGCCGCTCTTGCAGAACAGCCAGGTTCCGGTGGTGTCCCTCGGAACGGTCTTCGTTGTTCCGGAGGTAGAAGTATAGGAATAGGCTGCGTTGGGAGCATTTCCGAAGTGCTCGAAAGTGGCCCAGATCATTTCCGGATGGCCATTCGCGCTGCCCACGACGTGCATGCCGACCAAAGCAAGTTCCGTGGTCTTCTCACCGTTCTTGACCCACTTCTTGGGTTTTGACTTGTCGTAAGTCGGTATGACGGCTTGCGTGGTGATGTAGTGACTCTTATTGGCAAGTCCAGCGGTTTCGATCCACGCCGATTTCACTTCGACCGCCAGGGCGTCGGGGTCGGGGAAGGTCCTTCCATGCGCTGAAGCGAAAGTGGTGATCATGGCCAGTTCGGCTGCGGTCGTCGGGAACTGCGTCGGCTTCGGTGAGATTCCCCCGTCCTTCGTCCCGGTCAGAAAATAGGCGTAAACGTCGTTGACCATGGTCACGTAATAAATCAGTGAGCCATTCTGAGCCTCCAGCACGCTATCATCTGCCTGCCCCTGCTCGACGTCGATCACGCCGCCGGTGGTATTGAGAAAGACGGTCGTTCCTGCGATGGTGAGTTTTTGGGCGATGAGATCTTCAGTAACTGGTTCGGGGCCGGGTTGCTTCGTCTCTTCTGTCTGCGGAGCCAGCTTCCTGAGGATCGGTTTCGCGCCTTGAATCGGCTTGCCGGCGTTGTCCAGGAGAACCAACTTTCCGTTTTGCAGGGTTGCTTTCGATGCTTCAACTTCCTTTCCGGCCTGGTTCAGCACAAGCGGTTTTCCCGCGGGCGAGAGCTTCGCCGGCTGAACCTCGAACATTTCTCCCGACTTACTCATTATCACGGGGAGTCCGTGGACGCCTGCCTGGGCGGCACGCAAGTTCATATGAAGTATCCCGCTTACATCGTTGGGAATCAGCGTACGTTTGCCCGTTGAATCCGCGGGTGAAACGGTAAAGAAAGCGGGCGAGGCGAAGATGCGTCCGCCGCCGCCGCCGTAAGTCTTCGGGGCGGGGGACGTCAACCACAAAAACATCTGTTGCGCCCATTGGTAAAAGCTGCAGTTCGGAGCGTTGGGAAAGGTCACGCTGTTTGCGGGATTGACGACACCATTGAGAGAAGGACTGCCGGACTGGAACCACCCGTTAAACACTGAAGCGGAAACGGTACAGGAGGCCTTGGGGTCCGTGGGCAGCTTCTGTGCACCCGCAGGAGGCACGCCAACGGCCATGACCAGCAAAAGCGTGAACGCCACTGCAGCGGCCTCCGTGGTGACACGGAGGCGACAAACGGCCCGACGAATATGGGATGTGGTGGGCATGGTTTCATCTCCTGCGCTCAAAAGGGATGGGGCCTGGACCAGATAATTCGAGTGGCGCTGCAAGCCAAGCGTTCCGCCTGCAGAGGGACACCGGGCGCTTGGCGAACGAACCAGAGTGACGGGCCGGCTAACGCGGCACGGTCCCCGCACGTTCCAATGGGAGCGAATTGTGCTATTGGCGGATGGAGAAAGCAAGCAATTTCTTGCAAACTATTGCTGGCTGAGCGCACTGGCACATTCGTGACTGCCTGGTCGGCATCGATAGCGAAAGATGGTGAACAATCTTCCATCGCTGCGCTTGCGGCAGTCGGGGGAAGCGCAACTGCGAAATGCCGGGCAATGGTGTGCCTGCCTTGCCACACTGCGCGCATTCGCGCCTGGCAATCCACCGATTAAGAAACCGCGGCGGCGTTGACGGGGCGTGGAGAGGCGGATAGAGTGTGGCCTTCCGTCCACCCAAGACGCGCGACGACGGTGTGCCTTGGGGACCCCGGAAATACATCATCCGTAGCATCGCGGAAGCAAGCGAGGTCACGCGGCAATGGCGAACCCGGAACATCTCGCAATCCTCGAGCAAGGGGTCAAGCAGTGGAATCAGTGGCGGGAGGAGCATCGCGACGTGCGTGCGGACCTCAAAGAGGCGAACCTCAGCGGGGAGTACCTCGCTGGGACGGACATGCGGGAGGGGGACCTCCGCAAGGCGAACCTCCGCAAGGCAAATCTCAACGAGGCAAACCTCAGCGATGCGAACCTCGGTGGAGCGCACCTCGGGGAGGCGCACCTCAGGGGAGCGAACCTGTGGGGCGCGGGTCTCAGCGAGGCGGACCTTCACGAGGCCGATCTCCGTAGGGCGAACATTAGTGTGTCGATCCTAAGCGAAGCGAACCTCAGCAGCGCGGACCTCGGCGGAGCGAACCTCGCCGGGTCGGACCTCGACCAGACGAACCTTAGCCGTGCGAACCTAAGCGAAGTGGACTTCAACCGGGCCAGCTTCGGTGGCACCATCCTGGCCAATCTGGACCTGAGCGTTGTCACGGGTCTAGAATCCGTCAACCACTTTGGCCCCTCCACCATAGGTATCGACACCATCTACAAATCCCGCGGCAAGATTCCTGAGGTTTTTCTGCGCGGGTGCGGCGTGCCGGACGAGTTCATTGCCTACATCGGCTCGATGGTGGGGCGGCCCATCGAGTACTACTCCTGCTTCATCAGCTACTCGACCAAAGATCAGGAGTTTGCTGACAGGCTCTATGCTGACCTGCAAGCCAAGGGCGTGCGCTGCTGGTTTGCGCCGCACGATATCAAAGGCGGTCGGAAGATCCATGAGCAGATTGATGAGGCGATTCGGTTGCATGACAAGCTGCTGCTGATCCTGTCGGAGCACAGCATGGCGAGCGAGTGGGTGAAGACCGAGATTGCCAAGGCGCGCAAGCGGGAAAAGGAAGACAAGAGGGTGCTGTTTCCGGTGCGACTGGTAACGTATGAGGCAATGCAGAGTTGGGAGTACATCGACAGCTCGGGCAAAGACCTGGCGGAAGAAATTCGGCAGTACTTCATTCCTGATCTCAGCCAGTGGAAAGATCGCGATTCGTATCAGGCGGGGTTGGGGAAACTCGTTGCGGATTTGAAGGCGAGTTAGCGCTCGGGCTCACGCCCTCGCGGAAGAGTGTCGTCGGGTGAAGCCGACTCGGAATTCTTAGGGATCGCCGACCCAGCCTTGAAATGCGGGCTAAGAACTATCGTCCCCGCGGGGCTGGTTCGCTCGCAGGCAGTTCCATTCTCGCAAAAAGAAACGGTTTCTCCCGCACCCCTTGAATACCGCGAATGGGTTGCTCGTACGTGTGTAAGGGCTTTGGGAACTGTGGAATGCGGACAATTGAAAGCGCGGTCGTGACGTGGCGCGCGACTATTTCAGCTCTTAGTGCAGCGCAGCGATTCGCGTGAAGCGGAGTCTCGCGCGATCGCGTGCTGCGAAATCGCCAGTGTTTATGCGGGTGCGGAGCGGGTGTGCGCGAGGGCCAGGTGCGTGCAACGAACGTTGTACGATGAAAGTTACGAATTATGTTCCCCTGGGGTTGCACAACGCGCGTGGGTTTGGTATTCTAAATGAGTCAGCGAGAGGCATTGTTGTCGTCTGTACGTGTGGGAAGAAAGTGAGTCCCCGCGGCACGTCGTGGCATCTTAAGTAAGACAGCCTCAAGAAAGCTGCCCTGGCCACAGGGCTGGAGAATCGGGGACAAGCGCCCCGGCAGGTTAGCGGTCATCGCGGAACCTCCAGAACAAGATCTTTAGTGGAATCAATACGCTCCGGTGCCTTTGTGCGCTGATTTTTGCGCCCAGGCATTGCGAGAGCGGCGTATCGCGCGCGTTCGCGGCTTAGCAATTAGCGAGCCAAATCCGGTGCTCCCTGTTAATCAGAGGTATACACAGGTTGACAGCACGGCGAATATCGCGGTATGTTTGAAAGGTTTCGAGGACAGGCGGGGACGGCCTAGCTGTGCCTGCCAATCCGAGGCGTCCGCCCAGTGCGGTGCGTGATCGGATCTTTGACAACAAGGTTGAACGTGCCAGTCGTGAGAAGACACTTGGGCTTTAGTTCAAGTGATCTCACATAGTTATTTCCGCCATCGAGCTTTCGGGCTTGGTGGTTGTTCCCCGACCTCCGTTGGGGGACATTTTCAGGTTTCAAACGAGAGTTTGATCCTGGCTCAGAATCAACGCTGGCGGCGTGCCTAACACATGCAAGTCGAACGAGAAAGTG
>Ga0335070_10000595_pt1 | contig 40620 bp, 30 predicted proteins | sample Lox_Sample_13_FD_206722 | JGI IMG/M metagenome (GOLD analysis project Ga0335070, IMG submission 206722) | Soil microbial communities from Loxahatchee National Wildlife Refuge, Florida, United States - Lox_Sample_1.3 | ecosystem: Environmental > Terrestrial > Soil > Wetlands | place: USA... | reverse complement strand
TCATCGACAGTTTTTGCGCTGGATTCCACATGAACCCATTCATAACACGAATCCAAATGATTGTAAAGATACCACTGTAACACTACACTAGATGCTGAAACCAGTTCAGCATGACAAGACGGGTTGGTTCTAGTCTTTCTGTCATCCCGAACTTGTTTCGGGATCTCAGTTTCAGGTTTAGAGAATTTGTGTGTTAAAGCCCCGCCCTGTGGGCGGGGTTCTTTACTTTCAAAAAGCTTATAACTATTCATGATGCATTCCTATCTCCTAATTCCCAATTTCTCCATTAACTCATAAAGAGTGGGGCGACTCACGCCGAGGTCCTTTGCGACTTTGGTAATATTCCGCTTGTTCTTGGCTAATGACTTTTCAATCAGAGCTTTTTCGAGCGTCTGTCGGGCCTCCTTTAATCCTCTGCCCTCGTATTTCATGTCCGGAGACGTGAGTTCAAGATCCATGGGAGTCACTTTCGAACCCTCAGCCATGATCACAGCACGCTTAATCCTATTTTCAAGTTCCCTGACGTTTCCCGGCCAAAGATAATTCTGAATGGTACGAATTGCCTGAGGAGTGAAGCCGGTGATCTTCTTTTTATTCTCATACGCATACCTCTGCAATTCCGCTGTTGCTAACAACAAAATATCTTCTCCTCTCTCCCGGAGTGGCGGGAGAGAGATGGTGACCACTCCCAGACGATAATAGAGGTCTTCTCGAAACGTTCCCCCCTTCAATGCCTGATTCAAATCCATATTGCTGGCTGCCAAAACGCGAGCATCTACAACGATTGATTCCCTTCCCCCCACTCTCTCTATCTTCTGTTCCTGGAGGAATCGAAGAAGTTTTACCTGAAGTGCCCGGGAGAGTTCTCCTATCTCGTCCAGAAAGAGGGTTCCTCCTTGTGCCATTTCAAAGCGGCCTTTCCGCTGGACATGTGCACCAGTAAAGGCCCCCTTTTCATGACCAAAAAGCTCACTTTCAAGTAAGGTTTCGGGAATGGCGCTACAATTGATCGCAATGAAGGGGCACCTTTTTCTCGAGCTACTTGTATGAATGGCTTTTGCCACCAATTCCTTGCCCGTGCCACTCTCTCCCACAATCAGAACGGGCACTTCAGTTGTCGCCACCTTGCGGATGGATGAAAACACCTCCTGCATCTGTGCGCTTGTCCCAAGCATTCCTTCGAAGGATCCACCGCTCAACTGTTGCTGGAGTTCACGATGTCCACGTTCGAGCTGTGAAACATAAAAAGCCCGATTCAGAACGACTTTGAACTCTTCTATTTCTATTGGCTTGCAAAAAAAGTCGTAGGCCCCTTCACCGATCGCTTTGATGGCATGATCCTTCTCTCCTTGGCCTGTCATCACAATCACCTTGAGCACACTATCTTCTGAAAGCATTTCAGCGAGCGTCTCGAACCCCTCCCTCACCTCTCCGGGATGAGGCGGGAGGCCAAGGTCCAGGGTCACCACCGAAGGCCGTTCTTTTACAAAAATCTCCAAAGCGCTCGGACGATCCTCAGCCAAGAAGACCTCGTAATCCTGTGCCAACGCCCACTTCATCTGGGTAGCAATGGAAGAATCGTCCTCCACAATGAGGAGCTTTCGTTTCAGAAGCTCCTCATTGGAAGATTGGAATGATGGAATGTTGGAATACTGGGTCATTCTGCAAAAATCTCTTGCCAATCTCCATCCCTATGCTTCTTTTGAAGCGATTTTATCAAACTTAGCAGACCATTCTCCACTTTATAGTACAGCTGATCTAATTTTTCGTATTCTTCAGCGCTTATTTGGTTTGCTCGTTTGAAGCTCTCATAACAAGAATGGAATTCACCGCATGAACCTAATGCAATGTTTAATAGATTCAGATACTCTTTAATGCTCCGGCGACAATATCCTTCCGCAATATTTCGACTAATGCTATGTGCAGCGTCAATGGCCTGAGATGCGGTCTTTCTTATCAAATATGGCAATTTCGAAAATATCTCGCAGGCCATTATATATAATGAAACCGAATCCTGCCAGACTCGAAGTTTCTTAAACCCTCTATTTATGTTCTTTCTCTCAATCAAAGCATTCCGTTCCAACATTCCATTCTTCCACCATTCCACTATTCCGTTTTCAAGGGCAGCATGACCCTGAAAACGCTACCCTTGCCGGGTTCGCTTTCTACCTCAATCCTACCTTGGTGGGCTTCGACGATCATCTTACTCTGAAACAGACCGATTCCCATACCCTGTTTTTTGGTACTTTTAAAGGGGCGGAAAAGAGATTGTTCCATGAACTCCTTTGACATACCACAACCATTGTCCCCGACCGAAAGTGTTACCCACCCCTCACCCTCTTCCGTAGCCAGTCGAATCTCCCCCCCGTTCCCGACCGCTTCGTTCGCGTTCAGTATGAGATTGGTCAGAACTTTTTGAAGCTGCTCGGGATCGATCATCAGTTTGGATACAGGTTGAAGATCTTGAACAAAGGGGACCTTGACCGACCCATTCAAACAGGAGAGGAAGTTCTGAGTGAATTCATTAAGGTCTGTCTCCACTTTCCTCAATTCAATTCTCTTGCTGAGCATCGAGAGGTTGCTGCACATGCTGTTAATCTTGTTTACGCTTTGTTTCATCATGGTTAAGGCATCGTTCCGAAACTCAGGGTTATCAAAGTGAACCGGAAGGTTCTTGATGGTCAAGGAAAGTGCTGAGGCCAAATTTTTAAGGTCATGAATGAAGAACGACGAGATGGTCTGGACGGTCTCCATTTCCTTCGCTCTCCGGAGATCCTCAGAGAGCTTGAGGTTGAGAAGACTACCAGCGGTCTGCTCTGCAATCGTCTTGAGAAGATTCATCTCTTCGAACGAGAAAGATGCATATCCTACCTTCTCGCCCAAAGTGATCACTCCCAGGAGATTTCCCCCTGCCCAAAGCGGTACGCAGTAACGGACCCTTGCTTCTTGAATGGACTCTGGCATCGACTGCTTGAGATCATGAGCCCATGGAATCTCCGGATCGTCGATATCCACGGGCATCTCCTGATTTCCTATCGCCCGGAGGAGTTTTCTTTCGGCTTCTTCGGATATCCGATGACCTGTCCCAGTCTCCGAGAAGACGGTGGATCCGGCGGGTCTCAGTCGGGAGCGTGACTCGTCAAGGAGCCATACCGTTACGGAAAGCACCTCCAGGACGTTAGAAATCATTCCGGACACGGTCATGCACAAACCCTTGACATCGGTGATCGTAGAGGTTTCTTCTGTGAACTTCATCCACTCCTTTTGGTAATCAAACTGAGGCCGCTTCAGATGGATGGCGATGAGACGTCTCATCTGATGCCGAAGTCGATCTGATAAAAGAACGATCGATAATCCTAATAACGCCAGAAAGACAAAAAATGCAGTCAGATAAAGAGAGGTGCCGCGATTCAAATAGTGTATCAGTTTGACCAGAACACCTACCGCCAGGAGATAAATACCCACAATCAAGACTGTGAAAGAGTTGTAAAGGAACGTATGGGAAAGATAAAAATCTAAATTTAATGAACGGACACGAATCAGAGATCTAAAAATGAGTGCGCTCGCTAAAATGAGCACTCCAGCGTTTATGATTATGATTGATAGGTTGGTGTTTAAAGAATGAAAAAGAAGGGTCTGGATGCTTGTATAAATCCGGATCCCAAAAATACTTCCGACCCCGAGGACCATATACTTAATCTGCCATCGCATATGTCCAATAGAGGCCCGAAGGGTCCTTTCCAGGTTCATCAGGATCAGAATGATGCCTATTAAGAAACAGAGGTGGAAAGCGTATCCTGACCATCCGAGATGAATGATCCATGCAGAAGGAGAATCTAAACCCAGGGCGCTGATAAAGAAAGATCTCCAGAAAAAGGTGACAAGGGTGACGGGAATAACAAAAGCAGCGAGAACCATCCAACGCCATTTTGAAAGAATTTCTTTATAGTTTAAACGGGCATAAGCGAGAGAGAAGAGAAGCCAGAACCCCGGGATCAGCGCCGCATCCGTTAGTCTAATGCGCTGCCAAATCAAAACCTCTTCCGGATCAGTGACCAGGAAAGTCAACCCACTCAGCGCTGCCTCAAATGACAAGAGGATCATCCCCGTAGCAAAAATCCAGGGCACGAAGGACCGCCGGTCCTGAAAAATGACGAGGACAGCCAGGCCAGCACTCAAGGCTGCACCGATAAATGGAAAAATTCGAATGAAGGTCATGTGATTTATCTTGGAGTTTGCTAAGTGTTTCGGGAGACGAGGTTACGTGTTACGAGTTGCGAGTTACGAGTTACAGGTTAATTGAGCTTAGTGAGTTCGATGGGTTCCGGCAGGTTTCCAGTCTCAGACCTCCAACCTCAAACCCCTTGCTACCTCTGTTTGATTGATTTAATATGGCCAAAATATCATTGACAATACATACATTTTTAATTAATATAGCAGTATAATCGTGACAAATAGGAGGTATTATGAAAACCACTTTGAACATACCTAAAGAGCTCATTGAGACGGCTATGACTCTCTCGAAACACCGTACAAAAACAGAAACTGTAATTGTTGCCCTCAATGAGTATATACGTCTTAAGAAGATAGAGAAGATTCTTGGACACGAGGGTAAACTTCAGATTGAAAACACGTGGGAGAGGAGTCGCCATGCCCGATAAAGTCCTCGTCGATACATCCGTTTGGGTGGAATTTTTTAGAAAAAGGAATTCTACTGTCTCCACAAAGCTTCGGGAATACCTGAAGTTGAACCAGGTGTGCTATACAGGGCCTATATTCGTCGAGCTTTATCAAGGCGCCAAGACCCACCGTGAAATTGAAGTCCTCGATCAGCTCTTCGATGCTATCAATTATGTAGACATCACACGGAACCACTATCACCACGCAGGTCTTGTCAGTCAGAAGGCTGCCCGTGAAGGAAAGGTTTTCAGCACAATAGACGTGATCCTCGCCGTGTTAGCCCACGATGAAGGTCTCTCGCTTTTTTCCCTTGATCACCATTTCCAGGATATTTCTCGATACTGCCCACTATCTTTGATAGCCTCATAAATAAGTGCTACCGTTCTGCGGTTATTTAAGTTACTTGGGTTCCTTGAGTTTATTGAGTTATTAGGGTTGCAACTCGCAACATGTTCGTCCTCTTTTCTTCAATCTTCAGCTCCCAGTTTCACCCCATTCGTTATTAGTTCCAGATCTTCCTTGCGTAAATTCAATTTTCGTTTCTCATCTTTCGTTGAAATATTGAGCAAGATCTGTTCTCTTTTTTCTCGGACTCGGTCTTTGATTCTTTTTACGTGGCCACGACCCAATCCCTTTACTTCACACCCGAGTCGGAAATATCGTCCGATCTTCTCATCATCCAGAATGCCGAAACAATCGACCACTGCAATGGGTCCGCCGGTGTATTTCACTACTTCATCCGGATCAAGATTCAAGTAATGCTTATGCCTGACGGCAAAGATGAGCGCATCAATGCCATACAATGCCTTATTTAAGTCCTGCTCGACACGAAGGTCCTTCAATTTTTCCTGGCCTCGGAAAAACCTCTTCAGACCGTGCGACGAAGCAGGATACTCATCCTGCTTTTCGAATTCCCACCAATGAACGACATAAGGGTCATGTACCCTTAATTCAGCCCCCATCTCGGTCAATCGCCTCACAACCAACTCAGAGCCGCTGTACCTTGTATCCCCCACGTCTTCCCGGTAGGAAGCTCCGAGCACTAGAATTTCTGCTGACGCAATCGGTCGGCTCATGTTTCTTAGCGCATCACGTGTAAGCTGGGCCACGTGGAGCGATCGGGTATCGTTGATGTCTACGGCAAGAGGTGTAATCTTAAAAATGTCATCTTCAAACCCATGGATGTGCCGGTAGGCCCAAACCCCCAACCCCCCATCTTTTGGAAGACAATAACCACCAATTCCTGGCCCCGGAAAAATCATATTGCTGTGAGTGGGCCGGATTTTGATGGCATTAATCACCTTGGTTAAGTCCACCCCGTTTCGTTCCGCAAAGAGACTCCATTCGTCCATGAATGCAAGAAGGGTTGCCCGAAAACTGTTCTCAACGACCTTTGCCGTCTCAGACTCAATCGGTCGATCAAGCACGGTCAATGGAAACTTCTCCGTGTTCAACACTTCCTTCAAGAATTTGACCACTCTCCGTGTGGATTCCTCGTTGACTCCGCTGCATACCCTCCAGAAGTCCCGGATGCTGGCCACGTAATTCCTTCCGGGCATCACCCTTTCAAAGCTATGGGCGAGCACCGGATCGGACGTAATGCCTCTTTTCTGAAAGGCTTTTTTCATAATCGGGTATGCGATCTGTTCAGTGGTTCCCGGCGCAACGGTCGTTTCGATGAGCACCAAGGCCTGGGGAGTGATGTTTTGTGCGATAATCTCAAATGATTCTTCCAGGGCGACCATATCCGCCCGGCCGTCCCTGACATTACCGAGCGCCTCCTTGAGGTAGTCACATTGGATATCCACGATGACCACATCGGCGAGTCTTAAAGCATCGTAGGTATAGGTAGCCGTGAGTGTCTTTTTTTCATTCACACATCGGTTAATTATCAACGGGACCTCTGGGTCCTCCGAACTTACCGGCGATATTCCGCGGTTAAGCAGAGGAGTCTTCCAGAAACTCCGGGAGCTGGGGCGCTGCATGCCGATCACGAACTTTGTAGGATTGCCTTTTTTATCTTTTGCATCAGCGACCACCGCCGCCATGACCGCGCCCACAAATCCGAGGCCCATGACCAAAACAATCTCCCGTCCCAAGGCACGCTCGCTGCTCACCACTTCCTTTAAACGCTCAAACTCTTTTAGATAGTCTTCCGAACCTGGCAGTGGAAACTTTTCGCCGGCTGGACTAATCGAATATTCAGACATGTTTACCTCCTGATTGCTGGGTTGATTGGGTTTATTATTAAGGAGTCCATAATTGAATAGACACAATCTTCGGAAAATCTCCCCCGTCCCTTCTTTGCCTGTCTAGCGACAGGAAAAGGATGCCAAAGAGGGGTAATTCCTCCCTTTGGAAAAGCCTGCCTGCCGGTAGGCAGGGGAGGTCGGGAGGGATTTTACAAAAACTTCTCTAATCTTCACCGCATAAATATGTCTGCTCTATTATGGACCGATTAGTAAGTTCGTTGAGTGACTGGGTTCTGCTGTTAAGAAAATTTTGGATTGAGAATTTTGAGTTATCAATCGAATGAATAGACTTAAACCGCACTGAATCTCTTGGAACCCAGACGACGATCTCCATCTAACGGAAACGTTGATGCTCAGCTCTGGCGTTCGACGAAACTCCGGTGGTCGGGGCCCAAAGACGACCCAATCATTCTTATCGGAGATTCCCTGTAAGCAACAACAAACAGATTGTCGAAGTTCAAGTGCCCCCCACTCAAAATGGCAACAGAGCGCACAGCCTCAAACCACACGTCCTTGACTCCACCCACGAACGTAGTCCCGTTTCTCGAGACACCCCGGATCGGGTGCAAGTGCACGAACTCAACGTGCGAGAAACCGTTTCGCTCCAAGAGCCTGCGGATACTGGACATCGAGTAATGATGGAGGTGATCGCGAGCTTGCAAGTAGGTGCCCCCAGGCTGCGCAATGCGCAGCCGTTTGATGAGTCGCGCCCTCAGAAGCTGAACACGGATATTTGGCGTCCTAATGAAACAGACCCCTTTCTCCCTTAGCAGTGCGTGACAGCGCCTGAGTAACGGATCGGGGTGCGAAAAATGTTCGATCACATCCCACAGGGTGATGATGTCGAAGGAACTTTGTGGTAAATCGACCTTCTCAGGAGGACCGCAGATGACATTTGCCAGGCCAAGTCTTTCGCGAGCATGTCGAACGGCCGCTGGAGAAATCTCACAACCATACGCCTCCCACTGCTTATACGGCGCCATCGCCTTCAGAAAGAATCCGAGCCCACACCCCATGTCAAGCAGTCGTCCCGAACGCCTGACAAGAAATCTTCTGAAGAAATCTTGATGCATTCTTTTACGGGCTTCGTTCCAATAGAAATGATCATCCTCTTCGACTTCCTCTCCCCAGAATCCATCGTAGTGAGGGTTAGCTGCGAAAGACGAAAAGACATGATGGCACTCACGGCACTGCAGAATGTCAATGCCAAACTCGTTGAAAATGGGGCGGTGCCGCAACCCCCCGCACAGCAGACACCTTATGGACTTCGCTTCCCGGTTAATGGCCTCTACCCTGTTTGTTCCCTTATTTCTCCAAAATAACAGAGATGATTTAAGCGGTGGGATAGCGTCAGATGTTTCCATTCGTCAACCTACTCATAGATTTCTACTCAAACAGCGAGCCTCATTTTGGTCAGGATTTAGTCCATTACCCCCACCCTCGCATCTATGGTCGGCCGACAAGACCATCACGAAGGCCGATTGTCGTTAATTGGCGTCAGATGACGGAGAAATTGTTCATAGGAGACACCGCCGCCTAACGACACGCCACAGCGGGCAATTGGCTTGGCAGGGTTACCCTGGACAAGTGTCTGGGGTGGGATGGATCTGGAAACAACGCTTCCAGCGCTCACGACCGCCCCGTGCCCGATGGTCACGTTTGGCAGGATAATCACTCCGGGCCCAATGTAAACATTGTCCTCAATCCGAACGGTGGGCTCATTGCTGTCCCGAGCTTGCGTCGTAAGGTCTCGAAGATGCCCTATGATCACAGCGCGCATTCCAATCGAGACGTTATCACCAATGGAGACCAACCTCGGATACGCAGTTTCAATGAGTACCGACATTCCAATTGAGACATTGCTACCAATTGAAACGCCACGCATACGGTGAAGCGATACGCGCGTTGTTTTGAAACCAGGGGCATAAAGCGCAAAAAGCTGGAAGAGACGGTTCTTGACCCCTCCCCACACTGAATCTCTGATCGGCTTAGAGCCTTTTGCCTTTCCTGTCACCATAGAGGCATCGGGGATAGGCGAATCTTTCTCCTGAAGAAGCCCGATGATGGTTTCTATGGTCGGCGACCTAAGAAAATTGTCCAGGGGGATTGCTGCGTTGAAACGCTGCTCAATGATGCTCATCATCGCTGCTGTTGCAAGCGAGTCTCCTCCCAGTGCATAAAAACTATCACGGACACCCACTTGATCCACGTTCAGCACATCCTTCCAGATTTCAGCCAGTTCTTTCTCAATGGAATCCTTGGGGGCGACGAAGTTCTCCTTCACCTTCGAAGCCAGCTTCTCGGCTAAACCAATGCGTTGTAATTTTCCGGTTGCCCCTTTTGGTATTTCATCCACAATCAGCACCTGACTGGGAACTTTGAAATCCGCGAGCCGGGTAGCAGCGAACTCGCGAATTTCGCTTTCAGTCGCTGAGGCATTGTCATTCAAAACAACCGCTGCCGCGACATCCTCACCCAATGTGGGATGTGGCATGGCAAAGGCGACGGCTTGAGCGATGGCAGGGTGCTGTGCGAGGACTTCATCCACTTCTTTCGGGGCGATCTTTTCACCGCCACGGTTAATGATCTCTTTGATGCGGCCCGTAATGGAAAGGTAGCCATCGACATCGAATCGGCCCTGGTCACCTGTACGAAACCAACCGTTCGTGAATGAACTTTCATTGGCCTTTGGATTATTTTCGTAGCCGTCCGTGACATTTGTCCCGCGGATGACAATCTCACCGATTTCGCCAACCGGAAGGAGATTCCCCGCCTCATCCATGATGGCGACATCCGGCCCCGCAGCCACCCCAACCGAGCCCGCTTTCCGGGGTAGCGGCGGCAATGGATTGCTTGTCATCTGATGGGATGCCTCGGTCATTCCGTAGGATTCCGCCACTGGGGTGTTAAATACTTCCTCAAGCCCGGCCATGACCTTCTCTGGCAAGGAAGCAGAACAGGAGCGAATGAAGCGCATGGGGCGGCGATCGATGATCTCTCTGTTTGCGGGTGCACGTGATAGAATCGCCTGGTGCATGGTGGGAACGGCCGTGTACCAGGTCGGTTGAAAAGTATCGACCCACTCAAAGAATCTCCCGACGTCAAATCCCGGCGCGCAGACAACACTCGCCCCGGCTGTCAACGATGAAAGGAGTGCGCCGATCAGTCCGTGAATGTGAAAAAGTGGCATCACGTTCAGGCAGCAATCATTTTCCTTGAGGTCAAACGATAGTGCGATGTTGTGACCCGAGCTGCAAATATTTCTCTGCGTCAGGGGCACGATTTTCGGCCGAGAGGTCGTTCCCGAGGTATGTAAGACCAGGGCTGTGTCATCAGGCAGCGCGAAACCATCGCTGGCGGGCGATGCCTGCTTTTTCCCGGTCAGTTCGAAAACACCTGCTTCGGCTTCGACATTCGGCGTTAATTCAATAACGGGAATGTGATACTTCTGTGCTACCTCCCTGGCGGGAGAATCCATCTTTGACCCAATGATCAATGCCTTGGCCTTTAGGTCGGATATGTAGAAGTCTAATTCGTTGACCCGGTAAGAGGGATTGAGGGGTGCACATGTTGCCCCCGCAGCCACGGCGACAAAAGCAACTGCCATCTCCGGGCCATTTGGCAAAACGATCGCGACCCTGTCATTCCGATTCAAACCAAATGCGCGCAGCGCCTTTACCGTATCCTCGACCTGATTGAGTAGGCGGCCGTAAGTGAGAGGGGCCCGTTTGGGGGCAGTGAGGGCGACCGCTCCGGGATCCTTCTCCGCTCGACTTTTCAGGAACTCATAGATGGTCTGAGCTTCCGGTTGTTGATACGGCTTACTTTTGTTAGGATGGAATATCATCTCCCTACCTCCTTCTTCTCATGCGGCTATTTGACTCCAATTGCACAGGCGACAGACACAGGGTGGGTCTGTCTAATCTTTAGTCTAACTTGAGAGAACCCTGCACGCTCTAGATTCATAGCAATTTCCTTACCAATCTCCTCTGTCGTTGCATCCGTGGCGTTTCGAGATCTTGGCTGCAGCGTGACAGCAATAAGGCCACCGGGTTTCAGCCATTTCCGTAATTCTTTAAGGCAACTGATCGGCTCCGTCCAGAAATGGATCGAATTGATTGTAAAGATCTTATCAAAAGGTTCATCAAATTTCGGCAGATTCGAAACAGATCCAAGCCGCAACACCACTTTCCCATCACGTATCGCCTTCGCATTACGTTGACTCCCCTGTCGCACCATCACCTCAGAATGGTCCACTCCGGCGATAAATCCTTCTGAGGCGATCTTGCTAATCAGCTCAATAGCAAATCCCGGTCCAAAACCTATTTCCAATAGTCGATCATCTGGCCTGATATCGAGTAATGAAATCGTCCAGCGGATCCGATCCTGGTTCGAGGGAGTGCAGGCCATAATCTTGCCTGCAATGTTTCCCCAAAAACCTGTGGGGTGGCCAAACTGCGCACGCAAGAATCGTCGGATGGATTGATGCAGCGATCCCCCGTTCTCACCGTTATCCGGCTGGTTTTGAAGACCAGGGTACTTCAAAGATAAATTGATCGTCTCTTTTGCTCGTTCGGCTTTGATCATGATTGGGACTCCCTTGATGAATGCGAACTGTCCCCTGTCCAATATCTGAAAAGTTCACCTGCCGTGGCAAACCAAATATTCGGACAGCTTTTGATATAAAGGAGGTACTGATCATAGATGTCCAGAAATTCCGGTTGCTCGGTCAGATCCTTCTCCGGGTGTGTGACAATGGAGATCAGTCCACCCACCTCCATGAGCCTTTTTGTCCTTGCGATCTGAGCATCGAGGATGGCTTCAGACCTGCGAAGGCGGGGGATGCCATGACACTTATTGTAAACGCCAATATCGGTTGGAACCGTAATGGGAATTTCGAGAATTTTCGATTGTCTCCCGTTTAGCCAAAGATAATACGGTACAATACCCTGGGAAAAAGAGGTGTCGTAGCACAAAGCCGGGTGAGATCGTTCCAGAAGGTTGAAGAGGTAGTTACTTTTCATTAACTTGGGAGATCGCATTCCGGTTGGAAAGTTATCTGGTCCAGCCAAGAAGGATTTCTTCAGCATCTGCACTTGTTGGTCGGCGTGCGGTTTGAAAGGGAGTCTATGGTCATGCCTGTGTCCGTGCCAACCCACCTCGTTCCCTGATTGAAGGAGAAAATCAATAGGTTCCTTTTTTCCTTTCAGCACCGAGGTGAGTACGAACCAAGTCGAATGAATCTGGTATTTTTGTTCGAGACGGAACAAGGGGTCACGCTCTCTTCGCCTCAATAGGCCGCCGGTATCCACATCGTGGAGAGATACGAATACCGAACGTTTTTTTGAAGGCCACTGAAATGCTCGATTTTCGTGCACCGAACCTTTGGCCAGAATCTTGTTTAAGAGCAAGATCACAAACTCGAAACCTGTTAGGGGTAGCTTGCTGTAGTCCTGGACGACCTTTCCCTTCCTGCTTGAGTACATCGATTGAACGAAGTTCGAGAGAGGGCGGCGGATCACCGTAGGGACCCTCTGAATGTTAAACCCTGGGATATACGTGTAAATAGGCCTCTTCGAGTCACCGAAGCGAAAAGACTGGGTTGCCCCAATGTCAAAGTTGACGATCACCTCCTCGTCACGGCGGACAATCAGAGGCAAACCACTCTCGGCTGCTCGCACAATCACTTGATCCCTTTCCCTCACATTAAATTCGAAGACGCGCGTTGAGAGTGGAAAGTGCTCTGAAGGCTCTCCAGCGACTGCGGTGAGTTCGTCGTTGAGCTCTTTCGAAGTGATCGTTGGCCGAAAAACGCCTTCAGCCACTGTCCTTGCCGAATTGGCATGAATAGCTCCCGGCAAACGTATTGGCACCCCTAAATCCTTCAAATCCAAGAGCTCTAACATATTGTCGATCGTCACTCTAGATCGTGTTTCTAATAGAAACTCGCTTATGGTATATGGGGCGATACGATACCCCATTTATCCTTGTGATTGCCGCTTAAATCGCCGCTTTGCTTTGAGATACCGCAGGTATTCATAAACAGGAAACCAAGGAGTGATGGTCTTGTGAATGATAAATCGACGAATGAATTGCTGGGTCTTGTCCAGAATTCTATCCGGCGGATTGATGGGCTCGGACAACACTTCTGGCCACATATATTTAATGTGATTGATAATCACAGCCCATCGCCGATTTCGTCGATGCCGCTCATTGATCGCAAGCATCAAGCGATGAAGGTACCGGTTGTTGTAAGGGTTGAACGTCTCATGGGCAATATCGTATTCAGAAAAAGCCGCCGTAGCCCACCGTCCCATTCTTTGTTCAAGAAAGAAAAGGTCCATGATATTCATTTTGGCTGCTTGACAAGCAGGTTGAGCGCCATCGAGCCATTTCTGGAACTCTGCGATGGCAAAGGGGTGATTCAGACCGCTGACTACAGCCAGGCCCTCTCCATTGATTTTTGATTTGGGCAGCCAGTAAACACGTTGGGCCACCTCACTGATGTTGCTGTTTAGAACCGTTGCCTGGGATCCCAAACATTGAAGCATCGTGTAAGCAATATGTCCTGTTCTTTCGCGTGCCCAAGTGGCACTCCATTCGTAGTATTCTCGAAATTCTTGACTCATGAGCTGCAACCCCAGGTTGTGATGCTTGAGGCCCAATCGAGGTAAGAGTCGAGCAGGAATCTTGACATCATTCACCAGCATGGATACTTGGGTGGGCGTAGTCGTGAAAAAGTTAATCTTGTCCTTGGCTTCCTTGGCTGCAGCCAGTGACTTGCGGCTGTCGCCTCCAGCTGAAATACCCATCCATAAATCAAACCTCCGTGCAGCGGCATGAATGCTGGTTTGCAAAATGGGCGAGCAAAGTTGAATACTCTCATCTACAGAAAGTGAGCCAATGCACCCCTCCACCGGCCAATAGCGAAATGCTTTGGCTTGGCGTAAGTCAAGATAATGGTTGGGTAATAGATTGCGTATCTCCCGATAAGGAGTTCGATCGTTCAGTAGCCAAAATCCGTTCTTGCTCGCTTGGTATGCTGGCATGTTCCGGTAGCTCAAAACCTCTTCGTCGTAGTCAAGTCCTAAGCCTTCCGCCAGGGTCTCGGCCTGAGAGGCGCACCATATTGCGCCCTGCTCAGTCCGACAATACTGTACTTGACGTAGGGCCACTGCGTCATGAAACAGCCATAGACCTGCGCGGCACATCACAATCAGCACAAAACGCCCACTGAGCTTTTCTAATCCAGAGATCACATCAGCCACCGACTTTGGGCTATGAACAAATCGCTGTAGGATGCCCTCCTCGGTCAGATCAGCTTGGTAGGGATCAACGGCGTAACCCAGCATCACAGCCTTGTTTCCGTCATGTTCGACAACGGTCGTGAGCAGATCAGGATGAACCGTGAGTAAGTACTCGTCCTCCACCTTCACCCTCTTCCATCCCTCATAATCCACGAAGTCTGGGCCCAAAACGAATTGACGTCTTCGAAAGAATTTCGCTCGGTCGTACATGAATGTGTTACTCTCCACCACCCGATTACCTACTGTAGGCTGAATGTACTCAAACCGTCTGACCTGTTACGTTGCACAGCGTCTCCCTGACCCCAGCAGCACAGTTTGTCAATATGGCCGCTCCCTGAGGGTCTTCTGAACTATTGGCACAACAACCGTTATCACGGTACATCAGGCCTAGCATGCTTTAGTCTCAGAATCTCTCGTATGAACATCATGCTATCGTGGCTACCGGACAGCCTTGCCTTGAAAACCGTCATTGGCATCGAAGCGTTAACGAGATCTCTGCGCAACAAGAAGCTATGAGTGCTTGCTGTATTGAACCCCGGGACAGTCGTAACAGCTCCGCGGTAGCCAGAATCCTGCACTACCCGCTCGAGATCGATGTGCGCATTACGGTAAAATCCGAAAGGATAGGCGAAGTAATTCACTCTCGTTCCCGTGATTCTCTCGAGTTCCTCCTTGTCCTTCTGTATCTCGTCACGAAGCACATCTTTGTCACAGAGCTCTGCCAAATTAACGTGATTGCTCGTATGGCCGCCGATTGTAAAGCCCTCCTCGACAAGTTTTCGAACTCCCTCAACACCAATGCAACCCGTCGTCTGGAGATTGCTCTTCAGATTGTTCCGCAAGAAGTTGGTCTCCTCTGTTTTCCGTCGCCCGACAAAACCAGACGAAACAAAGAACGTTGCATTCACTCCGAGATCCCTTAAGACAGGAGACACATGGTCAAGCCAGCTTCGATAGCCGTCATCAAAAGTGATGGCAACATTAATCTTTCTCCAAGACATTTTGCCGTTAAAAAAGTCATCGAGGCTTATGACGTTCGCTTGCTCCTTCAAAACTTGGAGCTTTGCGCGGAAACTTGCCACGAGGTGATCCGGAACATCATGGAACGCCAGAATTCTCGCGACTGGCATTCTGAAAAACCGAAAGATGAGGTTTCTGATGCGGGAGAACCCGATATAATAAAAGGAGAGGGGGAGTAAATCCTGCCTCCTCCATGACGCAGGATGAATCTCAAGCGGTGCACCATTGTCATGGAACCTCATGGTCTTCGAACCCATCGTGGCGTCTTCCGGATAACGTAAGTAACAGGCCATCAAGTTTGGCTCGATCTTCATATCATAGCCTTACCAATTGTAGGAATGAGGCGTCTGGGCAGCTGCTGGATGTCTTCGCTACGAGCACCGCGCCATAAAACTTCAGAATTTCGCGTTACCGTAAATCCTGCAAGAGTATAAGAATTCATTTCTGATTGGCTTTTAATTGTATAATCTTACGTAACGGATGGGGATATGTGTGTGGTGTATAAAAAGCAGTCCATGTGTTTGTTGACGTGCATTTATAGAGTGTACCTGAAATCGGTGTTTTTGGATTGACTCCCACCATGCCTGTAAAATCGGAACATGACTGGTTGGTCGCCCAATATCCAGTTCCAGTAGTGCAACTCGGTGGTCTATTAGCTAAAGTTCCACAACCGACTCCGACAGCTATATTCGCACAAGTTTTTGGAGCGATGCAATTAAAATTATCCTTCCAGTAAGATGAATTTTCAACCAGCGGGTGGGCAGAACACGCATCGCTCCCTTGAGCAAGAGACATTGTACCATTCTTATCTCGATTCGCCCAGAAATATGCCGTGTTTATATTCTGTCTGCTGATGGGTTGAGGAGGACACCCCTCGTTGTTGGATACCTTACTGTAGCAGCTTCCGGCACAGAAATTGTAGAAGGTTAAAAGCCTGCCTCCTCTGTAGTCTGTCCATTCGGCGGTTCCTCCATTAACGATATAGTTCCCGTAAACCTCAACCCCCATACAGCCATGTACGGTTCCCAATCCATTATGGGTGTCCAGTACTGGGTACATCTCTGCGCCTGGAATGATTGTATTGTAGCGGATCGCATAGCGGCCCCCTGTGTCGCAATCGGTTAAGCATCTCGTCAGATTAGCAAACGTATTGTCCTCAACATACATATTGTCATTCGCGGCTCCATAGATGACATCCGGGTAATGATTCCAATCCCAGTTGCCAGGAAAATCTCCGTCACCCACGCCCAGCGGGTAGTCCATCTTCTCAAAAATGTTGTTGTCAACGACTCCTCTGCATCCCTCGTTGATCATTCCACAATGACCAGTGGTGCAGGTCCCAGAACAGGTGAACTTGTTATGGTCAATGCGAATCATATGCGAAGGAGGGTAACGCCGACCATTCGTGCAACCGACGATTGGTCCACCTGAAGAACCAACGATAAAGGTAAAACCCGAAATTCTAAGAAGAGTCGTGTTCGCTGGAGAATTAATCGTTATTAATTTACTACCGGAAATGATCGTATTTCCTACCCCTGACCCAATCAGTTGGACGGGTTTGTTAAGTGACAGAGTGCCGCTCCAGGTTGCCGAACCGGCAGAAACATTGATTCTGTCTCCGAGCCTCGCCGAACGCACACAACGATCTACAGAATCATAATCGGGGGTTGATGACCAATTCGGGCTTGATCCAATGCAGGCAGCCCAAGAAAAAATTGGAACTAAAAGTAAGGCACCTAAACTGATGCCGATTCTATTGAGTCTCATCGCCAATCCCTCTCCCGGGAAAATCACCAAGACGATGCAGTTGCGCGGTAGTGCGTTGCATCGATGTCTTAGTTGCGAGAGGTTATCGCTGAACACCGGACGAAAGTTGAGCCCTCGCCTTTACATCAGTTGGTAGACATCCACCCCAAGAAGGCCCCGTGTCATGATACTCCAGAATTTCGCGCTTCTGTAAGATAAACAACGGCATCTAAACATTCCTTACTGCAAGAGTATTTGCAAATTCGCAGGAGGAGCGGGAGGACCGGATTCATTCCGCAACGGGTGAGGATAAGTGTATGGGGTATAAAAAGCAGTCCACGTGTTTGGAGCTGTGCATTTATACAACGTTCCCGAAATTGGGGTTGAGGGGTTTCTACCTACCATGCCCGTCAAATCCGTGCAAGATTGAGTTGTTACCCAAAAAGCAGTTCCTGTTGTGCATGATGCTGGGAGATTAGCTAACGTTCCGCATCCAACTCCAGTCGTGATAGTGGAACAGATATTCGGAGCGATGCAGCTGGTATTGTCCTGCCACCAATCCCTATTTTCTGTCGCCATCCATCCACACTCCACATCAGCACTTTCACCTGTACCAATCAATGCCCCTGTATCATCCCTATTAAGAAAATAATAGGTCTCATTCAAAAGTTCTCTTTGCAGTACAGGACATCCCTCTGCATCGCTAATCTGAATGTAGCCATTAACTCCCCAATTGTGATGTCCCGCCGATCTTCCCCCAGATTGATTCCCATGAACTTCTCCACCAGGATTATTGAACTGATTCCCATAAATCTCTACCCCCATGCAGGAATACACTCCGCCCTTGCCTCCGTGAGTATCGAGAAAAGGATACATCGCATTCTTCGGGTTAAACGTATTGTATCTAAATGCGTACCTTCCCCCCTCGTCACAATCAGTGATGGTCGTTGCTTCATCATTGAAGATATTATCTTCAATGTAGAGATTATCATTGGCAGCACCAAACACTAAATCAGGGTGATTGGCCCATGCAGTGGCTCCAGGAAAATCCCCTGATACTCCAACTCCAAGGGGATATTCCGCTTTTTCGAATGTGTTATTGTCAATGACTCCTCTGCATCCTCCATTATAAATATAGCAGTGACCAGTCGTGCAGGTTCCCGATGGAGTCGTGAATAAATTGTGATCTATCCTAATGTTCCACTTAGCATCTCCCGCCGCTTCAGAGCAACTCATACCAATGGCTCCACCCTCGTTACCTCCATTCCCAACTTCGAAGGTAAAGCCAGAGATTCTTAGAAGATTCGTATTGGGGGGATTATTTATCACTATAATAGTTGATGCACCTCTCGTAATGAGAGTGTTACCGACACCTGCACCTATGAGTTTTATGCCCTTATTGATTGTGAGGCTAGAGTGCCATGTTGCTGATCCTGATCTGACATTGATCGTATCTCCTCCACCTGCATTACGAACACACCTTGAAACAGAAGCGTAGTCAGGAGTCGAAGACCATGTGGGACTCCGGCCAGTACAGGCAGCCCAAGAAACTACTGGAGCCAAAAGTAAGGCGCTTAAACTTACACTGATTCGATTGAGCCTCATGGCCAATCCCCCCGAAAAACTCATCAAGGTGATGCATTGGGTCGGTATTGCGTTGTTTCGATGTCTTCGTTGCGAGAGGTTGTCGCCGAACTACTGACAAGAGTTGAATTCTGGCTTCATAACAGGTGGTGGACATCCACCCCGGGAAGACCCCACGTCGTGATACTTCAAAATTTCGGGCTTCTGTAAGATGAACAACAGCAGACAACCGTTCATTACTGCTATTTTATTTCCAAATTCAAAGGAGGAGCGGGAGGACCGCTTACGGGAGACGCTGGTTTATAAGCAACAAGGATAGCGGCCCACGTATCCGAGTTGAGCGACATCACGCCGCTATACGTGCCTGCGGCAACTGGCCCACGGTCTTCTGTCTGGATTTTCTCTCCCCCATTCGCACGCAACGTGTAGCCTGAGCCTGCTTTGAAACCCAGTAAGTCCGAATCCGTAGCCACCGCACAGAAAAGCAGGCAGTTGTCGATGGTTGTTGTGACCGATCCGGTGGCTGCCGTTCCAGAGGTTCCTGTTCCGGTAGCCGTCTTATGGGCCGGAGCGGTGGTCGCCATGCCCGAATACTCATGGATCGTCATACGCACGACGTCTGTGGGGCCTGGTATAGTGGCCGTAACCGTGGTCGTCCCGCCGGGGACATTCGGAGCGGAGAGGACAGAAACGCTCCAGCCATAATACTCCAGCCAGTTATCCTCCGTCCACGTTGCCGCAGGATTACTCGTAATCGTGGCGTGCCCAGCGTTGCCTATGCGGATCGCTACTACCAGCATACTTCCAGCCGTGACAGGATTGTTAAATGTGATTGACAGCTGTGATGTGCTGTCGTTATCATCGGCCTTGGATTGAATGTAGGCCGCATTGGTGGAAGCAGGAATGCTAATGAGTAATACTATAGCGAAAAAAAGGGCGATGAGAATTGCGCCAACTTTGCTCATATTATTTTCCGTCATTTGATCCGTGTTCCCCCTCTTGTGATTAGCGTTGAGCCTACCCCCGCACCAATAAGTTTAATAGGCTTATTTATCGTGAGAACGCTTGACCAAGTTGCCGTTCCACCCGACACATTTATAGTATCACCAGGGCTCGCAGAACTTACGCAGCTATTCACGGATGCATCATCCGCTGTCGACGACCCAGTTGGACTGGATCCAGTGCGGGCGGCCCAAGAAACCATTAGAACTAAAAGTAAGGCTATTAAACTTACAACGATTTTATTGAACCTCATGTCAAATCCTTCCAAAAAAAATCATCCATGCGATTCATTTGCTCGGTGTCGTCATCCATTTCCAGCAGCTTCAAGGTGTAATCTTTAGGTCCCTTGGTGCGGATGGCGGTTCGTCCGTTTGCTGAAACTCATATGCTCCTGCATCTGGAGCCGATCCGTACAGTACCTGAACCCCATCTGACTTCTTATAAAGCCAAACCGAATTTCCATTCGTACAGCTTATGGCATTAGCAAGAGTGACGGTGTTCGTTGAGATGGAAGAAATTTGCACAACATTCCCAACGGTTCCTACCGCTATCCAATCTGCGTAGATGGTTCCGCCTGGCGCAAATGTCCCATCCTGAAAATAAGAAGCATCCGCTAAGGTTATTGATTTTGTGCTGGCAGAACAACCAGAAGAAACTGTTGTTAAAGCACCACCTTTACCTATTGCTGGACTCCCAGATTGTAAGCTAAGGTTGGGTAAAGTTGAATTCGTTTTATCTGTCGGTGGAGTAGTGCTTGCATTGACAAATAGAGGATTCCCCGAAACATCTCCATTATATTCATTGGCGTAAGTTTGACTTGAATAGTTGCTGCCCGAATAAACTTGATCATGCCTGTAATACAGATTATTCTTGAAAACGTTTCCCGTGGGAGTTTGACCAGCTTGATTGGTAACGTATACGGCACAATCCTCTGAGCCACTGGATAAAGCTAATCCATTGTTAAATAAAGTGTTGTTGTAGATTCTGTTACTGGAACCATTTGAGTATCCGCTATATCCAGCCACGCCAATTCCATAGGCGTTGCTGTGGTAGATGCTGTTATATCTGACTATGTTGCTCGGAGAAGTAATGACTACATTTCCGACAGGCCCATCATCTACAGAAGTCCATGCATAGCCCCATTTGTTGCCTTCGATGATATTTTTTCCTGCTGCACTGGATGGAGCATTTGAGTAAAGACATCTATTTCCATAAGCACCCGTCCAGGCTTCGTTGTGGATGTAGTTATTTCTGAAGGTGTTGTAGCTTGACATGAGGGCTACCACATGATGCCCACCGTGAAAAAATGTTGAGTTTTCTATAAGATTATACCAAGAGTGGTCCGTTCCATCACTCTCGTTACCTATGTCAAGTACACTCCCCGTATCATCTCCATTATCATTAGCGGAACCACAGTTAGAGAATTGACAATGATGAACCCAGTTATATTGAGAGCTACCATGAATGACAGATACATCCCAATCGGGAGAACTCTCTTGATCGAAAGTGCAATAGGCAATAATGTTGTAAGTACCCCCATTGATGATATAAAGAAAATGAGCGCAATTCGTGGCGTTAATTCCTTGAACGGTGATATAACTCCTTCCATTAAGATAAACAGCATAGTTAGCCCCCGAAATGGTTACTACGTCAGTCCCATAATTTCTATAAGTGATGCGATTTGAAGAGGTACCTGAATTTGAAGGATTGATGTATGTAGAATAGGTTCCAGCAAGAATGTAAACCGTATCCCCTGCAACGACAGTAGTGTTTGCCTTGGCAAGCGTCCAGGGTTGAGCGAGAGTTCCAGGGTTGCTTGCACTACCAGTAGTAGAGACATAATATTCTCCGGCTAATGATAGATGAGGACTAGCCACTGTGAACGCAACGACTAGCAAGGCAAGGTTAAATTGTAGAATTTTATTCTTCATTCCTGTTATCGTTGTTTTAGCCAATTCATGACGCACATTGGCGCCACGGACACCTTCGAGCTACTCTAAGATAGGACACACATCCAATCAAATCTGACTTCACGTGCTTCTTGATCCGAGGGTTGGAGTATCCGGAGCCATGGCCGATGGTTGATTGCTGCACTACTTGCCCGATAAGGATTGGAGCAGGGCGAGTGACATGATAAGCACTTATTAACGTATACTGGAGCGTGCCTGACTGAAGGCAATACCATACGCCGAAGGACGCTTAAACGAAGGCATTTCCATACATTTACAATAAAGTTTGAATGATGCTGCAGAAGCATTTTCTAAGACCTGATTATCCCGCCCCTGTCCCTAATAGAGATAACACCCAGTGAACCAAGTCCTTACCCTGTTCTATAAAACGCCTGATTTTCCGGGTTGTCCCCGCTTATTTCTTACAGCCTGTTATGGATATCCGGTATGTGTATAGGTTTATCAAGAAGCATGCCAAGCATTCGAATCAAATGGAGATAAAAGAAAACCATTAGAAAAAACCCATGTTCAAATTACATCAAAACCTGAACCAAAATGCACAGATGGAATTTAAGAGTAGCATCGCTTCGGCTAAAAGTGACTCCCCCTTCTGCATAATGAACGCAGTCGACACGTAACGTCCCCGCCGCAGGGTGGGTTTGAAAACAACCATCCCACGCACAATCAGTCTTTATTTCCTTGTAAGCATGGCGCTGAAAGTACAATCGTAAGAAAAACTGTAACGTTCCAAAAGTAGTTCGATGTCCTGAGAAAATTACTCTCGGTGAAGTTGTGTATCAGTGTCATCATTAAGACACAAATTCCAAACAGGCCCCAGTCGTATGCGTGATTTAACTCCCTTAGCGCCCTGCGATGGTGGGCCAGAAGAAACGCTACGAGTAGCATGATGCCAACGATCCCGACTTCAAGGTATACGTCCAAATAACCGCTGTGAGCCTCTCTCACGCCAAGGGTCGAATAGATCTTCTCGTCCTGCAATCCCCAATAACCCCCATAACCAACACCCAGCAAAGGGTTGCGGGAAGCAACATCAAGAACTGCACTCCAGATGTCGCTCCGTCCGGTAAAGGACTCGTTACGGTTGAAAGCAGAGGTGACCGTCGGCACCAGTGAATCACCAAAAGCCAGACATAACAACCCCACTACTACCACGAGAACCAAAAAAGTTGCCATATGTCTAACATTATTTTTCATCCGATAGAGAAGCAGCAGTGAAGCTACACCAACAATCAGGAAACCAATGGCTGTCGCTGGGTAGACGCCGCGAAATCCTATGAGAAGGTACAATCCTATGGCCAAAACTAATCCCTCAGATAATGCTTGTGATCTGGGTTTGAGAAGGGCTCCTGCTCGCCAATCTCGAAGAAACGTCCAAACGATCAAAAACGCCGAGAGCGCGCAAATCACACCGAGGCTATTTTTTTGCGATGCAACCCCTACCCACATTTTTGTCCCCTCGCGGGAATACTCAACTCCAAAGTCCGGAAAGTATTTGATGAGCAAGAGAGAGAAAGGAATGAGCACATAGGCACACCGCCTGAAAGTACTCTCCAAAGCTTTAAACGGCGTTCGTTCACTTAGAATCACCAGGGCAATCGGAATCGCCCCACATAATCTCATCCATCTCTTGAAGGAAACAAATGGAAAGTCGGACCAGAGAACGCTCGATCCCAGGTACAGGAAGAGCAAGATTAACCAGAAGTTATCTTTCAAAATCAGAGGCCACTCGATCTTCCTTCTATAGAGGATAAGCAGGGCAAAGATAATGAGGAGGCTTAGCACCAAGCGATCAGCCGGGCTGCCAGCTTCCTCGGTTCCGACAGTCAAGATCGCATCGGACCCAAACCACCTGCCGAGAGGTTTTGACCCACAAAGAAGCAACCAGAAAGTAGGCACCCAAAGGGCATAGGATGCTTCAGGGTTTCGCCTGTGCTCAACGCGAAGAAGAACGACGACCAGAACCACGCTAAGGATGAGAGCTATTATTGGCAACATCGCATCAAGTATGAATCCTTTTACAGCAAGCTGTAATGACCGGTTTTGGCAAGGAAAATCAGATCAACGTATTCATCGCTCATCAAGCATTCGAATTCTTCCTTCCTCTCGGGATGCACCATCAACTCCACAACTGACTGCTTGGATAGGTTGATGATCCTCTGCAAGCGATCCATGTTGTCAATCGGCATTAGACTGAAGAAAGAGTCTGTGCACACGTATTTGAGAGCAATGATTCGATCGATCAGACGCCGATACATGAGATTGAATGCATTCTTTTCATCCCAGCGGAAGGTGAAAGTTCTTCGTACCCTCGAACCCTTCGGTATCAGGCCACCGATGAGCACGTTCCAGCAGAGATGCTTGTGGCGATGGCCATTGATGTGTGCCGGTGCCATCCCGTAAAGCCGGACATATTCGTCGTATTGGGCCATGTAAACATACTCAAAGTCCTTCTTGAGGAAAGGATTGTATAACATCGGAGCGAATCTGCTCTTTTCCAAGAAGGCCGCGAGGCGGTGTTGAGAGGTCAGCAACTTTTCTGATCTGACAGGGCCGTCAAAGGGCAATGAGAAGTTGAGGTGTAGCCCCGACTCAACTCCGGACTCACGAGCGAGATCCGCAGCTCGCTCGGAGTCTCTCAAGAACACCATCGCACTCACGGAAGTAATTCTGCCATTCTTGAAACACAACATGGTGTGATCCGTTGCAGCCACGTTTTTGCCCCAGTCATCTGCAGTAATGATCAGCATATTCTTCGACGAAACTCGTTTATCGACTGGATACATAGTTCTCTTTGATCACATCAATGCCGCAGAGAGCCAACAACCTTCCAAGATGGTCAAAGTCTTTGATCAAGTATTTCATAAATAGGTGATGACCGGCAGCGAGTAGAAAAGGTAAGGCCACCGTGTATAATGGAACAGCAACGACTGATTTTACAAAATCAACTGTTGTAAAATAAGGGGCCCGTCCTCTCAGCAAAGCCCTCCTCAACAAAAAAGATCGCGTGCACCTCTCTGCTGGAACTGCCTCATACACAGGCGCTTCTCCACACCACACAAAACGAAAGCCTTTGGCGGTCATCCTTCTGAAGAAGTCTGTATCTTCACTCCCCCTGCCAAACTCCCGCCTGAACTGTCTCTCTCCATTGTCGAAAATACTTCTCCTGAGCAGCACATTTCCTGTCCGCATATTCCTCCAGTGCAGGACTTCGCCTGTTCGATGAGTCGGTCTTTCGTGAAATTTTCCCCGCACGACCCACTTGGGAGTCTCACCCTCATAAGATGGCAGGACTGGTCCCAAAACGCCGTCTGCATGGAAATCAGCACATGCCTTATAGAGATTGGTCAACCAGTTCGCACTCGGCACCTCGTCATCATCAATAAATGCGATGAAGTCACCCTTTGCGTTTGCCACTGCCTTATTCCGTGCCAAAGCAATATTCTGTTCTGGCTCATTGTAGTACCGGATGGGAACGGATGAGTGTCTTCTGAGGTCTTCAACCGTCTGCTCTGCTGACCTTGTGTAATCATTGTCCACGACCACGATGCTGTATGTGAAGAGGCCATCGGGGCCCTGATGTTGAAGGCCATTCACAAGTTTTGTAAGGTGCTTTAGCCTTTTATAGGTACAGATACAAACGGATATGTCATCATTAATTTGCATCGTATGCGAATTCAAACCCATTGGCTTGAATTGGACCCTCCGCGACAGATATTCTAAAAATGCTTTTTGATCCCCCTCAAAAATAGGCATCTCAGTCGCTGCATTTGCTCTCTTCTACGAAAGCTGGCTAATTCTTCAGATATGGGTCTGTCGACTCCTTTGAGGAACGCCCAAACATATCCCGTGAAAACAAGCAGACCACCTATGATATAAGGCCTAAACCTCATCTGGTATAAAGACCTGAAGACCTCCCAAAGGGGGTGTCCTCCCAAATAATAATCTTGCCGTCCAACTCTTAGTTTCGATATCAGGAGGCTGCCCTTACCCGTCCCTATCTTCCGGTGGTGAAGACACTTTTTTTCTAAAAATGTCCTCGTCTTCCAACCCTTCATGCGGGCTGTTGTAACAGCTACCCAGTCAATACCGCCTCCCCTGATTGGTTGGTATCCTCCTATTTCCTCGAAACATTTTCGCCTAAAAAGCTGGCATGCCCCCGAGACATGTTCTATGTTGACAAACGCATAATTGTATTGAAATGAACCTTCGACAAACGGTGTGCCCGTTACCCCCAATTGGGGCATCTCAGTCATTTTTTTCAAAAGAAATTCGAAATAATCCGAATCGAATGAAATATCCGCATCGAGATTTCCAATGACATCGTAATTCAAGTTTCTGACCTTTTCATAGCCAGCATTAAAACAGGTCACTTTCGCGGCAAAGTTACGAACGGTGTGTTCTGGCATCCTCACCAATTCAATCCACTGGCACTGCCCAGTATACTTTCTTACAATATCCTCGGTGCAGTCAGTTGAGCCATCGCTGACGATCACCCACTTGACCGGCAAGACCGTCTGCCCAACTACGGACTTGATGGTTTCCTCGATGAACGCTTCCTCATTCCGCGCGGGAGTGATGAGAACGTATGTCAGGTTCGATCCCTGTCTGTTCTCTGTGTTCGCCGATGTTTCTCCCGTCAAGTCGTTTTTCATCTTTTTGCTTTACTGAAGTCGGTTTGCTTCACTAAAACTCATGTCTGTACTTTCATCGTATTGTCCCAGAAGCGCAGAGAGGGCCAGTAACATCCATGCCTGTGACCACCTCATATAGGAGATTTTGGAAATCGAAAAAGGAAATACCTGGTAGTAGAAATACCCCTGCTCATCCCACAGGTGAGCCATTGCCCATCTGAAGACAGAATGGAGTAGCCTGAGATGATTCTCATCGAGGTCTTTGAAGGCCAGAAGCGTGATAATACTTTGCGCCACATTATGAATATCGATGGGATAGGTCCGATTGTGATAATATTTGGGCGCACCGTCTTCCTTGAAAAAGTGCTTTCGGTAGAATTCCAACCCGAGACGGACATGGACTTCGAACTCCGATGTCTCGGCATCCTGACAGATAGACCGCAAAGCGCACAGGCTGTAACCGGTGTGGAAGTTGTCTATCCAGCGATGTGTCGGATCCTCGCCATAGTCCCACGAACCATTGTGATGCTGCTTCGCTGCCGAGTATCGCGCGACCTTCAGAGCGGGCCGGAGGAACCTCTCCTCACCACAATATTTGTAGACCCTGCAAAGAAGCGCAGCACCCAAGAAGTTTACATTGTGAACTCGGTGCGGCAACAACCGAAGCGGATAGCGGAAATAGCTGAAACAGGCAGTGGAATCACCCTCTGTCCAATAGAGCTCATTGAGAATGTATTCGGCTGCGTTGACTGCTATCCGGAGATACTGAACCTCATGCCTTTCTTCATATGCATCCAGCAATGCATTGGCAACAAAAGATGTACAGACAAGGTTCGGTGCTCCCCGAGCCACTACTATCCTCCGTGTCTGCCAAGGGAAGCTGTAACCCCAGCACCAATAGGAGTGATTGGGCGAACGAAGGTTAATGAGTTTTTGGGTCATTAACGTGATGAGATCTTCGTTCTCCAATAATCCCAACTCTTTCAGCTTTAAAAAAGCCATGAGAAACAGCGCGATGGCTTTGGGGTTCTGAGTCTTGGGTACCCCTAACACCGGCCGGAAGTTGAAAGGGCTTTTCCTCAGTATCTGGGTAAGGCCCAGGCGAAAGAGTCTAAAATCCAGAAAAGGCAGGTACTTTAAGACTTGACTGTTTAGGGAATCATATGGGTCATAACCTGCCCAGTCATTGGCTTGGCAGTAGGCGAGCAGTTTAAGTGTTACGTTTTTTATCTGTTCGTGCAAAGTATCTGTTGTCGGGGGCCCAGTGAAATAGGCTACGCATTTCACCGGATCAATGGCGTCGGTTATTGCGTGGGATTCATAAACACAACACACCCAAGTAGCAAAATAGTCTATAAACAGATGGAGTTTTTATTTATACCTGTGCGAGGACCTGGATAATCCTTTCCGCGGTATGTCCGTCCCACAATTCCGGTATTTGCCTTAAACGGTAGTACCCGTTAAGAACATACGCAATATCGTCATTCAAAGTTTCCAGAGACGTCAATTTGTTTGTTCCTAATGTGATGGTGATTGGACGTTCGGTATTTGGACGCAGTGTCAGGCACGGGATCTCGAGAAATGTGGTTTCTTCCTGCAACCCTCCCGAATCCGTGAGCACGAAACGAGCTTTATCGACAAGGCCGATGGTTTCGTAATATCCCAATGGGTCACATAAAATGAGTTTCTTAGTATCATTCGTCTCTTTCCAAAGCCCAAATTGTGTTAATCTTTTTCTCGTACGGGGATGGACAGGAAAGATAACAGGCAATCTCTTGGACAATTGAGCGAGACATTCCATGACAGAGGAAAGAGAAACCTTATCATCGACATTCGAAGGCCTGTGGAGGGTTACGAACGCATAGGCCTTTTCTTTTACCTCGAAACGATCATAGGATTTGCATTGCCGGGCTTTATCTAAATGGGCCACTAAGGTATCGATCATGATGTTTCCAACACGCTTAATCTTGGTAGCCGGAATTCCCTCTTTCAATAGGTTTTCATCTGCATCCACTGATGGCGTAAACAAAAAGTCAGACAATGCATCAGTAACGATTCGGTTGATCTCCTCGGGCATGGAACGATCAAAACTCCTAAGACCTGCTTCCACATGGGCAACCTTGATCCCTAATTTAGATGCAGCAATGGTCACGGCCAGGGTTGAGTTTACATCTCCGACTACGATCACTAAGTCAGGCTCCTGATCAGAAAGAATCTTTTCATAAGCCATCATCACCTTGCCGGTCTGCTCAGCATGGGTACCACTCCCTATACCAAGATAGATGTCGGGCTTGGGGAGACCGAGATCCTCAAAAAAAGGGTCGGACATATTGGGATCATAGTGCTGTCCAGTATGGATGATAACGGGGATGGCCCAGTCCTCCTTCTTTAGCGCGTGATAAAGCGGCGCTACCTTCATAAAATTGGGCCGGGCTGCGCATACGAGATGAATCATCATCGCAGATTAATGACCTCCTCCATTCATTCCAGATTTTTCAATCACTTCTTCTATCGCAGTTACAATTTGCTTCAAAGCCATTCTGTCGCCAAAGTCGGGGTTCTTCCTTTTAAGACGTCTGATGGGCCGAATCTTTGATCTCACATCCTCTACTGTCTCAATTAAGGTGAGACATCCCTTTTCGACCAAATATTTGTCCACCTTTCCTATCTTTCCCCGGAAGATGCTGTATACGGGAACACCCAGTGCGGCTGCTTCCCTATTCATCGTGCCCCCACCGCTGACGACGAAATCAGAATGCCATATCAAATTAAGCCCATTCAGAACTTCATCAGGAATAATAATCTTTCTTTCTTCACACCATTTAGGCCATGTCCTGTATATCAACTCTCGCTGCGTTTTTTCATTTCGGGGTAAAAGGATCAGCCGAACGTCAGGACGATTTCCGAGAAATTCAATGACTTCAAAAAACAGTTTTTCGCTTTCCGGATTGTGGTAGTGAGCTTCAGTGGCAGGCGGACGTATCGTCGCCACGATATCTTCACCATTGAGATTCAGCTTCCGTAAGACCAACGGGTCGGGCCTAAACGAAGAGACATAGACATCTTCCTTTAGTCCGCAATACCCCTGATAACCCCACTTAAAGTTTTTTGCCAAATCGGGTCCGTTGATCACTTCAGGGGCAATTCCCAATGACGGCTTAAGGAATGGGAGAAATCTGATGTACTCGTAGTCAAAAAAGTGGATCGTCGGGATGCGCAGTAATGAAGATAGTAGTATAAGAGATCGTGAGCCGTGAGATAGAGAAATATCTGGTTTTTCCTTGAAAATGGCTGGGGCCAGCTCCAGGCTTCGCCAAAGTGTACCAATCACTTTCAGCAGTTTATTCGCTCCATAATGTTTGCCTATTCTTTTGTGATTCAATCGATAATAGTCGGCGAGACCACATACCTGGAAACAATCGCGAGTTGTGAGAAAAACTGAGTGGCCCCTCTTCTCCAGTTCCTTCATGATGGGGATAAAGAAGGGTATATGTGGAGAATTATCACAATCTATCCAAATTTTCCTTTGCTTACGCGAGAATCTCATTTGAACTCCAGGTTATTCAACCGGACTCTGATTCACTTCATTTGTTTATTTATTCTCTTCCAAGGTCGATCATACCTTCATTCCCATACCTATCAACTTTGACAGATGAGCCACTGATCTTAAACAACAATTTATCCCATTGTACCGCGCTTGCTAATCTCATTTTGCGCAGCACCGTCACGATCTCTCTGCCCATCATCTGACCAAAGATTTTATTCATGAGGCCTTCTTTCCAGCTAAGCTTTGGCTCCATCAGTTCGCATCCTAATTCTAAAGCAAGCTTTTTAATCTCTTCCCGTTGCCCAAACTTCTCAAGATAGTGAAAAGGCCACTGTCCTTCCAAAAGTGCCCGACTTGCCTTCCTTGTTCTTTGACTGTCTTCTATGGATCTCAGATGTTGAATGCAAAGTTTAGTTGACAAGAGTAAAGATCTGCATGCCTTTTCAGAATTATTTCTATTTAATTGATTGAAACCCGAGTCGCGGTAATAAGCCCTTGCCCCTTCAACAAAAATGACACCTTTGCTCGCTCCAACTACTCTGCAGAAATATTCACCATCATCATCCAAGGACAATCTCTCATCCCATGGACCAGCCTTTTCCGCTATTTTTCGACTAACCAACCAAACAGCAGGAACCATCCAAAGAGTCTTTGAAAATTTGTTCAGCAACCAGTCTAAAGGTGATAAATTTTGCCAAAGTGCATTCCGAACAAATTGTGCCCTTTGCCAACGCCAATAAAATGTTCCAAAAGGCGATGAATATAATGTCAACCCTGTTCTATCGCTTTCGGCAATTTTCATTTGTTCAGAAATCTTATTGGAGTCCAACAGATCATCTGAGTCCAACCACTGGATATACTCCCCTTGAGCATGCTCAAAAGCTTTATTCCTCGCTGCGCTCGCCCCTCTATTCTCCTGCGTGAACACTTTTACATGTTTTGATTCGAATTGCCTGGCTATCTTTAGAGTATGATCCATGGACCCGTCGTCAACGATGATGACTTCTTTCTTCGGCCATGTTTGCGCTAATGCTGATTTAATTGTTTCAGCAATCCACTTTTCTGCATTCCAGGCGGGGATGAGAATTGAAACCAACTCCGTCACAACGTCCTCCTATTTTGAGCATGAAGTTCGGCCAGTGAGATCTTGGGTAAACGTTTCTGAGGATCGTCTTCAAGGCCACACGAACCTTGCTCATATACCCTATCCAAGCCATCCTCTCTTTAGTAACACGCTTCCGTACAAGGATTGTCCGCGTTCATGGACGCAGCGTTGGCTCTCTTAAAAATGGCATATCCATGACGCAAGCCAGGATTGTGATCAATGAGAAGGTAATTGCGATCTCTGAGCAGGCCATGATGGTACCCGTGGTTATAACAGCTATTGATACCATCAAGTAGAACAAATCTTGCTCCCTGCAGTTCCTGGTTCAGTTCACCACTAAAATTCAATGGGTGCTTTACTCTTGAACCATCAATAAATACGGAATCAAAAAAGGATATCTGATTGTCTACTTTAATCTTTCTCACGGTCCTCGCCAGTTCTTCAGCGAGGCTATCTGGTGAAGTGGACGAAAGAACATACCACTTGACGGCTGGGTGATCGCCAAAGGTCTTGCGCAAGTTTCCGAATTGAAACTCCGAACCGCTGATGCAGAAAACAGACGGCCTATTCTCGTTCTCGAGGGCACCTGCCAAGAATGCCTCGGTACTTCCTTCGCCCTTAGCCGCTCCAACAAGCAGTGCCGTCTTGATATCCTCCCCCTCCATTAATTTCCTAATTGCCTGGAAAAACTCATCCTTCCTCATTTCTGACACGTCGTAAGGGAGGAAGTATCCAAATTTTCGTTCGAGCGAATGCAAGGCATCTGCAACGCAGCGCTTCAATCTCAATCGTAGATTCCTGTAGAATAATCGCCTCTTGAAAAAAACGCTGGCATCTTTCTCTACCCTTCTTTCATCGAAAGGGGCTCCTTCGCTTATAGACGTCTCTCTGTTATCACAAGCACTGACTATCGTCTCTTCAAAAGCTTCCCCCTTTCCAGAAAAACTTTTTTTCAAGGTTTCGCCCATATCACTCTGGCCGCAAGCACTCAGCATCATGCGAACCTGCTCGATCCAATCCCCCAACTCTCGGATAGGCATTTGGTGAATACTCCAACGCCGCTTCGCCTTTGCATCCTTTAGCAAGGGGGCTTTGATTTTTCCATGTTTCAAAACGTTAGCAGTCCATCGCGCCCGCTCCAGTTCCGGGTGATGAAGCCATGGGAACTGGCCAGCACGCTTTAGAGCGCCATCCAGTTTCCCAAGACAAAGAAGGGAGATGATCAAATAAGCCCACTCTACGGGGTCGGGATCCATCGCTTTGTACTGTCCAAGAATAAATTGAATCGGCTCGGTGAGAAGAGAAATCCCCGCTTTGGCATTGCCTTTGTACAGGTTACACAGAGCCAATTTCAACTTTGGTTCTGGCATCCATCGCATATAATTTCTGCACTTCAAGTAAAGAGCCTCAGCTTCTTCATAATTACCTTTCCAAAGCTTGTCGTCCCCTTGACGGAGAAGCGTTAGATGTAAGCCATTGGAGATGATGTGCGAATTCTCAGTTCTCGAGGATTTCTCCACAACGGTAAGTGCCCCAAATGGATTTGGCTGTATAATTTTTTGATTGGGTTCTAATTCCTTATAGAGAGTGAACCATTGAAGAATTTGTTCCCGCTGTTTTATGGTATGATGGGAGTGAACCATCATATAACCAGCATCAATAATTGCCTTTAACTCGTCCTGGTTTTTAAATAAGTGAGCAAGTTTATCTAATATATTATGCTCGTCAGCAAAGACGCAATTTTTCATATCGACAAAACCCGCAGCTTTGAGTCCAGGCGATTCCTCTGTAACCAAGCAGGCTCTACAGGCGGGAATCTCGAAATGCTTGCGGACAACTTCTTTTGCGATCGTTCCACATGCTGGCACAATCCAAGAAGCATTAATCGTGCGTGCATAGTGCTCGCCAACCATCACCTGTGTTATTGACGACCCGGGACTGTACCCAGGGTGAGGGGAAATCAGTGAGGGATAATACTCAGAAACAAGTTTCATGATTTTCTTTCGCCAAGGATACAATATGTTTGTATTACCAGTAAAAAGGATCGGAATGCTTTTCCAACCACAATAGTCACGATATATCTCAGGATCGACAAAATTAGGCCAAACAAACAGGTGGTTGGCGATCTCCGGTGTATGTTCAGCCGCAGTAATAGAGAGGGCAAAGAAAGTTTCTATGCCCCAATGGTCCATATCCGAAAGAAAGCCCGCGCGGGCGTTACAGAAACCGTCCGCATTATGGAACCCCAATTTTGGTATTTCTGGGCAACGACGAATGTTTTTTATCTCGAGTCTTTGGCAAGTGGCATGATTAACACCACTTTCAAAAAGTGCTAAGTCTGGCTCATACTTCTCACAGATCTGCTGATAGTCACAATCTTCGTCAATCAGGGTCAGGTCAAAGAACTCTGATAGACACTTTACATGTGCCCGTTTGTGCATTAAAAGAAATTCAGGTAAATGCTCATCATACTTGTACTGAAAAAAAACGAGCTTGGGTTTAGCATGAACGATGTTCATATGGTTCCTTTACACAAATTGCACGGTGGGAGGGACGTTCCACTTCATGAAGCAGCCATTCGAATGGAGCACGCGAGTTGATCGCGAAAATGACTGACTCGCGACGTGATCCACGGTTCAGTCTTAAGAACTTGATCGTGCAAAGCCGAGCCCCACGAGCAGCCGCAGGATCGGACGGGGAATCCGGTCCTGGGGGATGAGATTGAGCAGAACTCGAATCGAGTAAACACCACTCAGTAGGACCGCCAGCGTGCCTATCGCGGTCGCAAGCCAAAATGGAAACAGGTAAAACCCGCAGAATACGACCCCGATCAAGGACAGGAAGAGCACGCCCGTTTTGATGTTCGCGCCAGACCAGCGAAAACCGCTGAGATGCCGAACGATTGGATAGATCAGAAGTCCGTGAAAGACGTACGAACCAAAGAAGGCAATGCCGGCACCGTTCAGACCGAAAAATCTCAAACATAGCCACGAGAGACCAACGTTGACGACAGTCCAGGCCAGTTCGGTCCCGAAAAAGAATTTCGAAGCCCCTTTTGCCAGGATAACGTAGCCTACGGGCACGGTGATCGTCTGAAGGATCGTGCTGAGACAGAACCAGCGTAAGACCCCAACCGCCCCATCGAATCTGCCACTATAAAACAAAGAGATCACGACAGGTGCGAAAGTTAAAGTGGCTATGACACCGGGTCCTGCCAACAAAAGGCTGATTTGCGCCTGCTCGTTTACCGTCCGGTTACATGCGGAATTGTCTTTAGCGACGGCAGTCAAACGGGGGTAAAAATCGGCTCCCATCGCCTGGAGAATAAACCTGACATATAGTCCGCCAAGGGCCCATGCTGATTGATAGAGTCCGGCCGCTTCGAAGCCAACCATGCGCAGCACCATGGTGCGAACTGCATAGGCCGCCCCCGTCATCAGACACCCACTCGCCATGAATGCGAAGCCGAGTTTCAATAGACCGGCTGCTTCCTGTTTGACCTGGGAACGGTTCATGGCAGGAGGATTGACATGTACCTTGCGACTGTACCACCACGAGGTGATGATCGTCATCGCTGCGACGCCTACCAGGGCCGGGACGACCCCCTTTTCGCCCATAAAATACACCACGGGAATGCTGATCATCGTACCGAAGAGCGTGCCCAGAATCCCCATCCTGGCGAGATCGGAGATCCGCCGCATCCCCTGGATCAGCGCTCCTTGGCCCCCGGATACGAGACCGAAGCAGACGGCAAGGGACAGCAGCGCCACGGCGGAGGCGTGCTGGTCACTCCCAAAAGTCAGAGTGGAAACCTGTCTGGAAAACACAACCAGTAAAACAGCGCCCAGTATTCCGAGGAGGATCGATGTGCGCCGGAGCACGGCCGCGGTTCGCGCAATACGATCCGTCTCGCCTGTGCCGACTGCCTCTGCAATCTGGCGTACACCACTGCTGTTGATGCCCATGCCAGCAATACTCTGGGCAAGGCTGGCTATGGATTCGTACACACCCATCAATCCCACCCCGGCCGGACCAAGCAACACAGCCAAAGCCTTGGTGCGAACGATTCGAATGGCAACGTTCACTACCTGCGAACCGCCGATCAATGCCGAGGACTTCAGAATCTGGCCGTAGGTATTATTCTCACCAGAAGCCGTATTGGTCATTTCAGAGTAATCTTTTTTCGATTGAGACAAATTCGTTATTTTAAAAGAACCCAATGGTATGTTTGCAGTGCTCTCGTTACCCTGTATTTTTGAATCTTCTGCTTCTTGAGATTAAATTGATTTCTTTATGCTCGTTCAAATTTGTAACAAATCCCTTTGATACGTTGTAATCAATTTCGTTTTTTTAGGTATTGTTTTGATTAACAATTACCCTTAAAAACAACCGCTTGAGCTGCCTCTTAAATGGCAATCTCGCAGTAATCTGAGCAAACAGAATAGTACTCAGTACTATTGGTCGATTCCACAGATACTTTACTACCAGACTGAGGCATTGCCAGTCTAAGGGCAAAACCTTTCGATACTTATAAAAAGTAGTTTCGACCCCCTTACCATCACTCAACAACTCTGGTGTGAGGAGATCGAGTTCTGAAATATCCCGCTGACTTTCCTGAAATGAAACAGCCGGCTCCGCTGAGACCTTCATCACGTACGCATATAAGCTTTCAAGGCCCTCGATCCAATACTCTCCGGCGTGGGTCTTGGTAATCTGAGACTGGGTGTTTTGGCCCAATTCTTTTCGATATTTCTCATCTTCCACTAGACAACATAGTTCTTTTCTGTATTCTTCAACATTTCTACAATTGATCAAATACTGGTCGAGTCCTGGTGCATCAGCACACCAGACCGCTGCTTTTGTCGAGTGGGGGCATCGACTGACTAACGGAAGTCCAAAACTACCCGCTTCCAACAACGATGTTACGGAAACCATTGGAAACGAATCGACATAGATATCTGCTGCCTGATAGTAGAGTGCTGTATCCGCTCTTAATCCACAGGCCCGTATTCGCCCATCGGTTTCTTGGCTTGCATGTTCCCAGACCCCATTGTGCTCGGGTCCAAGGACAAGCAAATAGCACTCCTTATACTTTTTCAATAGGGGTACATGCACGACAGGAAAAGCATCCCCGTTTTTCGAGTTGTACTTAATAGCACGTGCGACGGACAGGATGACCACTGCATTCGCAGGGAGGCCTAGACGAATCTTGGCCTCCCTGCGAGAGAGCGTTCTTCGGACTGGATCAATCGGAGTTGGCAAGATAAATAGCCGCTTTGTATCGATACCGCGGCGTTCCCTGCATAGCTCAAGTCCAGAATTTCTCAAGTTGGCAATAAGATCAATCACTGTCATCCCGATCCAGAATGCATGATCGGCATGATTAACAAGAATGATCGGTGGCAGTCCCGTTTTCTGGCTCAATCCGATGATAGGTGCGACGTCTTCAGTCTGCAGATGCAAGATGATCAAGTCAGCCTGAGTAGCCAGATTCCGCATTCGCTGTGCACGAGATAATAATCCTTCATAAATGTTACCAACAAGTTCGATACTGCCACCCGAAGTCTTTACCAAAGTCTTCAGCCTCTCTGGCACAGGAATCCATGACGGTTCGCTTACTACAACCGAATGCTTTCGTCGCCCATCATACTCGATCCAACGTTGCAAGAGATGCTGCAAACCTGCCAACCCCGAAACCATTGACGCGATGTGCAGTATACTATTTACATCGGTATTGTTTCTGATAGTTGAGGAGTCCCCTGTTTTTATCGTGTGCTTTGCAACCGAATGCAAAACCTGTTCTAACTCATAGCTCGCAAATAACCCATTGTGATTCCAAGTTGCATGGTAAGCTGCTATCTTAGCAAATAGTGCCGAGTTCTGATATTGGCCTCTCTTCAGGTAAGATCTTGATTTCGCAATGAGGCCCTGAAAAACGGCATTATTAATTTCGAGGCGCGATTTCTCGGCTTCTCCAAAACTACTATTCATATCGTTCGTCGTCATTTAAGATGGCTGGAGACGTTTCGGGCAACGTTGGGCGAAAAAACTGCATCTGATCCTGAGAAGTGATACTGAAAAAATTCCGATTGAACACAAATCAGAGTCCTTACTCAATTTTGCAGAAACTTCAATGTTGATTGTTATCAGGCTTTTTGGACAACCGGATTGGAACTCTGGTAATGCGGAACAAGTGGGCGAAGAGACACTCTGACTTAAACGATTATCATGGCTCAACAAACGACTCTAAAGACACTAATCTTCAGGTTTCGGCTTCAAGAGTTGCAGGTGATTCTCAGCGCCTGGACCACAAGCTCTTGTTCTTCTTCAGTCATTTGATGATACAGCGGAAGCAGCACACAATGATCCTGTGCCTTTTCACTCTCTTGAAGACGCGCGCACCTGCCGGGTGGGCAGCCGCAATTCCCCGGGCCGATTCCGCACGACCATGATCGTTCACTGATGTATATCGGTTCTCGATGAGAGCACATAATACCGCGCCTTGTCGCAACCCTGGCGTCGAGCATTCCCTGCATGACTTTTCGTTGGTTACCCCCTTCCGGTAGTCGTACGCAGTAACTCTGCCAGTTGCTGCGCGCCCAAGATGGTTCCAACGGGGGCATCACCCCTGGGATATCTGATAGGAGTTTCCGGTATCGATCCGCCAATTCACGGCGGCGAGCAACGATTTCCGACAAACGTTTTAACTGCTCGCGCCCTATGGCGGCCTGAATGTCGGTCATGCGATAGTTGAAACCCAGAATCGGATACGATTCGAAAATGACCTGGTTTGCACCATGCCGCACCGTATCAGGAACGCTCATGCCATGCTGGCGCAGGAGACGGAGCTTGGCATCCAGGTCAGCACTATTCGCAGTGATCATTCCGCCGTCACCGGTTGTAATCACTTTTCGTGGATGAAAAGAAAAACAGGCCAAGTCGCCAAGGGGTTTGCCGATCCTTTCCCATTCCCCCTGCCAGAGAATCTCTGAGCCAATTGCACAGGCTGCGTCTTCGACCACCACCAGGTTATGCCGCCGGGCAATCCCCAGGATTTCCTTAAGATCGCACGGCATCCCCATCTGATGGACACAGAGTATGACTCGGGTCTTAGGAGTAATGGCGCGTTCGACAAGCCTCGGGTCCAAATTGTAAGTCCCTGGTTCAATATCAACGAACACCGGAATCGCCCCGCAATAACGAATCACATTGGCAGTGGCAATATAAGAATGACTGACCGTAATCACCTGATCGCCAGGCTTCACTCCGACCGCCACGAGAGCAAGATGGAGCGCCGTTGTACAACTCGAAACGGCGCAGGCGTGCCTGCCGCCTACATATTCTGCGAATTCTTTTTCGAAGGCGGCGACCTCCGGGCCTTGTGTAACCCAGCCGCTCATGATGGGGCGCTTCGCTGCCTCGGCCTCGCGCTCATCCATAAGGGGTCGTGTAATAGGGATAATTTTCGTTAAGTCAGTCATTTGTTAGCTCCTTATGGAGCCCCACGGGCAAAGCCCGTGGTACCTCCATTGAAATACCCTCCTACACCAAGGCTTCGGAGGGTTATCCACCGGTGGCGAAATCCACCGAAGCATCAAGCCATGAGCACGCGATTCTTTTACCTACCTCTTACGCATTCATCCACGGGCAGAGCCTCGTGGTCTTCTGCGTAGGTGGATAAAATGAACCAGAAAGGGCTACGTGGCCCTCACAGAGTACACAGAGACCTCAGAGAGTAGAAATTCTCTCAAAAAATGCTTTTCTCTGGATACTCTGTGGACTTGAGCGACTGAAGGAAGTAGGCGGGAGAATATTGGGTTTTTCGCTCTCACAGGTACGTGCCCCCCCGTGCGCTGTCGCTCTGTGGTGACAAGCCTATTGGGAACCAAATGTTACCTGATACGAACCTGAGGCAACGTAAAAGATGGCATACCGGATGCCTTTGACTGTACCTGTTGTAAAGACAACAGGAACCCCGCTTTGTGTGATGCTAGTGGCCGTGAGGCCCGCCGGAATCGGCACAAGGGCTGTAAGCCCCTTTGTATTCTGTCCGACCGAGATTGTAAAGCTCAGTGTATCTTGACTCCAGCTTAAAGCGCCGAATGCCGATCCATTGCGTCCGTCAAGCCATTGAAGCATCTGGCGAGCTGAAATTACCGGGATTTGCCGAGCCTGGGCAGAGGCAATGATGGCATCCGATCCATTCGATGAAGAGCTGTCCGTGTGCATATTTGCTGTGAAAACCCCATAATATCCCTCCGGTCCAATCGCCTTATCGAGCAATGCATCGATCGTATCAGGATAACTTTGACCCGACTCATCGGTCATCTGGGTTGTCGCCTGGTAAACATCGATCATCGTACCGTCGGATTTGGTGAAACGCATTGGCATACCAGATCCGGTGAAGAATCCTGGCTGGTCATTAACCCAATCCCCTGGCCAATAATAGTAATTGGTGTCGAGCCGAATCCCATGATTGAGTTCCACTTGAGGTTGCGTATCGTAATCGCTCCAGGGAATGCAGTGGGTCCTGTTGGTAACAGGGACAGGCAGGCTGGAATAGAGTGCGGACCAGGCGTCCAATTGATTGCTGAAATCGGATTCCAGCGAGGATGGAGTGAAATCAAGGCAGTCGGTGGTAACATGCAAGGCAATCTCGAAACCCAAAACATTGTAAGCGGCCGCCTGGGTTGAGGTCAATCCTCCGTCGTTAAAGATATAAGCAGTGGCCCGGATGCACTCCCAATCCTGAACAGAACAGCCAGACGGGCTGTCAGCAATATAGGAGTCAAATCGGTCAGCCGCGATGTAGCTTACGCCATGGTTGTCTCCGGTCATGATGACAGCAGCCTTAAGTCCTCGGGGGAGGTACCAGAAACGAGGTAAGGGCTTTTTGTCATAGTTCATCTGGATGATCAGATTCGCAAGAAGCCGCTGCTGCTCATCTGCCTGCGGGATGGCCACCTTGGCCAGGTTTATCCAGCCTGGGTAGAACAGATCATCGGAACGGATAGGCGAGACGCCATCACGCTCCTGGCCGGCCCAGGCAGGGTTACCCTGCCTGGTGTAAACGACAGACTTCGCCAGGTCATATGCAAACGCTGCCGCCTGACCGCCGCTCGTGCCGACGCTCCGCAGGGTGACAGCCGGGCTTGGAGTTGACGTGGTGGCGTCGGAATAGAGGGTTGCAATGCTTGTAGCACCGCTCATGGCATATCGGTCAGCACTGCCATGGAACTGGATGGTCTGGTTGACAATTCCCTGTCCAGGACCCGATGTCGTATTGACGAGAAGATATGCATCGGAGAGTGTGGATCCCAAATTCGTAAGCCCGAGTAGAGAGAGTAGAGAGGGGAGTGTCTTGTCCGGGCGCATGGCAATCAGATTACCGCCGGCATTAACCCAGTTGGTAAGCATAGTCACCTGGCTGTCATTGAGTGTCATTTCTCCCAGAATGGCCACATCATAGTTTGAAAGCGTTCCGGCTGTTATGAGGGAAATATCACTCACCGTAAAGCTATTGAACCCTTCGGTCCGAAGAATCTCGGCGTAGTACCGGCTAAAGGGGTTTGATGAGTTGGAGATTACCAGTATCGGCCCACCCGGTCCTTCGTTCGGGGTCACCACAGTGGTGAGCCCTGTGCTGCCGGTAATGCCAGTGAGCGTCGCCGAGATACTGGTGCTGCCGGGATTCACCGCCGTGGCCAGCCCTGCGCTCGTGATGGTAGCCACGATCGTATTCGATGAAGCCCATGTCACCGAACTGGTCAGGTTCT
>Ga0335070_10000594_pt1 | contig 40650 bp, 28 predicted proteins | sample Lox_Sample_13_FD_206722 | JGI IMG/M metagenome (GOLD analysis project Ga0335070, IMG submission 206722) | Soil microbial communities from Loxahatchee National Wildlife Refuge, Florida, United States - Lox_Sample_1.3 | ecosystem: Environmental > Terrestrial > Soil > Wetlands | place: USA... | reverse complement strand
CGCATTTCTTCGATGAGCCGGTTGAGAGGGGCAACATCTTTTCCATCGCGCAGTGGCAACCGGAACGATTGCTCATAAACGTGCGAAATATCCGACACAGAGGAGCCGAATGCGCTGAACACCGGTCCCAGCCCGAACAGATACACGGTGCCGATTTCCGCCCGCTCGGCCACCCCGCAGGCAAAGAGCCCGCCATTGCCGCCGTAGGCGAACAGGACCTGTTCGCGCAAATCGAACCCCAGTTCCTTCCCGGCGCGCACAATCATGCCGGCCACCATGTCGTAAGCCCGGTCCACGATGGCACAACATGCCTCCTGGATCGACACCCTTCCCGGGCGCGCCACCTGCGTGTCAATCGCTTCCCGCGCCATTTCCAGATCGAGGTGCTTGGTTCCTCCCAGGAAATATTCGGGATCGATCAGCCCCGCGGTGACAAAAGCATCGGTCAGCGTCGGCTTCTCGCCGCCCAGCGCATAGCACACCGGCCCGGGAAACGAGCCCATGCTCTCCGGCCCCAGTTCGATTTCCTCCCCCGCACGGCGTACCACGCTGCCGCCGCCCAGGGCAATCGACCGCAGGTACGGCAGACTGACCCGCACCGGGATCCCGAACAGATCGCTCTCTTGCGAGTACACCGGCTCGCCGTTTTGGATCACCCCGACCTTCGCGGTGGTCCCGCCCACATCCAGCGCAATCACGTTTTTCAGGCCGTAAACGCCGGCCAGATAGCGGGTGCCGTAGAGGCCCAGAATCGGCCCGGACTCCATGGTGTCAATGGCCCGCGTTTTGGACACGCCTGCTACTCCGCCGTTGATGTGGCTGATCAGGAACGCCCGCGAGTATCCCTGCGTGTAGCGCAGCTCATCTTCCGCTTTGAACAGCGTAGCTGCCAGCGCGCTGTGCGTATAGGCGTTGATCGCCGCATAGCAGGTGCGGGTCATGTCGTCGGTGTTCTGGCAGATCTCGCTTCCCGTGAGCACGGGCACCGACCCCAGATAATGATCCGGATATTGTTCGTCGATCACGCGTTTGATCTGCTGCTCCGGTTCGGGGTCCTGCAGCGCTCCCTGCAGGCTGATGCAGATTCGGCGCACACCGTTCTCGAGCAGTGACCGTACCACCGCCGGCAGCTTCTCCGGCGCGTGACCGCTGGCAATCCCGATGATGTTGTGTTCGTCCACGATCCGGTTCACGAGCGGACTCAACGCCGGCGCGCCGTACAAGTCCTGTTCATGCCCCCGCGTGACGATCAGCCCGATCTTGGGTCCACGCAGCTCGGCCAGCACATTCGACGTAATTGTCGTAGACCAGCGCAGCAGCTCGACCTGCTCCAGAAAACTCGCCAGATCGGGATACCCCAGCTGGGTCGCTCCCTGCGTCAGGCACTCGAACAGACAGACCGTCAGGTCGTGAGGCGTGGTGTCCACCTTGGCGCAGACCATACGCGACCCATCGCTGAAGATGCCGTCCGTCAGCGTGCCGCCGACATCGATGTCTACGCTATACACGCGCCCCTCGCAGTAGATGTACGGGTTTGGTAGGACACAACATGTTGCTAAACCAGCACTTTGTTCTCGTACGCCTTCTTGATCAACTGCCCTTTCATCTCGTACCGCGGCAAGCTGCCCGCCGCAACCAGGTCCACCGACACCGGAATGCCCAAAATCGCCTTGACCTTGGTTTCAATCTCATTCTTGAGCCCCTCCAGATCCAGCGCTCCACCAGAGTACTCAACCACCACCTTCAGCGGAGGCAGCACCTTGGGCCCCGGCTCGCTCAATACAATCTGGATTTCCCCGGTCGTCCGCGGATGGAAGCTCGAAACCACGTCCTGCACCGCTGAGGGAAAGACATTAACCCCCAGCACGATCAGCATGTCGTCGGTCCGGCCCACGCAGCGCAGCTTGAAGCCAGTCCGTCCGCATCGGCAGGAAGTATCCAGCACGTGCACACGGTCGCGCGTGCGAAAACGCAGCAGCGGCACGCACTCCCGCTCCAGGCTGGTGTACACCAGTTCTCCGGTAACGCCTTTTTCAATAGGGAGAGACTCGCCACTCTCAGGATCAACAATCTCCACCAGCACGAACTCCGGCCCATTGAAGTGCATCCCGGACTGGTCGGGACATTCGCTGAAAATGATCGGCGCCATGTCGGCATTGCCCAGGCCCTCGGTGACGCGCGCTCCCCAGTCCTCTTCGAGTTTGGCCCGCACCGCGGGAATGCCCGCTCCCGGCTCCGCGCCGCAGAACAGCTTCTTCAGCCCCAATGTCCGAGGCTCAATTCCCGCCTCGCGCCGCACCCAATCCGCAAAATAGGTCGCATAAGACGGCGTGCAATGGATGGCGGTGGCTTTCAACATCTGGATGGCCATCAGCGCTTTTTCCGACGCTCCCGTGCCGATGGGAACGAACATCGCCCCAATATTTTCAATCGCGTCCTTCGCCGACAGCCCGGCTACAAAGAGCGTGAGCCCGGCCGCGTGAATGACGATATCCTGCCTTCGGCATCCCTGCGTATAAAAGGACCGCGCGGTAAGCGCCGTCCACATGCGCGCGTCGTGGCGAGTCAGGCCCACAAAGCTCGGCTTGCCCGTGGTTCCTGTAGAGCTGTGGATGCGAATCACGTCATCCAGATCACAAGCGATGTGCCGGCCCAGCGGAGGAGACGCAGCCTGGCTCTCCCGCAGCTCTTCCTTGGTGGTGAACGGAAACCGCGTAATGTCGCTGAGGCGGTGAAAGTCCTTCCGCCGCGGGCCGGCAGCCTGCCACTTGTCCTGATAGAACAAAGACCGGGCAAACAGATAATCGAGCTGGCGCGCGAGCTTAGCCTGCTGCAGCTTCTGGACTTCACTCCGGCTGGCGGTTTCGATCTTCCTGTCCAGATACTCCACGGATGGCATGTTGGCCGGTTCCCAGTTGTTCGTCTCCCCTGGCTGGGAAAAGCAGAGGAGGCTTGTTGCGCCTTGCCCAGGCACCACTCCCTCGGCGTCATCCCGAAGTCCGGCACAGTTCTGCCGGGCGAGGGATCTGGCGTGCAGTGGCACGGCTCTCAGGGCCGATATCCTGCCGCGACCACACGTCCCTGCCGCCCCACGCCAGGTCCTTCGTCGGGCTGACGCCCGCATCAGGATGACAACCGTATAGCGGGCGATGGCAAAAGACAGCCCAACCGCCGCACGATGCTATCGAACGTCCGTTATAATTTGCAAGCCCATTTCCAGGGGCCCCTATGCGCGGCACCATGATGGCCTACCCGCTCACGCTCGTGCATCTCCTCGAGCGCGCGGGGAAGCTCTTCCCGCGGGTGGAGATCGTCTCCCGGCTGCCCGACCGCTCCCTGCGCCGCAGCACCTACGGGGACTTCTACCACCGCGCTCGCGCCCTGGCCGAAGCCTTACAGAAGGCAGGCGTACAAAAGGGAGACCGCGTCGCCACCCTCATGTGGAACCACTACGCCCACCACGAGGCCTACTTCGGCATTCCCGTCTCCGGCGCGGTCATGCACACGCTCAATCTCCGGCTGTCGCCCCACGATTTGACCTACATCGTGAATCATGCCGGGGACCGGGTTTTGATCGTCGACGATGTGCTTCTACCGCTGTACGAGAAGTTCAAGGACGCAACCCACTTCGAGGGCGTGATCGTAGTGCCGCTGTGCGGCAAGCCTGTGCCCGCCGGCTACCAGGACTTCGAACTTTTCCTTAAGACCGCCTCTGGCGATTTCGCGTATCCCGATCTTGACGAGAACGAAGCTGCCTCGCTCTGCTACACCTCCGGCACCACCGGCGTCCCCAAGGGAGTCGCCTACAGCCACCGCTCAGCCGTGCTGCACAGCTTCCTGCAGACAACGGTGGACAATTTCGCCATCAGCCATGCCGACGTGCTTCTGCCGGCGGTTTCCATGTTTCACGTCAACGGCTGGGGCCTGGCGTACTCCGCCGCCATAGTGGGATGCAAGCTGGTCTTTCCCGGCCCGCTTCTCGACGCGGAGAGCCTTCTCGACCTTCTGGAGCAGCAGCAGGTCACGGTGACCGCCGGCGTGCCTACCATCTGGCTGGGTGTCGTCGAATGTCTGCGCCGCAACCCCGGCCGCTGGAAGCTGCGCCCCATGCGGGTCCTGATTGGAGGCGCCGCACCTCCGTTGTCACTGATCCGCGATCTCCATCAGTACCGTATGACCGTCATTCAGGGCTGGGGCTTGACCGAGAGCAGCCCCGAAGCCACTACGCCGCATCTCCGGTCGCACATGTTGGAGTGGCCCGACGACGAGAAATTCGCCGTCCGCGCCAAGGCCGGCCTGCCCGTGCCTTTCGTGGACATGCGGGTGGTCAACGAGTCCGGCGAAGTGCCCTGGGACGCCGCCACCATGGGCGAAGTCCAGCTTCGCGGCCCCTGGGTCGCCGCCAGTTACTACAACCTGCCCGAAGAAAAAGACAAGTGGACCGAGGACGGCTGGTTCCGCACTGGCGATGTCGGCACCATTGACGGCGACGGCTATCTGAAAATCGCCGACCGCACCAAAGACCTCATCAAGTCCGGCGGTGAGTGGATCAGCTCTGTAGACCTTGAGAACGCGATCGTGGCCCATCCCGATGTGCGCGAGGCTGCCGTGATCGCCGTGCCGCATCCCAAGTGGCAGGAGCGCCCGGTAGCGGTGGTGGTTGCCCGGGACGGCGCGGTTCTGAAGCCCGAACAGCTGCGGCAATTCCTGAGCGGCAAATTCGCCAAGTGGCAGTTGCCCGATGCCTTCGTTTTTGTCGACGAACTCCCCCACACTTCGACGGGAAAGCTGCTGAAGAAAGAATTGCGGCAGCGGTATCAGGATTGGAAGTGGGAGCGCTAGCGGCGTCTGAGCGGTCGCGGAAAATCAACAGCTCGAAGAGTTGTCATTCCGACCCTGAGCGCAGCGAAGGCGGAGGAATCCCTACCCTCGCCAGGCAACGTTGAAGTAGGGATGCTTCCCTCGGCTCAGTTCGCGCATGCTCGGTCGGCTTACTTGGCCTGCAACGACTCGATGTAGCGATTCAGATTGCTGATGCGTTGCGTGACCTCGCCCTCATGCCCGCCGCTCATGCGAAAGAAGACCGGTCCCCACACCGGCATCTCCTTGTTGCCGTGGGCCGCCAGATTGGCTTCCCCGCGGAGCACGCTGGTCACGCGCATCGAAGGATATTTCCCGCCGTTCTTCTTTGCCAGTGAGGTCAAATCCGCAGGCGCCACCGAGAGGGCGGAAGCCGCCGGCCCGTCTCCCTTGGCATCAGTGCCATGGCAGGAGGCGCAGTAGTTCACGAACATCTCCTTGCCCGAGGCCGCCGAGGTAATCGGCGCCGGCGCGCGTTTGACCTCTTTGGCTTTCTGCTCCTGGGCCACGGAGAACATCCCTACCGCAAGAAAGAACAGAGCAACGCAGAATGCGCAATTACGAACCATAAATGCCTCCTCTGGCCGCCAGAAAGTTGCCTGACCTCCTCGGACCGTTCTTCCCTCGTCCGGCAAAGGCTTGGGGGAAGGGCTGGCCGTTCCCAACGAAGAACGGCCAACCGGGATGCGGTAATCCTAGAACGAAAACTTAACCGAAATCTGTAGTTGCCGCGGGTTCAGCATGGCCCTCGGCGTTCCGAGAAACTCGTTCGGCGGAGGCACGAAAGGACTACCGACGAACCACGCGGCGTCAGCCGGTGGGGCATTCGGAGGCGGAGCCACCGCAGGGCACGACACTTGGCCCGCTTGAATCGCGCGCGTGGCGGCGTCGTTGAAGCGGGTTGGGGTCGCTCCGCAGATCTCCGGGCCGCCGTAAACACTTACTACCTCGTCAATATTCTGCCGGTTCAGCAGGTTGAAAGCATCGAAAGCAAGATCCAGACGCTTGCGCTCGCCCAACTGGAAGTATCGCGACACGCGCAGGTCCCAGGAATACAGATGGTCGCCGTAGTATGTATTTCTCCCGACTAGGCCTGGACGGTCGGTCACGGGGTTGGAATCGCCGTTGGAATCGCCGGTTCCCGTGAACAGGGTGAAGGGACGTCCAGTCTGGGCGTTGATAATGCTGCTCAGCGCGAAGTTGCGGAGAAAACTGTTCTTCGGACCCTCGGCGGTAAAGTCCAGCACAAAGCGGTGGCGAACGTCCTGGTTGGAGTTGGCTCGCTCCGCGGCCGGGTCAAACTGGTTCTGGGGGAGGTTGATGAAGGTAGTGAAGTTTCCAGAATCGATAGTATGCGAGAAGGTGTAATTAGCGTCCAGCGTGAAGTAGCTTCCCACTCTCTCTCGCGCGTGGATCGTTAGCCCGTGGTAGATGGCGTTATCAACGTCGTTGTTGTAGTCAAGGAATCCGGCATTCCCGAATTCCAGCCCACCGGTATCTCCGAAATAGGGCTTACCGAAGAGCAGGGGGCTGGGCGTTCCGTTGCAATTGCTGAGTGTGCCGTCGGCGTTGAGGAGGCCTTGGGCATTAGGGTCGGGCTTGCTGGTGCCCACAGGGCAGTGCTCGTTGATGCCGTTGCCTTGGACCAGGCGGTGCGACTGCACCATCAGGTAGCCAGCGCCAAGTGTGAGGCCCTTACCAATCTCGCGCTCGATTTGTAGGCTAGCCTGCTCAGCATAGGGAGGCTTGCTGATGTGGCGATCGACTCCGCCCGCCCCGGCGTAGCAGGCCCCCTGGCCGTCGGTCAGGCAGAGGTCGGTAATGAACTCTTGCGGGTACAGGCCGGTTGTGAGTATCGACGCGGCCAAGTCAGCCGCCAATGAAAAACAGGGGGTGACATCCGGGATGCCCTGAGTACACGTGATTCCCGGCGGGATGTTGCCGGGGGAAACGGCAAGATTCAGTTGCCATCCACCATGTGCCGCATCCGACTGAACCATGGGGAGAGTAATTCCCGGCAGATATCCCGCGACCGTCTTCTGGTTCCCCGGAGTGAAGAAGAAAACCATGTTGACGCGATCCACGAAGATCCCGAAACCGGCACGGATGACGGTCCTGTTGTCCGGCGAATAGGCGAACCCGACCCTGGGTTGAAAGCTCTTGTAGTACGAGTCAATATGTCTTCCTAGTCCAGTCTCGAAATCCCAGCGTAAACCATAGTTAAACGTCAACTTGGGAGTCACACGCCACTGGTCCTGGAAAAAGAATCCCTGGTAGCCGTGGTTGAGTTTGTAGTCATAACTCGAACTCAACCCCGGGGGAAACGCGTTTGCCCAAGTTGTGGTGTCCAACGGAAACTGGTTGTTCAGGGGGAATTGCCCATCCACGTAGTTGTTCCGCGAGAGGGCCACGCCGTAGAAGATGGCCGCCACCCCCTCAAAGTTGACGAACGGCGGAAGCGGATCCTGGCCGTTGGGTAGCGGGCACGGGGGCCCCGGAATCGGGGAAAGGCCCCCGCCGGCAAGAGCCAGCGTGTTTGCGAAGTCTATGAAGCAGTTGAGGTCCGGGAAAATGATTCGCGTCGGGGTGAAGCCGGGATAGTTCACCCGGTCCTGCAGGTAGTTGGAATCGTATCCGAACTTGACGACGTGGTTGCCCTTGACCCAGGCGATGGAATCCGAAAACTGCTCCCGGCTTTCAAAGATGCCGTCGTACGTGCCGAAGTTATGTCCGAACTCGAGGTCGTTGCCAAAACTCAGGTCGGGTTGTCCCGTCGCTCCGGGGAAATTGTAGTGCCGCCGGGCATACTGCGCCAAAAATGTGTTGACTAGGTTTGGCCGGATTACCGTGTTCAGAGTACCTACCAGGGACTGGTCGCGGATGAAGAGATTGCGTCCGGCGCTGGGAGTCCCGATGCCACCACCATCCTCGGTCTGGCCCACCAGGGTGTTCAGGTCGCGCGCGTCCTCCACGTTGTAGCGGACTGCAAAGCGGTTGTTGTTGTTGATCTGGTGGTCGAGGCGGGCGAAACCGTAGTCGTTGTCATTCGTCTTCAGGATCCCCAAGTTCTCCGGCACATTGATTCCAATGTTCGCTTTCGCCAGATTGAGCTCTTGAATATTGAGCAAGAGATCCAGCGGCAGCGTGGGCGCCTCAGCGCGCCGCAGGCCCTCGTAGTTCATGAAGAAGAAAGTCCTGTCCTTCACGATGGGGCCGCCGAGCGTACCTCCGAATTGATTCTGCCGCAGGGCAAAGGCCGTCCCCGGCAGCTGCAGGAGCGAGCGGGAATTGGCGGCGCTGTTTTGCAGGTAGTCGTAGACCGAGCCGTGCAGATCGTTGGTTCCCGACTTGGTGACCACGTTGACGATCCCGCCCAGCGCCCGGCCGTACTCCGTTCCAAAACTGTTGTTCACCACGCGGAATTCCTGCACCGATTCCTGCGGAGGCGTGGCACGCTGCACTCCGCTGACGGTATTGACGAAGTCTGCCCCGTCGACGGTAATGATGTTGCTGAAGGAGCGCATGCCACCGAAAGAGAGCTGGGTTGCTTCAAACTCGGTGAAGGTGGTCCCGAAACTGGTCCGGCTGCTGGCCACGCCCGGAGTCAGCAGAGCAAAATCCGTGAAGCGGCGGTTGCTGATGGGCAGAGACTGGATTTGCTGCGTGTCAATCACCTGGCTGATTTCCGTTCGCGTGGTCTCGATCGGTGGAGCCTCGGTCGTGACTGTGACCACCTCCCCGGTTGCCGCCACCTTAAGCGTGATATCGTTCGTCGCAGTTTGGCCCACCGACAAAACGATCCCAGTCTGGGTGTACTTTGCAAAGCCCGTGGACGCTACCGTCAATTCGTACCGCCCCGGCGGGAGAAGAGGGATCGCGTAAAAACCCGTAACGTTGGTCGTCGTGGTGTAGGACTGGTTGGTGTCGGTGGAGCGGACGCTGACCTCGGCTTTGACGATAGCCTTGCCCGAGGGGTCGAGCACCGTCCCGTTCAGCTGCGCGTAGCTGATGGTGGCTTGCGCCAGCGACTGGACGCTGAGAGAAACAACCAGAAGGGAAATACCCAGGACGGTGAACAGCAGACGTAGTCTCATATGCCTCCCCACGCTCCGAGCGAACGTACGTTCTAGGGATCGCGGATACCTCGAACGCTTCCTGCTCCCAGACGGAGAATTAAGGCGATACTGACTTGTGCAAGCGCCGGCCCGCCCCCACAGCAGACCTGGCAAAGGCACCGTTTCAGCGACGGCGTCCTATCGAACGTCCGTTCGCTTTCGGCCCTGAGCTGCAGTATTTTGCATATCCGGGGCCGACTGTCAAGAACAAATGCGTGGGCGGCGTGCACACGCCCTCCCCGCCACGGGGAGCGCTACGCGCTATGCGCCAGCGGTACCGATTTTCCCCACACCTCCTGGGCGGTCTCCGCCACCAGGCGCAGCTTGGCTTCCTGGTCCGCCGGCGTCAGAAGGTTCCCTTCCATGGTGGAGGCAAAGCCGCACTGCGGACTGAGCGCAAGCCTCTCCAGCGGAATGAATGCCGATGCCGCGGCAACTCGCGACTTCAATTCATCTTTACTTTCCAAGGCCGCCTTTTTGGAGCTAACCAGACCCAGCACCACGGTCCGGTCCTCCGGCATCTGGCGCAACGGCTCAAAGCCGCCGGAGCGCTCGTCGTCGTATTCGAGCAGGAAGCGCTGGAAGTGGGTATTGCGGAACACCTTGGTGATGGGGCCGTAGTCTCCGGCGGCGTAGAACTTGCTTTGGTTGTTTCCCCGGCACAAGTGCAGCCCAAAAGTGATTCCCGGGTGGGTTCCGATCACGGCGTTGTCCATCTCAATGGATAGGTCGAGCAAGCGATCGGGATCGTTGCCGCGCTGGCGGTAGCCCTCGCGGAGTTGCGGATCGAGCAACGCCGTGTATTGCGGGGAATCAATTTGGATGTAGGTGCAGCCGAGGCGGATCAATTCCTCGACTTCGTCCCGCAGGATGTCCACCAGGTCGGCGAGGTAAGCGCTCATCGAAGGATAAGCTCCCGCCGATTTCTTGCTGTCGTAGTAGGCGGCAGCCTGCTGTGCGCTGATCATGGTGGTCTTGGCGGGATGCGGGGTGCGCGCGCGCACAAAAGTGAACTCCTCCGCGCACAGCGGACGCTTGCGCCGCAGTTTGGAGACGACCACCGGCCGGGGCAGAACCAACTCCTCACCCTTTTCGTTGCGGAAGGGGATGGCCCAACCGCCGAACTTATCGAAGCCCTCGACCGCGTCGATGAGGTGGCCAAAGAAGGCATAGCGGCGCATCTCTCCGTCAGTGACCACGTCCACGCCGGCACGTATCTGCAAGGCAATGGCTTCGACGACGGCGCGGTCCTCCGCCTGCTTGAACTCGGCCGCTGAGAGTTGTCCCGATTCGTAACTCTCCCGGGCTTCCTTCAAATACGCTGGACGCAACAGACTGCCCACCACGTCACTGCGAACCATGAGCCACTCCTTCCCCTTGCGAATTCGGCCCTCTGACTGCCGGCGGCCAGGCTGCACCCGGCCACTCATAAGCGGTCCAGCGCCTACGGCGCAACAGATTACTTGGAAACGCGGCGGCCCACAAGCCAAATTTGTTCCCTCAGGGCCCCAGAGGAAAGTACGGTACAAAAACGATCCTATGGCATAATTCGGCAGCAAGCGCACGGCGTTTGACAAACCGGCCTGCCTGCGGTTATCCCGGATGGCAACGCAGGAGGGATGCATGGCTCCACGAATCAAGGCGACAGTGGTGGGCAGCTACCCGGTTCCCTCATGGCTGGTGGGCAACACCTCACGCCTGGTCTTGCGGGACGCCATCATGGCGGTGCTGAAGACGCAGGAACTGGCGGGCATCGATGTGGTGAGCGACGGGGAGTTGATGCGCTTCGATCCCAGCCATCCCGAGACCAACGGCATGGTGGACTACTTCGCCTCCCAGTTGGATGGGATTCGCAAGCACTTTTCGGTGGCGGATTACGACCGCTTCCGCTCCGACCGCGCCTCGGGATACCGCCTGCTCACGGCCGGAATGGTCGTGGGCAAGATTCGCGATGGCACTTTGAATCTGGCCCGGGATTACGATTTCGTGCGTCCGCTGACCCGGGTGCCGTTGAAATTCACCTGTACCGGTCCGCACATGCTGGCGCGCGTGCTGACCAATTGCTTCTACAAGGACCTCGCCGACCTCGCCATGGACATCGCCGAAGTCCTGCGGCGGCAATTGGAATTGATCGAAGCCAACGTCGTCCAGTTGGATGAAGCCTGCATCGCCGGCTTCCCGCAAGACGCGGCCTGGGCCGCCGATGCAATTAACCACGTGCTGGATGGGATCGCCAACGAACGCGCCGTTCACATCTGCTTCGGCAACTATGGCGGCCAGCCCATGCTGAAGGGATTCTGGCGTGACCTGCTGCCTTTCGTGAATTCGCTGCGCGCCGACCACCTGGTGTTGGAGTTTGCCCGCCGCGGCTACGACGAGCTTTCGGTCTTCTCCGATCTCGATCCCAAGATCGCCCTGGGCATCGGCCTGGTCGACATCAAAGACAACGAAGTGGAAACTCCCGAACTGATTGCTTCGCGCATCGAGAGGATCGTGAAAACGCTCGGGGCCGAGCGCCTGCGCTATGTGCATCCGGATTGCGGGTTCTGGATGCTGCAACGGAGCGTCGTGGACCGTAAGATGCGCGCCCTGGTGGAAGGAAGAGACCTTTTCGAAGGCCGGGTGTAAGAGGTGCACATGGCGGATGTGGCGACAATGCAAGATGAGAAAGCCCAGGTCCGGACAGTGGTGTTCAATCATCTTGCGGGCATCGTGCTGGCGCCCACCGTCAAGGCGCTCTGGGAACGCGGCGTGTTCGAGGTGTTCGACGGTTTTGCCCCGTGGATCGATCTCGACCGAGTTCTCGCCCGCACCAGCGCCAATCGCGGATATCTGCGCGTCGCTCTCCGCCTCCTGGCCGCCAGCGGCTGGCTGGAACAGCGCGTCCAGGAAAACGGGAAGCATCCCCAGTACCGCTTGACCAGGGCCGGCAGAGTCGCCTTGGAAGTGGGGCCGCCGCTCTATGCAGAAGTCGTGTCCTTTCTGCCCAAGGCGCTCTACCTCGATGATTTTCTGTTCGGCGATTCCGACGAGCCGATCGTCCCTTCGCTGCAGGTGCTGGCGGTCAAAGCCCGTAACCGCTGGGGGATCGCCCCCAAGTCCGATGCAACCGCCGCCGCGGTCTGCGATCAGATTCGGGGACATCTCGACGGTATTGTCATCGGTCCGGCGATGGTGGCCCTCGCGCGCGGCGGCGTGCTGGCCAAGCTGGAGCAGGGACCGGCAGACATCAGCGCCCTGCCAGGCAACCGCGACAGCCTCACCAGCCTTATGGATATTCTTGCCACCCAGGGCTGGGTCACGCGCGAACACACCAAGGTCGGGCTGACCTCATGCGGACATTACGCCGCGCAGATAGCGTCTTCCTACGGGGTGACCGTCTCCTACCTTGCCACCTTTGAAGTGGCGAGTACTCTGCTGTTTGGCGATCCCCGAATTCCGCGACTGGACGAGAGCGGCGTCGAGCTGCTCGTGGACCGCGCCATGAACGTCTGGGGAAGCGGCGGCGCCCACCGCACCTATTTCAAGAAGGTGGACGAAATTGTCATTGAGATATTCAATCGCCCGCTGGACCGTCAGCCACAGGGCATCTGCGACATGGGGTGCGGCGACGGCTCGTTTCTTGAGCACCTGTATTCCGTCGTGAAGACCCGTACCGCTCGCGGCCAGGTGCTGGACAAGCATCCCCTGGTGCTCGTCGGCGTGGACTTCAACAAGGTGGCAAGGCGAGTGACGAAACAAACTCTGCGCCGGGCGGGAATCCCCGTATGCCACGTCATCGCCGGCGACATCAATCGTCCGGCACAGCTGGCAGGTGACCTCGAGGGTCTGGGGCTTGATATCCACGACCTGCTGCACGTGCGCTCATTTCTCGACCACAATCGTCCGTACATCCCGCTGGCAAATTACGTCCCCGGAAGCCGGAGGGGAAAATCGAGCGGCGCGTTCGCGCATCTGGGACAGGAAATCCTTCCCGATGAACTGGAGGAGAATCTGGTTCGGCATCTCCGGCGCTGGGCCCCCTATGTCGGACGCTTCGGTTTGCTGGTCCTCGAGCTTCATACCCTGCCGCCCGATCTGACTGCGGCAAACCTGGCGCGCACGCCAGCGGTGGCCTACGACGGGACTCATGGATTCTCCGACCAATACCTGGTCGAGCTGCCGATTTTCTTGGAGAGCGCTCGCGAGGGCGGTCTGAAAGCCGATGAGCGCTACCAGGCCAAGTTTCCTCCGTCGGAACTCGCCACGGTCAGCATCAACTATTTCACCGCGGCCAGTGGCCCCGATTTTGCGATCTAATGGGCGGAAGCTCGAAGGGGGTACAGAGAAATTCTTGCACCCCCGGGCCATTCCCAGCTGATGGCGTCAGTTCGAAGCTCGGCGTAGTTTAGCCGGGCGGGAAATCGTGCGAGCAGCGAAGTGTCTTCGCCCACGCAAACGAGATAGTCCGCGCCGGATCCTTCGCCCTGTCGGGCTCAGGATGACGCCACAATGGAGGCATTGAGCTTGCCCTGTAGCGGAGCCGAAGGAGATCTCGCGCCCGACCGTACCTTAGCGTCCACCCAGCGCTTTGCTCTGGTTCGCCCGAAAAATCACGTAGGCGCGAATCGCGCTCGCATCTTCGCGCGACAACTCTTCCTTGAACCCCACCATGCCGTGGCTTTCCAGCAACCCATCGAGCACGATGTAGAACCACTGCTCATCCTTCAACGTGCTGGAGTAGCGCAGGTCGGGCAGCACTCCCCCGCTCACCGCCACGTCCCCATGGCACACCGAGCAGTATCGCTGGAAGATGGCCTCTCCCTTATGAATCGTGGCAGCGCTCGCGGTTGATGCCGGCGGATTCAACTTCGGCGGCTCGACCTCCGGCAGTGGCGGCAAGCTGGCCTTGCCACCAAGCTTGAACACCAGCATGCGGCTGACATTGCGCACCTCGCCCGACTTAAATGCAACGACGCCGGTCACCAGAGGAAAGACGCCGCCCCATCCCGCCTCGACGGCAACGTACTGTTCGCCGTTTACCGTGTAGGTGACGGGCCCGGCCATCACGCCGGTTTGCGCGTCGAAGGACCAGACTTTCTCGCCGGTGTCGGCGCGGTACGCCTCGAAACGTCCGCCCGCTGTGCCTTCGAATACCAGATTACCCGCCGTTGCCAGCGTGCCGCCGTTCCATGGCCCCGGACGCTCCACCGCCCACGCCTGCTTCTGCTGAACCGGATCCCACGCGACCAGTTTGCCTTTGATGCTGTCGAGAATCGCCTTCTTGATCTTTGGATCCTGCGGCATGCCCACCGCAACCGGATCAATTCCCCAGTTCGCGGCGAGCTTCTTCGGCTCAAAGCGCGCCACCGATTTGTACTTGAACCCTACGTCGTTGACCGGAACGTAGACCAGGCCGGTCTGAGGGCTGTATGACATCGGCTGCCAGCTATGCGCGCCCAGCGGTCCCGGCACCACCGGCGCGGGGTCGTTCCCCGGATAGCGCGCGATGCCGGTTTCGATCGGCCGACCAGTCTTCATGTCAACACCGGTGGCCCAATTGATGTAGGTGAACGGCTGCGCCGAGATCAGCGCGCCTGTGGCTCGGTCCAGCACGTAAAAGAATCCATTCTTGGGGGCATGGAACAGCGCCTTGCGCGCTTGCCCATCGATGGTAATGTCCGCCAGGGTGATCTGCTGCGCGGCGGTGAAGTCCCACATCTCGCCCGGAGTTTCCTGATAGTGCCAGACGTACTCACCCGTATCCGGCTTCAACGCCACAATCGAGGAGAGAAACAGATTGTCGCCGCCGCCCGGGCTGCGAAATCGCTGGTTCCACGGAGAGCCATTGCCCACGCCGATATAGAGCAGATCGAGTTCGGGGTCATAGACGATCGCATCCCAAACCGTCCCCCCACCGCCCAGTTTCCACCACTCACCCGTCCAAGTCTTGGCTGCCTTCTCGAGGATTGGATTCTCGAATGGCTTGGTCGGATCACCCGGCACCGTGTAAAAACGCCAGACCATTTTGCCGGTGTCGGCGTCGTAGGCGGACACGTAGCCACGCACGCCCATCTCCGCCCCGCCGTTGCCGATGATCACCTTGCCCTTAACCACGCGCGGCGCGCCGGTGATGGTGTAGCGATAGTGGGGATCTATGGTCAGCTTGTCCCAGAGGACTTTGCCGGTGGCCGCGTCAAGCGCCACCAGCCGGCCATCCAGCGTGCCCAGGAAAAGTTTGCCCTTCCACGCCGCCACGCCGCGATTCACCACATCGCAGCAGGCATTCACTCCCCATTCCGGCGGCACCTTGGGATCGTAAGTCCACAGCCGCGCACCCGTGGCCGCGTTGACCGCTACGACCTTGCTCCACGCGGTGGTGAAGTACATGGTGCCGTCAATCACCAGGGGAGTGGACTCCTGCCCCCGATGCGTGTCCAAGTCGTAGTACCAGGCCAGCCCGAGCTGGCCGACATTCGCGTCGTTGATCTGTTTGAGGGGGCTGAAGCGCTGCTCGCTGTATGTACGCCCGTGACTCATCCAGTTGCCAGGCTCCCGGTCCGCATCCGCGATGCGGGCACCGTCCACATCCGCCGGGTTCGTGCGCGCCGGTCCTGATGAACCCGGCCCGCGACATCCGCTGCCCGCAGCGAGAACGGCAACAACCAGCAAGACACCAGCCCGTGGCCCAAACATGAAGTCCGTCGCCCTCGACCGAAAATTTGTCAGCGCGTCGAGAGTCTAGCACTTCTGAGTGGTGGAATCAGCGAGGCACTGGAAAGTGACTTAGGAGTAAGAATGGATACGCTGAAGCGACAAAGACCTCTGTCTCCCCTGTGTCCTCTTTGGTTAAATCGAAGTCTGATGGCTGAGGCACGCGGATGGAGCACTCGCTTCGAGGGTCTCTCCGTGTCCTTAGAGCCCTCTGTGGTTAAGCCTGTCTGACTCCTCAACCCTGTCCGGTCCGGCTCTTTTCCATCTCCTCGTTCGCAATGTGGAAGCCGGTGTTGGCGATGGGCACGCCGGCATAGATCGCTGCCTGCAACAGGACCTCTTTCAGGTCGCAAGGCTCGAGTTCGTGCATCAGTCCAGCGCGGACGTGCATGGCGAACTCCTCCCACCGTCCGAGAGACAGCATCATGGCCAGGGTCAGCAGGCGGCGCGTCCGGCGGTCGAGGCCGGGCCGCGTCCAGATCGTTCCCCAGGCATAGCGCGTGATCAGCGTCTGAAAATCGCGATTGAAGTCGTTGGTTGCTGCGGTGGCCCGGTCCACGTGTGCCTCGCCCAGCACCGCGCGGCGCACTTCATATCCCTGCTCCCAGGGATCCACGAACTTGTCGGCCGCGGGCAGCAGAAAGTTGAGCAGCGCCGCGCTGAACGATCGCGGCCGCTCGAGATTGGAGAGATGCGCTGCCGGCAAAGCCACAGACTGCGCTCCGGGAATCCGGCTCGCCAGAATCTCGCCGTGTCCGGCCCAGGGCGTGGATACGTCTTTGTCGCCGACAATCACCAGGGTGGCGGCCTGTATCTTATGCAGCAATTGCGTGTGGTCCGTGTCGCGCAACGCCGCGCAGCATCCTGCGTAACCCACAGCATCGGTCGCCAGCAATACCCTTCGCACCGACATGGCATGGGGATCTCGCTGCGCCAGGGTCTCCGGCGAAAAAAAGCGTCCCATCGCCATATCCACAATCGCCGCCATCCCGCCGCTGGAAACGGATTGCATCCGTGCCTCCCAGTTGCTGCGCGGCCCGAATTGGGCAGAGGTGTTGGCCAACACCAGATGCGTGACCCGCTCGGGCGCGTTCAAGGCAATCCATTGCCCGATGGCGCCGCCCAGCGACAGTCCGCAAAACGCGAACTTGGCAATACCCAGCGCATCGGCCAGCTCCAGCACATCCCGTCCCAACCGCTCGATCGAATATTCGCCCTGGGGCGCATCGGAGGCGCCATGTCCGCGAGTGTCGTAACGCAAGAGCTGAAAGTGCGGCAGAAGATCGGCGGCCTGCGGAGCCCACATGCTGTGGTCCGTGCCAATTGAGTGAGACAGAATCAGAACCGGCCGTCCGTCATCGCCCTCAAGCCGGTAGAACAGACGCGTATTGTCAACCTTCACGAAGGGCAAGGTGGATTACTCCTTGTTGCGTGCAGTTTTGGTTTGAGCCAGCAGGTTGGCGCGAAAGATGTCCGCCGCTCCCAGATACAGGGCCGGCTCTTCCAGCTGACTAAGCACATCGGCAGCAAGCTGCTTGATTTCCGGCATCTCACCGAGAACCTCGGATAGATGACGTTTTTGGGTCAGACTTCGTCGCGTCGCCTCCTCCAGCACCCTATGCGCAACGTCACGTCCCAGGTGCGGCCCCAGCAGCATCACCACCTTCTCGGCGAAAACCGTTCCCTGTGTCATCTCGATATTCTTGCGCATGCGTGCTTCGTCCACCGACAATCCTTCGGCCACCTCGGCCATGGCGTGGAGCGCCACCCCGGTTGCCTGGACGACTGCCGCGATCGTCGGCCACTCCGCCTGCCATGGCCCCAGCCCGCGTTCATGCTCCTGCACCATGCAGGAGAGAAATGTCGCCACCAGCCCCGGAACCCGCTGCGCGGCAGCCAGCGCGGCCAGGCAGCCCACGGGATTGCGCTTGTGCGGCATGGCGGAAGAACCGCCCCTTCCTTCCCCGCTGGGCTCTGACGCCTCCGCCACTTCACTCTGCATCAGCAGGCTGATGTCCCGCGCCATCTTTCCCAGCGATCCGGTCAACACGCCGAGAGCGCATACAAACGCAGCCAGCCGGTCGCGATGCGTATGCCAGGGCGCATCCGGAGTACCGAGGCTCAGTTCCTGCGCGAGTGCCTGACCGATCGCAGGTCCGTGCTCTCCAAGAGCGGCCAGGGTTCCACTGGCCCCGCCGAATTGCAGGACCAGCACTTCGTTGAACGCCGCGCGCAACCGCTCGCGATCGCGCCGCACCGCCCCCAGCCACCCCGCCGCCTTCAGCCCGAAGGTGACCGGTGGCGCAGCCTGCAGCAGCGTGCGCCCCAACATCACGGTTTTTTCGTGCTGCTCGGCCAGCCGCCGCAGCGCTTCCTCGAGCCGCACAATATCTGCGTGCAGAAGTGGCCGGGCGTTCTTCAACAACAGCACGATTGCCGTGTCCGCAACGTCCTGGCTCGTGGATCCCCAATGAACGTACTTAGCCGCCTCCGCATTCTCCTGCCGGACGCGTTCGGTTAAAGCCTTCACCACTGGGATGCTCGGCGAACCTGCGCGCAGAGTTTCCTGGGTCAGTCTCGCGACGTCGAACTCCTCTGCCCGCGCCGCCCGGGCAATGGCATCGGCCGCGGCCTTGGGAACCACGCCGACCTGCGCCTCTGCCCGTGCCAGCGCCACCTCGAAGTCCAGCATAGCTTGCAGCAGGGATTGGTCGGCGAATAGATCGGCCAGAGGACCGGTGGTTGCGAGACTCTCAATCAGCCGCGCTGGCATGCAGGTCTTTCCTCAGTGCGGGATTATAGACGTTGGGGCGACATGCTGAGCGCTGACAGGCTCTCAGACATCGAAGAACACGGTCTCGTGCTCACCCTGCAGATGGATATCAAAGCGCCAATGCCCCGTGCGTCCAGCTTCAGGCTGTGCCAGAAGAGTTCCACGCCGCTCCGCGGGCACCAGGGCCAGAACCGGGTCCTCCGCATTAGCGGGATCACCGTCGAAATAGATCCGCGTGTAAAGCTGCCGCAGCAGCCCGCGAGAGAAAACCGCAACGTTCAGGTGGGGCGCCTGCAAGACACTCCCCGGCCCCGGGACGCATCCCGGTTTGATGGTTTCGAATTCGCACATCCCACTCTCATCCGTTCCCATTCGTCCGAAGCCGGTAAACGTGGGATTCTCGCTGCTCGTCCGCGGATCGTCGGGACGGTTGTACTTGCCCTCGCCATCGGCCTGCCAGATTTCGATCATGGCGTCGTTGAGCGGCGCTCCATCGCCGTCGAGTACCCGGCACATCAGCCACACCCGTTCCCCCTTTGCCTGGGGACCGGCAATGCGTCCCACCGAATGAGCTTCGGTCGTCAGGCTGAAGTGAAAGAAGGGGCCGACGGTCTGCGACGGATTGGGAACCAGGTCCATATCACGCCTCGAATGGAGTTGCCTCCGGGCCCCGCAGCACAATGTCGAACTTGTAACCAGTGGCCCAGTTGGGCTGAGTCGTCTCCAAGTCGAACTTGGAAATCATGCGCTGCCTCGCTTTTTCATCCGGCACCGACTGAAAAATCGGATCGTAGGGGAAGAAAGGATCGCCGGGAAAGTACATCTGCGTGACCAGCCGCGAAAGAAATGCCCGGCCGAAAAGTGAAAAGTGGATGTGCGCCGGTCGCCACGCGTTGTAGTGATTGAACCAGGGATAGGGCCCGGGCTTAATCGTCACGAAACGGTAGACACCATTCTCATCCGTCAGCGTGCGCCCCGCCCCGGTGAAATTGGGATCAAGCGGCGCGGGATGCTGATCGCGCTGATGAATGTAGCGTCCCGCGGAGTTCGCCTGCCAGACCTCTACCAGGGCATGCGGCACCGGCCGTCCATTGCTGTCCAGTACCCGCCCAGTCACGATGATGCGTTCGCCGATCGGCTCGCCCGCGTGCTGGCGAGTCAGGTCATTGTCAGTTTCGCTGATCTCCCCATGGCCGTAAGTCGGGCCGGTGATCTCCGACAGCGTGTGCGGCAACAGAATCAGTGGCTTGCCCGGCGCCCGGCGCACGTTCGACTGGTACGCGGGATAAGACAAGGGTGGCTGGCTGTCTGGTGCATGCCGCCGGTAAGGCGTAATGATCGAACGTTCGTTCGCTATTGGGCCCATTACATCTCTCCCCGGTTCCTTCACTTGGGACTTACTGACCAAGGCGACGTCGGCATGTTATCTCAAGGCGGTTTGTCTTGTCATCACGCTGGCCTGACCCCGTCCAGTCGCCTCTGGTGGATCCGTCAACCCACCCATCCCTTGCGCCAGAACAAGTAGGTGCGTAACCGAGCCTATCACCGTCCGAAGTAATCACGGCGTGGTGTACTAGCAGCGGAGGCTTGCGCGTTCTTGAGAATGTGCTGCACAGGAATTTTGCGTTCTTGACCAGAATCACTTCCCGGCAAGGACCAGCAATGTAAATCTGCGAGTAACTGTCGGACTGCGCATTGACCCAGAATCGCGTCCGATCACATAAATGAACTCTTGACCCGACGACTCACGCTGAGTATTGTCGAGTTCCACGCACTTGGTTGTGCAAAGGTCTTGCCTCCAAGGGGTGCTGTTCTAAGGAGACTTGGCAGTGGCTGTTCGTCGTTTGCTCAGGATTGCTTGGTTTGTACTCGTCACCGTTCTGGCAGTATCTGTTTTCCGCTTTGCACCCGTTAGCGCTGGCGTGAGTTTTCAGCCGCCATCCCCTGAAGAGTTGGGAATGACCAGCGAACCGCAGGCACCAGGGGCGCCGGCGATCATCTTGTTCCGCGAGGTCGATCGCGACGACAATGGCCGGACCTCACACGAGGACAACTACTTCCGGATCAAGATATTAACCGAGGAGGGGCGCAAGTATGCAGACATAGAGATCCCGTTCTTCAAGGGGAGTGAGAACATCGTGAACATCAAGGCGCGGACTATCCGACCCGATGGCTCGATCGTGAACTTCGATGGCAATGTGTTCGACAAGTCCATCGTCAAGTCGAAGGGTTTCAGGTATCTAGCTAAGACCTTTACTCTTCCCGATGTTCAGGTAGGCGGGATCATCGAGTATTCTTACACCCGTGACTTGCAGGAATATTTTATCTTCGACTCTCACTGGATTCTGAGCGCCGACCTGTTCACGAAAGAGTGCCCAGTTCTCTCTGAAGCCTTACACCAGCCCGTATCAAACCTGGAGCGTCCGCTGGACATGGCACAACCTGCCGCCTGGAACACCGAAACCGAAAGAGGGATCAGATCACGTAATCCGCCTGGAGGCCCACAACATACCTGCCTTTCAGCTGGAAGACTTCATGCCGCCGCCAGACGAGGCCAAGGCGCGCGTGGATTTCACTTACAGCGACGAGGCGTATGAACCTGATCCGGTCAAGTTCTGGAAACGCATCGGGAAGCGGTGGAACGACCGCCTGGAGGACTTCATTGGCAAGCGTAAGGCGATGGAACGAGCTGTCGCACAGATCGTTTCGCCCAATGATCCGCCCGAAGTCAAGCTGCAGAAGATCTATGCGCGGGTGCAGCAGATTCGCAACACCTCGTACGAAGTGCAAAAAACCCAGCAGGAAGAGAAGCGCGCAAAGGAAAAGGAGCCCAACAACGTCGAGGACGTGTGGAATCGGGGTTATGGTACGGGTGTGCAGCTAACCTGGCTGTATCTCGCCCTGGTGCGGGCCGCGGGATTCGAAGCCTATGGCGTTTGGGTTTCCGACCGCCGGGACTACTTCTTTAGCCCCCAGCTGATGGATTCCTATAAGTTGAACACCAACGTGGTGCTGGTCAAGCTCAACGGGAAAGACCTCTACTGCGATCCCGGCGCCGCGTTCACTCCCTTCGGACTACTGACCTGGTCGGAGACCGGTGTTCCGGGGTTGCGCCTGGATAAGGACGGCGGCGATTGGGTCCAGACAATCCTGCCGGAGAGTGCAGCGTCCCGCATTGAGCGCAGTGCGAATTTGAAGCTTTCTGAGATGGGTGATCTGGCGGGAAAGCTCACGGTCACTTTCACCGGCCTGGAAGCGCTGCGTCGGCGAGTGGAGGAGAGAAACGACGATGAGGCCGACCGGAAGAAATTCCTCGAGGATGAGGTGCAGCAGTACATCCCAGCCGCTTGCGACGTGCAACTGCTGAATAAGCCGGACTGGAGCAGTTCCGAACCGTCTCTGGTGGCGGAATTCAATCTCAAGATTCCAGGGTGGGTCTCTGGAGCGGGACGCCGCGCCTTCTTTCCTGTCGGGTTGTTCAGCGCGACCGAGAAGCACTTGTTCGATCACGCCAACCGGATTCACCCCGTTTATTTTCAATTCCCTTCCGAGAGGGTAGATGACATAACCGTCGAGCTACCCCCGGGTTGGCAAGTAGCCAGTCTTCCTCGGGCGCAAATGCAGGATGGGCACGTTGTCATCTACACCTTGGACATGGAGCGGAGCAACGGCGCTTTGCACCTCACCCGGAAACTGATTGTCGACGTTCTGCTCTTGGAGGTGAAGTATTACACGGTTCTGCGGGACTTTTTCCAGGTGGTCAGGACAGGGGATGAAGAACAGATTGTGTTGCAACCCGGCGCCGCGGCCGCCCGCAACTAGCCGGCGGGCTCAGTGGATCCTCGGTTGGGTCGTCCTGTGCGTGACCGCGTACGCTCCACCCGCCCTGGGGGGCAACGCCCCGGAGTGGATGCATGCCCTGGTCAATGCCCCGCTGCCCGCTCACGATGAGAAGACGGATGCCGCACTCTTGTATGCGGAGAAGTCGGTCACCGTCCTGTCCGCTGACAAGATCAAGACCCGAGTCCGCGCCGCATATAAGATTCTCAGGCCGGGCGGCCGTGATTATGGCACGCTCACAGTTCCGTTCAACTCCTACCAGAAGATCACCAGCCTGCATGCCTGGTGTATCCCCGCCCAAGGCAAGGACTACGAGGTGAAGGACAAGGACGCAATGGAAGCCTCGTTGCCCAAAATCGCGGACAGCGAGCTGATCTCCGACCTGAGAGCTAGGCTCCTTAATATCCCCGCACCCGATCCTGGGAACATTGTTGGCTACGAGTATGAAGTCGAAGAGCAGCCGTTGGTTCTACAGAATATCTGGCGCTTCCAAGGCGAAAGCCCCGTGGGGGAGAGTCACTATTCGCTGCAGCTTCCCGCCGGCTGGGAGTACAGAGCTTCGTGGCTGAACTATCCCCATGTCGAGCCTACCCAGGCCGCAAACAACCAGTGGCAGTGGGCCGTCAGCAACGTGAAAGCAATTCGCGAAGAAGACGAGATGCCGCCGGTGGCGGGAGTTGCCGGACAGATGATCGTCTCCTTTTTCCCGCCAGGGGGCCCGGGGGCAAGCAGCGTTACCAGTTGGCAAGATATGGGGAATTGGTATCGCAACCTGACCAGCGGGCGGCAGAACGCTTCTCCGGAGATCAAACAGAGAGTGGCCGCACTGACGGCATCTGCAACTACGCCCCTTGCCAAGATGGCAGCGCTGGCGCAGTTCGTTCAGCATGACATCCGCTATGTCGCGATCGAGTTGGGCATCGGAGGATTGCAGCCCCATCCCGCGCAGGATGTGTTCGCGCACCGGTACGGGGACTGCAAGGACAAAGTCACCCTGATGGCCGCCATGCTCCGCGAGATAGGCGTGGATTCCTACTACGTAGTCATCAATGCAGTACGGGGCTCGGTGACCCCCGATACGCCAGCCTACATCGGCGGATTCAACCACATGATCCTGGCCATCAAATTACCCGATGGATTGAGCGACGCATCGTTACTCGCCACCCTCCAACATCCCCGGCTGGGCAAGATTTTGTTCTTCGATCCCACCAACGAATTGACCCCCTTTGGACAGATCGGGGGATATCTCCAGGGCAATTGGGGTCTGTTGGTCGCACCGGACGGCGGTGAACTGGTGAAACTGCCGACGCTGCCGCCAGCCACGAACGGCATCCAGCGCACGGCGAAGCTCGCTCTGGATCCCAACGGCACGCTGCGGGGAGAGGTTAAAGAGTTCCGCGTGGGTGACCGTGCCTGGTCGCAACGCTGGGCGCTCCGCAATGCGACTAGCCAGGCCGACTGGATCAGGCCCATTGAAAGGTTGCTCGCCCGTTCGTTGTCTATCTTTCACATCACCAAAGCCAGCGTGATCAACCTTCAACAGACCGACCAACCCTTCGGCTTCGATTACTCGTTTGACGCCGCGAACTACGCGAAAGCCGTTGGTAACTTGCTCCTGGTGCGACCGCGGGTGATCGGAACTAAATCCAGTTCCCTCCTCGAGACCAAGGAACCACGCCAATTTCCCATTGAATTCGATGGCCCGGCGCGGGACACCGACTCGATTGAAATCGCCCTGCCGCCCGGCTACGAAGTAGAAGACCTGCCCCCACCCGTTGACGCCGACTACGCCTTCGCCGATTACCACGCTAGGTCAGAGATCAGCGGGAATGCGATTCGTTACACGCGCACCTTTGAAGTGAAAGAGCTGAGCGTGCCAGTGAGCAAGGCCGAAGAACTCAAGATGTTCTATCGGATCATCGCCAGCGATGAGCGGAACACGGCTGTGCTCCGCCCCGTTTCCAAATAGGCCTCACGCCCGCACCCAGCCGTACTGGGTATTGCTGGGCGCGGGATCCCCCGCTTCCATGTAGAGCTTCTTCATTCGATCCACATAGTCGGACGGAACTGGGTTCCGCTTGGCTTTGGGATCAACGCCATACACCCGCGCCGCGTTCAACCCGAAGATCTTTGCCTTGACCTCAGTCGTGAGCGGCGCATAGCCGAACTGTTTGGCCAGCGATTCCGGCATCTCCAGCCGGCGCAGCGCCTCGATCTGCCACTGCGGCGAGCCCCACCAGATCGAATCCGTTCCCCACAAAACGTGGTCGTCCCCAAATGCCTGAATGATCATTCCCAGCACATGCGCGGCCAGCAGAGGATGGGTGATCACCATGGTCCCGAATGAAGTCCCCAGCTCCATGTACACGTTGGTCATGTGCGGGTTCTGCTTCCGGTACTGGCAGAGGTCGGATACCCAGGGCACATAAGGATTCTTCTTGAAGCCCTCTTCCGCCGCCGGCAGGGCGTCTTCCACGGACTTGAGGCCGGAGTGGTAGATCAGAAAATTCAGGTCGGGGAAATCCTTCGAGGCCTTCACCAGGTCCCGGGGCTTGCAGTGCTCCTCGTTGAATGCCCCGATGGCCAGCCCCTTGTGCAGGCAGATGTTCTTAATCTTCAGCTTGCGGCTGTATTCCAGGCTCGGATACGCGATTTTCTCGTCGTCCACCCACCAGCCGTCTTTGTCTGCGCCCAATCCTTGCCCGGTGTAGCCCTTCCAGGCATCAATCTTGAGTACTTCGGATTGCCGCTGCATGTCTTCCAGGTTTTTGGTCCCCAGGTCGGGAGAGAAAAGCCCGTGGGTGATCATGCGCTGGGAGCGGCTCAGTTCGTTGATGACATTGCGCGCCCATACCATCTTGTCCGGCGGCAACAGTTCATCCTTCTCGTCCGCCGCGGGAACCCCGCTGATACAGGCGATGGCCGTGTCGCTGTCCAGAAAAACTTCCTTGATGTAGTTCTCCAGGTACAGGTCGGTGATCTGCGGCTCGCGGCCCTTCAAAGCCGGGTTCCACGCGGCAGCCATACGGCGAGCGTCGAGAAAGTCCAGTTTGCCGAGCATGTGGTGTCCCAGGGTGACGTGATGGGTCTGCACATCGAAGATGAAGAAGTCAGTCTTCTTTTCCGCCGCGGCTGCAGGATCGAACAGTTCCGCCGCGTGCACTGAAAAGAACTTGCCGAAAACCGTGTTCAGAGCGGCAAAGCCGGCGGCCATTCCGCAACTGGTGCGTAGAAACTGGCGGCGATCCATGCCCAGACTCTTCGCATTCCTGGCGGCCGTTGCCACCAGGTGGTGCTCGACGGCGCGCTGCTTGCGGGTTTGCGGCAGGGGAATGAATTCCTCATTCGACACGACCTGAGTCGGGATGGGGAGGTTGCGGTCCAGATAGGCATCGAGATCGCACTTGCGAATCCAGCCGTCCTGCGGCACAGGCTTACCGGCGGATGGGGCAGTCTTCAAGTTCGACATGATTTCCCCCGCTTTCTTTGGAGGTTTGGTCGGACAAATCAGTTGCGCGTGAAACTACTACTCCTGGAGATCAGCGTCAAGCCGTTTCGCCAAGCTGCAAGCAGATTACCGCCTTTCCCGGGTCGCTATGCTACGAAAAGGTACCTACTAGCCAAGACGATACTTTCGGCTACAATGTGCCGGCGGGCAAACTGGCTGGTCCCGGCCCCTTTGGAAATCCACCATGACGACCAACGTCGACCTGCTGGCCTCCTATTGGACGATTTCCGGCGGCGCCCTTCCCCACACCGACAAAGAGTACAGCCCCTTCGACTTCCAAGACCGGGTGGAAGCGGCGGCCAGGGCTGGTTTCAAAGGATTCGGACTCTGGCATGCCGACCTCGACCATATTCTCGAGCGCAGAACCTGCAAAGAGATGAAGCAGATCTTCGATGACAACGGCATGGTCCACATCGAGTTGGAATTCCTGACCGACTGGTTTTTGGACGGGGAACGCAAGAAGCAGTCCGACCTGCGCAAGCAATCGCTGCTCGAGGCCGCCGAGGCCTTGGGGGCCCATCATGTAAAGGTGGGGGATTTCTTTCAGCAGAAGTGTCCCATGCCGCGCCTGATCGAAACCTTCGCCGCACTGTGCGCCGACGCCGCCGAGCACGGCACAAAAATTGGCTTCGAATTGATGCCCTTCGCCATGCTGGACAGCCTGAGGGACTCGCTGACCATGGTCGAAGGCGCCGGGGCAGAGAATGGCGGCATCTCGTTCGACTTGTGGCACATCGTGAAGTTGGGCATTTCTTATGAGGAACTCAGGCGGTTCCCCGCGCGCTACATTGTCAGCGTCGAACTCAACGACGGCACCTTCGAGGCTCCCTGGAGCCTGCACGAAGACACGATCAGTCACCGAAGGCTGTGTGGCGAGGGCGAGTTCGACGTTCGAGGGTTCATCGAATGCCTGCAAACCGCGGGATATCACGGCCCCTGGGGGATTGAAGTGCTCTCCGAAGAGCTGCGCAAGCTCCCGCTCAACGAGGTAGTGACGCGGGCGTACCACACCACCATACAAAACTTCCGCGCCTGATGCGGCATCGGAATGTCGGGGAAGCGACCTGACCCGCGAGTTGGTTGATCACCAAGACCAATGGTGCCGGGAGGGGGAATCTATTCCCACCATTTCCAAGGGCTGCAGGAAAATACCACTAACAAAGGGAAAGTGCAATCTTGATGAGGGTTTGCGCACTGTCCTCGCTTTTTAGACCAAGAGCGGCTTCCGACGATTTCCTGTGATCTGGGGCGATTTTGGCAGGCCTTTTACTAGGAAATCCTAGAGCAGAACTGACTCGTAATCTGTGGTCCGGTTGAATCGAAAATGGTCGCGCAAATACCGAATTCCCGTTCCTGCTTTCATCTCAATTGGATTCGTAACTGCGGCGTAATGCCGAGCGACATTTGAAGCGCTACTAATCCTGTTTTCATTGCTGATGGGGATATTGGCACCTGATCGTTGGTGGCATTGCAAGCGTCAGGTGGAGCAGACTCCCGTTCAGGTGCCGCCCGTTTCTCCATGGGCAGAGTGCAATGTAACACAGTGGCCTTTTGGTGATTACGGGAAGTCCGGACCAATTAATCGTGAACAGGGCTGAGACTGTCCTCAAGAAGTCGACGTGACCTCATTGACTTTCTGGTCGCCGGGACTATTTGGCCTAGTCGGCCGATGCCGACGATACCCGCCGCAATTGGCGGTTGCATAGAGCATCGCAAGCCAGCATAGTGGTCTGGGTGGTTCGGTTGGGAGGGAACCCTGCAGCGTATCGGAATCGTAAGAGCCGTCCGATTGATTGGCCTGCTCGCCGCTTTCCTGCCGCTCTGCTCCGCAGAGTCTTTTCAGCCGGCGCCGAAACTCTATCGCGCCAAGCCGCAGGACGTTCCGCCGTGGGCGGAGCAGGGGAATTTCCGTTTCATCCGACTCGACGGAGGACAAATAGAAAGCTGGAAGGCGGAGCGGACCTGGTGGGGCAAGAAGTTCAGCGCCGAAGAGAAGGACGTACTCTCTCACATCTATGACCGTGATTTCGACAAAATGCTCGGCTTGCTGAAGCAGGCGGAGTTCAACTGGGTCTGGGTGACTTGGAGCAGCGGTTGGTCCTTTAAAGATGAGAATGTGAACCGGGAGAACCTGAAAAAGATAATCGCCCGCTGCCACGAGAACGGCATCCACGTGTCAGCCTACTTGTCAGCTTCAAACATGTTCCGCAAAAGCGCCTATCGCGACGATCCGGAAACGAAGAAATACGGCTTGTGGATGCACGGCATCCCCATGTTCTACGCTGGCCCGACCAAAACCGATCTACAGATCTCATGGGACCGCCGGCTGGCCGACACGCGCTATCCGGGCTGGCGGGCTTATCTTTTGAGGAAGGCGGAAATGGCGGTCGACGCGGGGGTTGACGCTATCATCTGGGACAACATGATCGGTTACAACGACGGCTTGGCCCAGTTGCTCGATGACACCCAGCGAATGGCGGAGCGGAAGGCGCGCGAGACCGGCCGGCCCAAGGTCATGGTTGAAGCGAATATCCATATTGCGCCGGACCGCTTTGGGATGAATGACATCAATGAGGTGATCTGGGAGGAGGACGGCAAGGACACTCCGGGAGTTTGGGGCGGTAAATGGCAGGTGGACAACGCGCGCAAAATCAAATTCCTGAACGGCGAGAAGCAGCTTTGGCAGCCGCTGAAGTACGAGAACGACCTTTACCACTGCGGCCCGCGCGAGCGCTGCATCCCCAGCCCGGCCGAGCAGAAGCTTTCGATTGCCGAAGCCTATGCATTCGGCGCGGCCACTTCGCGCAACATCGAAGGCCGATTTCTCTCAGCGCTGATCAAGGGGGAGCCGGAGGCCCGGGAGGCCTGGGCGGCCATCGCGCAATATAACCATTTTCTGGTCGAGCATCGGGAGTTGTACCACCAGGTGGAATCAGCGGCGCGGATCGCCTTGCTCTCCGCAGAGCCGCATAACCCATTGGCCGACGAATTCCTCAAGCAGAGCGTCTTCTTCGAGACCAAAGTACTCGCGCACCTGGACAAGGGAGTGCCGCTGGCCCAGTTCAAGGTGCTCGTGATGCCGGCTGACCTACCCAAGCTTAGCGCCGAGCAAAAGGCCTGCTTGGATAAGTTCGCCGTCGCCGGAGGCGTGATCATCCGGGCAGGCAAGGCGGGGACCGGGGTTGCGGAGCGCGCCGAAGCCGCGGCCAAAGGGCCTCGCCTCAGCCTGGAGCCGCGCGGCTACGTTCTGGGCCAGTTGGCTCGGAAACCCGACGGTCGGACTTTCATTCTCCACTTGCTCAACTACGATCATCAGCACCCGGCAGAGAACGTGAGAGTCCGGCTGGATCTGCGCGGGCTCGTACCGGACCTCAGCCGCTGGGACATCAAGGTCTTTTCGCCGGATGCTGCGCTTCAGTTCGCGGGGCTGTCTCTCCATGAAAGCGTCGCTGAGTTCACGCTGCACCGAATCGAGCACTACAGCGTGGTGACTCTCTCGCAGGGTCATTGACGACGGCAGACGATGATCGCTCGTTCCTAATCCAGCCAGGGAATTGCTTTGCTCGCCCACACGCTCGACGGGTATTTGCTTCGCAGTTCCTCGGCGACTTTGCCCAGCACCGTGTGATCGTGGGTCGCGCTGTACTGCGCGACAGCGCGCCAGTACATCGCCTCCGGCGCAAAATGGGAATCGCCATACTGAGCGACCACCTCGCCGTACCATCGTTCCGCGTCGGCGTATTTCTTCTGCACGAAGGCAATGCGGCCCAGACCATTCTCTAGAGCAGCCATGAAATCGTTGTTGGGCAGATAGCCTTCCAATCGCACACGCTCCTTGCCGGCAGCATCGAGCAGGAGCACAGTCGGCGTCCAGACCGCATCGAAGCGGTGGAACCATGCCGGATGCTCTTTAATATGGGCTTTTACCGGAAGGAAGTTTTCGCGGATGAACTCGGCAGTTTTTTGATCTTCATACGACTCGGCATCCAGCCGAGCACAGGCTCCTCACGCCGGAGCCGCGCTGAAATCCAGCAAGATGGGTCGGGATCGCTCCTTGGCTGCGGCCAGGGTCTGATCGACATCCTTGCTCCAATTCACGCCCATGATTCGGCTCCTTATGAGTATGGTGGGACGACTCAGAACTGCAGCTTCAGCGCCAGTTGGATGGAGCGGGGGCCGCCGATTTGATACAGGGGGTTGAGGCCGCCAGACTGTCCCCCGGCGCCGAGATAGTTGTTCAGCATCTGGGTCGCGTATCCAAACGGAGTGGTAGCCGAGGCGTTAAGGTAATTGATGGGGTTGCCGAAGTTCGGGTGATTGAGGATGTTGAAGAAGTCGCCTCGGAATTGCAGCGAAAACCTTTCGGTGAAGCGGAACTGGCGGCGCAGGGTGATGTCCAATTGCGTGGCACCGAATCCGCGCAGGGCGTTGCGTCCGAGATCGCCTTGAGCGGTGGCGGGCACGGGCGTGCTGAACGCCGCCGCGTTGATGATCTTGCCTCCGGGCGCACCCGAGGGATGAAGATAGAAAGGCGCGCCGGGAACCAGATTCGGGCGCTGCACGCTGTTCGCGCCAAACAGCAGGGTGCCCGGAAATGGGTTGTTTCCGGTGACGACATTCACCGGTAGGGAGCTGCGCGCGTAGATGATAGAGTCCGTGGACCAGTTTCCCAAGATCTGCTTGAGGACTCCATTGTGCGGCCTCGGAATATCGTATGAGACTGCGGCAGAAAATGTATGCCGAATGTCATAGTCCGAGGGACCGCGGTCGAGCGAAACGGGTTCTGCTCCGGGTGGTACGTTCTGGTAGTTTCCGTCAGAGGAAACGTCGTCAATCGTGTGCGCCCAGGTGTAGGAGACAAGAGTTTGCAGGCCGTGCGATGCGCGATGGCGATATTCTGCTTGAAGCGCATTGTAGTTGGACGTTCCATGACTGCTCAGCACATCAAATTCACCGGTGAAGCTCGGATTCGGTTTGAAATAAAGGTCGTGCCGCATCAACTTGCGGCCGCCAGCGCCCACATAGGTGAGCGTAAGCACATCGGCACTCGACAGGCTTTGCTCGATGGCCGCGTTCCACTCGTAAGTCCTGGGTGTAACGTGGTTGGGATCGGCGACCGCTAGGAATGGGACAGGAGGGCTGGTCGAAAAAGGTGGAGGAGCTGCGGCGGAGCTGCTGAGTGGGAAGGAAGCGCCTGGGATGTTCTCCTGCTGCGTGTAGGGGAATGCGCTCGATCCATTGGCTATCTGGGAGTAGCCCAGGTCGTAGAAAATTCCGGCCCCCAGCCCTGATTACGAGCTGAGAACACGGCTGCCAAGCTATACCAAGCCGAGGCGCGAAGTTGTCCTTTTGCGAGTGCCATAGTGCTGTTCCCGGTGGTGCCAGGGTCATTGTTGCGAGATCATTTACCTGGTTCACGGTCATTGGCAATGTCCCATTGGGCGAAGAGGGGGCGGCGTTGTACTCCCATCGGAGACCGTAGCTGAGGGTTAACTTCGGCATCGCCTTCCAGGTGTCCTGAGCGAACAGACTCCAATTCGAAAAGATAAGTGTGGACGGGGTCCTCGACACAATGGCTGTAATCGGCACTTTATTGGCAAGAACATTTGCCAGAGAAAGGAATTCGTACGCCAATTCGTACGACACGCTGTTTTCTTCCGGACGGATGCGGCGGTAATCCATTCCAAACTTGAGCTGATGTGTACCAATGATGTGGGAGACGGCGTCTGTGACGTTAATCTGATGCATCACGTTAGTTCCGAGGTCCCCATCCAAATATCTCAGGCCATAAGGATGCGAGTCGGCGTAGAACAGAAATGCTGAGTTCGTAAGGGAGTTCCCCAGGGGAAAGAGAATTGAACTGGGCGGAGGAACTCCGCCACCAAAGGTGTCGAGAAAAAGGAAAGTATGCGTCCTGCTTCGGCTGAAATTGAAGCGGAATTCGTTGCTGAGCCGGGCGAGCAGCGTCTGTTCACTGCCGGCAGTAAGAGCTTGGGTACGGTAATCGGTACGCTCGACCATGTTGTACGCGTATTGTGCTGCGGTGGGGCCGGAGCGGAGGTCGCCGCTGGACGGTGCGTCGCTGAACCTCCCAAATATCGTCACTCTACTGGAGAGCAGGTAGTCAACGCGGCCGCTGTAGGAATCGAGCGAGGAGGGATCGGAGTAGGTGGCGGAAAAGCCGGCGGTTCCCGGTTGGCAGTTCGGGCAGGGAGCACCGTTCGGCTTGGGGAAAGCCTCGAGCAGCGGCTGCACGACTGCGGGTGCACTCAGAATAGTCGCGGCTGTCGGCACAGAGGAATTGGCTACTCTCGGCTGGCGCACCCGCAAACCTTCGTAGGAGCCGAGGAAAAACAACTTATCTTTGAGGATTGGCCCGCCCAGCACGCCGCCGAAGTCGTTCTGTCGCAACGCTGCCTTTTTCAAGTCCAGGTTGTCCGCGAACCAATCGTTTGCGTCGAGCACATCATTGCGGAAGTATTCGAAGGCAGTGCCGTGAAAAGCGTTGGTCCCAGACTTTGTGACAACGGAGACTTGAGCACCAGGCATACGGCCAAACTCGGGGGAGAAGGTCGATGTCTGGACTCGGAACTCCTGCAGCGCGTCGAGCGAAACCAGATTGCTCATACCGCCGAAGGCGCTGGTCACTGGCAGTAGACCAGCCCCGCCCTGACCCAGATTGGAGCCGCTGGTTCCAAGGTTGGCGGCGACACCGTCCACTGTGAAGTAATTGGCATCCGGCCGCTGGCCATTGACGCTGAACTGGCCCTGCTCCTGAAAATTTGAAGGTATCAATACCACGCCGGGTGTCAGATCGAGAAGCGAACTGAAGCTGCGGCCATTAAGCGGCATGTTCTCGACAAATCGGTTGTCAATTAGTGTGCTCACCGTCGCATCTGCCGTGTTCAGGTTTTCAGCATTCGCTGTGACTGTCACCGCCTCAGAAACGGCGCCAAGGGCAAGATTGAAGTTCTGCTCGAGATTGTCCTGCACGTTGAGGGTGATTCTGATCAGTTGGAGGAGCTTGAATCCCGGCTTTTCGACTTCCATCCGGTAGTGGCCGGGACGAATGTTGCCGAAACTGTAGAAGCCGCCGTTTCCGGTTGCGACTTCGGTCTTGATCCCGCGATCTACGTCAATCAGGCGAACTGTCGCGCTGGGGACGACCGCGCCTGTGGGATCACTCACAGAACCATAGATCGTGCCCGTTTCGGTTTGGGCGTATGCAGGCGAGGTGAGTGCTGCTACAAGGAAGAAAGCTACTGAAAGAACGGCCAGGTAAGAGCTGGGCATCCGGCTCATAACGCGTCCCCAAGCAATATTTTGGAACAGCTATTGTAGCCTTTCTGAATGCGTTCCTTTCGTCAATTTTGCGGACATTAAGGATTCGCGGTTGACAACTGAAAACGACGCAAACTTCGCAGTCTGGAATAAGATGTATTTGCGTATGAAACTGGCGCGCACACACGTGGTCTTTTCTCTGGCCATTCTGCTCGCATGCCGCGCTGCTGCGTTTGCGTTAGATCCCTCCAGTGAAATTACCCAGTATGCACATACCGCATGGAGGGAGCGCGACGGTTTTGCTAAGGGTTTCATTTACTCGATTGCACAAACTCCCGACGGTTATCTCTGGCTGGGCACGGAATTCGGCTTGCTTCGATTCGATGGAGTGCGCGCCGTTGCCTGGCAGCCACACGGAGAGCGACTGCCGGGCGAGTCCATTTGGTCGCTTCTTGTTGCGCGTGACGGCACTCTCTGGATTGGGACCGATAAGGGACTCGTCAGTTGGAACCATGCGAAGCTGACCCTCTATTCCGAGCTGACGGGTCAGATAATCACGGCTCTGTTGGAAGATCGGGAGGGCGCAGTGTGGGTCGGGACTGCAGCATATCCGTCCGGTGGCAAGCTCTGCGAAATTCGAAACGCGGCGGTCAGCTGCCATGGCGGAGACGGCACGTTTGGCGGTTCTGTTTTCGGCTTGTATGAAGATTCAAAAGGGACACTCTGGTTGGGGGTTGGAGGGGGTTTCTGGAGATGGAAGCCTGGCCCTTCGGAATTTTTCCTCGTGCCCGGGCAGCGGGACGTTATCCACTCCTTTGCAGAGGATGAGGGTTCGACGCTGCTGGTTGGCACCGAGGCAGGCATCCAACGTTTTGTGGGCGGCCGGTTAGAGCCATACCGGCTGCCGCATTTTCCGGAGGCGTTTCACCCCAAACAGATGCTGCGCGATCACGAGGGTTCACTTTGGATCGCGACATTCAACTCAGGGCTTGTGCATGTCCACAACGGCACGGCCGAGTCCCTGTCTGAGTCAGATGGCCTTTCGGGCACTGTCTGCCAAGCCCTATTGGAGGATCGGGAAGGTAACATCTGGGCAGCCACCCTGAATGGGCTCGATAGGTTCCGCGATTACGCCGTTCCCAACATTTCGATCAAGCAAGGTTTATCCAGTGCGAACACGTTCTCTGTTTTAGCTGCAAATGATCGAACCCTTTGGATAGCCAGCGGCAAAGGCCTAGATAGATGGAAGGACGGCCAAATCTCTAGGCCCGACGGCGGTGGAATGGCTGAAAACAAGCTCCAGCGCCCCGCGCATGCACTTTTTCAGGATCACAGCGGCCGAGTCTACTTCTCCAGTTCCGACGAGTTTGGATACTTGGCAGATGATCATTTCGTAGCCATCCGCGACTTTCCTCAAGGTTGGGTGCATTCCGCTGCGGAGCTTGGTGCGGGGCAGCTTTGGGTCGCAAACCAAGCAAACGGATTGCTTCACATAGCAGACGGAAAAATCGTTCAAGCTGTTCCATGGGCGGGAATGGGGCACAAGGATTTCGCGTTTGCCGTTGTCGCCGATCCGTCAAAGAAAGGCCTGTGGCTTGGCTTTTCGGGAGGCGGAGTTGCGTATTTCGAGGACGGCGCCATGCGGGCTTCATACTCGGAACACGACGGACTCGGGGCTGGCAGCGTACATGGCCTCAGATTTGGGCCACGCGGTGCTTTGTGGGCTTCTACGCAAGGAGGTTTAAGCCGAATCAAAGACGGCCAGATTAGGACACTTACAAGCAAGAACGGACTGCCCTGTGACAAGGTTCACTGGAGCATGGAGGACGACGACAATTCAATGTGGCTCTATATGTCTTGCGGGCTTGTACGCGTCGCCCGATCTGACATGGATTCGTGGGTTGCCGATACATCGAAGCAGGTGCACACGACTGTCCTCGGTGTTTCCGACGGGGTGCGGAGCCACTCTTTCCCGCCACCGGTACAAAGTGTCACAAAGTCGGCAGATGGAAAGATATGGTTCGCAGCCTTGGATGGAGTCAGCATTATCGATCCACATAACCTTCATGAGAACAAGTTGCCGCCGGCGGTGCACATCGAGAGCATCACCGCCGATGACAAGACGGTTCAAATCTCAAACGGCATGCACTTGCCAACGGGCGTCCACCACCTCGATATCGACTACACGGCACTGAGCCTCGTCGTGCCGGAGAAGGTGCGATTCCGCGTCAAACTTGAAGGCGAGGACAAGGACTGGAGAGAACTGGTCAACGTCCGCCACGTGGAGTACACGAACCTGCCGCCGAAGCATTATCGGTTTCGGGTGATCGCCTGTAATAACAGCGGCGTGTGGAATGAAGAAGGCGCGGCGCTGGATTTCGTGATTCCTCCGGCGTGGTATCAGACGAACGGTGGGCGGCGTATCAACTGCGGGTGCGGCAGTTGGCGGCGCAGTTCAACATGCGTCTGGAAGAACGGGTGGCAGAACGCACCCGGGTTGCTCGCGATCTGCACGACACCCTGCTGCAGAGTTTTCAGGCACTCTTGCCACTGCTTCAGGCCGGCATCAACATGTTAGCGGCCCGTCCGGATGAAGCGCGTAGAACGCTGGAACAAGCTGCAGATCACGCGTCGCAAGCGATTGCTGAGGGCCGGGACGCGGTGCAGGGACTGCGCATGTCCACGGTCGAGAAGAACGATCTTGCCTTAGCCATTCGGACGGTTGGGGAAGAACTCGCTTCTGCTGCGAGCAGCGAGCCCTCGCCCAACTTCAACGTGGTTGTGGAAGGAGCGTCTCGCAATCTGCATCCGATTCTTCGAGACGAAGTCTACCGGCTCGCGGCCGAAGCGTTGCGCAATGCCTTCCGCCATGCGGCGGCGCAGAACGTGGAAGTAGAAATCCGTTACGACGAAAAATATTTTCGCCTGCGCGTACGGGATGATGGCAAGGGAATTCCCTCCGACGTGCTCAGCGGGGATGGCCGTGAAGGACATTATGGCTTGCCTGGGATGAGGGAACGCGCCAAACTTGTGGGCGGGAAGCTGGCTATCTGGACTGAACTGGACGGCGGCACGGAAATTGAACTCAACATTCCAGGAGCGAGGGCGTTCGTGAAATCCGCCCGGCCTTTCTGGTACTTTTGAAAGCGCTCCGCCACGGAAACAAATGAGAAGGAACGCATAGAACGTGAGTGAGAGGTCAGCTCCAATCCGGATTCTGGCAGTTGATGATCATGCTCTCGTAAGGCAGGGTATAGCTGTACTCATTGGAAGTGAACCTGAGTTGACTCTGGTCGCCGAAGCCTCGAATGGGCGGGAGGCGATCCAGCAGTTCCGCGCGCATCGCCCGGACATCACGCTGATGGACCTGCAGATGCCGGAGATGAATGGCCTCGATGCCATCATCGCGATTCGGGGAGAATTTCCCGATGCCAAAATCATCGTACTGACGACCTACAAAGGCGATGTCCAGATTCTTCGGGCGCTCAAAGCAGGAGCGCAAGGCTACCTGTTGAAAAATACGATTCACAAGGAACTGGTAGACACGATCCGAGCGGTGCATGCCGGAAAGAAGGCGCTCTCTCCTGAGGCCTCGTTCGAGATCGCCGAGCATGCGACCGATGATGCCCTAACGCCGGCAGAAATCAACGTGCTCCGGCTGATTGCAGCCGGAAATGCCAATAAGCAGATTGCCGATCAGCTCTCGATCACAGAGGAAACCGTCAAGGGCCGCGTCAAGAACATCTTGTCTAAATTGGGCGCCAGCGACCGAACGCATGCGGCTATGATCGGATTGAAGCGCGGGATCATCGAACTTTAGTTTGCCCGAAGTAACCTCCTGGCTCAGAGCCCAAACCCTAAAGAGTGGCGATTTGGCTCTTTTTGGGCTTCCGATGCGATTTCAGAACAGCAGAAAATAGCAATGTAGTGCGGAAAGGTGCGTCCTTGCGGCGCCTATATTCAACATTCGCTGGCGGTTGGCCCGGCACGGGGTTGCTCCTGATGCGAGTGGTTGCGGGATCCGCCCTGGCCGTCAGCGCGAGTTTGACGCTGTTGAGCGATCCACCACCGATGAACGGGACAATTCCCGCCATCCTGTTGCTGGGAGCAGGAATACTGTTGATCGCAGGTTTATGGACACCCATCGCCGGAGTCGCGGTAGCCCTGACTGAAGTCTGGAAGGTGCTCATGCTGCACGGCGACAAATCCGGTTGGCTGCTGTTGGGGACCGTTGGTGCCGCCCTCGCAATGCTAGGACCGGGTCTTTGGTCCATCGATGCTCGGCTCTATGGCTGGAAGCGCCTCGAACCTACATCTCGCAAGAAGAATTCTGACCCGCATAAGAACAGCCCAAAGGACTAGGTTTCTTTAGCTCAAAAGTAGGATCTGCTTTGCCTCCCAAAGAGTTTGCAACTTCCCCAATATAGGGTTTGGAAGAAATCCAACCAGTTGCACAATGGCTCACGAGTTCAAGCCAGGAAGGTTGAACAAGGAGTACCAACATGGCAAAGGTGATTGAGTTCTACGTTCCATCACGGTTCCGAAAGGCCGTGAAGTGGGTGCATCCGCAGCAACGCGGACGAGTCCTCGAATTTCCAATGGCACAAAAGCGAACCGCCTGACATCTGGGAACCAGAAAACAAACTGAAAACATCAGGAGGAGACTATGGGCGCGGCCGTTGCTTTCGCAGACCTCAAAGACTTCAGAGCAACCAATTGTCCCAACTTGAGTGGGCTCGAAGCCGATCAGTTTTATTTCGAACCAGAAATCAGCTCTGACCACTGCTTTGAAGATATCGTCGGCAAAAGCCCAGCGCTGCGAAAAGTTTTGGAGCATGTTGCCATTGTTGCGCCGACGGATTCCACCGTCCTGCTTCACGGCGAGACAGGAACGGGGAAAGAGTTGGTCGCACGCGCCATTCACAATTTGAGCTCGCGTCGCGATCGTCCGTATGTGCGTATAAACTGCGCTGCCATTCCTTCGGGACTGCTCGAGAGCGAGCTGTTCGGGCACGAGCGGGGAGCTTTCACCGGTGCACTGATGCAAAGAAAAGGTCGATTCGAGCTTGCAGACCGCGGCACGCTCTTTCTGGATGAAATCGGCGATATCAGCCTGGAGCTGCAGCCGAAATTATTGCGCGCCGTTCAGGAACAGGAGTTCGAGCGCTTGGGAAGTGCTGCAACGATCCAAGTGAATGTTCGGATGATCGCGGCAACCCATCGTGACCTCCGGGCCATGATTCAGGAGGAGAAGTTTCGCGAGGATCTGTTCTACCGTTTCAACGTTTTCCCGATCGAGATTCCGCCGCTTCGAGAACGGCGCGAGGACATTCCGCTGCTGGTGAACTATTTTGTTTCGAAATTGTGTCGACGGATGCGAAAGAAAATTACGTCCATGTCAAGGCATGCTATGGAGACCCTGACGAACTGTCCGTGGAAGGGCAACATCCGTGAATTAGCAAATTTCATCGAAAGGGCTGCCATTGTTACACGAGGTGAGGAGTTGGAGATTCCAACGGCCATGCTTCCCAACTCCTCCGACACGGTTGTTGCTGTCAGCTTGCCCTCTACTTTTAGACAAGCGGAATCCAGTGTAATCATTGACGCATTGCGGGCTGCGGCGGGCCGAATTGCGGGACGGGGTGGAGCCGCCGAACGGTTGGGATTGAAGCGCACGACCCTGCAAAACAAGATTCGGCGGTTGGGCATTACGAAAACACAGTACCAAAACTAAAAAGCCTGATCCCAGATGCGGAACCATGCACGAGGACCGCTAAGAACGTTTGGATCTCGGGCCAATAGTGGGGTGGAACTCATGACTGAAAAGAAGAACAGAGACCGAGTCATGGCTGAAATCACGCTTTCGTATCTGTTGCGCTTGGCAGACGAACAGGGCTGCTCCGTGAGCCAGGAACAAGCTGTCGCATTTCTCAACGAAGAAGGACATAGGTACGAAATGTGGAAGCACATGATGCAGGCTGGTGAAGATTTCATCGTATGCAGGTTAATGCGACAGAGCATCAAAACCGCGGCCTATCGATGAAGACACCTGCGTGCTCGACGGTCTACCTCTGGGAGCTTCCCCGGTTTCGAAGGCGACACTTCCCGGCGGCTAGCCACACACTGGAAGGACAACCTCACCATACAGATACTGTCTAACAGCAATCTCCAGATTGAAATGCATTCCTTCACGGCCCAGCAACTGGCCGAGCTGTGATCGTTGTACGATGGCCAAGACTCTGGGGGTCATGCCGATCAGCCACAGTTGAACGCCATGCTGGCTTTGCTTCTTGGCGAGTTGCGCGAACATTTTCAGCGCGGTGTACTCCATGTCGAGGACTCCGCTCGCGTCGACAGCGACGACCTTCGGTTGTGCTTCCCTGACCAGCGGCTCAATCTTGTGTGCGATCTGCGCCGCATTAGCAAAGAAGATTGGGCCTTCCGGCCTGAGCAGTAACAGGCCGGGAAAACTCTCGTCGTCGGGATGTTCCGGCGATTGCGGCCGGAACACGTTGGTTCCCGGCTTGCGGCGCAGGACATACACTGGAGGATCGGCTACCTGGTATGCCAGTGTGACCAGGGAAACGATTATGGCGACGATGATTCCCTTTAACGTGCCGACGACCACGACGCCTGCGAAAGCCACGATCGCCCAGGAAAATTCGGTCCTGCGAATACGAAGGATGTGATGAAACTCGATCGGCTTGATAAGCCCGAAGGAATAAACAATCACAAGCGCTGCCAGGGCTGACTGCGGCAACAACGCGACAACTGGTGCAAGAAAGAACATTGTCACTAGCGTCATCGCCGCAGTTACCACCTCCGCTAATTGCGTGCGCGCTCCCGCGCTGAGATTGACTGCCGTTTGCGTGGTGCCGCCGCCGCCCGGCATCGCACCGAAAAGCGCGCCTCCGATATTGGCGAGTCCTGTGGCAAGCAGCTCTGTGTTTGCTCGTGGCGCGGGCTCGTCCTTTCGCGCGAAGGCTTGGCCGGCCGCAACCGTCTCCGTGAAACTCATCAAAGCAATCCCGAGTGCCCCGGGCCACAGCACGCTTATCAACGAAGGGTCTGGCCTCATCAGCGAAGGAAGTCCTTGCGGTATGTAGCCCACTAGTTCGACACCGCGATCCTGCAGGTTCAAAAAGTGCACGCCCGCGATCGCAGCGGCCGCAGCCAGCAACGGCGCTGGGACCTTTGGCAGGAACCGTTCCATCCCCAGCAGAAACACGATTGTCGCGAGCCCAAGGGCCAGCGTTGCCAACGACGTTCTTGGAAGATCGTGAACGATTGAGAGGACATTCTGAACGAACGTCCCTCTTGGGAAGTGGATGCCAAGGATTTTCGGGACCTGGTCGAGCACAATGACCAACCCGACGCCAGCTTTGAAACCAACTAGTACCGGCTCGGAGATAAAGTTCGCCACGAACCCAAGGCGCAGGAGGCAGGCCACCACAAGTGCGATGCCAACTAGCAGCGTCAAGGTCGCGGAGGCAGCCAGCAGGGCTGCGGGATCGCCGCTGGGCACGACTTGGCCCAACAGAGCGGCGCTTATGATTGCCAATGTTGTCGTCGTACTGACG
>Ga0335070_10000593_pt1 | contig 40676 bp, 50 predicted proteins | sample Lox_Sample_13_FD_206722 | JGI IMG/M metagenome (GOLD analysis project Ga0335070, IMG submission 206722) | Soil microbial communities from Loxahatchee National Wildlife Refuge, Florida, United States - Lox_Sample_1.3 | ecosystem: Environmental > Terrestrial > Soil > Wetlands | place: USA... | reverse complement strand
CGGGCATGGAAGGGATGGACATGTAGCCGGGGCCGCGCCCCGGCCGGGCGCGGTCAGCGCCGCCAGTCGGCCCGGAAGGGCTTGTCGCCCTGCGTGATCTCGACGGTCCCCTTGAACGCGTCGTGCAGCGCGTGGGCGATGGCGCGCGCGAGATGCGCCTCGGTGGTGCTCACGACGACACCGTCGTCGGCGGCCTCGATGGCGAGGATCTTCTTGGCGGGATCGTCGGCGTGATGATGCGCCTCGCGGGCCTTGACGACATTCAGGATCTCGTCGCGATGCTCGGCGAAATACGGGCCGCCGAGGGTGACGATGCCGCCGGCCAGGTGGTGGCGGTGGCGGGCATCGAACGACTCCTCGCGCCGCGGCGTGTCTGGGGACTTGCGTTCAGATTTCATGGACTGCCTCCGTGAGATGCGAATAATGGGACTGGCACTCTTCCTCGCGCCCGCGGACCACGCGCCGGCCCGCGAGCTCGCCGGAGCGCTCGGTCACGACGGTGTTCTGGCGCTCGACATGGTCGCCGTCGTAGAAGTACAGGACGACCCAGTCGTGCGTGCGCCCCAGCTTGTGGGCGAGCGCGGTGTTGGAATAGACGGCCGTGAAGTGCCAGCCCCCGCGCTGGGTGTGCAGTATCGGCAGCCACACCTCGTGCCCGGGGTTGAAGCGCTTCGGCGCGATCTTGCGCAACGCGCCCGCCGCCACGCGCTCGCGGTATTCGCGGTCGACGTCGAGAAGGAGGTCGACGCCGGGCATCGCGTCCGGCGCGAGGGGCGCGGGCCTTCGCTGCAGCATCGAATCGAGCGCGGCGCGCACGCCGGCGGCCCGGCGCACGCCCATCCCGGGCACCTCGTCGAGGCGGCCGCGTTGCGCCGCCGACTCCAGGTCCTCGAGGGTTTCGACATGGAGCGTGTCGTGGATGCGCTGGGCGAGCGCGGGCCCCACGCCGGGGATGAGCCGCAGCAGCGCCGCGGGATCGGCGTGACCGCGCAGGCGGTCGAGCATCTGCCAATGGCCCGTCTCCAGCAACTCGGCGATGGCCGACGCGATCCCCAGGCCCACGCCGGGAATCGAATCGAGGCCCTTGACGCCCTGCAGCTCGAAGAGCGCGCGGACGTCGCGCGGCAGCCGGCCGACCGAATCGGCGGCGCGGTCGTAGGCGTTCACGCGGTACGCGCTGGCGCCCTGGGCGTGGAGCAGCCTCGCGGCCTCCCGCAGGCGTTCGGCGATGCGCGCGTTCTCGCTCGCGCTCACCGCATCTCCCGCCCGGGGGCGGCGTGCGCGAGGATGCCCTCCACCTCCTCGTCGCTCACCTGCGCGAAATCGCGGTAGAAGCGTCCCACGGCGCCGAAGTCGGCGGGAGCCGAGAGGCAGACCACCTCGTCGGCGTAGGGCTCGACCTTCGCGAGGCCCTCGGGCGAGGCGACGGGCACGGCGCAGACAAGGCGCGCCGGGCGGCGCGCGCGAACGCTGTGCAGGGCCGCGATCATCGTGGCGCCCGTGGCGAGGCCGTCGTCCACGACGATGGCCACCCGGCCGCCGGGATCGACGCCGCGGCGGCCGGGCGTGTAGCGTGCGCGGCGCGCGGCCAGCAATTCGAGCTGCCTGCGCTTCTCGCCTTCCAGGTACGCCGCATTCGCCCCCACCTGCGCGGCGAAGTCCGAGACATAGGACCAGCCGGAATCGTCGACGGCGCCGACGGCGAGCTCGGGATTGTGCGGCGCGCCCAGCTTGCGGACGAGGACCACGTCGAGGTCGCCTTGCAGCTGGCGCGCGAGCTCCGCGGCCATGGGCACGGCGCCGCGGGGAATGGCGTAGATCACGGGCCGGCGTCCTGCATACGGCGCGAGCGCCGCGGCGAGCCGGCGCGCGGCGTCGATCCGGTCCTCGAAGACGAGCGCCTCCCCGCGCCTAGGCGCGAGCGCTGCCATGGCGGTCGCGCCGGGCATGGTGGACGAGCACGGGTGTCTCCCCGAGCGACATGACCTTCACGGTCTCGCTGCCGAGGATGTCGTCGGTCTCCTCGCCGCGCCCATGGGAGGCCATGACGATGAGGTCGCAGCCGCGCTCGCGCGCCTCCTTGAGGATGCCCGCGTGCGGCGAGAGGCCATAGGACATCTGGCAGTCGCAGGGCACGCCCAGGCGCCGCGCGGTGTCGCGCACCTCCTCGAGGTACAGCGCGCCGCGCGATTCGAGGGTCTCGGTGAGCTTCTCCGCGAAATCGTTGCGCGCATGCGCCCACGCATCCAGGCCCACCGTGCCGGGATTCGGCACCACGTGGAAGGCGGTAACGCGTGCGCCCACCGCGCGGGCGAGCGCAAGGCCCGCGAGCGCCGCGTCCTCGGCGAGCGTCGAGCCATCCACCGGCAGGAGGATGTGCTTGTACACGCTAGCCGCCGAGCTGCCGCTCGACCGCGGCGAATGCGTCACGCACCGCCACGTACACGTCCTCGGACTCGTGACGCGTGCTCACGATGGGGGGGCGGTCCGGCGCATGCAGCTCCACGTGGACGGCATAGCGATGCCCGTGCGCCTTGTGCAGGCCCACGGGCTCGATGCCGACGCGGCAGCTCGAGAGGCGGGAATGGTGCTTCTCGAGCTTCGCGACATGCTCGCGGATGCGCGCGTCGACGGCCGGGGAATGCGGCATCCCCTGGAAGGCCACTTGCAGCGGCAGTTGCATCGCGGCTCCTATTGGACCGCGATCTTCTCGCCCCGGGGCGCATCCGCCTTCGGCAGCGTGAGGTCGAGCACGCCGTCGGCGAATTTCGCCTCGGCCTTCGCGCGGTCGATGTTCTTGCCGAGCGTGAAGCTGCGATATTGCCGGCCGTAGAAGCGCTCGCTGTGGACGACGGTCTCGCCCTTCTTCTCCTCGGTCTCGCGCTTGACCTGCGCGCAGAGCGAAACCTCGTTGCCGTCCACCTGGATCTCGATGTCTTCCTTCTTCACCCCGGGCATCTCGGCCTTCACGTGGAAGGCCTTGTCGTCCTCGGTGACGTCGATCCTGATGGTGGGCTCCGCCGCGGTCTCGGGCAGCCAGCGGCGCATGAGGCGCGGCCAGCCTTCGCCGAACGGGTCGATGCGGGCGAGTTCCTTGAAAGGGTCGAAGCGGGTGATGTTTGCCATGGAAACCTCCGACTGAACGCGGGCCGCGCGAACGCGCGGCAACCGTATGCAACCAGCGTAGCCCGCCGGCAGGGCCCCTACTTGACGGGAGTCAAGCCGCGCGCGTGCGCGAGGGGTTCCTAGCGCGTGACCAGCACCGGGATCGACGAATGCGTGAGGACCTTGGTGGTCTCGCTGCCGAGCAGGAGGGCGTCCACCCCGGTCCGGCCATGGGAGGCCATCACGATGAGGTCGCAGCCCAGCTCGCGGGCCTTGTCGATGACGGCGCGCCACGGGGTTTCGGCCGGGACGGATGCGCACGCGGGCACGATGCCCTCGGCGCCGGCGACTTGCGCGGCGGCCGCGAGCTTTTCGTCGGAATCGCGCTGCGCCGCGGCCTGGAAGTCGGCGTCGTCCATCACCGGCGCAAGCCCGGTCCAGTCCGGATAAGTGGGCAGGTACGGGGGCCGCACGTTGAGGAGCGTGAGACGGGCGCCGAGCGACCTGGCGAGGGCGGCGGCGGTTCGCACGGCATTGGCCGAGAGGGCGCTGCCGTCGGTGGGCGCGAGGATGTGCTTGTACATGGGCCGAGCGTATTCCGATCCCCCCGGGGCCCCTTGACGCCCGTCAAGCCGCGAATCAGCCGAAGAGCCCGCCCACGCGCGTGCCCGCGATGCGGTTGACGGCGTAAAGGCACGCCGCGCACACGAAGATGAGGATCACGCCGAGCGCCGCGGCCTGGCTCTGCGAGCCGGCGATGTAGAAGGTGAAGATGCCGAAAGGCATCATCTCGTGCCCGCCGGTGGTGAGGAAGATCGTGGAGGACGCCTCCTGGATCGACGTGATGAAGGAGAAGAGCGCGCCCACGAAGATGCCCTTCCACACCAGCGGGACCGTGATGTCGCGGAACGTGCGCAGCCTGGAGGCGCCCACGTTCTCGGCCGCCTCCTCCATCGAGGGGTGCACGAGCAGGAGGGACGAATGGCTGCCGCGCACGGTATAGGGCAGCCGGCGCACCGCGAGCACCAGGGGCAGGACGAACCAAGACGCGGTGAGCGCGATGCCGAATCCGGGCAGCGGGAAGTTGAAGGCGCGCACGAAGGCGATGCCCACCGCCGTGCCGGGGATCGCGAGCATCAGCGTGGTGAGCGCGTCCATGGCGCCGCGGCCGGGGGCCCGCGTGCGCCCCATGATCCACGCCATCGGCACGCCGATCGCGAGGCACATCGCGACAGCGATCGCGCAGTACAGGAAGGAGTTCACGATGAACTTCGGCGTCTCGATGCTCACCTGCCGGAAGAATTCCCACGTGTACTCGGTCGGGAACGGCGTGAGCGACCAGCCGCGCCCGACGGCCGCCAGCAGCACGCCCACCTGCGGGATGAGCGCGACCAGCATCAGCGCGGAGAGGAAGGCCACCGCGAGCCAGCGCCGCAGCGGCGTGAGCCGCCTGCGCTCCACCTTCGAGTACGAAAGCGAGCTGTAATCCTTGATCGCGACGTACTGGCGCGCGGCGAGCACGAAGACGACGGCGAGCAGCACGAGGAGGGCCGAGATCACGATGCCCATGCGGAAGATGCGCCGGTCCACGAACTGCACGATGTTGAGGTAGGCCTGCGGGGCGAGGAGGTCCTGCACCCCGAGCACCAGCGGCGTGATGAAGTCGGCGAACGTCCAGATGAACACCAGCAGCGCGCCCGAGACGAAGCCGGGCGTGGTGAGCGGCAGCGTGATGTCGCGCATGCGCTTCCAGCCCGGCGCGCCCATGCCCTCGGCGGCTTCCTCGAGGCGGGGGTCGACGCGCGCGAGCGCGTCGAGGATGGACAGCGTCATCATCGGGAAGAGGTGGACCGTCTCCACGAGGAGCACGCCCTGGACGCCATACATGAAGTTGACCGGGTGCGCGAGGCCGAACCAGTCCTGCAGGATCACGTTCACGGTTCCCGCGCGGCCCAGGATGAAGACGAATCCCAGCACGCCCACGAGCGGGGGCAGGATCATCGGCAGCATCGTGAGGAACGAGAACCCGTTGCGGAAGGGAAAGTCGTAGCGCACCAGCAGGACGGCGACCGTCACGCCGACGATCGACGTGGTCGCGACCGCGGCAAGCCCCAGCGCCAGCGACTTCCAGAGCGAGCGCAGGTAGTACTTGTCGGTGAAGAAGTCGACGAAGTTGGCCGCGGTGAACGCGCCCGCCTCGTTGGTGAATGCGTCGTAGAAGATGCGGGTGAGCGGGTAGAAGACGAAGACGATCAGGAACGCCCAGATCAGGGCGAACCCCGCGGTGGCGAGCGTCGCGCGCGGCGGCTTCATGCGGGAATGGCGAGCGTGGCGCCGACCGGGAAGGACAGCTCGATCCGCGAGCCGACGGCGCGCGCCTCGTGGTGCCAGGGGTCGCGGTCGTCGGCCTTGAGGACGACGCCGGCGGCGCATTCGACGTCGTAGCGCAGCGTGTTTCCCAGGTAGGCGGAGAACGCGATGCGACCGCTGACGGCGTTCTCGCCGGCGACCACGCCCTCGAGGTCCACGTTCTCGGGCCGCACGCAGACGAGGCACTTGTCGCCGGCGCCCAGGTTGCCCGTGGAGACGGCGCCGAGCGCCCCGAGCGACGTCTCCACGACCGCGCGGCCGGCAGCCGCGTCGACGGAGCGGACCTTCGCCTCGACGATGTTGTTCACGCCGATGAAGTCGGCGACGAACCGGCTGTCCGGACGCTGGTAGAGCTCGCGGGGCGTGCCCACCTGGAAGACGCGTCCCTGGTTGAACACCGCGATCCGGTCCGAGAGCGTGAGCGCCTCCTCCTGGTCGTGGGTCACGTAGACGGTGGTGATGCCGAGGGACTTCTGCAGCTTGCGGATCTCGGCGCGCACCTGCACGCGCACCTTCGCGTCCAGGTTGGACAGCGGCTCGTCCAGCAGCAGGATCTTCGGGTTGAGCACCAACGCGCGCGCGAGCGCCACGCGCTGCTGCTGTCCGCCCGAGAGCTGGCCCGGATAGCGCTCCCCGAGGCCGGCGAGGCGCACCGAATCGAGCATCCCGGCCACGCGCGAGGAGACTTCGGCGGACGGGACCTTGCGCAGCCGCAGCCCGTAGGCGATGTTGTCGCTCACCGTCATGTGCGGCCAGAGCGCGTAGTTCTGGAAGACCATGCCGATTCCGCGCTGGTGCGGCGGAACGTCGTTCACCGCCCGGTCGTCGAAGCGGACCTCGCCCGCGTCCGGCGCATTGAAGCCCGCGATGAGGCGAAGCAGCGTGGTCTTGCCGCAGCCGGAAGGGCCGAGCAGGGTGAAGAGCTCGCCCTCGGCGATGTCGAAGGAGGCGCGCTCCACCACGACCAGGGAGCCGAACCGCTTGGAGAGGTCCCTGATCGCGATGCGCACGGGTTCAGTACTTCTTCTTGAGCTCTTCGGCGGCCGACTCGATCTCCTTGCGGAACTTGTCGTTCACCGCCTCGTAGCGCTTCTGGGCGACGTCGTCGTCGTAGATGTTGTTCACCTCGACGTCGAAATACGAGCGGATGCCGCCGGTGAATTCCACGGCCTTCTCGGCGGTCGAGCCGGGCGCGCCCTGCACGCGCAGCTTCGGCGTGATCGGGAAGACGCCGCGCTCCATCGCCACTTTCTGGCCGCGTTCGGAGAGCATGTACTCGACGAACGCGCGCGCGGCCTTCGGGTGCGCGGCGCCGGCGAGGATCGCCATCGGCTCCGGCGTGATCCAGGCGGTCTTCGGCGCGACGTACATGAGGTCGAAGCCCGCGAGCCGGTCCTCGAAGGCCATGTAGCTCGGCACGGCGAAGCCGGCGGCGAACTCTCCCTTCGCGACGACCGACGGCACGTCGCGGCTGCGCGCCGTGAAGATGCCGGTGTTGCCGCCCAGGTGGCGCAGGAATTCCCAGCCCTTCTCGTCGCCGTCGCGCTGCAGGACGACCTCGTAGGTGGCATGGCTGCTCGAGGAGCGCGTGGGCGCGCATTGCGCCACGTTGCCCTTGAGCTTCGGGTTCAGGAGGTCGTCCCAGTCCTTCGGCGGCGGCAGGCCCAGGCGCTGGTACAGCCGCGGGTGGTACACGAGCCCGTAGGGCTCGAGCACGGTGCCTGTCCAGTAGCCTTTCGGGTCGCGCAGCGCGATGGGCTTGGGCTTGCCGATGCTGGCGGGGATCGCCTCCAGCACGCCGGGCGCGAGGTCGAGCTTCGCGAGCAGGCCCTGCTCGGCGAGCTTGTCGTAGAGCGCGCTCTCGCCGCCCCAGAAGATGTCGGCATTGGGGCGTCCCTTCCACTCGAGGATCTGCCCGTACGCGACGGGCGTGCCGGCGGCGAGCGCGTTCGCCTTCACGGTGATGTTCCAGCGCTCCTTCGCATAGCGCGCGAAGTCGGCGAGCGCGGGATCGGTGAGCGTCTTGGCCACCGGCGTGATGAGGTTGAGCTCCTCCTCGATGGGCTGGCCCTGCGCGCGGGACGAGGCCGGAAGCAATGCGGCCGCGACGAGCGCGGCCACTGCGAGTGCGATGGATCGTTGCATGAAATCCTCCCTCGGGAGAAGTCGAGACCCAGTGTGGGTACGCGTTACGTCATGCCCCTGATCTGAATCAAGGGTCGTTGCGAGCGCGGTGGATCTCAGGCGGCCTTCATGCGCGGCGGGAAGTGGGCGGCGAACCAGCGCGAGGCGAGGGCCGCGACCGCTTCGAGCGCGCCCGGCTCCTCGAACAGGTGCGTGGCGCCCGGCACGATCTGCAGCTCGCGTTCGCACTTCATGCGTTCGAGCGCTTCGCGATTGAGCTCGATCACGGCCGCATCGAGGCCCCCGACGACGAGAAGCGTGGGCGCACGCACGTGGGCGAGCGCACGCACGCCGGCGAGGTCGGGCCGTCCACCGCGCGAAACCACCGACGCGATGCCCCGGTCGGCCGCCGCAACGCGCAGGGCCGCCGCCGCGCCGGTGCTCGCGCCGAAGAGCGCGACGGGGAGCGAAGACGATTCAGGACGCGCGCGCGCCCAGCGCACCGCGGCGTCGAGCCGCTCGGAAAGCAGCGCGGTGTCGAAGCGGCTTCGCGCGTCGAGATCCTCGATGGGGGTAAGCAGGTCGAGAAGCAGGGTGGCGATGGCGTCGTGCTGCAGCGCGCGGGCAACGAACCGGTTGCGCGGGCTCAGCCGGCCCGAGCCGCTGCCGTGGGCGAAGACGACGAGGCCCCGGGCGCCGGGCGGGATCTCCAGCGCGCCCTCGAGCGCGACCCCGCCGGCTTCGATCTGGAGGAGTTGGGCTGGCGCCATGGAAGAGTTCTCCCCCTTCTTGCCGCGCACGGCTTGACGCGCGTCAAACGAAAGGGTTGCGCTCGGGTTGACGGGGGTCAACGCATGCGGCGCGTGCGCGGAATACGGTGCCCGAAAGGCCCCGACCATGCGACATTTCGACGTCTTCAACGGCGACGCCGACGGAATCTGTGCACTGCACCAGCTGCGCCTCGAGCGCCCGGCCGACGCGACCCTCGTCACCGGGCTCAAGCGCGACATCGCGCTGCTGGATTCGGTCGATGCGGCGGCGGGCGATACGGTGACGGTCCTCGACCTCTCCCTCGATCGCAACCGCGCTGCGTTGCTGCGCCTGCTCGCGCGCGGCGTCTCGGTGCAGTACTTCGACCACCACGAAGCGGCGCCCATTCCCCCCCACGAAGGCCTCACCGCCGTGATCGACACGGAGCCGGGGACGTGCACGAGCGTGATCGTGGACCGTTTCCTGCACGGCCGTTTCCGTCCCTGGGCCGTCGTGGGCGCCTTCGGCGACAACCAGTCCGGGACCGCGATCGGGCTCGCGCGCTCGCTGGGGCTCGACGCGAAGCGCGTCGCCATCCTGCGCGAGCTGGGCGAGGACCTGAACTACAACGCCTACGGCGATAGCGAGTCCGATGTGATGATCGCGCCGGCGGAGCTCTATCGCCTGGTCCGCGGCCACGCCGACCCCTTCGACTTCGCGGTTCGCGAGCCGCTCGTGCTGAAGCTTCGCGAGGAAAGGCAGGCGGACCTCGCGCGCGCCCTCGCCACGCATCCGGTGCGGGAGAGCGTGGGGGCCGACGCGTGGGTGCTGCCGGACGCGGCCTGGGCGCGCCGCGTGAGCGGAACGTTCGCCAACCACCTCGCACACGAGGAGCCCGAGCGCGCCCACGCCGTGCTTGCGCCGGATCCCGCCGGCGGCTACACGGTGAGCGTGAGGTCGCCGCGTTCGGGCAAGGCGCGCGCCTGCGACCTGTGCGGCCGTTTCGGCGGCGGCGGGCGCGCGATCGCGGCGGGAATCGACGGCCTGGCTGCCGATCGCCTCGTCGCGTTCATGGATGCCTTCGAGGACGAGTGGGGCCGCAGCGCGCCGGTGTAGCGGCTCCTAGTCGAGCGGGTACCCCACCGTCTGGGCGATGACCACGCGTTCCTGGTCGGTGAGCTCGAGCGCCTTGCCGAGCGATTCGCGGTCGAACCAGCCTCGCACGACGGTCGCGAGCCCGGCCGACGCGCAGTAGAGGTACACGTTCTCGCAGATGGCGCCGGCGGCCACGGCGGAGAATTCATGCGCCGAATCGCCCGCCATCCGGCTCACGTGCGCATAGTCCGCCACGTAGACGAGATCGATCGGCGCCTTGTCCACGAAGTCCTGGAAGCCGGTCACCTTGCGCGCGTCCACGGCGGCAACGCGCGAGAGCGCGTGCGCGTGCGGCGCGTAGATGTAGAGGCCGCCCGGCATGGCGACGTAGATGTCGATCTCCTGGGCATCGCGCGCCGTGGGCGCCGTCCGGCCGCCTTCTTCCCGGCGGCTCACGCCGAACGCCGCCCACAGCAGGTTCGAGAGCTCCTGCTGCGGCAGCTCGCGAGGCGAGAATTCGCGCATGGAGCGGCGCTTGGCGATCGCCTCCATCAGCGGCATGCCCCCCTGCGTCTCGGGTGGGGGCAGCACGATCGACGGGGCCGAGGCGCGCCCCTTCACGCGGTCGGCCTTGAGGCCGCCGACGAAATGCAGGGCGAGCTTGGATACGGTGCTCATGGTCCACCTCCTCGGGTCGAGACACCAGCATGAAGAGGCCATCGCCAGCCGTGTTGACCCGCATCAACCGGCAGGCGCATGGCGATGTCACATTTCATTCATGTCCGGGAATCTCAAGCTTTTCGCGCTCGGCGCGAGCGCCGATTTCGCCACGCGCACGGCCGCCCGCCTCGGCAGCACGCTCTCGGCCCACGAGGAGCGCGAGTTCGAGGACGGCGAGCACAAGGCGCGCGCGCTCGTGAACGTGCGAGGCGACGACGTCTACGTGATCCATTCCCTGCACGGCGACGCCTCGCAAAGCCCCAACGACAAGCTGGTCCGGATGCTTTTCTTCCTCGGTTCGCTGCGCGACGCGGGCGCCGCGCGGGTGACGGCGGTGGTGCCCTACCTCGCCTACGCGAGGAAGGACCAGCGATCCAAGAGCCGCGACCCGGTCGCGACGCGCTACGTCGCGCGCTTCTTCGAGTCCGTGGGCTGCGACGCGCTGCTCACGATCGACGTGCACAACGTCGCGGCGTTCGAGAACGCGTTCCGCTGCCGCGCCGACAACCTCTCGGCGGCCGGCGTGCTCGCCGACCACTTCGTGCCGCTGGTGGGCGCCTCGGCGGTGACCGTGGTGTCGCCGGACGCGGGCGGCATCAAGCGGGCCGACCGGTTCCGGACGCTGCTCGCCAGGCGCCTGGGCCGCGCGGTGGGCTCGGCCTTCGTCGAGAAATACCGCAGCGAAGGGGAGATTCGCGGCGGCGAGCTCGTTGGGGACGTGCGCGCAACGACCGCGATCGTCGTGGACGACCTCGTGAGTGCCGGGCGAACGATCGAACGCGCCGCGGCCGCGTGCGCCTCCCACGGCGCGTCGCGCGTCTTCGGCGCCGCGACGCACGGCGTGTTCTCCGGCGAGGCCGACGCCGTGCTGGGGCCCAGCCGGATCGAGCGCCTCGTCGTCACGGACACCGTCGGCACGATGCGGCTCGCCGACCCCGCGCTCATCTCGCGGATCGAGCGCGTCTCCGTAGCCCCGCTCATCGGCGAGGCGATCGCACGCCTGCACGCCGGCGGCTCCATCGAAGATCTCATGCCGGCGTGACGGGCGCGATGTCACGCACGGCATTGGCCTTTTCCGTCGCATTCCTCGCGGCCCTGGCGCATGCAGCAGGAACGGCTACGCCCGCGCCGCACGGCTTGCGCACGATGGATGGCGATCTGGCCGTGGATTTCGCGTGCGAGGTGGACATGCGCCGTCCCCGACGACGAGCAGGCGCGCTATGCGCAGCTGTTGGCGCAAGCGCTCCGGGACGCGCGTATCGAGGAACCCGCTCCGCAGCATGCGGTCGTCATCGACCGCAACCCGAAGGTGCAGGCGGGATTCCTCTACCGGCTCACGCCGGGCGGCGACTGGCGGTTCACGGGCGCGGTGCCCGTGTCCACGGGGCTTGCCGGCGAGTACGAGCACTTCGCGACGCCCACCGGCGTGTACGCGCACACGCTGGACAACCTCGATTTCCGCGCCGAGGGAACGCTGAACGAGAACGGCATCCGCGGCTACGGTCGCGCGGGGCGGCGCGTGTTCGACTTCGGATGGGTCGGCGCAACGCGCGGCTGGGGCGATCACGGCTGGGGTGTCATGCGCCTGCAGGTGCACGCGACCGACCCCGACCAGCTCGAACGCTGGCTGGGCGCTGCGCGTTCGAAGGGCTGCATCCGGATTCCGGCGAGCTTCGACGAGTTCCTCGACCGGCGCGGCGTGCTCGACGCGGACTACGAGGACGCGGTGCGCAACGGCCAGTCGCTTTGGATCCTGCGCGCGGACCGCGAGACGACGCGGTGGCCGGGACGCTACCTCGTGGTCGTGGAGACCGAACGCGCGAGCCGCCCGGCCTGGTCGCCCGCGCCTTCCGGCCGCGCTCGCCGCTCTGCGCGGCCGGCGGATTGCCCCGTGCGGCCGCGTTGATGTGAGTCAAGCCGGGTGCGCGGCGGGGGCGCAGAGTTTCATGATGAATCGTTGGATACGGCCTTGGCTGCGATAAGGACGCGGGCGCCGCTCGGCGCAGTCCTGCTGTGCGCGGGAATCGCCGCCATGATGGGCGCCCCGGCGCAGCAGCAGGGTTTTTTCGACCCGCTCGCCACCGCGCCGGCGCAGCCCGCGAACCCGGCGCTGCTCGACCAGATGCTCTCGCCCATCGCCCTGTATCCCGACGAGCTGCTCGCCAACGTGCTGGCGGCTTCGACCTACCCGCTCGAGGTGATCGCGCTGCATCGCTGGCTCGAATCCCAGCCGTCGCTTTCCGGCGACGCCCTCGCCGCCGCGGTCGCGGCGCAGCCGTGGGACGACAGCGTGAAAGCGCTCGCCGCGTTTCGCCCGGTCGTCGCGATGATGAACGGCCAGCTCGAGTGGATGCAGTCCCTCGGAAACGCCTACCTCGCCTCCGAAGCCGACGTGATGGATTCGGTGCAGCGGCTGCGCCGCAAGGCGCGCGAGGCCGGGACGCTGCAGGAAAACGCCAACGAGCGCGTGGTCGACGACGGCACGTTCGTCGCGATCGAGCCGGCCACGCCCGAGGTCGTCTACGTGCCCACCTACGATCCGCGCGTCGCCTATGGACCGTGGTGGTGGCCCGAGTACCCGCCCTACTACTGGGGCTACTACTACGGGCCGTGGGACTACGTGTGGGGCGGCATCGGGTTCGTCGCCATTTCCGCCGGGGGCTACTGGTACGGCCACTCGCATGTCGACTGGCATGGCCACCACGTGGACGTCCATCATCCCGGCGGCGGCTCCGAGCCGTGGCACCACAGTCCGCCGCATCGGGGCGGCGTGCCCTATGGGGACGCGCGAACGGCCGATCGATATCACGGCACCGATCGAGGCCACCAGCAGTCCCGGCAGGACTTCCGCGGTTTCGACGTGCATCCCAATCCTTCGCAGGGAACGCCCACCTATCGCGCGAACAATCCGGCGGCGCGTCCCACGGGGCCGTCTCCGCTGGGTCCCGTGCCGCGCGAGAGCGTGGGCTCCCAGTCGCAACGCGGCCACCAAAGCCTCTCGAGGCCGAGCGCTCCGTCGAGCCGTTCCTCGGCGCCGCCCGCGCGCTCGTCCGGCGCGCCCTCGGGCGGCGGCCACTCACGGGGGAAATGACCATGAAATGGCGCTGGATTGCCGTGTGGGTCGCGATCGCTTGCGGAATCGTCGCCCTGATCTTCAGCCTCGCGGCCGCGGCCGCGCAACGTTCGTTCGCATCGCCCGAAGAGGCGGTCGGCGCCCTGCACGAGGCGGTGCGCTCGGGCGATCGCGCGGCGATCGGCGCGGTCCTGGGGCCCGGCAGCGCCGACGTGATCGATTCCGGCGATGCCGCCGAGGACATGGTGGGCCGCGCGCGCTTCGTCTCGGCCTACGAGCAGGCCTCGCGCATCGAGCGCCCCGACAAGAACCGCGCGCAGCTCTTCATCGGGCCCGACGACTGGCGCTTTCCGTTTCCCCTCGTGCGTTCGGGCGAGCGCTGGCATTTCGACGCCCGCGCCGGCCGCGACGAGGTGATCGCGCGGCGCGTGGGACGCAACGAGATCTCGGCCATGCAGGCCGCGCTCGCGTTCGTCGACGCGCAGCGCGAATACGCGCTCACGAGCCACGATGGCGTGGGCCCCGGCGTGTACGCGCAGCGCATCGCGAGCGCACCGGGACGCCACGACGGCCTCTACTGGATGCCGACGCGCGAGGATCCGCTGAGCCCGCTGGGCGTGCGCTTCACGCTCGCCGCGGCCGACGAGGAAGGCGGCGAGGCGCAGGCCTACCACGGCTACCTCTTCCGGGTGCTCCTGGGCCAGGGACCGCACGCGCAGGGCGGTGCCACGAGCTTCCTCGTGAACGGCCGCATGATCGCGGGCTTCGCGCTCGTCGCCTATCCGGCGCGCTACCGCGTGAGCGGCGTGCGCACGTTCATCGTGAGCCATGAGGGCGTGGTGTACAGCCGCGACCTGGGCGCGCGCACGCAGCCCATCGCGCGCGGCATGCGCCTCTACGATCCGGACCAGGCCTGGAGCCGCGAAACCGTGCCTGCCACGCGCGACGGAGATCGCGATCGCATGCATCGCCTGGCCGTCGACCGGGGCTGCACGCTATGCCACCGGGATGCGCCCGTGCCGCGCGAGCAGGGCGAGGCGCCGCCGCTCGCGCCCAGCTTCGCCGAGATCGCCGCGCGCTACCGCGCGCAGGCCGGCGCCGAGCAATCCCTCACGCACGTCGTGATCGAGGGCGCCGATCCTTCGGACCGGCACTGGAAAGACCGCGCCGATTTCGTCCGCATGGGGGGCAACGCCCCGCGCGTCACTCCCGACGAGGCCCGCGCGCTGGTTCGCTGGATCCTGTCGACGCCGTAGCGGCGACGAGGTGCTGCGCCGCGAGGCGCAGGTAGTGCGCGGCACGGCGGGTCCATTCCTCAGTCCCACGCGCGCCCGGTTCGGCGAGGTGCCATATGGCGAGCTTCGCCCGCACGCAGGCATGCACGCTCTTGTAGAAGTGGACGAGCGGCTGGCCCGGGTCGTCACCCGAGATCGCGCGGTACGTCGCGAAGATCACGGCGTCGAGCTCCGGGGCCCCCAGCCGTTCGCACTCGAGGGCGAGGAACCCGAGCTCCTCGGCCGGATCGACGATGCGCAGCTCGCGCGAGAATTCGAGGCAGTCGATCACCTGCGGGGGCGCTTCGAGGCAGAGGTGCTCGGGGCGCAGGTCGCCGTGGCCCTCGACGATGCGCGAGGCGCTCGCGCGCCGGTCGAAGAGCTGCGCCTGCGCGGCGAGGAACCCATGCTGGCCCCGCACGACGCGCTCGACTTCGTCCGCCGCCAGGCCGCCTTCGGGCAGGCGCAAGACGGCCGCATTTTCGGCCACGCGTTGCGCCATTCGCGCCCGGAAGTCACCGTGCGCAAGATCGACCGCGGGCGCGTTCACGTAGAAGCGGGACACCATCGCGACGCACGCCCGGAGCGCAGCCATGTCGACGTCGCGGCGCGCGATCATGCGATCGAGCATGCGTTCGCGCGGCAACCGGCGCATCCACACCAGCCAATCGACGGGCCGGCCGCCGAGGTCGAGCTGCAGCGCGCCCGCGGGATCCACCGTGAGGGGCACTACGCCGAGGTATACGCCCTCGGTGAGCCGCCTGTTCAACGTGACTTCGTTGCGGCACTGCGCCTCGCGCTCCTCGATGCGCGTGAGGTCGTGGCCGTCGAGCCGGACCGGCTTCTTCATCTTGTAGGCGTGCTGGTCCGTGAGAAAGACCCAGGACAGGTGCGTCTCGACCACCGTCACCGCCGAGGGGTGGAAGGGATGATTTCGCGCATCGGAAAGGAACGCGATCTGCGCGGCGAAGTCGGCACGGGCCATGCCGAAGCTTGCACCCGAAGCGGCTGACATAATTTGCTGCGCGGCAAGGGTTTACAATTAATGAAACACCCAAGAACGATCAGGCGCCTTGCCGGAGTGGCCATGAATATCCTGGGCCCACGACACGAATGGATTACCGTAGCCGGGTTTCTCCTGGCGACCCTGGCGGTGTTGCTGCTCGGGGGTGCCGGCTACTACGCGACCGACCGCTCGGCGCACGCCACCACCTGGGTCAACCACACCTACGAAGTCCGCCAGTCCCTCGCGCGGATCCGTTCCGACCTCATCGAGGCCCGCAACGGGCTTCGCGACGGCGCGGCCGCCGAGCTGCAGGACGAGATCGACCGCGTCCGCACCCTCGTCGCGGACAGTCCCGGGCAGCAGGACCGCGTGGGACAGCTGAGGGCCGCGCTCGCGCGCAACGAGCCGACGGCACGAGTGCGCGGGATCCTCGACGGGTTGGAAGCCGAGGAGCAGCGCCTGCTCGACGTGCGCACCGCCGACGAGCAGGCCGTGCAGTCGGGTTTCAGGATCGTGGTCACCCTCTTCGTGCTGGTGCTGATCCTCGCGCTGGCGGTGGCCTATCGCCTGGTGACGCGGCGCCGCGCGCAGGAAGAAGCGCTGCGGCGCAGCGAGGAGCGCTTCCATCTCCTCACGCAGAGCGTGGTGGACTACGCCATCCTCCTGCTGGATCCCGAGGGCCGCATCGCGAGCTGGAACCGGGGTGCCGAGCGCATCAAGGGCTGGACGCCCGAGGAGATCCTGGGCCGGCATTTCTCGCGCTTCTATCCCGCGACGGATGTCGAGGCGGGCAAGCCCGCCGCCGAGCTCGAGGTCGCCGCCGCGCAGGGCCGCTTCGAGGAAGAAGGCTGGCGGCTGCGCAAGGATGGCACGCGCTTCTGGGCGAGCGTCGTGATCACCGCGATCCGCGATGCCTCAGGCGCCCTGGTGGGCTACGGCAAGGTGACGCGCGACCTCACGGAACGCAAGCGCGCGGAGGACGAGCTGCGCGCGGAAGTGGCGCAGCGCCGCGGGGTCGAGGAGGAGCTGAGCCGGGTCAACCGCGCGCTCGAAGACATCGTCGCGGAGCGCACGCGCGACCTGCGCGCAGCCAACGCGGAGCTCGTCGCGGCCAAGGGGCGGCTGCAGGACCTCTCGACGCGCCTCATCAGCGCGCAGGAGGACGAGCGCCGGCGCATCTCGCGCGAGCTGCACGACGAGACCGGCCAGGCGCTCACCGGCATCCGGCTTCGCCTGAAGGACGCCATGGGCCACGACGGCCATCGCGCGCGCCTCGAGGAGTGCGTGGCGATCGTCGACCAGGCGGTGGCGCATATCCGCAACCTCGCGGTGAGCCTGCGCCCGCCGATGCTCGACGACCTGGGCCTCGCCGACGCGCTCGAATGGGCGCTCGACCAGCAGGCGAAGGCCGCCGGATGGCGCTCGAGCCTCGAGGCCGACACCACGCCGGTCATCGACCCCGACGTGCAGACGGCGTGCTTTCGCATCGGGCAGGAGGCGCTCACCAATGCCGCGCGCCACGCCGAGGCGAGCGAAGTGCATGTGATGTTGCGGGTGGGCTCGGGACGCCTCGAGCTCGACGTGGTGGACAACGGACGCGGATTCGACCTCGAGGAGTTCATCAGCCCGCAGGAGCGGCGCAAGCACTTCGGGCTCGTCTCGATGAACGAACGCGCCGTGCTCGTCGGGGGAAGCGTCGAGATCGACTCGGTGCCCGGGCAGGGCACGCGCGTGCGTGCCGTCTTCCCGCTGCCGATGGCCTGCTAGGCCTTCGCGCGCTCGATCACGAGCTGCTGGTAGAGGCCGCCGTAGCAGGTGGCCTTGCAGATGGAGCCCACGTCCGGCGGCAGCCATTCCTCGACCGGGTGCGCCCAGAGGTCCATGGCGAACGGCTCGAAGGTGCGCAGGATCCAGCGCATCACGCCGCGCAGCGGGTGCCAGCTCTCGGGGCGATGGTAGTCCACGATCACGAGGCGCCCGCCGGGCTTCACGACGCGGATGGCTTCGGCGAGCGTGCGCCGGCGCACCTCCAGCGGCATCTCGTGCAGCAGGAAGAAGAGCACGGCGCGGTCGTAGGTGCCGTTCGCGAACCCGAGCTGCGATGCGTCGCGCTGCAGCAGCGCCACGCGGGCGTCGCCGTCGAGCTTGCGGCCCAGGTTGGCGAGCTGGATGGGAAGGACGTCCACCACGTCGAGCGTCCCGTCCGCGGCCAGGCGTTCGGCCACGCGGCGCGTGAAGTCGCCGTAGACGCAGGCCACTTGCAGGGTGCGCCCCGGCAGCGAGGCGCCGAGCGCGTCCAGCGCCGCGTCGCGCAGCCGCGCGAAGTTGCCCCACAGGATCACGTTCACCAGCCATTGCCGCTCGAAGAGCTTGACCGCGTTGGGGTGGACATAGGCCCACCAGTAGGTCTCCTCGAGATAGTCCGGGACGGCGACCGACGGCTGCATGAACGTCTCCCTGGGCACGATGGCGCCGACTATGCGGGAACGGTTCGCGGGACGGGTTGATCGAGGTCAATCCGGGCGAATCCCCGCGGCCTCGCAACCTTGCCATGGTGGTAGATTCGACCGGTGGAAAAGCTCAACATCGGCGCGGCCGCGGCCGCGAGCGGCGTGTCGCCCAAGATGATCCGCCACCACGAGGAGATCGGGCTCGTCCCGCGCGTCCCGCGAACCGCGTCGGGTTACCGGGTCTACGGCGAGCCCGAGCTGCACGTGCTGCGCTTCGTGAAGCGCCTCGCGATGCGGCGCACGCTCGCGAAGCTCGCCGACCACTGCCACGGCGACCACCGGCCGGGCTGCCCGATCCTGGACGACCTCGCCGCTGACTGAAGCGCGGAAGGGTTGCCCCGCGTCAAGGGGCCGTGCCATGGCGGGCATAGATTGGACGCATGGATGACGGCGTCCAACGCGGTTCGTTACCCTTGACCTTGCCATCGGGGCAAGGTGCAGGCTCGGGCATGGCTACCCACATCGATCCCATCTGCGGAATGACCGTCGCCGACGACTCGCCGCGCCGTTTCGAGTTCGACGGCAAGACGTGGTTCTTCTGCAGCGACCACTGCCTGCGCAAGTTCTCGGCGGATCCCGCCCGCTATGCCACCCCCGTGAAGACGGGGGTCCAGCCTGAGGCTACCTACACCTGTCCCATGCACCCCGAGGTGCGGCAGCAGGGACCGGGCACGTGCCCCAAGTGCGGCATGGCGCTCGAGCCGGAGATGCCTTCGCTCGAAGAGGCCGAGAACCCGGAGCTCGTCGATTTCTCGCGCCGCTTCTGGTGGACGCTGCCGCTCACCGTCGCGACCTTCGTGATCGCCATGGGCGGCCTCGCCGGCGGCCCGGTGCAGCTCGTGCTAGCCACCCCGGTAGTGCTGTGGGCGGGGTGGCCCTTCCTCGAGCGCTGGGCGGCGTCGATCCGCACGGGCAATCCCAACATGTGGACGCTGATCGGCACGGGGGTGCTGGCGTCGTACCTCTACAGCGTCGCCGCCACGCTCTTCCCCGGTGTGTTGCCGCACGAGGCTTCCGGGCACGGTGCGGTGTATTTCGAGGCCGCCGCCGTCATCATCTCCCTCACGTTGATGGGGCAACTCCTCGAGCTGCGTGCGCGCGCGCGCACTTCGGCGGCGATCCGCGCGCTGCTGGGCCTCGCGCCGAAGACGGCACGCCTGGTGCGCGACGACGGATCCGAAGAGGACATCGACCTCTCCCATGTGCACGCCGGCAACCGGCTGCGCGTGCGCCCGGGCGAGAAGGTGCCGGTGGACGGGGTGGTCCTCGAGGGCCGCTCCAGCGTGGATGAATCGATGCTCACGGGCGAATCGCTCCCCGTCGAGAAGGGCCCCGGCGACAAGGTCGTGGGCGCGACGATGAACGCGACGGGCAGCCTCGTGATGCGCGCGGAGAAAGTCGGCGCCGGGACGGTGCTCGCGCAGATCGTGCAGATGGTCGCGCAGGCGCAGCGCTCGCGCGCCCCGATGCAGCGCATGGCCGACGTCGTCTCGTACTGGTTCGTGCTGGGCGTGGTGGGCGTGGCGGTCGCGACGTTCATTGCGTGGGCCGCGTTCGGGCCGGAGCCGCGCGGGCTCCACGCGCTCGTGAATGCCGTCGCGGTGCTCATCATCGCGTGCCCCTGCGCGCTCGGGCTCGCCACCCCGATGTCGATCATGGTGGCCTCGGGCCGCGCCGCCGCGAGCGGCGTGCTGTTCCGCGATGCGGAGGCGATCGAGGCGCTGCGGCTCGTCGATACGCTCGTCGTGGACAAGACCGGCACGCTCACCCTGGGCAAGCCCGCGTTCCACTCGGCGCGCGCGGTCGAGGGGACCGGCGAGGACGAGGTCGTGCGCATGGCGGCGAGCCTCGAGCAGGGCAGCGAGCATCCGCTCGCCGACGCATTCGTCGCCGAGGCGCGAAGGCGCGGGCTCGTGCTCGCGAAGCCGCTCGAGTTCGAATCGAGCACCGGCCAGGGCGTGCGCGGGATGGTGGACGGCAAGCGCGTCGCGCTCGGCAACACGATGATGATGATCGAGTCCGGCGTGGACGCTTCGCCCCTGCTGCAGGCCGCCGAATCGCTGCGCGCCGAAGGCGCGAGCGTGGTGTTCCTCGCAGTCGATGGCCGGTTGGCGGGCATCGTCGCCGCTTCCGATCCGATCCGCGAATCGACGCCGGAGGCGATCCGCGGATTGCGCGAGGCGGGTCTCGAGATCGTGATGGCCACGGGCGACGGGCTCGCCACGGCGAAGGCGGTCGCGGCGAAGCTCGGCATCGCGCAGGTGCATGGCGAGGTGACGCCGCGCGACAAGCTGCGGCTCGTGGAGCGCCTGCAATCCCAGGGACATCGCGTCGCCATGGCGGGCGACGGCATCAACGACGCGCCGGCGCTCGCGAAGGCCGACGTGGGCATCGCCATGGGCACCGGCACCGATGTGGCCATGGCGAGCGGCAAGGTCACGCTCGTGAAAGGCGACCTGCGCGGGATCCTGCGCGCGAGGCGGCTCTCCGAGGCGACCGTCGCCAACATGAAGCAGAACCTCGCCTTCGCGCTCGTCTACAACGCGATCGGCGTTCCCATCGCCGCGGGCGTGCTCTATCCCTTCACGGGGCTGCTCCTGTCGCCGATGATCGCGGCGGTGGCGATGAGCTTCAGCTCAGTGTCGGTGGTGAGCAACGCGCTGCGCCTGGGGAGGGCCGCGTGACGCAAATGCGGCTGCGGTTCAGACCGTGTGCGCGGGCGCCTGGTGGCACTCCATGTCGCCGTATTCCACCTGCACGGTCACGTGGCAGATCGAGTATTTCTCCCGCAGCTCGACGCAGAGGCCGTGGAGGAAGGCATCGTCCGCGGGCGGCCGCGGCATCACGAGGTGGACGGTGAGCGCGCACTCGGTCGTGCTCATGCCCCACACGTGGAGGTCGTGGACCGCGCGCACCCCGGGCAGCGCGCCGAGGTAGGTTTCGACTGCGTGGATGTCGATGTTCTCGGGCACGGCATCCATCGCGAGGTCCAGCGCTTCGCGCAGCAGGCCCCATGTTCCCCAGACGATCAGCGCCGCGATGACGAGGCTCGTGAGCGGGTCCAGCCACTGCCAGCCGGTGGCCTGGATGGCGATGCCGGCGACCACCACGCCCGCCGAGATCGCGGCGTCGGCCGCCATGTGCATGAAGGCGCCGCGCACATTGAGGTCGCGCTTGCGCCCCGACATGAACAGCAGCGCGGTGGCGGCGTTGATCACGATGCCCGCGGCCGCGACCCAGATCACGACGTTCGCCTGGATCGGTTCCGGCTCGTGGAAGCGCACGACCGCCTCCCAGGCGATCGCCCCCACGGCCACCAGCAGCAGGATCGCGTTCACCAGCGCCGCGAGGATCGAGGAACGCCTCAGCCCGTACGTGCGCCGCTTGGTGGGCGCGGCCTTCGCAAGGCGCAGCGCCCCCCAGGCAACCAGCAGGCCGACGACGTCGCCGAGGTTGTGGCCGGCGTCGGAGAGCAGGGCGAGCGAGTTCGCGCTGATCCCGTAGGCGACCTCCGCGACGACGAAGCCGAGGTTGAGCGCCGTGCCGAGCCCGAAGGCGAGGTTGTCGCTCGGCGGCGCGTGAACGTGAGGGTGCCCGCCGCGGTGGCCGTGGCCGTGATCGTCATGGCCGTGGCCGCCGGGGTCGTGTTCGTGGTCGTGGTCGTGCGCGCTCATCGGCCTGCCCGGGGGATGACCCCATTGGAAACCCTGAAGCCGCTTCAAGGTCAACGCCTATAATGATGCGCGAATCGGGCACGGAGGAGCGCATGAAGATCGGGGAGCTGGGCCAACGCGTCGGCGTCGACGGCGCCACGATCCGCTACTACGAACGCGAGGGCTTGCTGCCGCCGCCGCGCCGGTCGGCGAACGGCTACCGCCACTATGGCGATGGCCACGCCGAGCGGCTCGCGTTCATCCGCCACTGCCGCGCGCTCGACATGCCCATCGCGGAGATCCGCACGTTGCTCGCGTTCGCCCAGTCGCCCGGCGTGAGCTGCGCCCGCGTGAACGCCCTCATCGACGATCAGCTCGCGCGGGTGCACGCGCGCCTCGAATCGATGCGGGCCCTCGAGCGCCAGCTTCAGGCGCTGCGCAAGCGGTGCGGCACTGCGCGCGCGCGCGCGCATTGCGGCATCCTCCGGGAGCTGGTCGCTGCCGCCCACGGCGAGCACTGCGCCTGCCACTCGCCGGCGCCCGGCCGCCGATGACCGTAGCGTCCGGGCCCCAAAGGCGCGCCGTCCTGGCCGCGCTGGGGGCGGCCCTGCTCTTCGGGGCCGGCACGCCGCTCGCGAAACTGATCCTGGGGCGGGCCGATCCGTGGATGGTGGCGGGCCTCCTTTACGCCGGATCGGGCGTGGGCCTGCTCGCGTATCGAATGGCCACGCGCTCCGCGCGCCCCAAGCTCACCCGTGCGGAAGGGGGATGGCTCGCCGCCGCCATCGCCACCGGGGGTGTCGTCGGACCGATCCTGCTCATGTACGGCCTGGCCGGCATGCCCGCCGCGGGCGCCTCGCTGCTGCTCAATGCCGAAGCGGTCTTCACGGCCCTCATCGCCTGGTTCGCCTTCCGCGAGAACTTCGACCGGCGCATCGCGCTCGGGATGGCCCTCATCGTCGCCGGCGCGGCAGCCATCGCGTGGCAGGGCCGGCTCGACTTCGGCGCCCTGGCCCCGTCGCTCGCGGTGCTGGGCGCATGCCTCGCCTGGGCCGTCGACAACAACCTCACCCGGAAAGTCGCGCTCGCCGACGCCACGTTCGTCGCCATGAGCAAGGGGCTCGCGGCGGGCGGCGTGAACGTGGCGCTCGCTTTCCTCGTGACGAGGGCCGAATGGCCTGCGCTGCCGGTGATCGCGGCCACGATGGCGCTCGGCTTCGCGAGCTACGGCGTGAGCCTCACGCTCTTCGTGCTCGCCCTGCGCGGCCTGGGCACGGCGCGCACCGGGGCCTATTTCTCGGTGGCGCCCTTCGCCGGGGCGGCGCTTGCGATCGCGCTGCTGGGCGAGCCCGTCACGGCCAACCTCCTGGCGGGCGCCTGCCTGATGGCCGCGGGGGTCTGGCTGCACCTCGCCGAGCGGCATGAGCACACCCACACGCACGAGACGATGGTCCACACGCACGAGCACGAGCACGACGAGCACCACCGGCATGCTCACGGCCCATCCGATCCGGCGGGCGCGCGGCACAGCCACGAGCATGCCCACGGGCCGCTCACCCACTCCCACGTCCATTATCCGGACGCTCACCATCGCCACGGGCACGGCGCGGGCTAGCGCCCGGCGGATCGTGCCGCCCTCACGGGGATTGCCCCTGGGCCGCAAAGCGGTGTACAACGCCGAGGTTCACTCCAGAACAGGGAGCTCGCCGTGCAAAAGAGCGAGAACACCATCGTCCGCGAGTTCCGGCACATGCTGCTGTGGCCCCTGCAGCTGCGGCGGCTTTCGCGCGACGGGCCGCACCACCACCATTGGGAAGCGTTGCGCGCACGACCTGGCCCGTGGCGGGAGGTGAAGGACAACCTCCTGGTGGACGACGAGACCTGCCAGCTGGGCTATCGCGAGTTCGTCTATTTCCTTCCGTACGTGCAGCGGTTCCTCTACGGCTTCGGCGAGTCCGATGCGCAGACGCCATCGTCGCTTCACATGTTCAGGCGAACCGACATCGCGAAGGCGATCGTGCGGCTCGCGGAGGACGCGCCCGCCCTCGAGCTCGACGTGGAGCGGCTGCGCCTCACCTTCTTCTACGACGTGGACATCGCGCTCCTCACGTGCGAGGTGGTAGCCCGCGACATTCCGCTCGCCGACGCGGTCGAGATCATCGACCGGTTCGGGCGTCCCTACCCGCCTTCCTGGGACGGCGCGCAGCAGCCGCACCATTGCTCGTGGCAGGTCGAGTTCCGCGACGTCCAGGGGCGCCTTCTCACCGCCTCGGACTACGGCGACCGCGACAAGTACGTGGGCCTGGTGCGCGACATCAAGCAGACGCCGCTCTCGCTGCACTGGGAGAACCTGCTGAAGCCGCTGGTGCCGGCCTACCTGGGCGGCGGCCAGGTGCAGTACTACCAGATCGAGAACAAGCGCATCCCGATCATGTCGTACCTCGCCTTCGACGACCCCAACCAGCTCACCCGCGGCGACCTCGCGCGCATCTGCTTCGCGGCCAAGTGGGGCGAGCCCGACACGCTGCCCTTCTCTTCGAATTTCCTCGAAGGCTTCGAGGAGCGGTATTGCTACGACCGCTTCTGGGACCCGGCCTCGCCGGAGCTGAACACCCGCTACACGATCTGCGGGCCGGCCTTCGCGATGATCACCAAGCACGGCGAGGAGGAGCGCGTGCAGGCCTTCCGCCACCAGTTCTACCAGATCGGCATGATCGTGAACTTCCACAAGGGTGCGCTGCTCAACCTCTCGAACCGCTTCTCCATCGCGGTCGAGCGGCTGCGCGTGGGCGACTACGACAGCGTGCGCCTGTTCAAGCGCTCGGTGCGCGAGGCGCTCGAGCTCTTCCTGCGCTTCAACCACCGCTACTGGTTCACGGAGATCTCCCACCAGGTGCTGGCCGACGACTTCTACACGCGCTGGTCCGGGGAGCTGCGCACCGACAAGATCTACAACGAGGTCCGCGAGGAAGCCCGCGACATCAACGAGTACCTGGACGCCGACCGCACGCGCCGCTTCTCCAACAACGCCCAGCGCCTCACGGTGGTGTCGGCCTGCGGCATGGTGGGGACGGTGGTGACGGGGTTCCTCGGCATGAACCTCTTCGCGCACGCCGACCTCGGCGGATGGGAGAAGACGGCCATCTTCGTCGCGGTGTTCATCCCGACGATCCTCATCACCGGCTATACGGTGATGATCTCGCATCGCCTCGCGAACTTCATGGAGGCGCTGGCGAGCGAAAGCCTCACGTGGGCGGAGAAGAAGGACGCATTCCGGCAGATCTGGATGCATCCGTCCCGCGCGCGGTTGAAGCGCGTCGCGGGCGGCGACCATCCGACGCGGCGCTCGGCGAGGCGCGCACCGCCCGACGCCGTGGCCTCCTCGGACTGACGGCTTGCCGGGCCCGCAGGAGGTCCTCGACTTCTGGTTCGGGCCGCCCGGCGAGCGCGGCCCGGCGCGGCCCGAGTGGTACCGCAAGGACGAGGCCTTCGACCAGCGCATCCGCGAACGCTTTGGTGGCTTGCTGGAGAGCGCCGCGCGGCGCGAGCTGGAGGCATGGCGCGCCGATCCCGAGTCCAACGTGGCGCTGGTGGTGGTGCTGGACCAGTTCCCGCGCAACCTCTTTCGCGGCGATGCGCGGGCGTTCGCGCAGGATGCCTACGCGAGGCAATGCGCGCGCGCGGCCATCGCGCGCGGCGACGAGGCGAAGCTCATCCCCGTCGAGCGCCAGTTCATCTACATGCCCTTCGAGCACAGCGAGGACCTGGCCGACCAGGAGCTCGCCATCGATCGCATGCGTTCGCTCGAGGCCTATCCGGAGACGAAGGGCCTCACGCAGTGGGCGGAGCGCCACGCCGCGGTCATCCGCCGCTTCGGACGCTTCCCCCACCGCAACGCGGCGCTGGGCCGCGCCTCGACGCCCGAGGAAGCGGAGTTCCTCAGGCAGCCGGGGTCAAGTTTCTGAGCGCTATTTCTTCCCGCCCGCCGCCTTCTTCTTCTTTCGCGGCCGCGTCTTGCCGTAGCTGCCCTTGAAGACCTTGCCCTTGAAGCTGCGCTTGTCGCCCTTGCCCATCGGTCGTCCCGTGTGGTCGAGAAGCCGCGATTATGCGCCGCCTCAACCGCGCGGCGGCGGTGGCGCGGGCATGCCGGGCGGCGGCGGCGCGGGAGGCGCGGGTGGCGTGGGCATCGCGCGGCGCGTTTTGACCGCGTAGTCGGCGGGCACCTTGAAGAGATCCGCCGCGGGCTCGGCGCGCTTCACGGCCGCGAGGCGGTAGATCGACTCGCCGGTGCGCGGGTCGTTGTAGCGCGAATAGACCGTCACCTGCAGCTCGGGCGAGGTCCACACCTCGCGCGTGATGTTGATCGGGTTGCGGTTGCCGATCTTGCCGGCGGGAATGGTCCACGTGGTCGACGTGCCTTCGGCTTTGACGCCGTCGAAATCGCGCGTGCCGAGCGCGTTCTTCGTGCCCTTGCCGAGCATGGCCGTGCTCTCGAAGCGCAGGCTGTGCACGCCGGGCATGTCCGGCATCGGCGTGGGCGCGATGTCGAGGTCCGGAGGCAGCGGCGGCAACGGCGGGACGGGCGGCAGCGGAGTGACCACGGCGGAATCGGGATCGCGGTCGTCGTCCACGCGGAAGGCCTGCACGCGGACCTCCTGCTTGGTGCCCGGGAGCCCGTCGTCGTCCACGCGGATCACGACGCGCCGGTCCTCGTCGCGAACGACCGACGCGCCCGACGTGTGATCGTGCTCGCCGCGCGGCGCCCGCGGCGCGGGCGTGGCAGGCTTCGGCGTGGCGATGGCGATCTTCTTGCGCGGCAGCAGCGCATACGACGTGCCCGCCACCGGATCGGAGATGTACACCGAGCGCAGCTCGCCGTTGCGATACGTCTCCTGCCGCACGCGCCCCGCGCCGTCGCGATAGACCCGGTTCACGTTCTTGTGCGAGATGACGTTGCCATCGGAGAGCGCCCGGTTGCTCTCGGTCACCACCTCGGCGGAATAGGGCGCGCCCTTCACGAGCTTCGCGCTGCCCACGCGGTCCGAGAACATGAGGGCCATCGAGCCCTGCATCTCCGCCTCGAACTCCTCGGACCACTCGTGCATGCGCTCGCCGTACTCGCGCCACTGGTCGGCTTCCCGCGTGGCCATCTCGACGTAGCGTTCCACGGCCGCGGGCGTGTCCATGTCCTGGGCGGTGGCGGGCAGGGCGAGGGCCGCGGCGAGCGGCAGGAGGATGCGTTTCATCGTCGTCTCCGTCAGTTGAGCAGCCGCACGGCGAGCGGTTCGCCGTCGGCCGAGTAAAGGGTCTGGGCCCGCACGGGCTCCGCGGCGCGCTCCGGCGCCACGGGCAGGCCCCAGTCGGCGAGCAGCGCGCGGGGAAACTCGCTCGTGCGCACCGTCGCGCCGCGCGCTTTCGCGATGCGGTCCAGCGGCTGCAGGGCGAGGAACGGCGAATCGGTATCCGCGCTCGCGGCGAGCGAAACCAGTCCCTCGTTGGGCGGGACGGGCCCGCGAATCATCCACGCCACGAGCGCGATGGTCGCGGCGAGCGCCAGCGGCGGCATCCACCACAGTCCCGGCCGGTCCGCGGGCCGCGCGGCGCGAAAGCGCGAGACGAGCTCGGTTTCGAGCGCGGCGGGCGGCGTGAGCGTGGCGAGCTCCGCGCGCAGCGCATCGAGCTTCAGGTCGAGCAGCGTTTCCTGCCCGGGTTCGAGGCGTTCGGTCATGAGGTCACCTGCCTTGCGCTGCGCTCGAACGGCGCGAGGCTTTGCGCGAGCCGGGCCCGCGCGCGCGAAAGCCGCGAGCGCACGGTGCCGATGTCGATGCCGCAGAGCTGGGCGGCCTCCGCGTACGAGAGCTCCGCGAGCTCGCAGAGGATCAGCACGTCGCGGTAGTGCGGGGCGAGGGCGGTGATGGCGCGGCGCACCTGCTCGGCTGTCTCCGCGCGCAGCAGGCGCTCGAGCGGGGAGTCAGGGTCGGATTGCGCGCCCGATTCGCCGTCCTCGAGCTCGGCCGGGTCGGTCGCCTCCTCGCGGCCGTCCGCGCCCTTGCGCGCGAGGTTGCGCGCCACGCCGCACAGCCACGCGCCGAGCGCGCCGCGCGCGGGGTCGAACTGGCCGGGGCGGGTGATGAGGTGCATGAAGGTCTCCTGCGAGATGTCCGCGGCCTGGGCCGCCGATCCCGAGTAGAGCAGCGCGAGGCGGTACACGCGGTCGCGATGGCGCCGGTAGATCTGCACGAAGGCGGCCTCGTCGCCGGCCTTCATGCGTGCGAGGAGCGCGATCTCCGGTTGCGGGTCTTCGGGGGGCATGGGCATGGGGTCGCTACTGCCTATTGCCTCGAGAGGCCCGGAAAGTTCCCGGGCAGCTGCGCCTACTCCGCGTCGCGCTGCTTCTCCGGGCGCGCCGCATCGAACGCCGGGTGCGCCAGGCACGCCTCGTTCACCGCCCGGATGCGTGGGTACGGCTCCATCGGCAGCCTCACGCGCCCGGCGTTGGCCACCTGCGGGACGATGCAGATGTCGGCGAGCGTGGGCGTATCGCCGAACGCATAGCGCGTGGCCGGGCGCTCGGCGAGGCGCTTCTCGATCGACTCGAAGCCCAGCCGGATCCAATGCCCGTACCACGCGTTGCGGCCGGCTTCATCGAGGCGCAACGTGCGCTCGAGATACTGCATCACGCGGGTGTTGTCGATCGGGTGGATGTCGCAGGCGATCGTCATCGCGATGGAACGCACCCACGCGCGGTCCTCGGCGCCCTCGGGCAGCAGCGGCGGCAGCGGATGCTTCTCGTCGAGGTACTCCATGATCGCGAGCGATTGCGTGAGCACCGTGGGGCCCACCACGAGCGTGGGCACGAGACCCTGCGGGTTGATGCCGAGGTACTTGTCCGCGTGCTGCTCGCCCTTGCGAAGGTGCACGGAACGGTGCTCGGCGACGAGGCCCTTGAGGTTCAACGCGATCCGCACGCGGTAGGCGGCGGAGGAGCGGAAGTAGTCGTACAGAATCATCGCCGGGCCCCCATATCCTTCCTTATACTGGCACATGACCCCGATCGCCGTGCAGAGCACTTTCACGCTGCCCAGCCGAGCGGACATCGTCTCGCGCCTGGCCTCGAGCCCGCCGCTCGAGGAGCTGCTCACCGGCGACGACCTCGAAAGGCAGCACCAGGCAAGGAGCGCGCCCTTCACGCCCGCGGCGGTGCTGCTGCTGGTGGTGAACCACCCCGCCGATCCCACCGTCGTCTTCACCCAACGCACGGCGCACCTCGCCGACCATGCGGGGCAGATCAGCTTTCCGGGCGGCCGCGCGGAAGAGGGCGACGAATCGCCCGAGTCCACGGCCCTTCGCGAGGCGCGCGAGGAGATCGGCATCCAGCCCGAACGCATCGAGGTCCTCGGGCGGCTACCCGAATACCACACGTCCACCGGCTATCGCGTGACCCCCGTGGTGGGCTGGGCCGAGCCGCCGCTCAAATACGATCCCGATCCCCACGAAGTCGCGGACGTGTTCGAAGTGCCGCTCGCGTTCCTCCTCAATTCGGGCAACCATCGCTACGAAAGCGCGTTCTTCAAGGGCCGCATGCGCAACTACTGGGCGATGCCCTACGGCGAGCGTTTCATCTGGGGAGCCACGGCGGGGATGCTGGTCACGTTCCACCGGATCCTGATTCCCAAGCCGGTCCCGCGAACCGACTTCGGACGGGGTACTTGACAAGTACGAACGATCGTTCTATTGTGTCCCGCATGAACGTCGCCCAGATCCTCGCCGCCAAGCCCACCAAGGGCGAAGAGACGCGTGCGCAGATCCTGGCCGCCGCGGTCGAGGTGGCCAGCACGGGCGGCTTCGAGTCGCTCACCATCGGAACGCTCGCCGAGAAGACGGGCATGTCGAAGAGCGGCCTGTTCGCGCACTTCGGCTCCAAGCTCGAGCTGCAGATCGCCGCGCTGGACGAGTCCGCGCGCCGCTTCACCGAGGCCGTCTACATGCCGGCGCTCAAGGCGCCGCGGGGCCTGAAGCGCCTGCGCACGCTCTTCGAGAACTGGATCGCCTGGCCCATGCAGCTCAAGGGCGGCTGCCCCATCGACGCCGCGAGCCGCGAATACGCCCACAAGCCGGGCCCCATGCGCGATGCGGTGAACGAGCGCCAGCGCCTGCTCGACCGCGAGCTCACCAAGACCGTGCAGATGGCGATCGACTCCGGGGAGCTCTCCGCGGAGACCGAGGCCCGGCAGCTCACCTTCGAGATCGTCGCCATCGTGCTCGCCTGCTTCCGCGGCGAGCCGCTGTTCGGCGGCGACGAAGCCCGCAAGCGCGCCCGCCACGCGTTCGAACGCGTGATCCTGGATCACCAAGCCTGAATCGCTGACCGAGGAGCTTTGCCATGTCCGCCATCGCCGCGTCCCTGAATAGCACGAACGTTCGTAATACAGTCGGCCTCGCCTGGCAGCGCATGAACCTCGCCGTCGCGGCGGTCGTTGCGCCGGAGCGCGCGGTGGAAACCGCCGCACGCCTGTTCGCCACGCCGCCGCGCTTCGATCGTCCCGCGCACGAGCACGAGGCGCTCGCGCTGGGCGTGCGCTTCGATGTCGAGACCGCGATGGGCAAGATCGCCGCGTGGCGCTTCGGCGAGCGCCATCGTCCCGCCGCCATCCTGATTCACGGCTGGGCCGGCCGCGGCGCGCAGTTGCGCGCGTTCGCGCCGGCGCTTCGCGATGCGGGCTACCAGGCCGTGATGTTCGATGCGCCCGCGCACGGCGAGAGCGAGGGCCGCGAGTCCTCGATCGTGCACTTCATGCGCGGCCTCGAAGCGGTCGTGGCGGCGGTCGAAGCCGACGGCGCGAAGGTCGTGGGCCTCGTCGGCCACTCGCTCGGCGCCGCGGCCGCCACCGCCTGGTTGAACGAGACGCGCCGCAAGATGCGCGTGGTGCTCGTCGCCCCGCCCATCTCCGTGCAGCGCTACTCGGCGTGGTTCGCGCGCAAGTTCGGCATTCCCGAATCGGTGCGCCGCCGCATGCAGGAGCGCTTCGAGCGCCGCTACGGCTACCGCTGGGCCGACTTCGAGTTGCCGAAATCGGTGGCCCACGTGAAGGCCGACGCGCTGGTGATCCACGACGCCGAAGATCGCGACGTGGTTCCCGCGAGCGGCCTCGCCCTCGCGCGGGCCTGGCCGCGCGCGGGATGGATCGCCACGCGCGGGCTCGGCCACCGCCGCATCCTGCGCGATCCGTCGGTGGTCGCGGACGCCGTGGACTTCATCGGCGACCGCGTCCGTTTCTCGTCGCCGCCGCGCCGCGGGGAAGCGTCGGCCTTCTTCCAACCCGCGCCGCTCGTATGAGGTTCGCCATGTCGAATACGCTCAAGGAAGAAACGGGTCGCGTCCTGTTCGCCGGCGCGACGGTTTGGGGCACGGTGGTCGCCGCGGGCGCGGCCGAGGGCCTCTACGCGAAATTCGACGCGGGAAGCGTCGCGGCTTTCGCCGGGGCGGTGTCGGTGTACGCGCTCGCCGTGTACAAGCTCGACCCGAACCTGCGCGCGTTCGCGATCGCCGCCGGCACGCGGTGGGTTTACGCCGCCCTGGGGCTCCTGCTTGCGCTGCTGGGGGCTTCCGGGTTCGCCGGCCTGCCTGCGCTGGCCGTGTTTTCCGCGCCCCTGGCCGCTGCCGCGCTCGCGGCGGCCTTCGATTGTGCCGCGGGCGAGAAGCCTAGGAAATCGCGAGCGAAGTCACCTGGCGCGACCCGGGCCGCGACCTGAGGGACGCGTACCAGCGCTCGACGTTGGGCCGGCGCTCGCGCTCGAGCGGCAGCAGGTACCAACGGTGCACGGCGCAGCCGTTCACGATGTCGGCGGGGCTGAATCCGTGCGCGGCGAGGTACTCGCTCCTGCCCAGGTGCGCTTCGAGGATCGCGAGGAACTTCTCGCACGAAGCTCGCGACTTCTCGACGAGCGCGGCATCGCGCTTTTCGGCCGGCGTTCGGATGAGCTGCAGGAAAGCCTCGCGCATCGCGGGCGTGAGCGAAGTCGCCTGCCATTCCATCCAGCGGTCGGCATCGGCGCGCTGGCGCAGGTCCCCGGGCCAGAGGCCGCCGGCGCCGTGCTTGGCCGCGAGGTAGCGCACGATCGCGTTCGACTCGTAGAGCACGAAGCCGTCGGCGTCGATGGTGGGCACCAGCGCATTGGGGTTCATCGCCAGGTAATCCGGCGTGTTCGTGACGCCGAAGGTGCCGCCCGCGTCGATGCGCTCGTAGGCGAGGCCGAGCTCGTCGGCGCACCACACGACCTTCTGGACGTTGATCGAGGAGATGCGCCCCCAGATTCGCAGCATTACTTCGCGGGCGCGGCCTTGCCGGTTTCGATCACCACGGCCTGCGACGCGTCATGGCCGCCAAACCAGAGGACGCCCGCGAGGACGGCCGCGAACACAATGGCGCCGACCACGAGGCCCGTCATGTAGCGCCGCTGCTGGCTCTTGTCGACGGCGTCCAGGCCTTCCATCTTGTCCACGAGGCCGCGGACGTTGCGCAGGGCGCGCTGCTCGAGGTCGCGCTGGGCGTCGTCGGTATGGGGGGCGTTCATCGCTGGAGCGCGTGGGCGCCGATCATCAGGCGATCGTACACCGAATACTGTTCTTCGACGGCAGTGCCGTCCTCGCTTCGCCGGCGCTTGACGGTGATCCAGACCTCGGGCGAAAGGCTCTCGCACACCTCGGCCGTGTGGCGCAATTCCTCGCCCGCGACTTCGCGCGCCGCCTCCCACGAGGGCGCGCCCCACGCCTTCACCAGGTGCCAGGCGAGCGCGTCGGCCTGCTCCTCCAGCTGCGCGTCCGTCACCTCGACCACCTCGGCAATCGAGCAGCGCGCGCGCGAGCCGATGGCGACGAACGACGACTCGCAATGGCATGCGGGATCGCACCGCGGCGCCGTGTCGAACTCGCACACCGCGAAGCCGCCGGTCACGACCGGCTCGCCCTCGCGCGCGGCTGAGCAAGAGCGGAAGACGTGCTCGTCGGATTCGTCGAGGCGCACGGCGCGCAGGAGCTTGGGCATGCCGTTATCATACCTTCCATGCCTGCACACAAAACTGCCATCGTCACCGGGGGAAACCGCGGCCTCGGCCTCGAAATCGCGCGCCAGCTCATGGCCAACGACCTGTTCGTCGTCGTGGGCGCGCGCGACCAGGCCAAGTGCGACCTCGCGGTCGAAACCCTCAAGGCCGGCGGCCCGAACGTGGCCGCTTTCCCGCTCGACGTCACCGACACGCGCAGCGTGAAGCGCTTCGTCGATCACGTGGAAAAGCACCACGGCGCGCCCGCGGTGCTGGTGAACAACGCCGGGATCTACCCCGAGGCCACCGACTCGAAAGTGGTCGACCTGCCCACCGCGGTATGGCGCGAGACCTTCGAGACCAACCTCTTCGGCGCCGTGCGCATGTGCCGCGAGGTGGTGCCGCTCATGACGAAGGTCCGCTACGGGCGCATCGTGAACATCTCGAGCGGGCTGGGGCAGATGCACCAGATGGGCGAGGGCAGCCCCGCCTACCGCGTCTCCAAGGCCGCGCTCAACGCGCTCACGCGCACGCTCGCTGCCGAGGTGGCGGGGACGGGAATCCTGGTGAATTCCATGAGCCCGGGCTGGGTGCGCACCGACATGGGAGGCGAGGAAGCGCCGCGTTCCGTGGAGGAGGGCGCCGACACCGCCGTGTGGCTCTGCCTGCTGCCTTCCAGCGGAGCGACGGGGCAATTCTTCAGGGACCGCAAGGCGATTCCCTGGTAGCTACACTTTCTGCTTGAAGTCCTGCGTTGCCTGCACGAGCCGCGAGCGGATTCCCGGCTCGAACGCGGAGTGGCCCGCGTCGGCCACCACGTGGTACTCGGCCTGCGGCCAGGCGCGATGCAAGTCATCGGCGGAGAGCGCCGGGCACACGATGTCGTAGCGCCCCTGCACGATCACGCCCGGGACGTTCTTCAGGCGCCCCACGTTCCCGAGCAGGAAATTCTCCGGCAGGAAGATGTCGTTCACGAAGTAGTGCGCCTCGATGCGCGCGAGCCCGAGCGCCACGCGGTCGGAAGCGAAGTCCGCCACCAGCGCGGGATTGGGCAGCAGCGTCGAGCACGACCCCTCGTACACGCTCCAGCAGCGCGCGGCCGGCATGTGCACCGCGGGGTCGGGATTCGTGAGGCGCTTGTGGTAGGCCGTGAGCAGGTCGCCGCGCTCGGGGTCGGGAATGTAGTGCGCGAAGGTGCGCCACGCCTCGGGAAACACCTGGCGCACGCCATAGAGGAACCAGTCGATCTCGCTGGGCCGGCAGAGGAAGATGCCGCGCAGGATCACGCCCAGGCAGCGATCGGGATGGTGCTCCGCGTAGGCGATGGCGAGCGTCGAGCCCCACGAGCCGCCGAACACGAGCCAGCGATCGATGCCGAGGTGCTTGCGAAGCCGCTCGAGATCCTCGATGAGCTTCGGCGTGGTGTTGTCCTCGAGGCAGCCCAGCGGCGTGGAGCGGCCGGCCCCGCGCTGGTCGAGCACCACGATGCGGTAGAAGGAAGGATCGAAGAACTGGCGGTGGACCGCGCTCGACCCGGCGCCGGGCCCGCCATGCAGGAACACCACCGGCACGCCGCGCGGGTTGCCCGCCTGCTCGTAGTACATCCGGTGCGGCGCCTCGAGCTCCAGCATCTCGCTGGCATACGGTTCGACAGGCGGAAATAGCGGCAAAAGCTCCCCGTCCGGCGCATGTTTTTCCTGTGGCATCAGCTAATTATAGTCTTGCTCCGCATCAACAATGGACACGAGCGAAAAGCTATACACTATGCCGCAACGCAACATTGAGGAAAGGCGGGTTCGGTCGATTGGAGGCGATGCTTTACCAACTCTATGACTGGCAACGCACGGCCCTTGAGCCGTGGCGTGCCTTCGCCCAGGCGGCCAACGAGCTCTACGGCCACCCCGACAGCCCCCTTTCCTACCTTCCCGGCAGCCGCAACGTCGCCGCCGCGTTCGACCTGATGACGCGGCTCACGCAACGCTACGAGCGCCCCGATTTCGGCGTCGAAAGCGTCACCGTCGGCCAGCGCGAATACGTGGTGCGCGAGGTCTACGCGGTCGAGAAGCCCTTCTGCCGCCTGCTGCACTTCGAGAAGCAGGGCGGCCCCGCGATGCCGAAGGTGCTCCTCTTCGCGCCGCTCTCGGGCCACTTCGCGACACTCCTTCGCGACACCGTGCGCACGATGATTCCCGAGCACGACGTGTACGTCACCGACTGGGTCGACGCCAAGGAAGTCCCGCTTTCGGTGGGGCCGTTCCATTTCGACGACTACGTGGCGTATGTGCGCGAGTTCATCGAGCACGTGGGCCGCGATGCCCACGCCATTTCGGTGTGCCAGCCCACGGTGCCGGTGCTGGCGGCCGTCGCGCTCCAGTCCCAGGCCGACCGCGTTGTGCCCCGCACCATTACCATGATGGGCGGCCCGATCGACACGCGCCGCAGCCCGACCTCGGTCAACACGTTCGCGAAGACGCGCCCGATCTCGTGGTTCGAGACCAAGGTGATCCAGCGCGTGCCGATGCGCTACCCCGGCTTCATGCGCAAGGTCTACCCGGGCTTCCTGCAGTTCGCGGGCTTCGTCGCCATGAACCCCGACCGGCACCTCGAGTCGCACCTGCAGTACTACCAGCACCTGGTGGCGGGCGACGGCGAGAGCGCGGACGCGCACCGGCGCTTCTACGACGAGTACAACGCGGTGATGGACCTGCCGGGCGAGTACTACATCGACACCGTGGAGCGCGTGTTCCAGAAGCACCTGCTGCCGCAGGGCAAGCTCGAGGTGGCGGGCGTGCGCGTGCGCCCCGAGGCGATCAAGGGCACGGCGCTCTTCACCATCGAGGGCGAGCTGGACGACATCTCCGGCAACGGCCAGACCGAGGCCGCGCAGGGGATCACCAGGGGCATCCCCGCGAAGGACAAGCAGCACTTCGAGGCCAAGGGCGTGGGCCACTATGGCATCTTCAGCGGCCGCAAGTACCGCGAGATGATCTACCCGCGCATCCGCGACTTCATCGACAAGCATTCGTAGCGAGAATGGCGAAGCCCGTCACGCCGCAGGACCTCTTCGACATGTGGCAGAAGATGGTCAACCCCGGCGCGTACCCGCTGCAGTCGATGATGTTCCCGGTGATGGATCCGCAGGAAATCGAGAAGAAGATCGCCGAGCTGGAAGCCGTCGAGCACTGGCTGCGCGCGAACCTCAACATGCTCCAGCTCACGGTGAAATCGCTGCAATACCAGCGCGCGATGCTGAAGGGCGGCGAGAAATTCCGCGAGGAGATTTCGCGCGGCCACGCGGGCAAGCAGGCGCCGTCCGCGCCCGAAGCGCAGGCTGAAGCCGAAGATGCGCCGCCCGAGAATCCCGCCCTGTGGGCGTGGAAGATGATGGCCGAGGCGACCAAGCCCTCGCCCGCGCCGAAGAAGAAGGGCAGCCGGAAAAAGCCCTGAAGTTTGGACAATAATCGCGGTCCTGGTTCGTCTTGATGGACATGCCCCATGACCACGATTCGCGATGACCCGCCGCCGCAAGGCCTCCCCGCCTACCGCATCCTCACCGGCCCCGACGACGCCGCGTTCTGCCATCGCGTCAGCGAGGCGCTGGCGCTTGGCTATCTTCTTTATGGCTCACCGGCTGCAACCTTCGATGGCCGCAGCGTCATCGTCGCGCAAGCGCTCGTCTGGCGCTCGGCGTAAATCGGGGTCAGAGCCCTTTCCCGGTCGAAAAGGGCTCTGACCCCGGGGCCCTAGGCCGGTTTCTTCGAAGCGCGCCGCCACGCGGCGGGCGGCTTGCCGAACTCGCGCTTGAACGCGCGCCCGAATGCCGCTTCCGAGTCGTAGCCGCTGCGCTCGGCGATGCGCGAGATGGGCTCGGTGCCCGTGCGCAGCGCCTGCGCCGCCAACGCGAGCCGCCAGCGCGAGAGGTACTGCATCGGCGGTTCCCCGACCAGCGCAGCGAATTTCTCGGCAAGGGCCGAACGCGACAGCGCCGCTTCGGCGGCGAGCTCCTCCACCGTCCACGGTCGCGCCGGATCGCCGTGCAGCGCGGCGAGCGCGCGGCCAACGTGCGCATCGCGCACGCCCGCAAGCCATCCGGTGCCCCCGGGTGGCAGCGACGCGGCATAGCGCCGCAGCGCCTCGACGAACATGAGCTCCGCCACTTTCGTGAGGAGAGATTCCGCGCCCGGGCGCTGCGCCCACGATTCGCGCACCGCCACGCGCAGGAGCTCTCGCGTCATGCCCGAGCCCGCGTCGTCGCCCACGTGGATCACGAGCACCGGCGGCAGCGCGTCCAGCAGCGGCCGGCACACACTGCGGCTGCACGCGATGTAGCCGCACACCATCCGCGAAGCGCTGCCTCCGCCGCCGTAGGAAAGGCGCACGACCGGATCGTCCGGATTCTCGTAGGGCAGCCGGTTTGCCTCGACGGGCGCAAGCCGCAGGTCGCTGCCCATCAACTGGCGCACGTCCTGCGGGAAGACGATGAGGTCGCCCTCGCGCGCGGGAAGCGGCGGAAGGCCGTCGCCCTGGTGAACCTGGAATCCGCCCTCGGCCACATAGTGAAAGAACACCACATGCTCGGCGCCCGCGAGCCGCCGCGCGACGCTTTCCAGGCCGGCGTTCGCCTGGATGCACCAGGGCGCGGTGAATTCGGCCTCGAGGTAGACGGCGCCTTCGAGCCGAACTGATTTCAGGACATCGGAAAGCGCGTCCATGGAGTCTCGATCAAGGAATCCGGCGTCTCGGCCGGGACTCGGGCCGAGGGCGGGAAGGATACTCGCTTCCCGAACACCTCACGAAGGACGTCGATGCCCGAGCAATCCAAGTACCACGGCGGCTGCTTCTGCGGCGCCGTGAAGGTCGAAGTGACCGGCGAGCCCGCTGGCGCCGGCTATTGCCACTGCGAGTCGTGCCGGAGCTGGTCCGCCGGTCCGGTCAACGCATTCACGCTGTGGAAGCCCGAGTCGGTGAAGGTCACCCAGGGCGCGGAGAACATCGCGACCTTCTTCAAGACGCCGAAGAGCGGCCGCAAATGGTGCAAGGTCTGCGGCGGCCACCTCTTCACCGAGCATCCGCAGTGGAACCTCATCGACGTGTACGCCGCGACGATTCCCGACTTCCCGTACAAGCCGGGCGTGCACGTGAACTACCAGGAGACGCGCCTTCGCATGAAGGACGGCCTGCCGAAGATGAAGGACCTGCCCAAGGAGATGGGCGGCTCCGGCGTCGCGATCGCCGAGTGAAGGCCGGGGACAGGGCACGACCCTGTCCCCTTTTCCCCCCGAAAAGGGCTCTGACCCCGTAAAATGGAAGCTTCATGTCAGCTTCCATTCCCATCACCCGCGAAAGCGACACGGCGCGCACCATCGAGCACGTCGTGCACGCCATCGAATCGGCCCCCGAGGGGCGCGAGCCGTTCTTCCACCTGCGGCTGGCGGCCGTCCTGCCGGACGACATCTATGCCGCGATGCTCGAGGCGATGCCGGTGCCCGCGGACTACCGCCCCATGTCGGGCCGCGCCAAGTCCTCGCGCAACGGCGCCGAGACCGACGTGCGCACCAAGATCGACCTGCTGCCCGAGCAGATCCGCCTGCTGCCCCGCGCGAAGCGCCCCGTCTGGCAGGTCGTGGGCGACGCGCTCACCTCCGCGCCGGTGCGCGAGGCCTTCCGCAAGCGCCTCTCGCCGGGCCTCGCCGAGCGCTTCGGCGACGAATACACCGGCGTGGACATGTACCCGATCCCGATCCTCACGCGCGACGTGGCGGGCTACCAGATCGGCGTGCACCCGGACACCAAGTGGAAGGGCATGACGATCCAGATCTACCTGCCGCGCGACCGCTCCATCGAGCACGTGGGCACGCTCTTCCACCGCAAGTCGGCCACGCCCGGCCAGAAGTACGACCGCGTCTCGCAGGTGCCCTTCGCGCCGAACAGCGGCTATGCGTTCGCCGTGGGCAAGGAAACCTACCATTCCGTCGATACGGTGGGGCCTGAGGTCACGACGCGCGATTCGATCCTGCTCACCTACTTCCTGGACAAGACCTTCGTGCAGGTCGTGCAGAACCGCGCGAAGCGGCTTGGCAATTTCCTGCGCGCGGAGATTCGCAGCGTCGGCCGCTCGCGCTAGCGCCCGACCCTAGAGCAGGGCGGAAGCCTCGTCCACGAGGTACGCCACGGCATAGGCGGCGAAGATCGCCACGACGAACACCACCAGGCCGCGGGTGAGCGTCTTGGGGATGCCGATGCCTTCCAGGTACCGGCGCATGAAGAAGCCGGCGACGAAGAAGGTGATGGAGGAGAGCAAGAAGCTCAGCATGGCGCTGATGCCAGCTTAGCACCGAGGGAGCGGCGCGATGGGCGGTACAGGTTGGACGGACGGGGTACGCATCGTGCGGGGCGCCTCGCTCGCGGAGGCGATGCGCGCCGGCAACGGCCGCGCCACCGCATTCGACTTCACGGGCGAGGGCGGCTCGAAGACCTGGATCGGCACCGTCGCCATGAAGCCCGCGGCGTGCACCGGCGGGCACCACCACGGGCGTCACGAGGCGATGATCTACGTGGTGCGCGGCAGCGTCGAGATCCGCTGGGGCGAGAAGCTCGAGCACGCGGCGAACGTGGGGCCCGGCGACTTCATCTATTTCTCGCCGAACGTGCCGCACCAGGAGCGCAACCTGAGCGAGACGGACAACGCCGACTTCGTCGTCGTGCGCAGCGACAACGAGCGGATCGTGGTGGGCCTCGATGCCATACACCCTGCGACATGACACCGAGCTCGGGATGGTGGAGATCACCTACCGAGGCCTCATACCCGCCGAACAATTGAGGCGAGTGCTCGAGGAGTTCGTGGCGCTTCAATCCGCCGCGGGCGTGCTGCGCGTCCTGCTCGACTCGCGCGAGCACGAGGTGGCCTCCAGTCGTGGCGAGATCGTCAACTTTCCGCAGGCTTACGAGGCGCTCGGCCTGGACCGCCGCACCCGCATTGCGGTCATCCCGCCGGCTTCGCCCGATGGCAGGAAGGCAGCCACGTTCTACGAGACAGCCTGCCGCAACCGCGGATGGAACGTGCGCGTCCATCCCGATCGAGACAGCGCGATCGCCTGGCTGTGTTCCACCGGAGGCGACTAGGCGACCCGCCGCAACAATGCGTTTGCGCCGAGGACCAGGACTGCCCCGATCAGGGTCGCAACGAGACGATCGGCGAGCAGCGCATAGCCTTGCGGCGCGCCGGCGTCCAGGATCACGAGGATGAGCGGCGTTGTTACGATGGTGTAGGCGAGGTAGTTACCGGTGCGAAGCGGCGGGCGGAGGGTGGCCAGCACCGCGATCGCCGCCACGAGGATCCACTCGGTCGGCTGCCACCAATAAACCAGCGCGGCGATGAGCACGCCGATCACCGTTCCCACCGCGCGCTGCGTGATCTTCACGGGCAGAGGCTCGAGGCTGCGGTCGGTGAGGAGAGCCACCGTCACCGCGATCCAGTGGAAATGCTTGTCCGCCCAGTGGTCGCGGATCACCAGCGCGATCGCGAGGCAGGCGGTGAGGCGGATCGCGTATTGCCAACCGGCGAGATGGCGCAGCGATCTTCTCCAGCGCGCCAGGCGCTGGCCGTGCGTGTGGTCCTCGGCCGGTTTCGTAGTAGCACGGTGTGGCGCGAACGCGCTGAACGCGACATTCACCGCCGCGGCCCACCCGATGCCCGCCACGATCATCGCCGCGCCGTTCCAGGCCTCGGAGCGCTGCACGATCACCGAGACCGCGAGCACCATGAAGAGCACGAAGCGCATGGAAAGGATCGCGGCGAAGCGGCTCAAGCTCCCGATGAGCGCCGCCGCGGCCACCAGGGTCACGACGATCGCCGCTTCGTAGCGGGTGCCGGCGAGCAGTGCGGCGAGCGCGACCGCCGCGAGCGCAACCAGGACCACCTCGCCGATCTCGCGCAGGTGTTCCCAGGCGCGC